>Ga0075520_1000957_pt1 | contig 13457 bp, 8 predicted proteins | sample NGEPerB_FD_75100 | JGI IMG/M metagenome (GOLD analysis project Ga0075520, IMG submission 75100) | Arctic peat soil microbial communities from the Barrow Environmental Observatory site, Barrow, Alaska, USA - NGEE PermafrostAB12-B | ecosystem: Environmental > Terrestrial > Soil > Wetlands > Peat ... | reverse complement strand
GCCAATACCAGCCGAACATGCATTCGCAGCAGACGGTGAGGTCATGTTTGTAGGGCTCGATGAGTTTGAGGAAGAAGGCGAAGTCGTTGTTGCGGATGTTGGTGTGGAGGAGTTTTTTGCCCTGGCGATCGACCAGGCAGATGTACATTTGGTGGGCGTGGAGGTCGATTCCGCAGTTGAATTCTGTGGTGGAGATATAATACTTCATAGTGTTAGGCGAAAGGTGCTGCGAGGCACCGGAGTGCGCAGAGTATCGGTCAGGCGGGACCCTGCTGGAAGTTGAGGCCATAGTTTGTCCGGAGGTTTTGGAGTTATGGACATTTTGATTGTCGAACCAGTCACTGCACACAACGCCGGGATCGCGCCTCAGTTGGCAATCGCAAGCCATCGCCCCGGCGTGTGTGAGTTTTTTCGTTATGCGGAAGTTGAAACTTATTGAAGCCTTGCGTGTTATGTTTGCAGGACTGGCTTATGAACTCAATGCATCTCTTCATCGCTATTATCGTGGCAGCCGGATTGTCTGAATCGACCCTGTTGGCTGCCGAGCTCACCAGTAACGCCATCCTAGACTCTGCGCACTCGCTACGGGTGGTAGTCGATCCGCGCATGGAACTCTTGAGCCTTATCTTTCGGCTGGCTGGCAACCCGGAGTACAACACGGCAAGGGTGCAATCCTACGCTGGGGACGCGGAGAAGCAGTTTGGGAAGTTTCGCGGACATGCGGTGGTCAAGCTGGCCCAGGAACTGCACCGTACTCACGGCGTTTCCTATGACGCCGTCATGAGCATGGCGGTCCATTTGCCCGATACCGAACACATCAATCTCAGGCTCCCGCTCCAACCCTGGCCCGAGGGTCTGGATCGACGCTGGACGGCTCCCGATGTGAACCATTTCCTTGAGGCGGCGCAGCAGTTTGTCAAAGACAGTTCCTTCCAGGAGTTCATCGAGCAGCACCGTCCGCTCTATCAGACCACAGTGGCGCGGATGCAGACACTTATGGAGAAAGAGGCCCACCTCGAATGGTTCGACGCCTATTTTGGCAAGCGGCCGCGAGCCAGCTTCACCGTTGCGCTGGAATTGCTCAATGGTGGTGGGTGCTATGGCCCACACTTCCGGGCTGCGGACGGCCGCGAAGAACTCTATTGCGTTCTGGGCGTGTGGCGGACGGATGGGCATGGCTTGCCCGAATTTAAGCGCGACACGCTGCCCATTATCGTCCACGAGTTTTGCCATTCCTACGTCAATCCACTCATCGAGCGGCATCTGGCCGAGCTCCGGCGGTCAGGCGATGCCCTCTTTGAGCACATTGCCGAGCAGATGCGCTCCCAAGCCTATTTCAACGGACAGACGTTGTTGAACGAATCACTGGTGCGCGCCTGCGTCGTCCGTTACCAGCGCCAGTATGAAGGGGAAGAGGCCGCCCGGCGTGCCATTCAGGCCGAGCAACGGAACGGTTTTCTCTGGATGCAGGAGATGTCGAACCTGCTGGGGGAGTATGAGGCGCGTCGCGATAAGTATCCAACGCTGGAGGACTTCTCGCCGCGCCTGGTCGCATTCTTTGCTGAAGCGGCAAAGAATTTCCCCAAGACGCAGACCGATTTGCCTGCGAGCGGCCCAAAGTTATTTCCATGAATACCACCAATGTGCTTCAAGATTTTACGGATTTCAGATTCTGGGCGTCCGCCTCTTCATGCGCCAGCATATGCGGAGCCGAAGCCGTGACCACAGTGCATAACAAACCGGATGCACCGAACCCCGCGATAACGCTTCAGTTTCAGGTCTGGAGCCAGTGGCGCGGGGTCGGTGAACCGCTTTTGAAGACAGCAGAGCGGACCTCGGATGGCGTGAGACTCCCTGCTGAGGCCAGCTTGCGCTTGAATGTAAAGATGCGGCTCGGAAATATCGAGAATGTGATGCTGTGCAGCGTCACGGAGGCTGTTGATCATCTGCACTGTGAGCGCCTGGTTGTCCGCCAAGAATTTCAACTTCGCATCCGAGAGTCCTTTTCGCACCGACGCATTGAATCCGATGGTCTGCTTGGCGCGAGGTTCGCGAATCCTCCCAAGCCTTCTCCCTGGCCCGGCGCTCGCGCCTCGGCTACATCCAGCCACTTCCGGATCAGCCGGGCCAGTTCTGTGTGTTTGTCCATACCCATTCATACGCACCGCCGGGACGGCGATCTTTCAAAAATCCATCGCGGCTTTCCAGCGTGATTCGGCGCTGCCATGGCAGACGGTTGACCAGTTATTGAAACTTGAATATCATCGTTGCAGGCTACGCTCGCTTCCAGCGGCTGTGCCTGAGCTGATGGTTGGGCATACGCCATGGACTTAACCATATTCGAATTACCGATTGCAGGCTCTCAGGTGTCCACAATTGAGCGGTACCTGGCCTCGCGCGGCGTGCTCCTCGCAGCCTTCAGCGAGAATCCCAACGTCGTTTGTGCTGTTTCGACTTATTTGAAACAACAGGCAGTGCACAATACGACAACGTTCATGTTGATCGACAGGCAAATACTTTCTTTTATAAAGCAGATTGCTACCGGAGGTACGATACCAGACGCGAGCCGTAAATTGGTGTCTTCAATAATGTGCTTCGCGATATTGAGTCACATACGATTGGAGCCCAACATGGCAGTTTACGAATATGCCGACGCCAACAATTCGGATCACGCATGGCAAGACGTGAGCATTCTAAGATATGCAGACAACCTTGACTGTTCTATCTGGCATTCGCTGTTCCTCGGCACCTCGTCAGCGATCCCCAGCCCATGGCGCTCCTCAGCGCAAATACAACAGCCACCCCATGGAGTGAACTTCCAGCAGAGGCCTCGGCCATTCGACTTTTGCCTTCCATTTGTTCTGAAACTGGCCCTACTTGAACGCACCGGCAAGAAGCCGATTCAAAAGATGATTGAGTATCTTGATTGGATGCACGAAGAATATTTTTTTGGCGTATCAGGCGTTTTGTTTGGCAATCTCTTCCTGAGTCCGTCCAGGGAGAGTAAAATGATCAAGAACGTAGGCGCGGTCGATCGCTCGAAGCGGCTTTCCGGAATTCGAAATGCCTGCTGGGACATCACTCTCGTTCAGCAGTGGCTTGAATACGTAAAAAAGCAGTCCGCTGCCAATCGTCTGTGGCTTCTTTGCAGTGCCGACAGGGCTCTGGTGAGGACGGCTGAGCGGATTTTTGAATCGCAAGCTGCCTCCCTCAAGAAGAGCTTCGAGGACGACTGGGGATTCGCTAGCGGTTCGACGCTGTTCAAGCACTATCTGTGTTTGCAGAGTACACTCGAAATTGCACGCCGCCCCGCCAACCAGAACCTCCCTCCAGCGCATTGGGAACACTTGAGGAATACACTTGAAGCCCAGATCTAACGAGCCGCCGGAAATAACTGCGACGATCACAGGCGACTACTCTAAGTTTCCTCCGGCCATTCGGGGGGTCTTTCCCAATCTAGCGGGGGAAACTAGCGAGTTGCGTCAGGCGTGGGCGGTTTATTCGCACCTCTTCATGGAGAAGAAGGAGCTAACAGACGCGATGGGGGAAAGGCTCGGGATCGTGATAGGGATGTTCCAGTCAATGCTTCAGGATGAGATGTTTTTGTCCATTGCTCGGCTTACAGACAAGAACTCACTTGGGCAGACAAATCTTTCGCTTTGGGGGCTGCTTGCAGCGATTCCCAACGCAGGCCATGCAAGCTTCGGCCAAGATGTTACGACGGCCTTGGAAAAAATATTCGCGGCGGCTGCCAGGATTCGAAAGCATCGCCACAAGCGAATCGCCCATTGCGATCTTAAGGTGGCCTTGCGTAGTGCGATTCTGCCTGTCGTCACCTTCGAAGAAATTCGAGCGGTGTTGGAGCAGATTGAGGAATTTCTGAATCTTTTCCACTGGGAGTTCGAGGGGATGACGATGCAGGGTGATAAACCAAGTTGGTTTTTTCGTCTCGTATCCTTCTGCATATTCCCAAACTTGTACCTGCCAGCACTGGCGGGCACCAAAGAACAATTCCATGAAACTTCGTTTTCGCAGTGGTATCTTGATTCGCTTTATTTCAACCTTTTGTCCGGTTATTACGCATTCTGGTTGCAGTCCAAAGCCCGTAGGGTCAAAAAATATGTCCGGATCGAACCGGGTGCCGGATTTTTCAAGAAACCACTTTGGCTTGTCCAATTGACCACGAATGTTCACCGTGCCTCATGCCATGGAAGAAGATGCTTGCCTGGGGCGCCGGCCAAATCGAACCCCTGTGGCCCTGGATGACTCTCACGCACCCTTATTATTCAGAAAATCGTGTGGAATGGTCCGGCGTTCTTTCCCAACAGATGCTTTATTCACCGTCGGATTCGCTCTTGCTGCCGATCCGTCACCGCTTCTGCACAGATCGATTTTCTGACTGCACGAGCAAAGGCACAGGGCCGAGGGAGTGGAATAGGTCATGAGAATCTCTCGGAATGTCCTACTCCACCACGAGACGATAATATTGACTGGGAGCGAACACATTGGTGTCTGTGAGGGTAGCCGCACTTCAAAGCCCGTTCCGCCCAAGCGTAACGGTAGCTGTGGAGCGTCACGCCGGTAACCGCCTTAATCAGCTGGAGTTTCTCGGCGACTTCACCGCGGATGACGATTTCTTTGCCCCGGATCCTTTGGAGGCCCTGGCATCGACTTTTTTCTCCAGCGAGTCGAAGTCTTTGCGCAAAGCCTGGTCTTCCTTCTGCAAATCCAGGAATTCCTTGCGCAAGTCGGCCAGTCCTTCCGTGGTCTTTCGGAAATTCTCGATGTTCTGGATCGCACTGGCAGCAGCGCGTTGTTCCGGGCTCGTCCTGCGGGCCAGCGCAAATTTCTCAAGAGCCGGCAAAGCGACCGGGTCCGCCAGCGCGCCCAGAGCGTTGATGGCCCCCAGTCGAACCCTCTCCTTCCGGTGGTTCACATAGCCGAGAAGAAATTCGCGCACCGCGGTCTTGTCCTTTTCATCGCGGTCCAGGTAAGCCAGCGCACTCAATCCCTGGACGAATCCGTTGCTGGTGTAGTCCGCCTCGTGCTGCCTGAGGTTGTCGCGCAGCGGATCGATGGAGGAAAGATCATCCTGCGCTCTCAGTCCTTGGATGGCGGCCTCGGCCAGTCCGTTGCGATACGAGGTGGAATTCAGATACTGCAGCAACAGCGCGCGCTTGTCCGGTCCGGCATAGGTCCCCAAATCCCGGATCGCCAGGACCTGGATGTCGGGATTCTTTTCCACGGTGAGCATCCCGCGCTCCGCATCGCTGCTTCGCGCCCGGTAAAACCCGCCGATTCCGGCATAGACCCGGCGGCGCACGCGGGCGTCGGGCTGTTGGGTGGATGCGAGCAGCGCATCGAGGGCGTCATCAGTGTGAATGTCTCTCAACGCCTGCGCCGCCTCCATGCGCACGCCGTAAAAGGTGTCGTGGTTCAGCGCGCCCTTGAGCTTTTCCACCGTCTCCTTGTCCTTTCTTGTGGCCAGCGTTTCGATGGCGAGCAGCCGGCCGACGAAGTCGGTTTGATCCTCCAGTTGCGCGTAAAGCATTGGGGTGGGAGGGATGAAATGGATCTTCGCCAGCACCGCATACTCGGGGTCGATGCGCACCGCCGTGGGCGCCTCATCGAGCGCAAAGTAAAAGTCCTCCGATTTTTCCTTCACGATGATCGGTTTGTCCACGGTGATTGATCTGGTTTTGAAACGGATGGAAAGCGGTAAATTGAAGAGGAAGGTGTCGTCGCTGATTCTTTGCGTTTGACGCACGGAAACTTTGGCCAGCTTGCTGCGCGCGTCCCAACTGTAGCTTACGTCTAGGTCGGGACAGCCGCCGTGATAGACCCATTGGTCGAAGAACAGATCGTAGGAACGCCCGGAAAGCTCTTCGATCACCGCGTTCAGATCCTCGGTGACGACCGATCCGAATTGGTGCCGTTCCAGGTAGGTCCGGATGCAGCGGCGGTACAGATCCTTGCCCAGTTGCACGCGCAGCATGTGGAGCACCCAGCTGCCCTTTTGGTAGGCGAGAAAGCTGAACAGCTCCATGGGGTTGTCGTACTTCCGGTCCACCATCGGTCGCGACGAGTTGGTCATTGACAGGACTTGCTGCGCGTCGCGATACAGGCCGTAGAGCATGGAGTTCCGGCCATTCCGGTGCTCGTCGTACAGAAGCGCGTAATAGGTGGCAAACCCTTCGTTCAACCAGATGTGGCTCCAGTCTTTGCAGGTGACCAGGTCACCAAACCATTGGTGGGCCATTTCATGCGCGACAAGGCTCTGGCTGGAACGGATGTTTTCCGTGTTGGTGGTGAAGAGCGTGTAGTCCGTGAGCGTGGTGAGCGTCGTGTTTTCCATGCCGCCCGCGACGAAATCGTTGACCGCCACCTGGTAATACTTGGCCCAGGGAAAGGGAATGCCGATTTCATTCTCGTAAAATGCCATGATGTCCCTGGTGTCGCAGAATGAATTGGTGGCTTCATCGATCTCGGACGGGGGCGTGTAAAACGCCAGCGGAATGTCCCGGTGCTTGTCTTCCACTTTCTTGAAATAGCCGGCCACCAGCGACAGCAGATAATTGGCATGCGGCTTGTCCTGAAGCCATTTCACGGCGACAAGGCCGGTTGCGGAGTCTTTCTCCGCGGAAACCAGCCGTCCGTTGGACAGCACGGTCATTCCTGCGGGCACGCGGCAGGTGATTTCGGAGGTGAACTTTTCATTGGGCGAATCCAAGCAGGGATACCAATGCCGGGCCTCGACCGGCTCGCCTTGCGTGAACAAGTGCGTGTCCCCGACTTTGTAGCCCATTTCCGGCGTCCGGAAATACATTCCCTCCGTCGGCTCCGCGCGATGTTCAATCGTGACCCAGGCCTCCTTGTCCACAGGAACCGGTTGGGCGAATGTGATGATGATTTTCTCGTCCGTGACCTGGTAATCCAGGATCGCTTCGCTGGAGGTCACGGAGCTCACCGTCAGGTCAACGGCGTCCAGGCTCAATTCCTCCAGCGGTTTCGCGATCGGTTTGAAGGTGATCGCGGTTTTCCCGGCGACAGTGCGATTGGTGAAATCAGGAGTGACATCCAGCGCCACGTGCAGGATGTTGATTTGGCGGCTCGGCGCGTATTTCCGGTAATCGGAGGCATCGGGCGCTGTCAGGAACGCGGCCGATTTCCGGCACTGGATTTCGTCCGCGGACTCTTCGGCCAGCGCCAGGCCGGCGACGCGGCAGAGGACCCACACGGCGAGCAGGACGCGAGCGGTATTCATGGCGTGCTTTTACCACGTTGACCACAAAGCGAAAGGGAAAAGTACGATGCCAGACCGTGAAGCCGTAGGGTCAAATAATATGTCCAGATCGAACCGGGTGCCAGATTTTTCAAGAAACCCGTACGGTCAAAAAACTCATTATGGCAGAAACAGTGAGAGGTCCGCAGCGTGACCGAGTGCAGCGGTGGATAATTGACTTGATGAGGAAGGGGGACGGGTTGCGTGGCAATACGACAGAGGGTCCATTCAAACGGAGATTACCTTTCCCGCACTGGGTTCGATGCGGACGTATTTTTTGACCCCGCGGGATAGCCCGCGAGAAGTTCAAAGTTATTTCACAATCTCGCCGGCAACTCGTAGATGCTTACGCTGAAGCGGGGAAGCACGAGGGAGCCGGGCGTGAAATCAACTCGGGAACTGCTGATGCCGGGGTTTTGGCCATTGCTATCAATCGACGCGAGACGCCACAAGGTGCCTTTGCCGGACAGGGCGGCGCCGGTGATGTTGAGCTTGAGGGGTTGATCAACATCGGTGGGATTCAGGACGGCCACAGTGAGAGAGTGACGATCATCGGTCCAGGCGGCGGCAACGTCGAGGGGAAAGGTATCGCTGCCGGCATTGACCATGGGTTGCTCCCCACCCGGCGGATCAGTGGGTTTGGGCTGGGGTGAATTGCCGGAAACCTCGACCGGGATGGTCCCAAAGTGGTCGCGATAGATTTTGAAGACAAGGCCGTTGGCATTGAGCGAGACATTCGTTCCGTCGCGGGCCAGCAGCGAGGTCGCAAACGTGTAAGCCGCCATTTGAAAGACGCCAGGGTGGCGGAACATTTCGTGGAAGACCCACGCGTAGGACGGGTAGGTGGGATAACGGCCGTTGCCGGAGTAGGCCCATTCGTCAATGTTCAGGGGCTTGGGATGGGCGGCGAGTTGTGGCAGCAGTCTTTCGTATTCCTTGTACTCTTCGTATTTGATCCGGATATGATTGGCGGGCCGACGCATCCAGTCGGTGACGGGTTCGTTGGGATCGTTCGGCACCTGGCGGTCTTCGGCAACGTTGAAGTGAGTGTTGCCGTAGTTGTAGAAGTGCTCGCTGATGAGATCAATGTTATCGAAACAATTGGAGAGCAGGCCCCCGGTCCAATCGGCAGGTGAGAAATAGGTCGGAACGAGATTGGTGCCAAAGCGGAGCGATTGTTTCGAGCCAGTCATGGTGTCCGGCATGGCGCCGCTGGCGATCAGTTGGATGCTCGGGTCCACCTTCTTCATGGCCCTGGCGAAAAGGTTATGCTTGTGCACGAACTGGTTGAGCGACATGGCGCCAAACTGCCAGTCGCCCCAGGCTTCGTTGCCGATGCCCCAGAACTTGATGTGGTAAGGCTCGGGATGGCCATTCGCGGCGCGCAGTTTGCCCATCGCTGTCGAGACCGGGCCGTTGGCGTATTCGACGCATTGCGCCGCAGACCACGCGTCGCCGAAACCGGCATTGACGGTGATATACGGTTCCACATCGAGGAGCTTGCACAGGGTCAGAAATTCATCGGTGCCGATGTCGTTGGGTTGAACGGCACGCCAGACGGGGTCCCAAGTCGGCGGGCGTTTGTCGGGGTCGCCGATGGCATCGCGCCATTCATGATCGGATACGAAATTGCCGCCGGGGAAACGGTAAACTCCGGAATGCAGGCTCTTGAGTGCGGCAATCGCTTCGGGCCGGAAGCCGTTGATCTGTTCAGCCGGCATGAGGGAAACCGCTCCGACGTGGAATGATCCGCGTCCGGCGCCGATGATTTCGAATTGGGCGGTCCCGGAGTTTTCGGCTTTGAAGGAAAATGGGAATTTCTTGTAGTTCCTGCCCAACTTTCTGAGGTGAATCGTTTGGCGTCTGGCGGCATTCGTGCCCCAGACGATGCTGACGGAGACTTGCGCCGTGGAGTCGCCCGCCAATTGAGCACGACCGCTGTAGGTTGCCTCTTGGCTGAGACTGAGGCCGGCCTGACGGATCCCGCGAGGCTCGGAGCCCATAAGGTTGATTAAGGGCGTGTGGTCGCCAACGAACGGATGGTTGGTGTCCATGACGACGGAGTCAACGGGGCCGATCGGATTCCACCGCCCGGGGCCGACGCCGCGTCGGCGCCCTCCGCCGAAACCATCCAATCCGCGTTGGGCAGAGTTGGTGTCGCCCGGAGGCTTGGGGGCAACAGCGTAATAGAACTTGCGATCATCGAGCATCTCGCTCCACAGACTGGTGTAAACGAGGTTGCCGATGTGTTCGAGGAACTGGCCATAAACATAGGGCGAAATCGGCGGGCCGGTCTTCGAGACATCAATGCTTGCAGTGACGGGTTCGCTCAAAGCCGTGGTTTGCGTCGCAGCGGCAAGCGCAACCGACAGGAGGAGGACGGAGTAGGGGATTTTCATGGGGATTTCACCGGAAGATCCGTTGCGCAAACAAATACAAATCGTTCTTCCAAACGGCAAAGTCATGAACGCCGGAATCCACGTGCCAGATGTGCGGCACGTTCTTTTCCTTCAGAAAAGCATGCGTCCGCTGGCTGATGAAGATCAATCCGTCGCGGTCGCCGCAGGAAATCCAGAGGAGCTTCAGCATCGCGGCGGCCTTTGCCGGATCCGGAGCTAGTTGCTCGGGCGGCTTGGTGTTTGGGGCCGCGGAAAAAGCCCCGATCCAGGCGAATGTGTCGAGATGTGCCAGGCCGAAGTTTAGCGACTGCCCGCCGCCCATTGAGAGCCCGGCCAGCGCGCGGTTTTCGCGGTTGGTCATCGTCGAGTACTTCGATTCGATGAACGGGATGAGGTCCTTGAGCAAATCCCGCTCGAACTTTTCAAAGGCTGGCGCGGAGGCGAACACGTTGCCCTCGGCACGGTCGTTTGGCTGCGCGCGGCCATTGGGCATGACGACGATCATGGGCACGGCTTTCTTATCGGCGATCAGATTATCGAGAATGACATGCGGATGACCGCCACGGTGCCATTCCTCTTCATCGCCACCGATGCCGTGGAGCAGGTAAAGCACGGGATACTTCGCATTGGCCGAATAGCCGGGCGGAGTGTAGACGAGCGCTTTGCGTCGGGTGCCGACCGTCGATGAATCGTAATCCACGGCCTCGATCTTGCCCTGGGCGACGCCTTTGCGTGGTTTATCGAAGCCTTGCGGCGCGGGCGGGAAGGCCGGTTTGTCGTGCGGGCCAAGCACGATGGGCCGGTCTCTCCGGCGCCCGCTCCCCCGTGGTTCCGGCACGGTCGTTGGTTCGGCGGTCGCGGCGGGCTCGCCTTTTGCCACGAGTTCCTCCTTCGCGTTGGTCGAGACCTTGCTGTCGAATTCGGCTTTCCCCGTGCCGGTGGCATCAGCGGCCAGGATGGCCAGCGGCAATGCCGCGAGGCCCAGGAGTATGAATTGGACTTTCATGGTATTGCAGGTGTGCGGAGTAAATCCTCGGTTGGCAAAGTGCGCAATCCTTTTCCCCGTTCGCTGCCCGGTTCGCTGCGCTTGATCGGCTTTCCAAGGAAGTGCGATTGACATCTGAAAAAGGGGCGTCGCATTCAATAGTGCGAATGCTCATGCCAGAAACATAACAACTCCCAGTGCCTTCGATTAAAGGTACTCGCTATTGTCGAAGGCAAACTTCAAGAGGCTGTGCGTCCCGTGCAAATTCAGCTTGTTACAAATATGGTAGCGGTGATTGTCCACCGTGCGGATGCTCAGCCCAAGCTGGTCGGCGATCTCCTTGCTGGTATAATCTTCGCCGATGAGTTTGAGAATGCGGCGCTCGGCCGGGGTCAAAGCTTCGATCTGGGGTTTCGTGGACAACAGTTCCCGTGCCCGATCCCCGCGGCGTTGTCCGGCAACCTGCATCAGGGGGCTCACAAACGATTCTCCACGATCGACCTTGTCGAGGGCGACCAAAATTTCGTTGGGGGCATTTTCTTTGAGGATGTACGCCTTTGCCCCCAGATCCATGGCGACGTTAAACATGTCCTCCTCCTTGTACATCGTCAGGATGATGACCCTGACGGGGAATGGCAGTTGTCGCAGTGCGCGGATCGTTTCCAGGCCGTTGAGGCGCGGCATGTCAATATCGATGATGATCATTTTGGGTTTCAGCTCGGTCAGCAGCCGAAGCGCTTCTTCGCCGTCGGCTCCCTCCCCAACAATCCGAAAGCGCGATTTGCGCTGAATGAAGTCTCTCAGCCCATGCCGCAGGAGCGGGTGATCATCCACGATTAGAACTGTTGACTCTTGTGTCATTTTTGTGAACGGCCAGTGGAATCTCGACCGCCGCGTTGGTGCCCTCACCGGGTTGTGAATCAATGGCCAGGGTTCCACCCAGGATACGCACTCTTTCGGCAATCCCGCTCAGTCCATATCCAACCTCATGCGGCTGGTTGAATAACCTTGCCGCATCGAATCCTTTGCCATTGTCCCGGATGGAGAATGAAATTGAAGTTGGCCGTTTCTTGATCACCACGGCAGCTTCGGTTGCGCCGGAATGTCTGATGATATTACTGACGACTTCCTGCACGATGCGATAGACATGGATTTCATCGTCCTTGGCGAACAAGTTATCGATGTCCTCCACGCGGCTGGCGAAGACAACCGGGCTGTTTTCGGAAGCCCGGCCGACGAGTGCGCGAATGGCCAGGGTGAGTCCCAGCCGATCCAACTGGTAAGGCCGCAAACCGTGCGTAATCCGCCGCACCTCCTCGATGGCCTGGCATGTGGCGCTGCCGATCTCGGCCAGATGTTCCCGCCATCCCGGTTCCTCCGGAGCCCCCTGACTGGCCCAAATGGCCTGGCTGTTGATGACGAGCAGCATTTGACCCAGGCTGTCGTGCAGGTTGGCTGCGATCCGCTGCCTTTCCTCCTCCAGCCGCTCCAGAACTTTCCGCGAGAACGCCAGTTGCACGTTTTTCTGCCGCGCCAATCGGCGCCGCAAGAGGTGAACCCATAACAACGCCACCATCAGCACGGTCAGCAGGGTTCCGACCAGCGTGGCAATGCGTTTCCACGTCCACCACGGAGGGCCGCTGAGCACTGCGATGTCGTGTGGACTGCGCAACAGAATGTTGAGTGAAGCAAGCAATGGAGGCCCGGCCGGCTTGTCGCCGAAATTGGATGCTGGAGTCGTTTCATTGTCGAGGATGCCGGTCACGGAGAGCCGGCTGCCGGGGGCGATCTGCGGCAAATTCCCGAGACCCACTGCAAGAGTCGCGGCGAACACCCGCTTTTCCTGCTGCAGTTCCAGCGCTTGGCCCACGGCATTTGTTGATTCTCCCAGCACGGTGGCCACCACCTGGACCAACATGCCGTTCTGTTTCGACAACGCCGCCTGTTGCAGGTCCAGAACTGTTGACCTGACTTGCTCGCTGGACCTGGTTCGGCGAGTGATTGCTTCCACCAGGTGTCGTCCGAAACCCTGCGACGTCGGAAACGCCGCCACTTCAACCGTGTTGCCCACGTCCAGCCCGGGTGAATCGGCGGGGCGCACACGGATGCCACCCGAGGAGTCCTGAACAATGAAGGATTGAGCGTCGCGGTAGGTCACCACGCCCGCGACGCGGACCCGATGAGGCAACGGAATCTCCGCAGCTTGAGAGAGAACATCGGCAATCGAACGCCGAGGTCTGCCGAACGGGTCGTTTGGCGCGTCCTCTTCCACCGAAAGATATTCGCGCGACGGAATGAGCAGGACTGGCGCATCCAACATCGACAGCAACAGCGTGCCGCGGGCACGGAGGGTTGCATCCACATAACGCGAGAGGCGATTGGAGGAAACCTGGCCGATCCAGAAATAGGCGTGCCAATCTTTCCCCACAACGGATAGTGTGCCGTTGGTGTTTGCTGTGTGCACCACGCCTTCCAGTTCGCTCCATCTGCCCTCCTCGCTTTCGGCGACCGGCAAGTTGAGCGGGTGAGCGCTCGGCAATGGCAGGGAGTGAGAACCCAGTTCGGTAACGACCAAAGGCCGGATCACCGGAAGATATTTCCCCGGCTGTAAATCGCCGGCAATTTCCACCCAATGCCCTACCTTGAAGTGGTCCTTAAAGCCTGGCTGATCGAGGTTCACCATCATGGTCACTGAATCTTCTTGAACGAAGATAAAATCGTTTCCCAGGACCTGGTCGTTGAAAGTCACCACACAGCGGGTTCCATAGAATCCCTGCCAGGATCGGTTCGT
>Ga0075520_1000955_pt1 | contig 13482 bp, 8 predicted proteins | sample NGEPerB_FD_75100 | JGI IMG/M metagenome (GOLD analysis project Ga0075520, IMG submission 75100) | Arctic peat soil microbial communities from the Barrow Environmental Observatory site, Barrow, Alaska, USA - NGEE PermafrostAB12-B | ecosystem: Environmental > Terrestrial > Soil > Wetlands > Peat ... | reverse complement strand
TCTGATGCGATACTGGCTTGGGCTCGTTTGCTGCACCATTCTCTTCACTTTGCTCGCGTCGACCGCAACGGCGGCAGACGTGATGCTTCCCGAAGCGCGCGAACAGTATCGACTGGGCCTCGAGCTTTATGATGGACGTCAGTACGAAGAGGCCTTGGAGAAATTCCGTGCTTCGAATGTGATATATCCCTCACCAAACTCGCAACTCTATGTCGCGCGTTGTTTGCGCTCCGTCGGCAGAACGGCGGAGGCAATCGAGGCGTATGAGCGTACGGTGCGCATGGCGGGTGAACGAGCGGCGACCGACCTCAAATACGAAGAAACCTATCGGGTAGCAAAACGGGAACTTGCTGTTTTGAAACCAATGCCTCCTCCAGAACAACGCCTGGTGGCAGCAACCTGGACCGCAGCTGCCGTCAGCGTAGCGGGCCTCGCCAGCTTTGGCACATTCTGGACATTGGCGCGCTCAAAGTACCGCTCCCTTGAGAACGAGTGCAATCCCTTGCCTTGTCCTGCATCACAGGCCGGTGCTGTGGAGGCCGGTAGAAACTATCAACTAGCTGCCAATGTTTCTCTGGCAATAGGGGTCACGGGTGCGGCCACTGCGGTCACATTATACGTTCTTGGAAGGCCGCGTGCATCCGCTTGGGGTCGGTTCGCGTTCGTTGGCACGACGCTGCAGTTCTGGGGGGAACTCTAGGCATGATGCGGAACGCGGTGTTGTTCAGCCTTACTTTAGCGACTGCCGGCGCGGGCTGCTCATGGGATTGGGAGCGCTACGCCGATCACCGAACAGGCAATTCAGCGACTTGCGCGACCGGAGTAAGCGACGCGCGCATCGCTCGGCTTAGTCGAGGCATCGATCTTTACGGCTGGTTGGCGTCTCCAACTTCATTTACTGACTTTATTAGCGATGCGGATCTAAAACGGTTCGCACAAGCGGGAGTAACATTCATCCGGGCCTCATTTTTCAATTCTCTCCCTTCTTCCGGACTCCCTGCAGGTCTGTTGGATCCCACCCAGCCGGATCAGCTAAACGAGACTAATCTCGTGTACTTTCGTCAGGCCGTCGAGCGTGCACGCACGGCTGGGCTCGGTATCGTATTTGTTCCGTATTTCGACCCGGCCTACAAACAACAGCTCGGCGATCCGACGACGCGAGCCAGTGCTTTGGATGCTCTGTTAAGGATGTGGAAGAAGTTTGGAAGTTTCATCCATGAATATGACCCCGATTGGGTGTTCCCGGAACTCATGGGTGCGCCTGACTTTACCGACTCGGAGGGATGGAATCAGATTCTTCTGCCGTTGGCCCAGACGGTCAGGCAAGTAGCCCCGGCGCACACCATCATTGCCGATGGCAATTCCGGCAGTTATCGTGTGAATTGGACCTCCATAACGGCCCTTTCCGCCCTGCAGACGGTACAGAATGAACGCAATATTATCTACGGTTTCATTTTCTTCGACCCGGTTATCTTTACGCATCAGGGTGCGACCTGGCGCCCCGAGTGGCCAGAGCTTGCAAATATTCACGGCGTTCCCTATCCCTCGAGTCCGGAATTAGTTGCGCCCGCGTTACCGGCCATTGCAGATCCGGCTGCCCGCGCTGATGTCGAGTACTACGGTCGCGAATCGTGGGGTCCTGATCTGCTTTCAATTGGGCTCGAGCAGGTTGCTGAGTGGTCAGCTAACAACTGCGCTCATGTCATGTGTGTGGAATTTGGTGTCTTCCGACAATACAGTCCCCCGGACAGTGCTGCGCGTTGGGTTCACGACGCACGTACGCTACTCGAGGCGCGTCGCATCCCCTGGTCCTACTGGAGTTATAAGGAGCACGGTGGGCTTCTGCCGGCACTGGCCGGTCCGATATTCGAGCCTGCCATCGCCACCAGTTTGGGTCTTACGCCGTAACGCTAGCGCTTGCCGTAAGTTGCGGCGATATTGTCGTAAATCGTCATGTACTGCGATAGTGCTTGACCGCTCGAATTGAACGCCATCTCACCCCAGTTGGTCGGCTCCCATAGGAAAGTACCTAGCCCGCGCTTGTTGGGAATATTGTAGAACGTGTCGTTAGTGAGTTGCTTGCTGTCCGAGTACTCCGCGGCGACGAATTTGAGATTTGGATAAGTGCTGGCCAAGCTCGAGAGTGTTGGAGCCCACTGGGAGGTAGGCTGCTGGTAGTTGGCGCGGTCGTAACACGACTCGCCAAGGATATCGAACTGTACGCCCTGGCCTTGGACTCCGGTCACCCACCAGGTGTTTGTTGCGAGGTCATTACATCGATCCAGGTGCATCATGATCAAGATGTTGGAGTCCATATCTTTGACGCCGCGCACGCCGGCGCTCAACAACGAGCCGAGATTGCCAAATTGTTGCCCGCTTACTTTCCCGCCGGTTCCGGCGACTCCGCCGCCGGCGTCAAACAACAATCCTTGCGGAATTTCATTGCCGATCTGAACCATGTCCGGGCGGCCATTGCCAGCTTTGAGCTGCGTGATCACGTCCTTAGTGTAGTTGTAGACCTGAGTCGTCAGATCCGCAAAACTGAGATTGGCCCAAGCTGCCGGCTTCTTTTGATTTCCGGGGTCAGCCCAGGTGTCGCTGTAGTGGAAGTCGAGCAGAAGCCCCATGCCGGCGAGCTTTACTCCAGCAGCAAACTTTATCGTGTGTGCGGTGTCGCAGTATCCCGCGCTCGAGTATCCGCCCGATGCCGCAGGGTTCACGAATAAGCGCAAACGAATGTAATTGAAGCCGTGGTTCTTTAGAATTGTTAGAATTCCTCCACCTGTGCTGGTCGTTCCGCTTGGAGTCGAGCCATCGACATCCTTGAATTTCGTCCCGTTGGCTTCCTCCTCCTGCACACGCGAAATATCCGCGCCTATTATGAACGCCGGCATGTAGGGCGCGCCGGAACTGCTCGTCGTACCGCCGGTTGCTTTTGTCCCGCCGGTGCTGCTGGTTCCGCCCGTTGCCTTGGATCCACCTGTACCGATCGTGCCACCCGTTGCTTTGGAGCCGCCGGTGCTCGAAGTGCCACCCGTGCTGGTCGTGCCTCCCGTCGCCTTGGTTCCACCAGTACTTGTCAGGCCACCGGCGCTGCTGGTCCCGGCCGTCGACTTCGTGCCACCGGTGCTTGTGGTACCGCCAAAGGCGTTTGAACCGCCCGTGCTCGTAGTTCCGCCAGTGCTCGCGGTGCCACCCGTTGTTGTGACGCCACCGGTCGCGTTCATTCCACCGGTGCTCGCAGTTCCACCAGTGCTCGTCGTGCCTCCTGTGGCTAGAGTCCCACCAGTGTTGGACATGCCACCCATGTTGGCTGCTCCACCTAAAGTGTTCAAACCGCCCGTATTCGTACCCCCCCCCGTGTTTGAGCGCCCTGCGCTCGTGGAACCGCCAATTCCTATCGCACCTCCGCTTGGACCGGTGTTTCCGGTGTCCGAGCCACTGCACGCAGTGCAGGCGAAGCCTATTCCACCGGTAAGAATGCCCCTAGGTCCGATTCGCATGTATTGTCCGCCTTACTCCGTTCAATGCCAAGAAATGGTTTGGCCCAAAGGGCCTGCCCTTCACTAAACGCTTATTCTTCGGTAACCAATTGACAAGAGGTGCCGCCCAACAGGGCGGCACTCACCCATCAAAATGCCAACAGCGTCAGAACTCAAAGGCGGCTCGCGTAGTCGATTTTCATCTGATCGTAGAGCGCCAGGTCGGGCTGAGCCGTGTACGTGGTTCCGTTGCGTCTCAAGAGGTCGTGGCCGGTGGCGTTCCAGGCGCCCTGAGTAGTCGGCTCCCAGTTGTACGTGCCGATCCCTTGATTATTGGGCAGGGCGAATATCATGTCGTTGGCAGCTTTCTGCTCGGGGCCATACTCGGCGATAAAGAACTTGATGGCTGGGAATGCGGTGGAAAGCGAGTTGAACGTGGACTGCCAGGCCGAGGGCTGACCTTGGTAGGCCGTGTAACAGGACTCGCCGAAGGCATCTAACTTCACGCCCTGTCCTTGAGCGCTGGTAATGTAACTTTGGCTGGTGCCGAAGTTGTTTCCTCTGTCGATATGGAGCGAGATTAGGATGCTTGGGTCGACGTCCTTGACGCCCTGTATGCCGGCCTTGAACAAGGTGCCCAGGTTGGTCCAATTGGAAGTGCTCCCTGTGATCGGGTTGTTACCGGTGGGCTGCCCGCCACTGTCACAACGGTGCAGGAGCATGCCTGGCGTGGTCTCATTCCCGATCTGCACCATGTCGGGCCGTGCGCCACCCGCGACCAACTTCGTGATGGCGTCCTTAGTGTAGTCGTGAACAGCCGTGGCTAGATCCGCGATCGTGGTGTAATTCTGCCAGGCCACTGGGACGCATTGCTTGCCCGGATCGGCCCAGTTGTCGCTATAGTGAAAGTCGACCAAAAGGCCCATGCAAGCGGCTTTGATTTGTTTCCCAAAATCGACGGTGTGCGTGATGTCATCGTAACCGTTCGTCTTATCGTAACCGTCGGAGGCTTTGGGATCCACGAACGTCCGCAATCGAATGTAGTTAAATCCATGCGACTTCATAATCGTAAGCAAGTTTCCCCTAGTGGCGACAGGCTGCGGCTCCTGGTCCGTGATGTCCGCACCGATTTGAAATAGATTGGCTTTGGGGGCCGGGCAGTTGCCGGAGGTACCGCCGGTAGCTGACGAACCGCCGGTAGCTGACGTGCCGCCTGTGGCTTTTGTACCGCCGGTAGCTGACGTGCCGCCCGTTGCCTTAGAACCGCCTGTGCTTGCAGTGCCTCCTACGGTCGAGGCGCCACCTGTTGCTTTCGTTCCGCCTGTGCTCGAAGTACCACCCGTGCTCGCGGTGCCTCCTGCGGTCGTAGTGCCGCCAGTGGCTTTGGAACCGCCGGTGCTTACTGTTCCACCGACTGCGGCCACGGTGCCGCCGGTACTTGCAATGCCACCCGTGGCTGTGGATCCAGCCGTACTCGTTGTCCCGCCTGTCCCAACGGTACCACCGGTAGCATTGACGCCTCCGACGCCGGTCACGCCGCCGGGTGACGCCAAGCCTCCCGTGGACACCGAACCACCGTTTGTTGAACCGCCCAAGCCGGTGTTTCCGCCCGAAGCTCCGGTACTTCCACTATCTGAGCCGCTGCAAGCACTGACAGCACCGATTAGAATCACAATAAAGCCTGAATTTGTAGTTCGCATGGGGGTCCTCAGCACCTACATACGCGCAAGATCCAGGCCAACTGCAATTGGTTGCCAACATTCCGTTTGAACCCCGGCGAATGTGGACGACAGTCTTCAGCTTTGCGTCGACGCCTTGTGGCCTTCGCGGCAGTTCTCAGGGGCAAGTCGAGATATTGGGTGTGTGGATTGGCCTCGACACTGTCGACTTAGGGCCGCACCGGCAGGCTTTAAATATGAGCCCATTCTGGAATGGGCAGCGGGCTTCTCACGGCGGACACTGACAACGTTGGAGGCTGTCTGCCCCGGGGAGCTACCGTCAATCCTTAGAGCCGACTGGCGTAGTCAATCTTCATTTGATCGTAGATCGGCATATCCATCCCGGGGTTGTAATTGGTCCCCGAACCTGTCCAGAGTGTGGAGGGTTGCCAATTGAAAGTGCCGATTCCTTTGTTATTGGGAAGATTGTAGAAAATGTCGTTGATAGCCCTCGGCGAGCCGCTGTACTCGGCAGCCATGAACTTCAAGGCGGGGTACGTGCCCGCAAGCGAGTTCATCGTCGTTTGCATCGCCGTGGTCGTACCCCGAGTGCCCGTGTAGCAGGACTCGCCCATGACATCGAACGGGATACTCTTACCTGTCGCGCCCTGGATGAAGCTTGTGTTGGACCCGGTGTCGTTGCACCTGTCGAGGTGCAGCGCGATCAAGATGCCCGTGTCGACGTCCTTGACGCCTTTGGCAGCGGCGTTCAAGATCTGACCCAGGTTGGTCCAGCCGCCAGCAGTGGGGCCGCCAGCGCCACCGGGGGGCGCGCCTTGGTCGGTGACGGACCAGAGGTACAGAGCGCCATTGACTTTGTTGTAGCCGGCGTTTCCAGCCAATGGCTGCCCGCCGCTGTCGCTGATGTGAATGAGTAGGCCGGGCGTCTCCTCGTTTCCGATTTGCACCATGTCGGGCCGCGCGCCACCGGCAATCAGCTGTGTGATGGCGTTCTTCGTGTAGTCGTGAACGGCCGTCGATAGATCCGCGATTGTCGTGTAAGTCTGCCAAGCCACCGGGACGCATTGCTTGCCGGGGTCGGCCCAGTTATCGCTGTAGTGAAAGTCGACTAAGAGGCCCATGCAAGCGTCTTTGACTTGTTTGCCAAACGCAACAGTGTGCGTGATGTCATCGTAGCCGTTCGTCGTGTCGTAACCATCGGCGGCTTTGGGATCGACGAACGTCCGTAACCGGATGTAGTTGATTCCGTGGGACTTCAAAAACGTAAGTAGAGCAGCCCTGTTTGCGACCGCCGCCGTCTCTATGTTCGTGATATCCACGCCGATGGCAAATAGATTGGGGTTAACCGCGGGACAATTGCCCGATGTGCCACCGGTGGCCTGGGACCCACCCGTAGCTAATGCGCCGCCAGTAGCTTTGGTTCCGCCTGTACTCGTTGCGCCGCCCGTTGTTTTCGATCCCCCCGTGCTTGCTGTGCCTCCCGTGGAGGCGGTGCCACCGTTAGTCTTGGTTCCGCCGGTGCTCGACGTTCCGCCCGTTGCGTTGGACCCGCCTGTGTTTGTGGTACCTCCGACAACGGGGGCGCCGCCCGTGCTGGAGTTGCCTGCTGTGGTTTCTGTCCCACCGGTACTCAAGGTGCCCCCCGCACCGACTGCACCACCCGTGACGATGGTACCTCCAACGCCGGTTGAACCACCAACGTTGGTCGTGCCGCCGCCTGCGGCCGCCACGCCTCCGGTGGATATCGAACCCCCGTTCATTGAACCGCCTACGCTCGTGCCCCTCGGGGGCCGCCGGTACTGCCCGCGTCCGAGCCGCTGCAGCCGCTCAACGCGCCAACCGTAAGCAAAACAACCCCGGAGTTCAGACGCCCCAAATTAATCAGCCTACGCATGATTTTTCCTCTGTGTGCACAGCCGCCAGACGTGCGGGACACATTACTTTAGCAAAGAGTCCAGTCCAAAACCCAGTCAGCACCAAAAGACGCGAAATAAGAGCAATATTCGGACCAGCGGAAATTGGCGCCCCCCTGAGACTGGACGCAATGAAGCTGAGGACAATCGTCTTCAAGCGCTAAAGCATCCAACGGGAATCCGACGCAAATCTCGGGGCCAATCCAACCTTCCCGGGCATGTCGACAAGCTTCGACACTGTCGACTCGGGGCCGCACCCTCAAAGATTCCGCGGCCAATTCACGGCTGGCCGGCTTCTGGTAGTCTCACATTGCCCATGCAGTCCAAGGACAGCTTCGACTCTATCACTCAGGTCCCCGCCGACAGTACCTTTTATAAAAGGGTAACCATGCGGCAGCGTCCGCGTGTCACCTGGTCCGATGGGGTGGGCTCACACGAGATATTACTTCCAGGTCGAGTTGCGGTCGGTTCCGCCCCCGGCAATGAGATTGAGATAGCTGATCCCACGGTATCGCGTATTCACGCCGAGCTTGATCCGCGTGAGGGCATAGTGTGGGTTCGTGACTTGGCGAGCCGAAACGGCACCTATGTCGAGGGTGTGCGAGTTGCAGAAGCTGAAGTCCCTGACGGGGGCAGGGTGGTGGTTGGGGGCACGACACTGAGAATCGAGCGCACGACGCAACGCGCTGCCGTTGACCTGTGGCCCAGCCACAGTTTTGGTCAGCTCATTGGACGCAGTGTTGTCATGCGTGAACTTTTCGCCAAGTGCAATCGCATCGCCGCCTTGGACACCACCGTGCTTCTGCAAGGGGAGACGGGAACGGGTAAAGAGGCGGTTGCGGAGGCTATTCACCAGGCGTCAACGCGTACTGACCGACCATTTCTCATCGTTGATTGCGCCGCATTGCCGGAATCACTGCTTGAGGCCGAACTGTTCGGGCATGTTAAAGGGGCATTCACCGGTGCCGCTACCAGTCGCGAGGGTGCGTTTCAGGAGGCTGAAGGAGGAACGGTGCTGCTCGACGAGATCGGCGAGTTGCCGCCTGGAATGCAGCCCAAGCTGCTGCGCGTAGTCGAAGCGCGCACTGTGCGGCGCGTCGGTGAGGCAGCTTACCGGAAAATAGACGTGCGCGTCATAGCGGCGACAAATCGCGATCTTCGCACGATGGTCAACGCAGGAGCGTTTCGAGAGGATTTGTATTTTAGACTTGCTGTGGTTCCCATCACGATGCCGCCCCTACGACATCGACTGGAGGACATTCCCCTCCTAGTCCAACATTTCGCGGGACCGCGATTTGCGTCGTTGTTACCCCTGGAGCTGCTTGATGAGCTCGCTTTGCGACCCTGGCCTGGCAATGTGCGTGAATTACGCAACTTCATCGACCGAGTGACGGCGCTCGGCGCGGACGAAGCGCTGGCCCTTACGTCACCTGCGATCCTGGCTCAACCCGCTCTCAACTTGCCGGATGTCCCAATCGATCGACCATTCAAGATGATTCGAGAAGAATGGCTCAATCACCTGGAACGAAAGTATGTTGAGCGGCTTCTAGAACGCCATTCACGGAATATCTCGACAGCAGCGGACGCCGCGGGCCTCGATCGGACATACCTACATCGACTGATACGTAAGCACGGATTGTAGAGAATTGCGGGAATTTCCCCAGTTGCTCCCGGGGTTGCCAGCTGCCGCTTCTGGTTGTTAGTCGCCGTTTTTGGTTGCTGGTTGCTGGTTGCCGCTTCGGGTCGCTGGTTGTTGATTGCTGGTTGTTAGTTGTTGGTTGCTGGTGATGTCCGGCTCTCTTACCAACAACCGGTAACCAATCAGGGGTCCCGGCCCTGACAAGTGCGACATTTGGCACATCAACGCGCTTGCAGGCACGTTTCGGGCGGTCAGAATGTAGGCCATGAATCATAAGGTGGCGGCCCCGCTCGAGACCTTCCCGCGGGTCAGCGAGCCTCCTCCGACTCTTGGACAGTACGAGCTGCTTCGCGAGCTTGCCTCCGGCGGGATGGCTACGGTGTATTTGGGGCGAAAGCGCGGAACTGGCGGGCTCGAGAACTTAGTGGCGATCAAATGCTGCCACCCGCATCTTCGCCGCGACCCGGCTTTCGTGACGATGTTCCTGGACGAGGCCAGACTTGCGTCAAGGATTCATCATCCGAACGTCGTGGAAACCCTAGACGTTGGCGACGACGACGCGCTTTATTTCGTGATGCAGTACGTTGAGGGTATGAGTCTTGCCGAGTGGCTCTCTCAGCTACTGGCACAGAATCAGCGCATTGCCGAGGGCTTGCTCCTGCGAGTGATGATCGACAGTCTTGCCGGTCTGCACGCCGCGCACGAGCTACACGACCCGGACGGCAATTCCTTTCGTTTGGTGCATCGGGATGTGTCACCGCAAAATCTCCTCATCGGTCTGGATGGAGTAACGCGCATAGCCGACTTCGGAATCGCTAAGGCCGAGTCCCGGGCAACTCGGACGAGGACGGGACAGGTCAAAGGCAAGACCGGTTATATGCCGCCCGAGCAGATCCTCGGCGAGCCGCTTGATCGCCGCGCAGATCTGTACGCGGCGGGGGTGGTCCTCTGGGAAGCGCTCGTCGGCCGACGCCTCTTCGAGAGCGAATCGGACGCGGCCACCATCAATCAAGTGCTCAATGCCGAGATCCCCGCGCCCTCAACTGTCACGAATGCCTCGCCTGCGTTCGACGCACTTGTGCAACGTGCACTGCAGTTTCAGGCCGACGATCGCTATGCGACGGCTGTCGAATTTGCTCACGCGCTGGAGAATACGGGGTTGCCGGTCGCAAGCCATCGTGCTGTCGGCGACGCAGTCAGTGCGATGTACCGCGAGCAGGTACATCACCTGCGAAACGGGGCCATGTTGCAATCCGCCGGGCAACTCGTGCTCTTGCCAGGCCAGGCAGGCCAGCAGCAACAAGTAGCTTTACGGGCTAATTGGCTCAAAAGGACGAAGGTGGTGTCGCTCGTCGCGGGCGTGGTGGGCATCGCGTTATTGATAAGTAGTATTTGGGTTCTTCGGATTCGTCGCCCAGCAAGTATTTCACCTTCCCTGATCGGAGGTTTGCCATCGGTGGTTGTTGCGTCGCCAGCTCCGGTAGTTTCTTGGGTGCCGCCACCATTGGCAGCGGCGCCCATTGCCGAAAGTGCCGAAGTTCCAGTTCGCAAGCCGGCCAGGACACCCCGCCAAAAGCCAGCAACGTTGGTTGTGGTACATCCGAGTGTTGAGGTCACGGCACGCGCCAGTACCGAAGTAGTCGCGCCCAATCCACCACCCGTCGCATCGACTCCACCTGCTCGCCCGCGGGCAAAACCTTCTGAATTTAGACCACCCGACCTCTAGCGGTCTTCATTACGAAACACTCGACCTGAAACGCGCTCTAGAGCGTTGTTGGGTTCAGAATTGCAGGAAGAACTTGGCGATCTGCGCACCACCCCAGCTTGGTATCGCGTGACCTTCTCCTACTACGGGGCACCATTCTACAGGATAGTTACCCGCGGTGCAGACGCTGTACAGCGTGCAATTGGTGTTTGCATCAAGGACTACTGATTGCGTGTTCGTCGTGTCGCAACCATTGTCCTTGATGAACTGATCGCGCGCAGTCTGGTCGCCAGCAATCGGCACGGTTGGTATCTGCATCACCGTGCGTGATGAATGCCGCAATCGGGTGATTTACGCAGGTCTGTCCGTAGCCTGTGTACAGGGCGCCCGACATGACACCGATGGCACGAAAGACATCCGGCATCTGGCAGCCCAGCGTGTTTGACATCATGCCGCCGTAGCTCATGCCCGCGGAGAACAGCCGATTCTTATCGACACAGAAGTTGGCCTCAACCCAGGAAACCATCGCCTTTGCGAAATTCACGTCCTGACCGTTCGTGTTAGGCCAACCGTAATCGGTACCGGAGTCCGTCGTGCCTGAATCAAGCCCCTGGCCGGCGACGTAAATTGCATTCGGTAGACCCGTTTTTACACCGTAAAAGGCTCCCCCGTATCCGCCGAGCAAGCCTGCCGCAGTTCCACCCCGGTAATGCCAAGCAAATACGACGGGAGTGGGCGTGTTGGCATCGTAGTTTGCAGGCAAGACGATGAAGTACTGCCGGCTAAGCCCATTGACGTCAATCGTGCAGGGCCCGGTTGCCGTCGTGTTGCAGGCCGCAGGAAGTGTCGTTTTTCCGCAGCCTTGCGTATTGGCTGCACCCGCAACACCGGTACTACCCGCCGTAGAGCTTGTACTTCCACCTGCGGCAGATGCACCCCCGGCTGCCTTCGTACCCCCCGCGTTGGCGGCACCCGCATTGCCGGTTACGCCGCCAGTGGAGTTTGTGTTGTTAGAGCTTGTCCCGCTGCAAGCGGCAGTAAATGAAACTAATCCGAGAATCGCGAGGCCTGTGTTCAGATTCGTCATGAATGCATCCTTTATTCGAATTTCGAAGACAGACACCCACATGTGCGCCCCAAGATCTCAAAGAAGCTTGGGGCGCGGCCTAGATAGCTACGGCTCAAAATTGCAGGAAGAATTTGGCGATTTCCGCACCGGCCCAGCTGGGAATCGTGTGACCTTCACCCGGCACCGGGCACCAGACGACGGGATAGTTACCGGCCGTACACACGTTGTAGATGGTGCAAGTCGTGATCCCGTCCGACATCGCTACAGACTGCGTGTTTGTTGTGTCGCAGCCGTTGTGCAAGATGAATAGGTCTCTTGCCGTAATGTCACCGGAAATGTCGACGGTAGTGTCGGCGTCACCATGTGTGAACCAAGCAGCTATCGGATTAGTCCCACAACTCGGGGCTCGCCCGCCATAGCCGAGGCTGCCCGACATCACGCCAATCGCGCGGAAGACATCAGACATTTGGCAGGCCAAGGTGTTGGACATCATGCCGCCGTAACTCATGCCGGTGGTAAAGAGTCGATTCTTGTCGACGCAGTAATTGTTCTCCAGCCAATCGATCATGGCTTTCGTAAAGTTTACGTCTTGGCCGTTCGTGTTGGGCCAGCCGTAGTCGGTGCCGCCCGTTGTCGAGGGCAGCCCCTGCGAGGTGATGTAGATGGCATTCGGAAAACCAGACCTTACGCCGTAAAAACCTGGATACCCATAGGTAGAACCCGTCGGCAACAAGCTCTGCGCGGTGCCATTCAGACCGTGCCAGGTGAAAACGAGCGGGTATGCCGTATTAGCGTTGTAGTTTGCGGGCAAGACCACGAAATACTGCCGATCGGTCCCGCCAACATTGATGGTGCAAGGGCCCGTGCCAGTGCCTGTACCGGCGGCGCCGGCAGTGCCGGCAGCCACGGTATTGCACGCCTTGGGTAGCGTCGTATTGCCGCAGCCGGGGCTATTCGCTGTGCCGCCCGCACTCGTGTTGCCGCCGGCGGCAGAGCCGCCACCCACTGCTTTAGAGCCGCCGGTTGCTTTCGAACCGCCGGTGGCCGAGGTGCCGCCGGTTGCCTTCGAACCGCCCGTCGATACCGTGCCACCCACCGACGATAGGCCTCCGGTGGCAATGGAACCGCCGGTCGCGACCGTCCCACCATTTGCAGGAGCGCCCCCCGTAGCTTTTGCACCACCCGTTGTTGGTGTGCCACCGGTCGCAGGTGCACCGCCCGTTGCGGATACAACGCCGCCGGTTGCAATCGAACCACCCACACCTGACGCTCCTCCATTGGACGAGACGCCACCTGCGGCTGTCGCACCACCTGTGGGGCTCGAGATGGTGTCAGAGCCACTACAAGCAGGAACCAATGCAGCAACACCAAGACAAACGAACGAAGTAAATGCGCTACGAATCTTCATGATTCTGCCCCTTCTCCCTAGTGGCGGATCACATGGACTGTTTCGAATTACCCCGCGTTTACCGCTCCGATGTGGTGTTGTCACCCGTTGAAACGTCCGAGCTAGAAACGATTCCAATCTTAGTTCAAGGTTATGTAAACACCGAATTTCCTCAGCGAGCGCAAGTCCGCGAGCATTTGTGTTCAAGATGCTTATCAAGTCTGGGTTGACTCTGATGCATACTCAATTGGCGACTGTGGACTAAACTCGCGCAAAACGCTAATTGGGTGTAGCGATGTGTGCGAGGCCATCGCCGTCGCGGAAGCATCTGGACGCGCGCTTCTGCCGTCGCCGTGGCGAGCGATTCGCTCAACGCGGGAATCATTGCTCACAGAGATTCGATGTCTCAGCAAGCAGCCCGCCGCACCGTGTTAGCTACTTCACGTTGATTCTGGTCTTCGCCCTGGACTTCGTTGAACACCAATATTCGCCGGTGAACACCGACGAAAGGCGAATCGGCAATGCACTTAATATTGATCTCCTTGCGCTGCCCCATTAGACAGTGCCAACGCATGCGGTGACGTAACCGATGCTCCGACCCCCGACAC
>Ga0075520_1000953_pt1 | contig 13488 bp, 11 predicted proteins | sample NGEPerB_FD_75100 | JGI IMG/M metagenome (GOLD analysis project Ga0075520, IMG submission 75100) | Arctic peat soil microbial communities from the Barrow Environmental Observatory site, Barrow, Alaska, USA - NGEE PermafrostAB12-B | ecosystem: Environmental > Terrestrial > Soil > Wetlands > Peat ... | reverse complement strand
GCCCTGCAGGTACATGGCGAGGCGCTCGAGGCCGTAAGTGAGCTCCATGGTGATGGGGTCGAGGTCGATGCCGCCGAGCTGCTGGAAGTAGGTGAACTGGGTGGCCTCCATGCCGTCGACCCAGACCTCCCAGCCCTGGCCCCAGGCGCCGAGCGTGGGGCCCTCCCAGTTGTCCTCGACGAAGCGCACATCGTGCTCGCGCAAATCGATGCCGAGGGCGACCAGCGACTGCAGGTAGACGTCCTGGATGTCCGGCGGGGACGGCTTGATGACGACCTGGTACTGGTAGTAGTGGCCGAGGCGGTACGGGTTGTCGCCATAGCGCCCGTCCGTCGGCCGCATGGAAGGCTCCACGTAGGCGGCCCTCCACGGGCGCGCGTCGAGGCAGCGCAGGAAGGTCGAGGGGTTGAACGTGCCGGCGCCGACCTCGGTGTGGTAGGGCTGGACGATGACGCATCCCTGCTGCTCCCAGTAGGCCTGCAGCCGGGCGATGATCTGCTGAAATGTGGGGAGGGTCTTCTGGGCGCTCACGCCGCTCCAGTGTCTGCTCGCGATTCGACTGACTCGGGCCGCGATTGTAGCAGTCGCGCCTCGCGAACGACAGCGCGCTCGTGAAGCCGGGACGGCCGCGGCGACGGGGCGACGAACGTCCCATACACGCCGTCGCCCCAAGAGGGTACAAACGCTCTACGCGGCTATTGCGCAAGCAACGGCCGCCCAGCAGGACGGGCGCGACTGTGACGCGAGCGCTTCACGGCGCGACCGCGACGCGAGCGCCGTCCTGCGCGCTGCGCGCCGGCCGTGACCCGCTCAAACACGGCCGGCGCGTTTGCCTGCCCGATGGAGGGCCTCGCCCCTCTTCTTCCGGCGGGGCGCCCTCAGCCGGCGGCGCGCGCGAAGCGCAACGAGCGCAAGCGCGCGCCGGTGTGGTAGCCGTAGAGGTTGTGGACGTCGCGCAGCGCCTCCTCGGCGGCGACCGAGGGCTCCTCCGCGCGGAGCTCGGCCAGCGGCCGCGCCACCGCATCGCGCAGAGCCGCCACCGCCTCCGGAGTGATCGGCACGTCGTCCTGCAGGCAGCCGGCGCAGACGAGGCCGCCGCGCCCGGCGGAGAACCCGATCGCCCGCGCTCCCTCGCCGCAGCCCACGCAGTGGTCGAGCACCGGCATGTAGCCGGCTTCGTAGAGGAGCTTGAGCAGGGCGCCGAGGACGAGCGGCGCCCGCACCGCCGGGCCGCGCAGGCCGGCGTCGAGCTCCTTGAGCGCGTTGCGCAGGAGCGCGAAGATGCGCTCCTCCGGCTCGTGCTCCGGCGCCAGGCCGGCGGCGGCCTCGCAGATCACCGCCGCCGCGGTCAGCGCCTCGCGGTCGTCGCGGAGCCTCAGGAAGACGTCGACGAGCTGCGCCTGCGTGACCGTGTAGAGCGAACGGCCCGGGTAAAGCACGAGGTCGCAGACGTTGAAAGGCTCCAGGCGGCCTCCCCACCGGGAGGTCGTCTTGCGCACGCCCTTGACGACCGCGTCGACGCGCCCGAGCTCGCGCGTGAACAAGCGCAGGATCCTGTCGGCCTCGCCGAGCGGGAACGAGCTGAGCACCACGGCGCGGACCTTCTCGCTGCGCATCGTCAGGCCGCCTTCGCCGCCCACACGACGCGCGCGACGCCGCCGAGGTCCGCGCGCTCGAGCGGCGCGCCGTACCCGGCCGCCGCCGCGAACAGCTCCCGCACGGCGGCGGCCTGCCCCGCCCCGACCTCGAGCGCCAGCGTGCCGCCGGCGCGCAGACGGCCGAGCGCCTCGGGGACGAGCCGGCGATACACGTCCAGACCGTCGGCCCCGCCGTGGAGCGCGAGGCGCGGCTCGTAGTCGCGCACGTTGGGCTCGAGCGCCTCGTACTCGGCCGCCGGGATGTAGGGCGGGTTGCTGACGATCAGGTCGAAGCGCTCCTCCGGCGGCAGCGCCGCGAAGAGGTCGCTGTGCAGGATGCGCAGACGGCCGCCGAGGCCGAGGCGCGCCGCGTTGTGGCGTGCCAGCTCCACGGCGGCCGCCGAGACGTCCACCGCGGTCACCCGAACGAACGGGTCCTCCGCCGCCAGCGCCAGGGCGATGCAGCCCGACCCCGTGCCCAGATCGAGGGCGAGCGGCTCCCCGTACACGGCACGGGCGGCAGCCAGCGCCTCCAAAGCGACGTCCACGAGCGTCTCGGTCTCCGGGCGCGGAATGAGCACGTCGGGCGTCACCTCGAGCTCGAGCGTGCGAAAGGCGCGGCGGCGGCGGATGTAGGCGATGGGCTCGTGCGCCTCGCGGCGGCGGAGGTAGCCCTCGAAGCGCCGCTCTTCGATCGGCGTGAGCACGCGCTCGGGCTCCGTCATCAGGGCCACGCGTTCGGCGCCGAGCGCGGTCGCCAGCAACAGCTCGGCGTCGAGCCGCGGCGAGCGGGACCCGCTGGCGCGCAGCCGCCGCGCGGCCGCGCGGAGCGCCTCGCTCACGCTCGCCGCCGCGGCCACCTTCATCCCCCGCCGGCCGCTGCCAGCTGCTTGCGCCGGTCCTCGGCGGCGAGCGCCTCGGTGAACTCGTCCAGCTCTCCCTCCATCACCTCGGTGAGGCGGTGACTGGTGAGCCCGATGCGGTGGTCGCTCACGCGGTTCTGCTGGAAGTTGTAGGTGCGGATCTTCTGCGAGCGGTCGCCGCTACCCACCATGCTGCGCCGCGCCTCTCCGCGCTCCTCGTCCTGCGCCGCCTGCTTGGCCTCGAAGAGGCGCGCCCGCAGGATGCGCAGGGCGCGCTCCTTGTTCTGCAGCTGGCTCTTCTCGTCCTGGCAGCTGACGCTGATACCCGTGGGCACGTGCGTCATGCGCACCGCCGAGTCCGTCGTGTTGACGCTCTGGCCGCCGGGGCCGCGGGCGCGGAAGATGTCGATGCGCAGGTCGCCCGCGTGGATGTCCACCTCGATGTCCTCGGCCTCGGGGAGGACCGCGACGGTGGCCGTGGATGTGTGGATGCGGCCGGCCGCCTCGGTGACGGGCACGCGCTGCACGCGGTGCACGCCGCCCTCGTACTTGAGCGCCGAGTACGCGCCCTGGCCCTTGACCTCGAGCGTGATCTCCTTGAAGCCGCCGTCATCGTTCTCGTTGGCGTTGAGGACCTCGACCACGAAGTCCTTGGCCTCGGCGTAGCGCGTGTACATGCGCGCCAGCTCGCCGGCGAAGATGCAGGCCTCGTTGCCGCCGGTGCCGGCACGGATCTCGATGATCACGTCCTTGCCGTCGTTGGGGTCGCGCGTGAGCATGCGCACGCGGATCTCCTCGGCGATCTCGTCGAGGCGGCGGCGCCCGTCCTGCAGCTCGTCCTGCGCGAAGTCGCGCATCTCGGCGTCGCTCGTGTCGTCGCCGATGAGGCCTTCGGCGTCGGCGACCGTCTGCTCCGCCTCGCGGTACCGCTGCGCGAGTGTGTAGACCTGCTGCAGCTCGGCGTGCTTGCGCGCCGTGTCGGCGTAGTGCGCGCGGTCGCCGAGCATGTCGGGGTCGGCGAGCTGCGCGTTGAGCTCCTCGTAGGAGCGTTCGATCTCGGCGATGAGGTCTTCGATGGCGGCCATAGCGAAAGCTTACGCCATGACCTCCACGCCCTTCACCGGCGGGCGGTCCTGGGGCTCCAGCTCGATGACCTTGTCGAGCGCCGCGATGGCGACCTCGATCTGGGCGCGGTCGGGCTTCTTGGTCGTCATCCACTGCAGCGCCAGCCCCGGCGCCATGATGGCGCGCACCAAGAAGTTGCCCTCGTGGCGGCCGGCGAACTTGATGATCTCGAAGCTGATGCCGGCGATGAGCGGGATGAGGATCACGCGGCTGAGGATGAGCAGGTACCACACCGGCCGCCCCACGAAAGCGAAGACGAAGACGGCCACGACGAGCACGATGAGCAGGAACGACGTGCCGCAACGCAGGTGGAGCGTGCCGAACCCCTCGACGTTGTCGACGGTGAGCTCCTGCCCGTGCTCGAGCGCGTGGATGCTCATGTGCTCGGCGCCGTGATACTCGAAGACGCGGCGCAGGTCCTTGATCTGGGTGATGATCGCCAGATACGCGAGGAAGATGGCGACGCGCACGCAGCCCTCCACGGCCCAGAACAGGTAGCCGCCGCCGATCCAGTGCCGGAAGAGCCCGGTCACGAAGAGCGGCGCCAGGAAGAAGAGGCCGACGGCGAAGACGACCGCGACGAGCAGGGTTCCGCCGATCTCCTTGCGGCCCAGTGGCTCGTCCTCCTCGCCCATGCTCTCGTTGGCCGACATGGTGAGGGCGCGCACGCCGATCGCGAGCGACTCCACGAGCGCCACAACGCCGCGCACGATGGGGACCTTGAGGATCGGATGGCGCTGCGTCCAGCTCACGAGCGGGAAGTCGTGCACGCCGATCGAGTCGTCCGGACGGCGCACGGCGAGGGACCAGTGCTCGACGCCGCGCATCATGACGCCCTCGATCACGGCCTGGCCGCCGACCTGGGCGCGGCGCGCCCACAGGGCGGCCATGCCCGGCAGAGCGAGGGCGATGCGGATGAGAGTCTTCATCTCAGTGAGGCTTCCCGTGGGTGAGGCGTGCCGGCCGCGGCGCGGCCGGCGTTCAGCCGCGCGCCGCGGCCGGCCCGTCGACGTCTTCGGGCTTGTAGGGCTTGCCGCACGTCATCTTGCCCTCCGGGCAGGTGCCGTACAGGCAGCCGGGGCCGCTGCCCTCGAAGAGGTTGGGCGCCAGCTCCTTGACCATGCCGCGCATCTTCCAGGCGAGGTCGCGGATCTCCCACTGGGCGCGGTTGCAGCAGCGCACCTGGAAGAAGTGGCGCACCTCGCGCGCGTTCATGGTGACGACGATCTTGGTCTCGGCGGCATTGGGCAGCACGAAGCGCGCGTCCTCCTGCACGCTCTCGCGCTTGCGGCCCTCGGCGAGGCCGAGCTCGACGAGCTTGTCGTAGGCGACGCGCGCCTGCTCCATCGCCTCCAGGAACACGGCCTGCGCCTCTGCGTTGGCGGCCACCGTGGGCGGGACCACGAAGCTGTCGCCCGCCCCGAAGTTGACGTAGCGCTGCGACTGCTGGTTGTAGCTGGCCACGCGATGCCGCACCAGCTGGTGCGTGCAGGCGCGGCTCACGCCGTCCACGGCGAAGCTGAACGAGGCGTGCTCGAGCGCCGAGTGATGACCGGAGCGCACGAGGATGCGCACCAGCTTGGCGACGTCCTCGTCGCTCATGTCCTGCTTGAGGTCGGCCGCCGACACGGGCGCATAGCAGAGCCGACCCGCGATCGCGACGGCGCGATCCGGGTCGGGCGTGTGCTGGAGGAGCGTGACGCGGAGCTCGGCGCTCACCGCAGAGACCCCGTCAGGCCTTGGTGGCTTCAGCCTTGGCGGGAGCGGCTGTGGCGGCCTCGGCCTTCGCGGTCTCGGACTTCTTATCCATGCGCTTCTTGAAGCGCTCCACGCGACCGCCGGAGTCCACGAGCTTCTGCTTGCCCGTGTAGAACGGGTGGCACTGCGAGCAGAGCTCGACGTGCAGGTCCGGCTTGGTGCTGCGTGTGGTGAACGTGTTGCCGCACGAGCAGTGGACCGTGGCTTCTTCGTACTTGGGGTGGATGTCTTTCTTCATCTCGACGGATCCCTTCTGGGAGCAAACCCGATACCTGTGCACAGACGGCCCGCGAGGGGCCGAACCGGCATGATAGCACGAACCGGTGCGCGGCCAGAAACCGCTCTTTCGGCTAGCGCGAGTTCTTCTGCAGCGCGCTGAGGAACTCGGCGTTGCTGCCGGTCTCGCGCACCTTCTTGATGAGCAGCTCGATGGCCGCGGCGGGGTCGAGGCTGTGGAGCACGCCGCGGAGCTTCCAGACGGCGGCGGCCTCGGCCGGCTCCATGAGAAGCTCCTCCTTGCGCGTCCCCGTGGCATCGATGTCGATGGCCGGAAAGATGCGCTTGTCGGCGAGCCGCCGGTCGAGGCGGATCTCCATGTTGCCCGTGCCTTTGAACTCCTCGAAGATCACCTCGTCCATGCGCGAGCCGGTATCGACGAGCGCCGTGGCGAGGATGGTGAGCGAGCCGCCTTCCTCGATGTTGCGCGCCGCGCCGAAGAATTTCTTGGGTGGGTACAGTGCCGTGCTGTCGACGCCGCCGGAGAGGATGCGGCCGCTGGCCGGCGTGTTCAGGTTGAAGGCGCGCGCCATGCGCGTGATGGAGTCCAGCAGCACGACGACGTCGCGGCCCATCTCGACCAGGCGCTTGACGCGGTCGAGCACCAGCTCCGTCACCTGCACGTGGTTCTCGCTGGGCTGATCGAAGGTGCTGGACACCACCGTACCGATCACCGAGCGCTGCATGTCCGTGACTTCTTCCGGGCGTTCATCGACGAGCAGCACGAAGAGGTCGACGTCCGGGTTGTTGGTGGCGATCGAGTGGGCCAGCTTCTTGAGGATCGTGGTCTTGCCCGCCTTCGGCGGCGACACGATGAGCCCGCGCTGGCCCTTGCCGATGGGGCACATGATGTCCATGATGCGCGCCGCCGTGTCGTGCTCATCGGTCTCGAGGCGCAGGCGCTCCTCGGGGAAGAGAGGCGTGAGCTTCTCGAACACGGGGCGCTGGCGCGCGACCTCGGGGTCGACGCCGTTGACGCCGTCGATCTTGAGCAGCGCGTTGTACTTCTCGTTGTCCTTGGGCTCGCGCACCTGACCCAGGACCTCGTCGCCGCGGCGCAGGCCGAAGCGGCGGATCTGGCTGAGCGACACGTAGACGTCGCGGTCGCCCTGCGTGAAACCGTTGGTGCGCAGGAAGCCGAAGCCGTCCGGGAGCACGTCGAGGATGCCGGTGCAGGGGATCGACGGGCGATCGTCACGCGGCTCCTGCCGCTGCTTGTCGCGGTCGCCGCCGCGGTCACGGTCGCGGCCGCGGCGGTTCTTGCCCTTGCCCTGCTGGCGCTGCTGGCCGCCCTGCTGCTGGCCGCCGCCTTGCTGCTGGCCGCCGCCCTGCTGCTGGCGCGGCTGGCGGTCGCCGTCTCCGTCGCCGTCACCCGAGGGCTGGTCGGCCGGCGAGGCGTCGCCCTGCGCCGGTGCGACGCCGTCCGGCGACGGCGCATCGACGGGCGCACTCGCGCCTTCGGACGGCGCGCTCGCCTGTGCCTCGGCCGGGGCCTCGGCGCCGTTTCCGGAGCGCGCCGCCTTGTCGGCCTTGGGCGCCTTGCCGGCGGGCGACTTCTCCGCGGCCGGCTTGCCGGCGGGCGGCTCCGGAGTGGAGGCTGCCGGCGCTGCTTCCGGCGCGGGCGCGGCTTCGGCCGGCGGCGCGTCGCTGACTACGGTCATCTGCTCTGTGGTTTCTTCAGTGCTCATTGGCTCCCGGGACCTCTGGCATCGCCCCCCCGGTCGCGCGTGGCGCGCTGGTGTGGGAGATGTCCGACGAGTAAGGGTGGATCGTGCGGTGGAAGACGGAGCCCGTCCGGACTCCGCTCCAGAGTATGTCATACCGCGCAAGCGATTCCTAGTAACCACTATCGGCGCGACTGCGGAAGTCTGTAGCTTCGGCGGCTCCGGCGGCTCAGACCTCGGCCGGAGAGCCGTACTCGTCGACCCGGTGCAGGATCGTGCCGAGGACTTCGTTGAGGCACTCGTCCAGCCCGACGTTCTCGACCACGGGCACGCCTTTCTCGTTCGCCCGCGCGACGATGTACTTCTGGATGCGGCGGATCTGGGCGAAGTGCTCGAGGTAGCGGCGCAACGGGCGGATGCCACCACTCTCCCACTCGCGCACCGTGAAGTTGGCGCGGTGGCGGTCCTTGTCCGACACCGCCAGCACGAACTCGGCCACGAGTGCCTCGCGCCAGCGCGAGCTGTCGAGGAAGCCGGGCACGATGTGCACGCCCTCGACCACCATGCGCTGCGCCTCGTCGATGCCGCGCGCGACCAGCGCCTCGAGGCCCACCGCCACCGCCTTGGTCTGTTCGATGAACCCGACCTTGCTGAGGTCGGTCTCGCGCGGCACCGGCAGACGCACCGCCGAGGCCGCGTCGAACGACGACGTGTGGATGGCGGGCATGAGCTCGGGCGCGAAGAAGGCGCGCATCGTCTCGCGCACCTGGTCGGTGCCGATCACGCGCGTGATGCCCAGACGGTGGGCGAGCTCGGTGGCGACCGTGCTCTTGCCGACGCCGGTGGCGCCGCCGATGAGCACGATCAGCGGCGTCTCGAGGCGGCGCAGCTTCTGCCACTGGCGGAAGCGCTGGATGAGGATGTCGCCCGCGAGCTCGCCGAGCTGTTCGCGGGCGATCTCGCGCAGGTCGGCGAGGGAGACGGCCGCCGGCCGGCGGCGGCGCAGGCGCCGCTCCACGGCGGCCGCCACGCGGTAGGCCTGCTCGGGCGAGATGCCGGTGGCCATCAGTGTCTGCGCCATGAGTCCCTTGCTGAACGGCGCCTGGTCGTCCTCGTCGACGATCGGCACCTCGCGTTCATCGTCCATGCTCGATCACCCCCCAGCGTCGCGGCGCCGGCCGGCGCTCCTGCTCGTGCGGCGCGTCCGCCGCCGTGCGCGCCGTGAAGCGTCCGGCGGCCAGCTCGGCCAGCCCATCGACGGCCGCGCCGAGGTCTCCCTCCAGCGCCACGGGCTCGTTGTCGCAGAACACGAGCTCGCGGCCGGCGGCGGCCGCGCCCTCGGCGACCACGTCGACGGCCGCCGCCTTGATCTCGGTGAGGAACACGTCGGCCTCGCGTGCGGCGCGCGCCACCGCCGGCGCCAGCCGCGCCCTGTCGGCGAGGTCGCTGCACACGAGCACGACCTCGGCGCCGTGGTCCTCGGCGAGCGCCCGCGCGAGCCGCGGAGCGGCGCCCTCCGGTGCGGTCGTGAAGAACGCCACCCTGCGGCCGCGGACCGGCTGCGCCGGCCGCGGCCGGAAGACCACCGGCACGACCTCGAGGCCGGGCGCCACGGCGCGCGCCGCCGCCGCGAGCGCGCGCACGCCGGCGGCGTCGGCAAAGGGCGCCTCGCACTGCGTCAGGACGAGGACGTCGCTCAGCAGGAGCCGGTAGGTGCCGAGGTAGCCGGTGACGTACTCGGCCGGCTGCGAGGCACCGGCGACGCAGAGCGCCGCGTCGCAGGCGACCGGCGGCACCACGGAGCCGCTGCCCTCGAACACTGCCAGGGCCGCGCCGCTCGTCTCCACGAGCGGGAGCGCGGCGCGCACGTTGTCGTCGAACGGCATGCCGGCCAGGCCACCGCCGCAGCGGCGGCAGCCCACGGCGGGCACGCCGGCGAGCACGGCGTCCTCGTAGCAGTCGCTGGCGGCGTGGAGGCCGGCGCGCGAGGCGGCGAGCAGCTCGGCCGGGCCGAGCCCGTCGCCGCCGGCGATCAGCTCCGGCTCCGGTGGCCCCCCGCGGCCCATCGCGACGACGATCACGCCGCCGCAGGCGCGCAGGCGCGCGTCGAGGCGGCGCGCCAGCCAGCCGCTCACGGCGGTCTTCCCCACCCGTTTGCCGGTGCCGATGACGCCGAGCGACGGCATCGCGGCGACCCCGGCGAACTTCTGCGGCCACAGTTCGGTGTCGGCGGCTACGTACCGGGCGCCTTCGGCGAGCGCCGCGCTCATGAGCAGGAAGCGCTCGCGGTAGCCGATCACCGGCTCGTCCGAGAGGTCGACCAGCGCCTCGGCGCCGGTCTCGGCGAGGGCGGCCCTGACGGCAGCGAGGACGTCCGCGACCTCGCCGCCGAGCGGGTCGACGGCATCGAGCCGCGGCAGCCCGAGCTCGGCCGCGAGCTGGGGCGCGGCGGCTGCGCCGCCGCGCAGCTTCTCCCGGCCGCCGGCGAACAGCCCGCCGACGACCTCGAAGCGCCGCCGCAGCCCTGCGAGCGCGGCGGCGACCACGGGCGGGTAGTGCTCGCCGTCGATCACCACGACGGCGCGCGGAAGCGTGGGTGCTATCGCCGTTCCTCCCCCGGGACCGGACAGATGTACTTCTCGAACGACGCCGTGGACGGCACGAAGTCGATCAGCGTCTCCGTGCCGTGGAACGGGTACTTGCGCACCACGTTCACCTGGTCGCCGTCGATACGCACGATGTTGTAGCAGGCCTTGGTGTTGCCGCGCAGGCGCAGCGAGCTGCAGGTGCCGGCGTTGATCACGAAGAGGCGCTCGAGGCGCCAGGCATAGGGCACGTGCTTGTGGCCGCCGAGGACCATGTTGACGCCGCACTCCTGCAGCACCTCGAGGAGGTCGCCGGCGTCGTAGACGATGTTGCGCTCGCGGCCGGTGCCGGGCACCGGCAGCAGGTGGTGGTGAAGCATGAAGATGCGGAAGCTGGCCGGCGGCGAGAACTTCTCCTTGAGCCACTCGTAGCGCGCACGGCCGATCTGGCCGTGGTCGAGGTCCGGCTCGGTGGAGTCGACGGCGACGATCGTCACATCGCCCGCCTGCAGCGTCTGCCAGCGCGGGCCGACGAGCTCCTCGAAGTGCACGTAGCCGACGTTGCGCGCGTCGTGGTTGCCGGGGATCACGACGAGGTGCGGGCACTCGATGCGCTCGAGGTACTCCTTGGCCACGAGATAGTCCTGGCGGAAGCCCATCTCGGTGAGGTCGCCGGTGCAGAGCACGAGGTCGGGCCTGAGCCCGTTGATCTCGATGACCACACGGTCCATCAGACTCGGCACGAAGTACGGCGAGCCGGCGTGCAGGTCCGAGATGTGGGCGATCGTCAGCCGGGCCATGCTCCCCCCGATCGTCGGCGACGCGTCATGGCGGGCGTCACTCCACCATGACGATACGCCCGGGGCCCTGTTTGTCGAGGACCGAGAACGTCGTCTGGCTGCCTTCGCGACGGAAGCGCAGGCGCATCGTCGTGCGCCCCACGGTGAGGTTGGCCAGCGTCACCTCGCCGAGCCACTTCGGCAGTCCCGGGTTGTGCACGTACACCACGTTCTCCTCCGCCTGCGCGTAGATGCCGAGCATCGACTGCAGGACGAGGTAGAAGGCGCCGGCGGAGCACGCCTCCGGCGAGCACGCCATCGGGAACGAGACCGGCCGGTTGATCGCCTGCCGCGTGAAGCCGCAGAAGAGCTCGGGCAGGCGCACGTCGACGTGCGCGAGCGCCGCCTCCACGAGGCCCCAGGCGAGGCGGTTCGACTCCTGGTTGAAGCCGTGCTTCTTCATGCCGTTGGCGATCAGCGCCGTGTCGGCCGGCCACACGCTGCCGTTGTAGAAGCTCACCGGGTTGTAGGCGCGCGCCTCCTTGCTCACCGTGCGGATCCCCCAGCCGGTGAACATGTCCGGCCCGATGAGGCGCTTGATCACGGCCGGCACGTACTCGTCGGCCACGATGCGCGACCACAGCGCGTGGCCGATAGTCGAGCACACGGTCTGCACCTGCTGCTTGTGGCCGTCGAGCGCCATCGCGAAGTAGCCCTCGTCCTCCATCCAGAAGCGCTCGTTGAAGCGCTGCTTGAGCGCGCCGGCCTCCTGCGTGAGGCGCTCGGCGCGCTCGACGTCGCCGAGCTGGCCGTAGATCGAGGCGAGGCGCCGCTTGGCGTAGTACACGTAGCCCTGCGTCTCGGCCAGGGCGATCGGCCCGTCGGCGACGCTGCCGTCCCGGTGCAGCACGGCGTCACCGGCGTCCCGCCAGCCCTGGTTGCGCAGCCCCATGCGCGAACGGCGCTCGTATTCGACGAACCCGTCGCCGTCGAGGTCGCCGCGCTCGTCCAGCCACTTGAGCGCCGCGTCGACCGCGTCGCGTCGGTAGTCGAAGCCGTCGAGATCGCCGGTCCACATCGTGAGCTCCGCCACGAGCAGCAGCCAGAGCGGCGTGGCGTCGACCGACCCGTAGTACGGCGTGTGCGGGATGGCGCGCATGCCGGCCAGCTCCCCGCGCCGCAGCTCGTGCATGATCTTGCCCGGCTGTTCCTCGCGGAACGCGCTGTCCTGCTTGCCCTGGCGGCGCTCCAGGAACCTCACCGCCGCCTGTGCCCAGCGCAGATCGAGGAGGAGCGTCTCGAGACCGACGAGCATCAGCTCGCGCCCGAACGGCGCCACGAACCAGGGCACGCCGGCCATGGCGATGCGCTCGCCGTCGACCTCGGACGATAGCATGCGCAGGTCGTCCTGCCCGCGGCGCACCACCTGGTTGACCAGCTCGTTGTCGGTGAAGATGTCGGTGGCGCCGGAGTCCCAGCGCTCGTGCTCGTGACGCACCGCCGAAAGCTTGGCGCTGAAGTCGCCCTCGCGCGGCTCGGGCGCGCCCGGCGCGACGACCCGGACGTCGTAGCGGATGGTGACGCGCTCGCCGGGCGCGAGCCGCAGGCGCCAGCGCGCCCGGCCCTGCTTGATCGACTCCGGCGGGTCCGCGAACGTGACGACCGTCTCGCGCAGCACCTCGTCGAGCCCGAGGTAGGCGAGCGTCAGCGAATCCTTCCCGGCTTTGGCGGCGAGGCGCGTGCCGCGCTTGCGCCGCCGCAGCCCCCGCACCTCGAAGAGGTCGGCGAAGTCGGCGTCGAAGTGCAGGTCGATCACCAGCTCGACCTCGGCCTGGTGGAAGTTGCGCACGCGCAGCAGCTCGTAGAGCCGGTCGGCCACGAACCGCGTGCGGCGCACGTGCACGGTCGCCTGCGGCAGCGTGCGCCCGTCCGGCATGCGCGCCTCGAGATTGGTGAGCTCGACTGTGGAGGCGTAGCCGCGCTCGGCCGTCGACGAGAGCAGCACCGGCTGCCGCCCGGCCACGGTGAGCTCGTGGCGGCTGAGGTAGCGCGTGTCCTGGTGGTAGAGGCCGAGGACTGAGTCCTCGCGGCCGGGCATCTGCCCCAGCGTGTCCGTGTAGAGCATGAGGTCGCCTTCTTTGATGGCCAGGCGAGGCGCGCGCCCGCCGCCCATCACGTAGCGCTCCGCGCTCGTCGTGACGACGCGCTCGTCGTCGAGCGCCGGGGGTCTCTCCTCGCCGACGACGACGCGGCCTGGGCGCTCCGGGCGCCCGGGCTGTTCCGGAGGGCGGGTCATGGCGTAGCGGTGTGGTTCATCGGATGGATCCAGGCTCCCTAGGTCGTGGTCGGCGGCGCGGCGGCACGCGCCAGACGCCGCATTCTTACCCTGTAGCCTCGAGGAACAGGCGCATGAGGGCCGCGCCGTCGGCGACGACCAGTCCGGTCGCGGCCGCCTCGCCCTCTCCGAAGGACATCGCGCCCCCGCCTCCCGAGCCCGGCAGCGGCTCGCCGATCACGAACGGCACCGGCTGGGCGGTGTGCGTGCGCAGCGCGACCGGCGTGTGATGGTCGGGGAGCGCCATCACAGAAGGCCGCGGCGACACGGCCAGGATCGGCGCCAGCACCTCGGCGTCGATGCGTTCGATGGCGCGGATCTTCTCGCCGGCGTCGCCCATGTGGGACGCCTCGTCCGGCGCCTCGACGTGCACCCAGACCAGGTCGTGGTGTTCGAGCGCGGCGATCGCCGCGCTCGAACACCACGACCTGGTCTGGGTGCACGTCGAGGCGCCGGACGAGGCGTC
>Ga0075520_1000952_pt1 | contig 13491 bp, 6 predicted proteins | sample NGEPerB_FD_75100 | JGI IMG/M metagenome (GOLD analysis project Ga0075520, IMG submission 75100) | Arctic peat soil microbial communities from the Barrow Environmental Observatory site, Barrow, Alaska, USA - NGEE PermafrostAB12-B | ecosystem: Environmental > Terrestrial > Soil > Wetlands > Peat ... | reverse complement strand
TGCTATCGCGTATCATGGTCACGTTTTCCACTGACAGAGTATGAGGAATACCATTGCCTGATTTGCTGCATGCGGAAACCAAGGAGAAAAAACAAGCTATTAATGCTATTGCCCTCATGGTTTTGAAGGTAAATACATACATGATTATTAAGAATGTAATTTTAAAAGAATCATTGTTTGCCGCTGTTTGCGGCAAACAATGATTTTGAAACTAACCCACCTTTCGCTATGCTTAACATAAAGGTTTGAAAGATCAATGAAATAGGATGAATAGAACCCCCACTAATTCATACCTAATTTATGCAATTAGGGACTAGTTGTAACCTTCGTTCTGAGCAGCATTCGGGTTGGTTAACATTTCCTGTTCAGGAATAGCTAGCAATTTATACTTGGTTTGCCATGCTTTCCTGTAAGGAACATTACCGGCACCTAATGGTAAATATGGAATACATGCATCCATAAGGGTTTGTACCTGAGCCTCGGTCATTTTACCATTCTTGATCCAACGCATCAGGTCCATGTAACGCCATCCTTCAAAAGCTAACTCCATTTCCCTTTCTTTAACAATCCTGGTGAACAGGTTTGCATCAGCTTCGGGAGCAGCGCCTAAACCTGCCCTGGGTCCTTACCAGGTCAATATAACCACGTGCTTTCGTATTATTCGCAGGTGCCATCAGAATATTTGCTTCGGCAGCCATAAGCAATACATCGGCATAACGCATGTATCGAAGGTTTGTACCATAGTTCAATTCACCAACAGGTCCACCTCTTTCTGATAACCAGGAGGCATATTTTACCCTGATAAATCCTGCATAGCCATAAGCCAAAGTACCAGAAGCATTACCAACTGTAACACCGGCAGCCGTCAATTCAGCGCTCGACATCAAAGTTGCTTGCCTTCTGATATTATTAGCAGGTCCTTCACTTAAAAACAAGGCATCGACAAGAGGATTTGGATAACCAAAGCCCCATCCACCGCTCATGCCAACAGGAGCTAAATCACTAAAATATTCACCTCTGGCGCCCATCAGCTCCCATGAAATACAGCTTTCGTTAAGACGGTTATTGCCCCAATTGAAATTACCCCAATCCCGATTAGTAGTATGGCTAAAGGAAACTTCAAAAAGAGATTCCCTGCCGAACTCCTGCGGAATTTTAAATATATTTTCCATATCTGCAACAGTTGTAGCAGGTACAAGACTGAATTCGCCGGAAGTTATGACAGTTTCAAAAATACCAGCAGCCTCGGTATATTTACCCTGATACAAATAAGCTTTTCCCAGCAAGGCCTGTGCAAAACCTTTCGAAACGCGATATTTGTCTTTTGCAGAATATGCACTTTTCAAGGGAAGGTCAGCAGCAGCTTCTGTCAAATCTTTTTCAATTGCTGTCCAGAAATTGGCCTCTCCGCCGGGACCCTGTTGATATTCGCTTGGGCCAAGAAGATTTAAAACGAGGGAAGCATTTCCACCCCACAAAGTCACAAGTTCGAAATTAGCAAGTGCACGCAGACATTTTGCTTCAGCAATGTTAATTTTCTTTGCAGGGGAATCGTCAGTAACATAGTTAACCATAATATTACACCTGTTAATAATTCTATAGCAACCGGCATACACCTGACCCATGAACGGGTTATTGGGGCCCCAATTGAACTCATTAAGTTCTTCATATCCTGGCTGGTCACCGCGACCGCCGCCGCCTGTAATTGCTTCGTCGCCTAAAATCATTCTTACTAAATAAGAACCCTGCCAGATTCCGAATTGCTGGTCTTGGACAAGGTCATAGCAATCAAGCGCACCCGCTGCGGCCTGAGCATCAGTCTTGTAAAAGCTATCGATAGTCAGTACACCTCGAGGCTCCGTGTCGAGAAAACTTTTTGAGCATGCAAACAACAGGAGTGTCGATGCAAATATAATTATGTTAATCCTTTTTATTTTTGTCTTCATTGCCTATAAATTTAATGTTGAATTAGAATGAAATTGAGGCGCCGAGCATAGTTTTCCTGGAGGCCGGATAAACTCCGCGATCGATTCCAATACCAGAATCATTACCTGTACCAGCATCAGGATCGAAACCGGGATATTTCGTAAAAGTAAAGTAATCATCTAACGAAATATAAAGCCTTATGCCTTTTATTTTAATGGTCTTCAACAAAGGATCCGGTAAGCTATAACCTAACTGTATTTGTTGTATCCTCAGGTAGGAGGCATCAAAAACAAGCAGGTCGCTGTTCCATGATAATGCGCTTGCATTTGCTCCGGGCATAGTACCGGTTGTGTTGGTAGGAGACCAGTGGTTATCAGTAAGTACAGTAGGTTTATTGCAATAGGCACGGTCATTCCTGATCCAGCCTAGAATAGCATCATTTCCTGACATGCCTTGTAAGAAAACACTTAAATCAAATCCTTTGAAACTTAAGTTTATGTTACCACCATATATAAGCTTCGGATGAGGATTTCCAATCATTGTCTGGTCATCGCTGGTAATTACACCATCACCATTAGTATCAACAAATATGGCATCACCTGTAGCAGGGTCAATTCCATTGGTTTTATAACCCCTGAAGTACCATATCGGATAACCTACTTCAGTTGCAGTTGCATTCCATCCCGGGCCAACATTCGGACCAAGCAGGCGCGCAAGAGACGGGTTCAGGTAAGTAACCTCATTATGATTGGTTGCCAGATTTAAATTAACTGAATATTGCAATTCACCAAAATTGTTTTTTAAACCAAGCTCAAATTCAATACCTTTATTCACAACATCGCCGGCATTTATAAAAGCAGCATTGTTACCAGCTTCGTAAGGAGGAGTATTCGGAGTAAGAAGGTCGGTAGTTTTCTTGTTGTAATAGTCTACCGTAAAGGATAACTTGTCCTTCCATGCCCTTAAATCAATCCCTATGTCGGTCTGAACACTGGTTTCCCACGTTAAATCCGGGTTGTCTAACTGGTTCGGTTCAGAAGGAATACCTAATGTACCATCAGCCAGAGGATATTGTAATCCACTGCTGGTAATGAACCCAATATAACTGTAACTGCCTAGATTTGAAAGGCTGCCGTTTTTACCCCAGCTACCTCTCAATTTTGCATAGGTTAAGAATGATTTCGGGAAGAAATCTTCATTCGAAGCAACCCATCCTGCAGAAAATGACGGGAATGTACCCCAGCGGCCTACTTTCGGCAACTTCGATAGGCTTGCACCATCGCGACGGAGATTACCCTGCAGCAGGTATTTTTCTTTATAAGCATAAGATATACGGCCAAAATAACCTACCATACGATCTTCGGAAGTATAGCCACTTACATTATCACTTTTTTCACTTGTCACGTAATCAAATTCGGAGTAGTTCTCCTGGCCAACAGCCATTGGAGATGCATATAAACCTGTAGCCCTGTGCTTGTAATCCTGTGAGGACATACCAGCCATTATGGTAAAATCGTGATCACCAATCTTCTTTGTGTAAGTTGCAAAATTATCCCACTGCCATGTATACCAGTTGTCAATGTTTTCATTTACCGATCCTGCATTATTATAATTAAGATCATTATAATAATAGATCTTGTTCCACCTGTGGTTGTTTTGCCATGCAAGGTCAATACCTAACTTTGAGGTAAGTGTCAAACCTTTGACCGGTGAAATTTCAGCAAATACATCACCTAAAATCTTATCCTGGATTACACCGGGACCATTAGCACCGGAGCCATATTCCATTTTAACAAACGGGTTAATAATTTCTCCGTTAGCATATGTCGAAATGCCATAGATATTGCCATTTGGGTCTCTTGATATCGTATCAGCTTTGGCATTAATAATAGCCTGTACATTAACAGGAATTTGAGAAGGATCGGTATATCTTACAGGTGTTGTCGGGTCTAGCTGCAGAGCGCTGCCAATTACCCCGCCATATTCGCTGTCTTCAGATACACCTTTTCTTACAGAGTGTGTGAAAGCCATATTTTCACCTACTTTTAGCCATTTTGAGACTTTATGGTCTGAGTTTAACCTGACTGAATACCTGTTAAACTGATCATGCGATCCTGTAATAATGCCATCCTGTGTTAAATAGGAACCAGAAATGGAATAATGAGATCTTTCATTGCCACCAGTGTAAGAAAGATGGTGTTTCTGCATAAAACCTGTTTCGAAGATATCATCTAACCAGTTGTTATTAACAGTACTGCTTAAAGCATCAATAGTACGTCCGGCTTCATTCTGATAAGCAATATAGGCCGGAGTAGCCATAATAGTAGGCTTTTTAGCCACGCTCAACCAACCGGTTTGGACTTCATAATTCAGCACGCTCATCCCAGCCTTTCCGGTCTTGGTAGTAATCATCACAACACCGTTGGCACCTTCAGCACCATAAATTGCAGCGGAAGCGGCATCCTTAAGAACTTCCATGCTCTCAATATCGTTAGGATCCAAGTAGTTGATATCACCACTCTTTACACCGTCAACAACGTATAGAGGATTCGAACTACCATTTGTGCTGACACCACGGATCCTGACTTTCATTCCGGCTCCGGGAGAACCACCGGCAGAAATTACCTGTACACCGGCTGTTTTTCCTTGCAGAGCCTGTTCAGGCCTTGTAATGGAAAGATTTACAATATCATCAGCCTTAATACTGGATATTGCACCAGTGACAAGGCTTTTCTTCTGAACACCATAGCCAACCACAATTACTTCTTCCATCGCTGCAATCTCTGATTGCAAAACAACATTAAGAGTTGTGCTGGCGGTTACCAGGATCTCCTGTGTTTTCATACCAACAAAAGAGAACACCATAGTGGAATTTGCGGGCACATTTAAAGTAAATGCCCCGTTAACATCAGACAAAAGGCCGGTTGTTGTGCCTTTGATTGAAATGCTGACGCCAGGGATTGGCTGACCATCATCCGCTGACGTAATAACTCCCTTCACCTGCAGTCCCTGTGCACTCAACGCCAGGGAACACAAGATGAATAAAAAAGTCAAAATTGTCTGTTTCATAGGTTTTAATTAAATTTAGGTTAAGAATAGGTTCGGGATCAATTTAGCATGATCCTGATTTTAAAGGTCAAAAATTATGAAATTGTATGAAACTTAGGGGGGTGATATGTTACATCAAAAATACGTCAGTTATCAGATATGACTACTACAATAATACATCAGTTAATAATGTAAAACGCATATAATTAAACATATATCGATAATAAATAAGAAGAAATCAATACATCAGGATAGGATTGCAATACAACACAGCATCTTGAATGCATTTACAGGTTACTAAGCAAGCTTGTCAGGTTTACCTCTCTTCTGATCCCAAGTTTTTTCCTCACCCTGTACCTGCATATTTCAACACCCCGGATTGATATATTCATCAGTGGTGCAATCTCCTTTGTAGAGATATTCATTTTCAGATAAGCACATATCCTTAGTTCGGTAGGGGTCAGGGAAGGATATTTTGATTTCAGCTTATTCAGGAAAGCTTCGTGTACCTCGTCAAATGCTTTTTCAAACACCTCGCGCTGCTTGTTATTTCCGACCTCCTTGTTAATTTTCGAAATTAATGAAACAATCTTCTCGCCAATTGGCTCATCGCCGGGTACCTTCCTGATACCCACCAGCTCTTCCTTAATCTTGAGAAGAAATTCATTTTTTCTGACGAGGTTCATTGCCTGATTGGCAAGTTCCTTGTCCTGCTGTATCATCCCGGCACGAAGCTTTTCATTCTTCATGCTTATGAGTTCCTTCTCCGACTGCAGGGCCTGTCTTATATATTCCTTCTCCTTCTCCCTATATTCCCGAAGCTCTTTCAGCTTAACCTTCCTGTTGGAGATCTCAATTCTTTTATTGACCGTCCAGATAAGGAGAAAAGCCAGGAAGATAAATATCACAAAATAGGCTATATATGCGATAAGGGATTTGTACCATGGCGACATTACCGTAAATTCAATGGAATCGGAAAGGCTCTCTATTCCAAGCTGATTCCTTGCTTTTACCATAAAAGTGAATTTCCCGTCAGGTAAATTTGAAAAATCCTCCGAAAAAGAAGCGCTCCAAGCCGACCAGGTGAAGGAATACCCGGAAAGCTTATAACTATATTCAATGTTACCCGGGTTATCATAAACGGGAGCCGAAAAGGAAAACCTGAATGAATTGTTTTTAAAAGGGAAACTGTAGCCCGGTTGCCTCGAACGGGCTCCCGGATTGGTGTTTCCGAAATAAAATGTTCTGTTGAGATATATGGCATCGGCCCTGGTTATGTATGTCGAGAACTCAGGGTAGCTCATGAAATAAGCTTGCGGTGAATAATGCGCAAAACCGTTTTCAATCCCAAAGAAGAGATGATCTTCCGAGTATGGATAGACAGACTCAAAACCATTCAGAAATTTGCCCGTAAGAAGTGTAAAGGGGGAGGTGACATGCTGAAAACTGAAATCCTCCTGGATCCTGAGAACACCAACCTTGTTATTTGAGACATACCAGATATTTCCCCTGTCATCTTCCTTGATGAAGGAAAGGTTTTTTAGAGGGCTGAAGAGCTGATTGAAATAAGCCGAAGATTTAAAACTGTCATTCAGCGGTAAAAATTCAAATATACCGGATGTGTCGCATGCGAAGATTATTTTATCCTTGACCTTAAAGACATTGATATTATATCTTGAAGGGAGTCCGTTTTTTTCAGTGTAATAATGTACATCTTCAACAGAATCCAGGCTATTATTAATCCTTACCCTGTAAACTCCCTTAAATGCATGGCTCAGCCAGAGCTCGCCATTATCATCTTCTTCAAACATTCTGGACGATTCATTGAAACCAGGAATTTTTCTCACGAATTTCCACGTTCCGTTTTCCCATTTGAAAAGGATCAGTCCGGAAAATGTTCCGCCGATAAGATATCCGGGAAATCTTTTCAGGATGTGGTATTTCCATCCTCCGGGGACATCGCTTATATGGATAGCTTTTTCACCCTCGATGATATAAGTCCCTTTATTATGTCCGCACAGAACAACTCCGTTATGGACTCCAAGGTACCATACCTGACCGTATGTTCCTGGGATCATTTTCGGAATATTGTTTGCCTTCCCTTCAATCCAGTCCTGTACGAACAGACCCTGGTTAGTGCCGAGATACAGTTTATTCTTATAGATCAGCTCGGTATAACCGGCACCAAAACCATCCGGCCTTTGCAGAAATGTTATCGGAGAGTTGACGGTTACATAATCAATGCCATTATCAAGGCCGAGCCATAAGTTACCAGTCCGGTCCGAAAAGACTTTCAGTATGGTATTGTTCTGAAGTCCCTTTTTCTGGTTTATGTGTTGTATAAGATTCCCGTCGCCGTCAATGATTATCACACCGTCCTGGATCGTCCCGAGTGCATAATACTTATCCTGCAGTGTAGTGGCACAGAATATCTGTGAGCTCCTGAGCATTTCACTGACCGGAACATTCCATTCTCTCAGCTCATTCCCGTCGTACAGGAACAATCCTTTATCAAGGGTGCAGATCAGCAGATCGTTTTTTCCCTTATAAGGCATTATTGAGTTTATTTCCTCTCCTTTAAGCTTTTCACACCCCTTCAAAGGCACCATGGCGGTCCCGTTGAATTCAAATATTCCCTCCTTTGTATCATAAAAAAAGATCCTGCCCGCTGCATTAAAGGCATTCGGAAATCTTACGGGCGATGGGATAACTGTAAACTCTTTTCCTTCCTTAAGAACATATGCTGCATTATACGACTGGCAGACGATCATGTCTTTATAAGGAAGGATATTCCAGACATCATCAAAATTCCGGAATTCAGGCGGGATCTTATCTTTAAGGGAATGATAAACAAGCTTGCCGTTTTCATCCGGAACCATCTTCCCGATCTCATTGTATGCTCCAATATATATTTCGCCTTTATCATCAATATAAATCGATCGTACCATCGAAAAGTTCGGCATGCGATAAAGCTCCCACTGTACGCCGTTGAAGACAAGCAGTCCCTCATTGTTGGCAAAATACATGAACCCTTTTTGATCCTGTGCAATAGCCCAGTTCTGCGTACCTGCATGGTACTCATGCTTCGAGAAATTACGTATAAAAGGCGTCCCGATATCTTTTATTTCGGAAAGGACAGCCGGCTCAGAAAATACCAGCATGATCATAATGCCAGCAGTATAAAGTATACTCTTCTTCAATTTATACCCGTTTGAATTGATCACTACGAAAATAAGGATATTTTATAAAAGAATGGTTACCTAGTTCCGTAGAATGAATTCCGTGAATCTTAAACACTTTTTAATTTGCTTCCGGAATTATTTGCATCTCCCAGATACATGGTTAAAGTTGTCCATTCGACATCAGATGTCGAAAAGGACACTTTTCCTATTCTTTTCAGCACCATAATGAATATATTTTTAAATTAAAGGGAAAATATCAGTTATTTTGTTCCTTCAATAAATTCCTGACACAATGCAGCGAATTTTCCTATTTTTCATTTTGTCATTATACAGTATCTTTTCAGAAGCCCAGGTTTATAAAGACCCTGGCGCATCTATGGAAAAACGTGTCGAAAGCTTGCTTTCAAGTATGACACTTGATGAAAAGCTAAGCTATATTGGCGGGGTTGATGGATTCTATATCAGGGATATCCCACGGTTAAATTTACCCAAGATAAAAATGTCGGATGGACCAGTGGGCGTAAGGACCTGGGGACAAACGACCGCTTACCCCGCTGGTATATGCAATGCAGCTACCTGGGACAAAGATTTGGTTTTTTCCCTTGGTCAGGCACTGGGAAAAGATGCCCGTGCGCGCGGTGTTCATATTCTGCTTGCCCCTGGTGTAAATATTTACAGGGCACCGATGTGTGGCAGAAATTTCGAATATTTCGGGGAGGATCCTTTCCTTGCTGGTCAGATAGCCTCACAATATATAAAAGGAGTGCAAAGTGAGAAAGTAGTTGCTACAGTAAAACATTTTGCAGGCAATAACCAGGAATGGAACAGATACGATGTCAGCTCCGAGATAGATGAACGAACCCTGCAGGAAATCTATCTTCCCGCTTTCAAAGCTGCTGTAAAAGATGCAAAGGCAGGTGCGGTAATGAACGCATATAATCTGCTGAATGGCGTTCACTGCACCCAAAACATCCATCTGAACATTGACATCCTTAAAAAACAATGGCAATTTAAAGGAATACTCATGAGCGATTGGGGGTCAACACATGATGGTGTTTTAGCAGCAAATGGCGGACTTGATCTGGAAATGCCTTCAGGCGATTACATGAGCAGTACGACTTTATTAACCGCCTTATACCAGGGGAAAGTCACCGAAGAAACAATAGACGATAAGGTACGGAGAATCCTCAGGATAATTTTCAGTTTTGGTTTTTATGATAATATCCAGACTGACTCCTCAATACCACTTGATAACCCGGATAATGACTCCGTATCTCTTCAGCTGGCAAGAGATGGGATTGTACTGCTGAAAAATGACAGTATACTGCCATTTAATCTATCTGCATTGAAATCGCTGGCTGTGATAGGCCCCAATGCCGATCGATATGTTACTGGTGGTGGCAGTTCCTATACTGATCCTTTTCATTATATTTCGATACTTAAAGGCATAACGGACCTGGCCGGTTCAAAAGTGATAATTAATTTTGCAGGATCACCTCAGGTTGCTGCTCTGACACATAATTCAACTTTCTATTCAGTTCCGGGCTCCATAGTGAAAGGACTCAAAGGAGAATACTTTAACAACCAGACATTGGCTAACTCAGCAACCAGTTCAAGGATTGATACAGTGATAGATTTTCACTGGACAGGTGTCCCGAACATATCAAACATACCTGAAGATCATTTTTCAATCCGCTGGACCGGAGTGATCAGGCCGGCTTCCAGCGGTAAATTCACTTTTTATGTAAATGGAGACGATGGGTTCAGATTATGGGTAAATAACCAGTTGATTATTGATAACTGGGTAGATGAAGCCATCACTGGAAAAACAGGGGAAATAAATCTTACGGCGGGACAGGAGTATTCTGTGAAGCTCGAATATTATGAGAATGCAGGATTAGCTGAGATTATGCTTGGTTACCAGAGCTCTGCAGAATTGAATTCACAAGTTATTGCCGCTGCTACCGGTTCTGATGCAGCTGTGATTTGTGCAGGTTTCAACAGCGGCACTGAAGGTGAAGGTTTTGACCGGCCTTTCAGCATGGGCGCTGATCAGGACAGCCTTATCTGCCAGGTCTCCAGAGTAAATCCGAATACCATAGTTATTTTGAATGCCGGAGGCAATGTTGACATGCAGGCATGGCTCAAAAAAATAAAAGGGCTTATTCATGCCTGGTATCCCGGGCAGAACGGAGGTAAAGCTATAGCAGAAATACTTTTTGGAAAAACCAATCCAAGCGGGAAATTACCCGTGACTTTTGAGAAAAAGTGGTCTGATAATCCTGTTTATGGAAATTACTACCAGAATGATGGCACTAATCATGTAAAATACAACGAAGGAATATTTGTCGGTTACAGATATTATGATGCCAATAATATCGAGCCTCAGTTCCCTTTTGGATTTGGACTTTCTTATACAACCTTTGAATATTCAAACCTGGCATTCACAACGGATTCAGCTGGCAGAACTATTGTCAACTTTGATATTAAAAATACAGGAAGCATGGCCGGAGCTGAAGTTGCACAATTATATGTCAGTCCGGAATCACCTAATGTTCCAAGACCTGTCAGGGAATTAAAAGATTTTACTAAAGTTAACCTGCAGCCCGGCGAGACAAAAACTGCATCATTGATTCTCGATGCCAGTGCGTTTTCCTATTTCAGTACAGATAAAAATTCCTTTGTAATTGATAGCGGAAAATATGATATTATTATCGGGGCTTCCTCAAGGGATATAAGATTGTGGAACACGATCTCATTTGACAGAGACTCGGTGATTGCGGGTGAGAAAAATATCCTAGCTGAAAATAAGGAATTAACTGTTTATCCTAATCCTGCCAGTGACTATATTGTCCTTCGGACAAATTTTAATGTTTTGAAAAATAATACACTCCAGGTATTTAGTTCGAATGGCCGGCTTGTTGATCAATGTACACAAACCGGACAAAATTTCGAGTATAACTGCAGCCATCTTGCGGATGGATTGTATCTCTTCAGGATGGTAGCGGATGGTCAGATTGTTACTAAGAAATTTCTGGTAGTTCGAAGGTAGCAGATACTCAAGGTTCTGCTGCATTATCATTTATCCAGGTTCTGTCAGGAGTTTCTTATTCTATTGATATACCCTGATATAGTCCACTATCATATTTTGTGGGAAGACCGTTGTAAAGTCAGGAGCCCCCGGCCAGTCACCCCCAACAGCTACATCAAAGATGAAAAACTGTGGAAGGTCAAATGGGAAAGCACTGATCACGTTTCGGCTCAGATTAGAGTACTGTTGATTGTCAACCAGCCATATTAGCCGGCCTGGTGTCCATTTAAGGCTAAAAACATGAAACCCGGAACTGAACTTACTGCCAGACAGGGTAAAATTGTTATTTGTGCTGACATGACCATTGTCATTCCAATGCACAGATCCATAAATAATTGAAGGCGCATTACCGATAAGTTCCATTATGTCAATCTCCCCGCATTTGGGCCAGACAGCAGATGAAATGTTTCCGCCAAGCATCCAGAGTGCCGGCCACAATCCTCTGCCTTCAGGCAATTGCGCACGTATATCAACTCTGCCATATGTGAATTCCTTTTTCCCTTGTGTGGTTATCCTTCCCGATGTATAAGATCCTGCTGATGGATTAAGAGCCGTAATATGCAAATATCCCGAATCAATATGTACATTATTTGTGGAGTTTGTATAATTCTCAAGCTCATTATTGCCCCAGCCGCCTGCCCCGAGCTCATAGTTCCATATTGCTGAATTGAGGGGACCATCATTAAATTCATCGCTCCAAACAAGGGTTGCATAATCAACATTGATGATTTTTACAATTCCGGACGAACTGGTCAGGATGCCATTGACAGGGTTGCTGAATAAAATCTTGAAAGCGGCATCCTGTTTCAGGGATGTATCCGGAAGAATGTTAACTGATACCGTCTTTGATATCTCACCAGGCTGAAATGTCAGTATTCCTGAGAGTACTGCAACATAATCTTTTCCGGCGATTGCGGTACTGTCAGCTGTAGAATAGTCCAGGGTCACCGATTTATCGGAGGTGCGTGAAAGCATTAAGGAGATGTTTACTGACCCGTTCGGACTGTCTTCAGCCACCTGAGTCACTGAACTGCTGACTGAAATGTATGGAGTTGTTGATGCAGAAGGTTCTTTCTTACAAGAAGTAAATATGAATGAAGACAAAACAAATGAACCGATGAGGAGCAGGCTGTTTTTCATATAAACACTACTATTATTAACGAATGAAGCCAAAGGTCATGTTGTCTGCAAGAATAATTTCCCGGCTAAGATAGCAAATGGCAACCAATCCTAAAAGACTTTAAAATCCTTATTAATTGATGACAATCAGGCAGAATCTTATATCCATGATTACAGATAATAATAAATTAGTATCTGCTTCCAATATTAAAATTGTAATTTTCAACTCCATCTTAATTTTGGCAAGAGAAAATAAGTTTCCATTCAACTTAATTATTAAAAGAAGACCTTATGAAACTATTCGCATCCTTATTTTTAGCCTTTGCAATTCTTCTATGTTCAGCGACTGCATATTCCCAGACAACAGGAATTTCCCAGGCCCGGAATGCCAATCAGGAACTTGCCCGGGATATTTTCAGGGAACTTATAGAGATCAATACGACAGTGAATATGGGATGCACAAGAGCTGCAGAAGCAATGGCCGAAAGGCTGAGGAGTGCAGGCTTCCCTGAAAGTGATATTATTCTTGCAGGACCGCAGCCTCAGCATATGAACCTGGTTGTAAGATATCACGGAAAAGGGACCAAGCCTCCCATTCTGTTCATCGGGCACCTTGATGTAGTGGAAGCATTGCAACAGGACTGGTCATTCGATCCATTCAAGTTCCTGGAAACCGACGGGTATTTTTACGGTCGCGGCACTACCGATATAAAAAATGAAGATGCCGACATGGTCGTAAATCTTATTCGGCTCCGGCAGGAAAAATTCGTCCCTGATTGTGATATTATCGTTGCACTCACGGAAGATGAAGAGGGTGGCAGTGCCAACGGTATACGATGGCTGCTGGAAAACCGCCGTGATCTTATCAATGCTGAATATTGCATAAATCCTGATGGAGGAGGAGGGGACATTAAAAACGGCCGCGAAATGATCATGGCAATCCAGACCAGCGAAAAAGTTTACGCTGATTTTACCCTTGAAACACACAATAAGGGTGGTCACAGTTCCTTGCCTGTAAAGGATAATGCGATATATCAGATGGCAGAAGCGCTTACCCGCTTATCAGGCAGTAACTTCCCGATTTCTCTTAATGAGACAACCCGGATGTTCTTCCAGCGGAGCGCT
>Ga0075520_1000951_pt1 | contig 13497 bp, 15 predicted proteins | sample NGEPerB_FD_75100 | JGI IMG/M metagenome (GOLD analysis project Ga0075520, IMG submission 75100) | Arctic peat soil microbial communities from the Barrow Environmental Observatory site, Barrow, Alaska, USA - NGEE PermafrostAB12-B | ecosystem: Environmental > Terrestrial > Soil > Wetlands > Peat ... | reverse complement strand
GCAGGATCTTGATGGTGGGTACGAGACCGGGATCAAGGAACTGATGGGCCGAGAGATTGACCGTCGCGTACGGACGACCCGACGTCGAAGTGTGGGGAGCCCACGTACTCGCCTCATTGATCACCTCGCGGAGCGCGAACGAGCCCAGTTCGAGAATGAGATCACTCTGTTCGGCGAGCGGAATGAAGACGTTGGGCGGCACCCAGCCCTTCTCGGGGTGGTGCCAACGCATCAACGCTTCGAAGCCGACGACTTCACTGGTCGTGAGGTCGACAATGGGCTGGTAGTGCATTGCGAGTTCGCCCGCCTGGAAGGCGTGGCGCAGTTCTTGGACGAGCGCGAATCGACTCACGGCGCGTTGGTGCATTGTCGGGGTGAAGACGACGTGGTGACCGCGAACGTTTCGCTTGGCTTCGTAGAGCGCGGCGTCGACGTTCTGAATTGTCTCGGAGAAGCTCGTGCACGTCGCGTCCCAAATCACGATGCCGATGCTCGCGCGCTGCTCGATCAGTGATCCGGCAATGGTGAATGGTTCAGAAATGACTTTGATCAGACGCTCCGCCAGGACCTCCGCCTCGGCCGGCGAGACGAGTCCTTCAGCCAAGTAGAGGAACTCATCGCCACCAAATCGACACAGCGTGTCAGCCGTACGTGTGACCTGCTCGAGCCGGTTCGCAATTGCGGTGAGCAGTTGATCGCCCACGAAGTGTCCGTGGGTGTCATTGACGCCCTTGAAGTCGTCAAGGTCGATGAGTAAGACCGCGCCGATTCCTCCTTGGCGAACAACGCGGCCGTGAGCCTGGGAGAGACGGTCCTCAAAGAGGGCTCGGTTGGCCAGTCCGGTCAACGGGTCGTGGAGCGCCTGATGCGAGAGCTGGGCGGCGAGTGCCCGCTCCTCGGTGATGTCGCGCTCGGAGAAGACGAAGTACAGGATCTTGCCGTCTTCGTCTCGGGCGGGTGATCGGCTGACTTCCACGTCGATGACTCGCCCGTCCTTGCGCAGGTAGCGCTTGACGTAACGCTCCTGTTCAACCTCGCCCGAGATGAGCCGCAGGTGCGTGCTTTCGGTGATGCCGACGTCGTCAGGGTACGTGAACGGCGTCGAGTCGCATCCGAGCAACTCTTCTCTCGTGAAACCGACCATCTCACAGAAGGCGTCGTTGATTGAAATGATTTTGTCGTCAGCGTCGGCGAACGTCATCGGCGCCATGTTGTTCTCGAACGCCACACGAAAGCGAAGTTCGGCGTCGGCTCGTGCCTTCTCCGATGCGCGCTGAGCGCTCACGTCGCGAATCGCGACCACGACCCACGAGCCGCTGTCGAGCGCCAGTTGTGACCGGCTCACCTCGACGGGAATCTCGTGACCGTCCTTGCACAGCATTGAAAGTTCCGGACCGTTCAAGATCACGGCCGCCAGTGTGTTGGCGTCGTTGCGACGAGCGTGCTTTCCCGCTGCTCGCAGACTGGGCGGGACGAGCATTTCCACGCTAAAACCGACCAAATCTTCGCGTTCATAACCGGTCATGGCGCACAAAAGGCCGTTGACGTAGTGAATGACGCCGTGACCATCGTGCAGCGCCGTTCCCTCGGGTAGCGCTTCGAGTAGCCCCTCCCACGATGGAGGATGCGCGATCAAACCGTTGTTGAGGACCAGGTCACTGGCGGTGGCGCGTTTTGTGGCGCGCGGCGGCCGACCGGATTGCACTCGGTCCGTGGCCGGAGAACGTTCGGAGAGATCGGTCACCAAAATACGGTAGGCCGACCCGGAAGTTACATTGTCAACAGGTTCTCAACAATGAGGCAACACTCGCCCACGACTTCGTCGGTACGCCATCGCTCTTTTCGTCGTCGTCAGCGCGAAGGTGTTCGCCCTTGACGAACGCCGACAAGAACTGGCGAAACGACGAACGCGAACTCGCAGTACTTGCACGGAAAGAGCACCAGTCGTCGATTACCCCACCGCAACATCCACAGCCGAGATACCCGATTGTGCACAGGCTCTTCGGTGCGTCAAGCGACCCGTCCATCAGGGACGATGCCCAGTTTTCCCGTAGCTGTGCGTTACGGTGCACTTCGTGCACTGGGTCACCCTCGTTGGGCGAGGACAACGTTGTCGGCTTCGAAGCCCTCGTGCGATGGCAACACCCAACGCAAGGGTTACTTCCGCCGATTGCGTTTGTCCCCTTTGCCGAGGAGATTGGCCTGATCCATCTCAATGACCGCTTCGTACTCACCCAGGCGTGCTCGCAAGCGCGCCTGGGTGAGTCAGGGAATCGCCTCGTCGCAGTCACTCGTGAGCGTAAACCTGTCGGCACGCGAACTTGCCCACAGTTCAATCCGTGACAGCGTCAGCCTGTCGCTTCTCGAGACGGGCTTCGATCCGGCGAATCTGATTATCGAGATCACCGAAAGTGCCTTGATGCGCGATCTCGACTCGACGGTGCGCAACTTCAAATCCCTGAAATCGTTAGGACTTCGCATTGCTGCAACCTGGCCCTGGGATATCACCTTGGTATGCCCCTCAGTGCCTCCGAGACCGAAGAGTTGCTGCGTTCTCTCGTCGCCTCGGGCAGCACTTGTGAAATCAATCTCTAGGGTTTAATCGGGAGACTGACAACAAGGAGATCAAATGAGTGATGCAGAGGCGGAGGCCGCCAAGGCAGTGAACGCATGGAACAAGAACGTCATCGAAGAGTTCCGAACGAATGATGGAAAGGTCGGCGGACAGTTCGAGAACGCCGACGTGTTGTTGCTACGCACCAAGGGCGCGAAGTCGGGCGTCGACCGCGTAAACCCGATGATGTATCTCGAAGAAGATGGGAAAATTTACGTCTTCGCTTCCTACAACGGAGCGGACAAGCACCCCGACTGGTTCCACAACATCAAGGCAGACGACAAGGTGACCGTCGAACTCGGCACTGAGACCTACGAGGCGACGGCGGAGCCAGTACCGCTCGAAGAGCGCGATCGCATTTACGCAATCATGGCCGCGCGCTTCGAAAATTTCGCGGAGTACGAGAAGAGGACGACGCGCGTCATTCCAGTCGTCGAACTTATTCGTTGACTCGAACCTAGGACGTCGGCCCTTTGCCGGTGACTGGGTTCTTCCACACATAGGTTGAAGCAATCGAGGGCTTGTTCCTCGAACGCTTCTTCTTTGATTTCCTCGTTGAGAGGAGGCCGAAGATAACGACCATCACACCCAGCGCAAGCAGGACGAAGCCAGAAAAATACGAATAGACGATGTGCGAACACTCGGTGCTCATCCCGAGCGCTCTGTAGTGCTGACTTGCGTTACAGGCAGTGTTCTTGCCCTGATTCGTCGTGACCAGCCACAGGCCAACGCCCATGGTGGCAAGGCCAAGCAGTTCAAAGAAGCGCTTCAGCATGGGCCCAACCTACATCGCGCATGCCGATCGGCAGTTACCTCGGCCCAGATTCATGAGTTCCACGCGCGCCGCACCGCACCGCGTCCCCGGCAACTGCGCGCAAATGCGTCGGTTATCTTATGGACATCACTAAGTACTTGTTGCACTCTCGACGCCTGCGACGTCACTCGTGAGCGAGCACGTCATGGTGGTGCGCGGGGCACACAACATCGTCGTGAGCAATCTCACCGAGACGTTTGGCCAGGTCCGAGCCGTTCGTGGCGGTGGCGCGACCTCTCTCTTTTCCCTACTCGGCGGCGCATACGGACCACTGGTAACTAGCGGCGCCCTCTTCACAGTGGTGAAGTGCCTTCCCTCCTACTGGCTCATCATTGCGGAAAAGTCGGCGCGGGGCGGCGGCGACTGGCCGGCGGAGGCCTGGATTGTCATCGTCGCGTGGACCGTCGTAACGTCGGTGCTCGCCGTGCGCGTGTACCAGCGCGACACGCGCAAGATCCAAGAGTCTCCTTGACGACGCCTCGACATCTTCGTTTCTCCAGCGACCGAGCCGACGCCGAAGCCGCGATTGCGTCGGTCAGCGATGGGCGGGGTTGGTGCAATGTGACACCATTCGTGGAGGAAGACATTCCCAACATGAAGGTCAACTACTTCGGTCTGTGGCTCAACAAAGGCGTGACCGTGGCGTCCTACGTCACGTCGGCACCACGTAAGGGCGTGCCACAATCTTCATCCCTTGGCGTTTTGCATTCTAGAAGTCGGCTGGGCTCGGAGCGAGTGGCCCTCATGCTCGGCGGTGCGCCATTCACCATCAAACAGGACCACAACACGCGGGGACTGCTGTTGAACGTCCCGCTCACTTCATCCCCGAGCGAAATCCTCAACGTGATGTGTTCCCTCACTGAGTCGCTCTGCGATTACGAATTCACCGGCAGTTGGGACATGGCAATCTTCATCTCTGAACTGGTCGAAGGTCAAACACTCCGACGACACAAGAGGTGACGCGCAGCGCCCGACGGAACCGCCGATTACTCGACGTGACCCGCGAGCAGTGGCGAATGTGAGGCGACGCTTAAGCCCAGCCAAGTTCGTCAAGCCGAGGATCACTAATGCCGAAGTGATGGGCAATTTCATGGATCACCGTCTTACGAACCTGTGCCTTTACTTCGTCTTCGTTCGTGCACACGCGGCAGATGGTCGTCTGGTACAGAGTGATTCGATCGGGCATCACGCCGCTGTAGCTCTGGACGCCTCGCTTCGTGAGAGGTATGCCTTGATACAGACCAAAGAGATTCCGCCCCGGCGCTTCGTCCTCGACCAGGATCACGACGTTGTCCATACGTGAAGAAAGCGAGGCCGGTAGCGATTCGAGCGCTTCGCCGGCCAGTTCCTCAAACCGTTCGTTCGTCACTTGAAACACCAACGAAGCGTAACGGCGTGACACTCCATGTTGGCCGAGGTCCCGCCAGGTCTGACAAAAGCGTCAGTGGCCCGTGGCACCATCAATCAGTTCACGGAGCAGGTCGGCGTGTCCGTTGTGGCGCGCGTATTCCTCAATCATGTGGAGATAGATCCAACGAACGTCGAACCAACGCCCGTTGCGATGAATCACCGCATCCAACTCAACGACTGCCAGGGCCGCTTGGGCGCGTTGGCACTCATCGACGTACAACGCGATGTCGGCGGAGGCATCAGCGGTCTCGACGTCGAGAAGATCAGCTTCGGGATTCTCCTTGGTGGAATACGGAAACTCGAGCTGCTCTCTCGCGGCCTGAATGCGAAACCAGCCCCGCTCCACTTCGGTCATGTGGCGGACCAGTCCGAGCAATGTCAGAATGGACGGAGCGGCCGGTCGCGACTTGAGTTGCTCAGCGGTCAAGCCCTCGCACTTCATCAGCAGGGTCGCACGATGATAGGCAATCCAACCATCGAGTGACCGTCGTTCGTTCTCGTGCCCGTCTGGTTCAACACGCACTGGCAGGTTCTCAGGCCAAAGTACGTTCACGGGTACGACCATAGGCTCAGCCTCGTACATCGAGCTTGTGAAAGCTACAACGACACCAGTGGAGTCATGACGCGATGCTCCTCGAGCCAGGACGACAGTTCGCGGAGTGGCATTGGCCGGGCGTAGAGGTAACCCTGGACGAGATCGCAGCCATTGGAGAGAACCGCTCCGAGCTCCCCTTTGGTCTCGACACCCTCGGCCACCACGATGAGTTCGAGTTGATGACCTAACTCAATCATCGAGCGAACGATCGCGTCGTTTGCCGGATTGGTGTCGATGTCTTGGATGAATGAGCGGTCAATCTTCAGTTCCGCGATGGGCAAACTCGCCAAGATCCCGAGCGAGGTCTGTCCCGACCCAAAGTCATCGATGCTGACGCGGATCCCCGCCCGATGCATCTCTGCAAGTGAGGACGTCGCCCGCACTGGATCGGCCATAAGTGACGTTTCGGTCACTTCGAGAGTCAAACGATTCGCGGCAACGTGAGCGCTGGCTAGTGCAGCGATGATGCGCGAGGCGAAGTCGGAGCGGCCTAGGTTTCGAGCGGAGATGTTCACCGACATCTGCAGCGCACCGTGTATTTCGTCCATGCGAGGTAGATCGATCAAGGCTTGCTTCACGACCCAGTACGTCAATTCGTCAATGAGGTCGGTCTGTTCGATGAGCGGGATGAAGCCGTCGGGTGCAAGCAGTCCTTGGGTTGGGTGCCGCCAACGCACGAGCGCTTCGACACCGTTCACCCGTTGCGTCGCCAGGCACACTTTTGGCTGGTAGTGCAGGACCAGCTGATCTGATGCAATGGCATGTCGCAGTTCTGCCACGAGCGAGAGCTTGGACGCGTCGTAGTGATTTTGGCTCCGGTCATAGCGGATGACCCCGGAACGCTCGTTCTTCGCGACGTACATCGCCACGTCGGCGAGTTGCAGAAGTTCGTCAATCTTGGTGCCGTCATCGGGGGCGACGACAAAGCCGATGCTGGCCTCCACGGTCAAGGGCAGTCCACTCACGTCGATCTCTTCGTGGATGAGATCACGAAGTCGGGCAAGCACCTCTTGCGGTTGAGCGACGTCACTCAGGATGACGCCGAATTCGTCACCACCAAATCGAGCGAGTCCATCGGGTGAGCGCAGATGTGCCGCGAGGCGCGTTCCGAGTTTGGCCAGCAGCATGTCCCCGTTCTGATGACCCAACGTGTCGTTGATCTCCTTGAAGCGGTCGAGGTCAATAATGGCGATCGTGGTGGAGCGTCCGTGCCGGCCGGCGTCGGCGAGCTCCGCACTCGCAAAGCGTCGAAAGAGTTCTCGATTGGGTAGATCCGTGAGCGCGTCGTGTTCGGATTGATAGGTATTGACACGCACCTGGCGTCGAAGACCTTTGCTTACCCAGAATGAGATTGCGAAAAGAATGAGATAGAGCAGGGCGAGGCCGATCGTCAAGTTCATATAGAGGCTGTGAATGCCCGCGTTCACGTCACTACTGATCGGCGTGTAAGGAAGGTAGACCTCCATGACGCCGACCCGGTTGGAGAGGTTCCCGACGTAGAGCGGCAGATAGACCTCCACGGACAGTCCCTTGACCGTACCGCGGTCGACACTGTCGGAGTTGAGGTGCGTCAGATGCACCATGGTCTCGCCACGTCCCGCGTCAAGAGCCTCGTCTTCAACTGCGACATGGAATCCCGATCCGTCGTCGGAAAAGATGACGTTGCCCTGAAGATCGCGCAGACGCAGTCGCTGCACCGAGCCATTCTTCGTCACTTCGCTGGCGAGCGCGTGCATGCGCATGGCCTCGAGAGGGGTGAGGCCGCGGCTGAGGGGCTGTCCGTTGAGAAGTGGCTCAATGGCGGACTCGGCCATCAGGACCGCTTCGTCGCGGCCTTGGGCCAAACCCCGACGCTGCGCCTCAGCTCGGTAGCTCACTCCAAGAATCACACCGATGAGGAGCACCGGCACCAACATGATCGCGGCAAACATTACGAACTGCCGGGCCGTCGATTGATGGCGAATCGCGTTCGCGGGACTCATGATTGTCCTCGATTGGGACGTTGCGGGTCACGGGACCATGTCACGAGTGAATGGCGCGGGGCACGACGTAGCCGGATCAATGGTCCCATGGGCTCTCTCTGAACGTTGCGGGTGACCCGCTTCGAACGTTCGCGAGAATTTTAGTTTGAGCAACCTGATGATTATGGAGAAATTCTCAAAACGGACCACTTAGGACCAACGTTGAGCGTCCGTTGTTCGACGTTTGTGAACCAAGAGCATTATGAAAGAAATCGCACTAGAGCCCCTACGACCTTCAGCTCCGGAGTCGGCTTAGAACGTGTGCGTTGTGTGACTGAAGCGCACGTCGACTTTCGAAATCGGTTCCTTCACCTGACCTCCTTGCACTTCCTGCGGCGCCTCGTGCCTGGCCTCGCGACCCGGCTTGAATTGACGCTAGTGACGCCACGTCCCCGGGGTCGAGCCATTGCCACAATCGGTCCCCCGTTGGCCACGACGCCCGATGCTGACACTGTGGAGAGAAGGGACGATACGGTTGGTCAAATGTCAGTGGCGTTCGTGAGCGAGGAACCAGTGGTGCACCGTCGGTCGCGACGGAAATCGATGAACGGTCACTGCAGCGTGGAGCGACCATGGCGTCATCAACGTCGCATGGCGATCGCCGCCAGTGCGATGACAGCGATCACCGCATTCATTGCGCCGACCGTTGCCTACGGACTCCAGGCGCACGTCGCCGGAACCTCGTCCCCGTATGGCGTGGGCGTGACGCGCTGTACGTTCGTCGATCGAACACGCAATGTGCTCGACTACGCAACGTCACCGCCATCGGTGCTCGCTCAACAGCGAACGCTAGTGACCGAAATCCGCTATCCCACGCTCTCGGCGTCGCCCGATCACTCCGAGATCACGAATGCGCCACCGGCGCAACAGGCCGGTGGCTATCCCATGATTGTCTTTGCACACGGCTACGACGTCACCCCGGACACCTACGCCTCCTTGCTCGAGACCTGGGCCGAGAAGGGATACGTCGTCGCGGCGCCAATCTTTCCCGACGAGAGCAGTACCGAAGTGAGTCAACAACACGTCGACACGGAGGCCGACATCTACAACGAACCGGCCGACCTCGCGTTCGTCACCCAACAACTCCTAACGGACTCGTCAACACTCTCCGCGGCCTGTCCGCTCGTGCAGGGCCTCGTTCGACCGAGCGAACTCGCCTTCGCCGGACACTCTGACGGCGCCGATGCCGTGGGCCTTCTCGCTTACTCAACCGGTCGAGATCCACAGGGCGTCGCGTATGCCCGTGTTCGCCAGGGACTGGCGATCCGGGCAACGTTGATCTTTTCGGGTTCAGAGGACGGAACCGCTCCCTATAGGGCGGAACCTTCGGAACCGCCACTCCTCCTCGTCCAAAGTGCCCGGGATCAGTGCAACGCGCCCAATGAGGGTCTCAAACTCTACGGCGCCATCAGCCAAGGCGACAAATGGTTCCTTGAGTTACGCCACGCACATCATTTGCCACCTTTCGATGGTGAGGACCGCGCCGCATTCGACGTGGTCGCAACGACGACGACGTCATTTCTCCAATTCGCCCTGAGCCATACGCTCAGCACCTCGTCGTTGCACGCAGAGGGCAATGCTCGGCCACTGGTTGGGCGAATGACCCGCGGCGGTGCAGGACCAACGATCGCGCCGTATCTTGACGCCCCGCCCTGCGGCTATCACTGAGTTGGCCCGTCAGTGCGTGACTTGGGCGGCGATAAACGCGAGCGCGACCAGAAGTGCAACGACCTGCACCATTCGACGAACGACGGGACTTCGCGACCGATAGCCAGTGGCACGCCACACCTGTTGTGACATGCCGGCGGGGCTGAACGGATCGGCCTCGAAACCGCTTCCCTCTTCCGGCCACATCACGGGGGGCGTGGCGTCGACGACCGTGTGCGGCGCTACGTCGCCCGTCTTCCTGCGTCGACCCTGACTACTCACAACAGCCAGCGTACGTTGGGTTCACCGTCATGAGACATCGTCGCGACGTCCTCGTCAGCCGACGTCGACGCATTCTGGCGACAGAGCATTGTTCTAGTGTGGCCCGATGGAGCTACCTTCGCCTTCGGACTTCGTACGCCCTCGCGCAGAGCTCTTCCTTGACTATTTGACCTTCTTTCGTGGTCGCGTCATCGAGAAGGTGTCCGAGTTGCCCGACGACGCCCTCACCACGAGCATCCTTCCTTCACAGTGGACGCCCCTCGGATTGGCAAAGCATCTGACCTTTGTCGAGATGCGATGGCTCGAGTGGGGCTTCGAGGGCCAGAACGTCCCGGACCCGTGGGGTGATCATGTCGGTCCACGATTCGCTCCCGCACTCGACGACACCCGAACATCCCTGTTGGCCGCGCTCGAGCGTCGAGGGGAGATCACGAACGCAATCGTGCGACGTCACGACCTCGAAGAGGTCGGAGCACCAAGTGAGCGATGGGGGGACGATGACCCCGCAACACTGGAACGCGTGCTCTTTCATCTACTCCAGGAGTACGCGCGCCACGTGGGGCACCTCGACATCTACGTCGAACTGGTCACGGCGAACGTCGGCGAATAGCGCCCACCGCCGAACGCCAGTTCGAGACCATGGAATGCTCACCGAGAGAACTTGGTGAACTTCTTACACGACGAACGAAATCACCAACGGGGCGAACGTCGCTCTACTGCTCGTAGTTCTCTACGACGTCGGAGTTACGCAGTGCGGCGTCGGCCGGGTCGCGACCGAATTCGCGAAGTGCGCGACGCTGACGTAGCAAATCCCAGCATTGATCGAGGGCGACTTCAATCGTGGCGAGTCGTTCGACGTCGTCAGGCGTCTCGTGCTCGCGAAGAACCTTTTCCTCGTAGACCAGGGCATTGATGCGCGCCAAAATGTCTTCGTCCGTCATCGCACTTCTCCTTCGCTGGTTTCCCACTACTGGGTCGGTGTCGCCAACCACCTAGTACGAATGTAGCAACGCTCAGATCGGTAGTCCGCCGGTGGCTGACGACGTGGACCCAGTGTCCTTGTAGGCCGCAATGGTCCGTTCGGCAATGCGCATCTGATGGATCTCGTCGGCACCGTCGGCGAGCCTTGCCCAGCGTGCGTGCTGGAGCATGTTGGCGAGCGGCGTGTCCATCGAATAGCCGAGCGCACCATGAACTTGGATGGCCCGGTCGATGATTCGATTGAGACTATTGGCGACAAAGTGCTTCGTCATCGAAACCTCCGTCCGGAAGTCGTCGCCGCGGTCTATTTTGTACGCGGCGTGCAGGACCATGAGTTTGCACTGGTACAGCTCCATCGCGGAGTCGGCAATCATCCACTGCACGCCCTGCTTCTCGGCCAGCGTCGATCCGTGGGAGTAGCGATGAATAGACCGGTCGACCATCATGTCGAGCGCCGTTTCGGCTTGTGCGATCCATCGCATGCAGTGCGCGAGTCGGGCCGGGCCGAGACGCGCTTGACCGAGGCGATGCCCGTTGCCGCGTCCACCGAGGACCTGCGCGTTACCCACACGAAGGTCGGTGATCACGATTTCGCTGTGTCCGGTCGAGCCGTGCATCGTTTCAACTTCACGCACGTCGTTCCACCCATCGGAGGGAATATCGATGAGAAACGCGGTCGTCGCGCCCGATGAACCTTCCGGTACGTCCAACTCCGTACGCGCGATGAGAATTGCGAACTGTGCCCGACGCGCATTCGAAATGAACCACTTGTGTCCATTGATGATCCACTCGTCGCCGTCCTTCAGCGCGTGCGTCTGGATGAGCGTCGGATCAGAACCAGCAACCTCGGGCTCGGTCATGGCAAAACACGACATGACGCGTCCTTCGCACAGAGGACGAAGGTATCGCTCCTTCTGGTCCTCATTGGCCCAATGCAACAACGTGTGCATGTTGCCTTCATCAGGCGCCATGCAGTTGAGTACCCACGGTCCAATGCGCGTCTTGCCCGCTTCCGCCTGCACCATTGCGAGCTCAACGTGACCGAGCCCCATCCCGCCCCACTCTTTTGGCATATGCGGTAACCACAACCCGAGTGCCTTGGCCTGTTCGCGAAGATCAAGGATGGTGGCGAGGTACTCGCGGCGAGACAGCGACTGCTCAAGGTCGTCGGGCCGGGCAACGGCCGGAATGACCGTGCCCTGAACGAAGTCGCGAACTCGACGTCGGATCTCCTCGTGCTCTGGGGCGAGCGTAAAGTCAATGGCCATGGGTCTCCTCAGGAGCGATTCGCGAAAGGTGCTTCGAGAATAGCGTCACTACTTTCGGGCGAATGAATCGACATGGCAAGGAAACGTGGGCTTACGTTGGCTCGTTGGTGAAGAAGGGATCTGGTGCACCGCTCTTGATGTAGCGAGCGAGCCGTTCAAGAATCATGGCCCACGTCTGCGCGGTAAAGCCCACGGCGTCCTCTTCGCGACCTGATTCAAAGCCAAAGTGTCGGAACTGCACGACCGTCACGCTGTCATCGTCAGGCACCGCATCCAGCGACCATTGCCACGTTGAACCGTTCCATCCGGGAAATCCGGAAGTTACCGTCATCGACACGAGTTCGTCTTCAATCAGCGAGATTGTCACTTCCAAGTCGACTGGCGCCTGAAGAAAACTGAATCGACCGTGAACATCAGTGAGTTCACAGTCCGTCGTCCAAAACGCCTTGTGTCCCTCCGTCGTGCGAAGTACATCGAAGACCTTGCGGCGCGACCCTTCAGCCGTCGTGGCGAGCGCGATCCGATACTCCATTCCCGCCTCCACTGTGCAACGTCAACGCCTGTCGAACCCGTGCGTGTGACCTCTCACGACGGTGGTGCGAAGAACTCCAGCGCGATGTTGTCGGGGTCTCGGAACGAGAGTCCTGATCCGTACCCGGCGTCGATGATGCCACCGTGGGCAATTCCCAACTTGTCGAGTTGCCCCTGCCACGTCTCGAGCTCCGCGCGATTGTTGCACTGGAACGCCAAGTGGTCGAGACCGAGGCGGCGCTCATTGAACGAGGAATCGTCATCGAGTTTGGGGAACTGGTGCAGTCCCACGAGCGTGGTACCGCCGACGAGCCACACCACGTGGCGAAACGTACCGGTCTCTTCATCGAGCACGGGCTTCGCGCCGAAGAGTCCTTCGTACCACGGAACACTCTTGTCGAGGTCGCTCACCGTCAGTGCCACGTGAGTGATCGTTGGAAACTCCGGCATACTTCCTCCTTTTTCAATAGCCGCACCATAACAAAGCTTCTCGCACTTTGCTCGTGAGTGTGACGTCGATCGCCGCCTGTACGCTCGACGGCATCATTCGATGTGAGAGCAACGGGAGGACGACACCATGTCATTGCAAGGTCACTACGAACCCAGCCCCTCTGACTGGGTGCGCGATCAAGTCGAGGCGTACGAAGCCTCGGGCGGGACCGAGGCCAATACGCTTCGCGACACCGGTCTGCCCATCATCGTTGTGACTACCCGAGGCAACAAGACCGGAAACGTGCGAAAGACGCCACTGATGCGTGTCGAGCACAACGGCGAGTACGCCCTCGTGGCGTCCCAAGGCGGCGCCCCGACGCATCCAGTCTGGTATTACAACTTGCAGGCGGCGCCGGACTCAGTCTTGATTCAAGATGGTCCCCAGCCATTTGACGTTGACGTGCACGAGGCGACCGGCGAAGAACGTCGCGTGTGGTGGGACCGAGCGGTCGCGGCGTTCCCGCCCTACGCGGAGTATCAGACTCGCACCGAACGGACCATTCCCGTCTTCATCGCGACCAAGCGGGTCTGAGCTTCAACGACGCGACAACGTCGTAGGAGGGCAACCGTAATCCGGTCAGCTACGCTACAACGCCTCGTAGGTGCCGTGACCTTTAATGACGAGTGAACCTTCGAAGACGAGAACCTCATTCACACGCCGATTCGCTTGGTTGCGGTAGTGGATGACGAACGTGTCGACACGGATATACCACCGTGTGATTGAGGGGGATAAACCACCTCCGATTACAGAGAGGCACCCGACGTAAGCCCCCGCCCCGCCCCTCTACTTGAGTAAGGGCCGGTTGGTCTTCCCTCCATCGCGCGGAGGCACGGGGGCTATC
>Ga0075520_1000949_pt1 | contig 13519 bp, 6 predicted proteins | sample NGEPerB_FD_75100 | JGI IMG/M metagenome (GOLD analysis project Ga0075520, IMG submission 75100) | Arctic peat soil microbial communities from the Barrow Environmental Observatory site, Barrow, Alaska, USA - NGEE PermafrostAB12-B | ecosystem: Environmental > Terrestrial > Soil > Wetlands > Peat ... | reverse complement strand
GTTCAGTCATTTACAATAGTTACTCCGAAACGTCAGATTGAGAACCTCGACAGGGGTATTGTAGCCGTAAGAACCAGCCCCAATGAGGTGTTTATCAGTTGGAGACTGCTTGAGAGTGATCCCAAAGGGATAGGATTCAATCTCTATAGGGGAAACGAGAAACTCAATAAAAAACCGCTTACTGTTGCTACATGTTTTAGTGACAAAACACCAGCTGATGATGTTTATTCAGTGAGAGCTGTTATAAAAGGCAAAGAGAAGAAGGAGACAAATTCATGCAAAGTCTGGACACAGAGTTACCTGAAGATACAACTTAACAGGCCTCCTAATAATTTTGTCAAAGGTGTAGTAGCAATGCCTGAATCCATGCGCAACCGGCCGAGTGACTCACTGAACAGGCGGAACCGTCCTTCAGGCCCGCCTCCTGGATTTGAAGCTGATCAGAGACCTTTCAACCCCCGCGAATACAGCTATTCACCTGGCGATGCCAGCGTTGCCGACCTTGACGGGGACGGTCAGTACGAGATAATACTGAAATGGGACCCCTCAAATGCAAGGGATAATGCCCAGGATGGTTTTACCGGTAATGTGATTATCGATGCCTATAAACTTGATGGCAGGCAGCTGTGGAGAGTCAACCTTGGAAAGAACATCAGGGCTGGCGCACACTACACCCAATTCCTGGTATATGATTTTGACGGTGACGGTAAAGCTGAAATGGCCTGCAAAACTGCCGATGGAACGATTGATGGAACTGGCAAAGTCGTTGGTGATTCTACAAAGGATTATGTAAATGAACGTGGAAGGATTCTGACGGGACCTGAATATCTTACTGTTTTCAACGGCCCTGCCGGCGAAGCTCTCAAGACAGTAGATTACATTCCCGGACGTGGCGATATCTGTGCGTGGGGCGCTAACGAATGCAAGGGAAACAGAGTCGATCGCTTCCTCGGATGCGTTGCATTCCTGGATGGCGAGCATCCCAGCTTCCTGATGGGAAGGGGTTACTACGGCAGGCTCACAATTGCTGCATGGGACTGGAGAAACGGAAACCTCTCACAGCGATGGTTCTTCGATTCCGACAAAGGGCACCAGGAATATATGGGCCAGGGTAACCATAATCTGAGCGTCGGAGATATCGACGGTGACGGCAAGGATGAAATTGTGTATGGCTCAAGCGCTTATGACGACAATGGCGAGCCAATATATACCACAGGGATGGGTCATGGTGATGCAATGCATCTTTCTGATCTTGACCCCGATATACCTGGTCTTGAGGTCTGGGCCTCTAAAGAGACCAGCGGATTGGGAACAGTCCTCCATAGTGCTGCAACAGGAAAAATTCTTTTCCAGGTACCTGGAGAAGGAGACACCGGCAGGGGCCTCGCAGCCGATATCTACCCTGACCATCGCGGCTTTGAGCTCTGGTCGTCAACCTCAAAAGGAATATGGTCAGTTAAGGGAGAAAAAATAACAGATGCAGTTCCCAGCATCAATTTCAGGATTTACTGGGACGGTGATCTTCAGGATGAACTGCTCGACAGGTCATATATCGACGACTGGGATTATATAAACCACAAACCGGTAAGGCTGCTGGATGCATCCCAGTTTGGAGGTACCTCTATTAATGGCACAAAGGCAACCCCTGTTGTCAGCGCAGATATTCTCGGAGACTGGAGGGAGGAAGTGATATTCAGAGGAAAAGACAACGCTTCTCTTCTCCTTTTCACGACCACAATTCCTACACAATACAGGATGGTGACTCCTATGCAGGACAATGTTTACAGGATGGGGGTAGCATGGCAGAACGTGGTTTATAATCAGCCTCCGCACCTCGGGTATTATATCGGAGATGGCATTCCTGAAGACAAGAAGAAGTAAGAACATTGTTAGCTTAGGTCCAGGGCAATAATTTCATGATCACTGACCTGTGGAACAGAAATAATGATCTTCCCTTCATTTATTTTATATAAAGGCTTCTCGTTTTTTACCAGCAGATGGATTCCATCTTTGTTGAATCCTTCAGGAATGCTGATGCTCACCTGTAAGTCGATAGGGATAAGCTCTCTGAATGGACCCTTCATCATCATCGGATTTGTCAGATTGACCAGATGAACAGTCATGGAATCTTTTTGCCGCCAGACTGTTACATCAATAACACCCTGTCCTTTTACATCCGCCACCGGGTCTTCATTCAGAGCCCATAGAATTGTATTACGCAGCAGCTTGCCATGATCTGCCGACATTATTTGCCAGAAAGACCGGGCAATGTCGTTGGGGAAATATGCTACCCGGCCTTTGCCATATTGACGAAGGTAAAGCTCTCTAATATCTGTATCAGGCATTCGTGGATATACATCTTCCATGGGGAGATCAGGATAGGCAGGAATCAGAGTAACGGGAGAGGGAAACTCTGAATGTGGAATCACTTTTACCCTGTAAATTGTATTAATGATCCTGTAAGCATCTTCCAAACCTTTCAGAACAGGGTGGAAATTTTTGGTCAAAGGATCACTCTTCAGACGTAAATAACTATTCTGCATCGGACCTTCCACACCCTGATCATACGAAACGCCGAGAAGGTCAGCCAGACCAAAATCTTTTCGCTGAACTCCATTTTCATTGTACAGTGATGTTTCAAAAGTGGCAACAATACTTCCACCATCTTCGGTAAATTTTCGTAAATGATCACATTGAATATCAGACAGGTCCGGAATATTTGGTAGAATGAGCAGTTTGAATGGTCTGAGATATTCAGGATTCAGAAGTCTGGCATTCACCATCTCAAATGGTATCCGGTTTTCAATCAGAGCATGGTACATTCCTGAAGAATGATCGCTATTTCTTTGTTGCCATGGCTTGTTTCCATAGTTAAGATCCTGTTCCGAAAATACCATTCCGACACGGGCAAGGGGGAAAGTATTTCTTAGGTACTTTTCATTCCTGAAGTGGACCTGGTAGATCCTGTTAACCGTATCGAGCCATCGCCGGTCATAAAGGACACCGGAGAATTTTGTAAACCATGGACGCATTCCGTTAGCAGTTCCTTCAGCAACCCATACCCTGATCTCTGCTTCGCTCTGAACAGAATCTTTCCACCGGTATTGCTCTTCAAATCCCACGCTGAATATTCCGCCAAGAGGCTTCATTCCTATTGATGCACGTAACTCTTTTGCAACCTTTCCGTTTGACCATGGAGGGATCACGCCGCTTCTTGCCTGGTGATCTGTAAAAACTATGTCAGATAGCTGGCCTGTTATTACTTTATCGGGAAATCCGTTTGGAATGAAACGTGACGAAGACTTCTTCTTTCGGATCACATTATCCCAGAGAATCCATAATTCCCTGAGCCGTGCTGTATTCCATTCATTATATTTCTGCCAGACGGGATCGAGCTGATCTGCGGATCGGGGCAAGTCCAGCCCCGAGTATTCCTTAAAATTTCGGGTGCAATGTTCACAGTAACAGATACCATGTCCGGCCCAGCGGTTTGAGAATATACCATCAGGCTGGTACATTTCCATTATCTCGTTGTGGACCTGTGTCATAAATTCAAAATTGTAAGGGCCGAGGGCACAGGTAACCCAGAGATCCGGATTTGCCCAGTGACGACGTTTTTCTCCGCCGACTGTCACTGCTATCCAGTCAGGATGAGCATCCATTACCTGCTGCCTTGCAGCATGTGGATCAGTCCTGGCAACTATCGACATTCCCATTTTCCTGCATCCGTTAACAAGGTATCCAAACGGGTCGGAATTACCGAGCCAGTCGCTCCGGTGGTGCAGGGGAACATTCGTGGGATAATATGCCACGATACCGCCCGCACTGAGTGTTGTAGCATCGGCATGGATCTGTTTAAAATAACCAAGCCAGAAATCAGGGTCAAACCTGCCAGGATCATTTTCAACAAGTGTAAGCTGAGCCCATCTCATAGGTTTGTCAAACCAGCTGTCATTTTCCAGGATGACAAAGTTTGAAAGTGACGTGGAACCGGCAAGTACAAATGTGCTGCCGATACCGGTTGTCTTAATAAAATCTCTTCTGTGCATGTTTATTTTGTTTCTGAAGTATTTAACCAGGGATAAATCTGATCATCATTTTACAACCTGGAATTTGTCAATAAATTCCGGATCGATTTCAACTCCCGAACCTGGACCGGTTGGCACCTGGAGCATCCCTTCAACAACTTTCAGGGGTGAAGATTTACATTCATAAATGATATCTGTTTTCAATCCTTTGAATTCATGGTATGGAAGGGCATTTGGCAATGCTGAAACAAAATGGATCATATACAGGAATCCAAGACCTCCTCCAGTCATATGGGTTGTACATTTCTTTCCAAATGCATGTGCCATTAGGGCGACTTTCATTGATCGTATCATCCCGCCAAAATAGTAGTTGTCCGGCTGAAGTACCTGAAGCCCGTCATTGGCGATGAGCCACCTGAATCCATGAAGGCTGTATTCCTGTTCACCACCTGCTATCGGAATGGAAAGAGCATCAGCTACCAGCTTTGTCTCTTCATACCAGTCAAAAGGAACAGGTTCTTCAAAAAGCTCAAAACGATACTCTTCAAGAAGCCTGCCGACCCGGATTGCCTCTTCAGGAGAATAAAAGCCATTGGAATCAGCATAGAGGATCATTTTATCACCGAATGTTTTCCTGACCAGCGGCACTATTTCTTCAGTCCGGCTTGCAGGACCTTTGGCATGCATATCTTCAGTTCCGAACATCAATCCTCCTACTTTTATTTTAAGTGCTTTGGCATTATATTCATTTACATCCCGGATAATCAGATCCATCGATTCCTTAACAGATTTTTCCCTGTATTCAGTCGCCTGGTATACAGCTACATGAGTATTTTTTATTTCACCAATAAGCTGTCCAATGGGTTTTCCTGCTATCCGTCCCAGCATATCGAGGATGGCAAATTCTATAGTTGCCAGGGGTACACCCAGAGCCATACCGTTTAACCTGAAGTTTAATTTATAGATATATACCTTTTCAATGATCAGATCCAGTTCCCTTGCGTCTTTATTTATAAAAAATGGCTGAAGCAAGTTGGTAAAGATCGGATATTGTGACCTGAGCTGGCCGCTGTGTCCCACAGAGATGCCCTCAGCTCCCTCTTTAGATCTTACCTTGCATAGGAACATATCCTTGTATCGAAGTAATTCAAGTGTATCTATGATTACAGGATCAGGGAAATATTCTTTTCTGAGGATCGGTTGTTTAAGGATTTCATCAAGTCTTTCATAATCCGGATTAAGACCTGGCATCACTGTCTTTGAACCGCATGAAATGAATGGCAGAGCGGCCGCCATAGAAGAATTCCTGATAAATTTACGACGGCTGGTTTTAAAATCTTCCATATAAAATAGTATGTATGTTCCATAAAATTAAGCAATTTTTATTGCAAGGCATTGCCCTGATCATGATTCCTCCAGGGCAGGCAATGGTTTTAAAAATTATTAACTTACAGCAGAAATGATTGGTAGACTTTAAATAAGAAATATTATATGAATAAAACAGCTTTAATAACAGGAGCCTCAGGAGGCATTGGTCTCGAACTTGCCCGGATTCATGCATCAAAGGGCGATAATCTTGTCCTGGTTGCCAGAAGCAGAGATAAACTTGATGAAGTTAAGAGAGAGTTGGAGACAGAATTTAAAGTCGAAGTGTTTAATATTGTAAAAGACCTCTCATTGAAAGGTGCTGCAGCAGATGTTTTTGATGAGGTTAGAAGTAAAAATATAAATATTGATTACCTGTTAAATAATGCCGGCTTTGGTGATTTCGGATTATTTGCCGGCAGCGACTGGGATAAGCAGGAGAAAATGATCAGCCTTAACATTACCGCACTGGTTCATCTTACCAGGTTATTCCTTCCCGGTATGATCGATAGGAGAGATGGGAAAATCCTGAATGTCGCGTCACTAGCCTCTTTTCAGCCCGGGCCGATTATGTCTGTTTATTTTGCCTCAAAGGCCTTTGTCCTCAGCTTTTCAGAAGCAATTAATAATGAGGTGAAAGATAAGGGAGTGAGCGTCACAGCTCTCTGCCCCGGCTCGACAGAAAGCAATTTTCATGCAGTTGCCATGAATGATCCGGATCTGGTTGAGGACCGGAAAATGCAAACGGCAAGAGAGGTAGCGGAGATCGGTTACAGGGGAATGATGAAGGGAAAGCCTGTTGTGATCCCGGGTTTTAAGAATGCTTTTCTTGCGTTTGCCGTCAGGTTTTTCCCAAGGGTGTTTATTACAAAAATGGCAAGGAAGATCCAGGAGGGAAAACATCTTTGAGCCTTTGCGCCACTGCGCCTTTGAGCCTTTTCATATATCCTCATTTAGTTTTAACCGGCAATTTTGCTACCTTTGACGTTTTAATTCAGGAATAATCCCAGCCCTTCGAGGCAGTTTTTATTTCCCTTTACTTATACTAATTATTACATGAAGTTTGAATCATTGAACATTATTGAACCTATACTTAAATCATTAAAAGAAGAGGGTTACACTATACCAACGCCTATACAGGTACAGGCAATTCCAATAGTACTTAACGGGACCGATCTTATTGGCTGTGCTCAGACAGGTACAGGAAAAACTGCCGCTTTTGCAGTGCCGATTCTTCAGATATTAAGCAAAAACAAAGTTTTTGACAGGAAGAAAAAAATACGCAGTCTTGTCGTAACTCCAACCAGGGAACTGGCAATACAAATCGAAGAGAGTTTTAAAGCTTATGGTCGGCATACAGGTCTCACATGCACCGTAGTTTTCGGAGGAGTACCTCAGAATCCTCAGGTTGCTGCTTTACGAAACGGAGTGGATATACTTGTGGCAACACCAGGCAGGCTTCTCGATCTAATGAACCAGGGATTTATATCGTTAAAGGATATTGAGATATTTGTTCTCGACGAAGCCGACAGGATGCTGGATATGGGTTTCATACACGATGTGAAAAGAATCATTGCAGCTCTGCCGCAAAAAAGGCAATCACTCTTTTTCTCTGCAACAATGCCTCCTGCAATTGTAAAGCTGGCAGGGTCGATTGTATATAAACCAGTAAAGGTGGAAGTTACTCCATCAGCATCGACGGTCGATATAGTAAATCAATATGTTTATTTCACTGATAAGGTTAACAAAAGCGCTCTTCTACTCGAGTTGCTAAAGGATGAAAAGATTAAAACAGCCCTGGTATTCACCCGTACAAAATTTGGTGCAGATAAGGTTGTAAAGGTGCTGAAGAAGAAGAATATTATTGCTGAATCCATTCATGGCAATAAAACTCAGAACACCCGCCAGCGGGCGCTTTCAAACTTTAAGGCACAGAAAACGCGTGTTCTGGTGGCAACCGATATTGCAGCCCGTGGTATTGATGTTGATGATCTTGAGTATGTTATTAATTATGAGATCCCCAATATTTCAGAGACATATGTCCATCGTATTGGAAGGACAGGAAGGGCAGGAGCAAACGGAACGGCTATTTCTTTGTGCGATGCAGAGGAAATGGCATATCTGAAAGATATTGAGAAGCTGATCACGAAAAAGATACAAGTCGTCGAGGATCATCCTTATCCACTGCTGGACCTTCATCCTGTAAAAGCTCCGAAACAGCAGCATCAAAATCATAACCGTCCAAGGTTAAATACCCCGAAAAATAACAGGGATAACCGGAAGAGAAGATAAATGAACGGCATGCGATATGCGGTGTCCGGCTTGCGGTTCAAGGATACTTACTTTACAACTTTCATCGGTGAGATCGTCACTGGTCCGAGAAGCCCTGAATCCTTTGGCTGCCATGATGAGGCATCAAAGATCCTGTTCTTCGTATTTTGCGGCATCCTCGCATTGAAATTGACATTATAGAATTTCTTCCATTCGATATTATTCCTGTCCATATAAGAAATGCGGTTTGCCATCAGGTTTGAAACCCTGACTTCGAGAATATTGCTCGATTTTAACTGTTTGTTATCGATAGCTACCTTGAACTCAGGGCCAATCAGAACAGCAATCTCTTTTCCATTCAGCATTACTCTGGCGCTCTCGCACACCTTGCCAAGATTAAGCATCCAGGCATCAGCTTTGCCCTTTGGCTTCCTGAAGGTAATCATATAAGAAGCTGTTCCTGAGAAGTTTTTTACATCATCACCTCCGAAGAGTGTCCATGAAGTGAGCTTAGCAATCTCTTTGGATGACGGAATAGCAGGACCCCCTTCAAGGAAGCTTACCTTCCAGCTGCCTGCAAGTTCAGCAGGTGCTGAAACCTGGTCAAAGAAGCTGTACGGTTTTCCGTTAGTCTCGCTGTTATTAATCGAAAGGACAAGCGATTCGCCGGGCGAGAGTCTTGAATAAACCTCCGTTGCTCCGCCTGCAGCTGTCCGGATCTTTGCCGTTCCGAACTGCTCCGTCATCGGGTTAAAGAGCGCTGCTGACGATGCTTTTACCTGAACAGGAAGCCATCCGTCAAAAGATTTGTCGCTGCTATTGTGAATGAAGTAGGTGAAGCCTGTTTTGGTTTCACGTCTTATATAGCTGATTTTAGAATCACTCATAGTCTCCCGCTTTATTCCGGCAAAGCTTAACAGCTGATCAAGGTCATTTCCCATCAGTATAATCCCTTTTCCATAAGCGGACCTGACAACTTCAGGATTATTTGTCTGTGAGAAATTTATTCCGTTCTTCAGTTGGTTGAAAACCTCATTCTTTGCATCAAGATCGGCCCATCCTGCAATATTTTCAGGCATATCGCCACAGATGATTATTTTGGCACCTTTATTTGCAAGCATAAGTATGTGGGTAAATGTCTCGATAGGAATGTACTTACACCCCGGAAGCACCAGTGTCTGATAATTATTTCCTTCTGTCATCAGCACCCCCTTGTCAGTTTCAGTATTCTTCAGCTGCAGGTCAGAAATATAGTCGAAGGAGTAACCCTTTGCAAGCATTAGATCTGCTCCGGTTTTAAATGATGTGCCATTGAATGCAGGGCTGATCGCATCAAAATGTTCAAGCATTCCGCGGCCGTAATCTGCATACCTGTCGAAGATTGGGAAATACAAAAGTACTTGATTGTCAGGCCTTCCAGTCTGAAGAAACGACTGAACCCGGGTAATGTAATCATTAAGCCCGCGGAAGTCGTTCCAAAGCGGGTTGACCGGTGTCAGCTCAACAGCAGCATAGAATAGAAACCCCGGCCACGGTTCATTCTGAGGCGAGAAGCAGGTGCCATGATATGATATATGATTTACTCCTCCGAGGAAAAACTGATCGGCTGCTTTCTTAACATCGGCAAGAGTTGAGGTGAAGTGTTCACCGAGCCATGTGGCAGCTTCGCATGAAGTGAGATATTTTCCGGTTACGTTTGATGCTGACGATGCAAATTTGAATCTTGTAATTTCCGAACCTTCAGTTTCAGGGATATCGGAAGCTGCATACATGTCAAGGATATTTCCGGGTGAACCGTGTGCCTGGTCGCGCGTCATTTTACCCTGCCTGTGAGCCCAGCTTGTCCAGTGGGTCGTAAAGTTGTCAACCAGCAGATCGGATATTGTCTGCCTGTAGTCGGAGAGGACCCTTGCATTTTTTTCGGGTGTATCTTTCTGAAACAGGGCAGGCAGGTTCTGGCTCAGGTCATAACCTCTCCGAAGGTAAAACTCGTAAAACATATTGTCTGTCCAGTTTGATTGTCCTGAAGCGTCGTCGACTTCGTAGGAATCGTTGAAATATCCGTGAAGGTAGTCCACGTCATAGCCCTTGAAGGCTTCATCAAAATGTTTCAGGTAATCATTTATCGCCTGTCCCGAGAAATGATCAATCACATCTCCTTCTCCACCAGGACCGGCACGTTCAACCTGCTTGCCATGCCATCCTTCGAAGAGGGCATATAGAGTCCAGTTACCTGCAGGAGCGATCCAGTCAAGAGTCTTGTCAGACGTTACTTTGGAGGTCAGGTTTATTACTTTACCTGAGTCGGAATAAGCAAAAAGGCCATGAACGGGAAGGGATTTTTCAAACCGTATCTGGTCCAGGGCATATAGCTGCAGATCTTTATTCTTTCCAACAGGATCGATGAGGCTTGCTATCTCAGGCCTTTGTCCGACAGCTCTTAGAAGAGGTGCCTGTATGAACTCTATTTTTTCATTCAATATCTGGCCCCCTTTAAGCGAATATGTTTTATAATTGATATTCCTGCAGGCATCGGCAGGATCGACCCATCTTCCTCCGAATGGCCACCCTGACGCATTGGCAAGGTCGATGTCAATTCCGAGACGTTCGCCTTCCTTAAGCGTGTACGTGAACATATCCATCCATTTTGGTGAGAGGTAATTGATAAATTTATCCTCTTCACCTTTGACTCCGTAAATGACAGTAAGCTCCAGTCCGCCAAGACCGGCATCCTTGTACTTCTGCATTGCGGCTGTCAGGTCGGCCTGTGAAACTATGCTGCCCGGCCACCACCATCGCGTCCATGGCCTGGCATTGCGTGTAATCTCAGGCCACGATAGCTGCTGGGCAGATATAGCCTGCGAAAAGAAAAGAATCAGAATCAGAAGTTTTTTCATCGATTTATATGTTTTTTCTCTTTTAAATTGCCCCCATCCACCATGAAGGGGGGCTAATCATAGGAGTAGATCAAGCCCCCTTTAGGGGGTTTGGGGGCTGATATCAGGTATTCCAAAATAAAACCATAGTTTATGTTTTTTAAGTCCGGTCATTTCGGTTGGTTTCCCTGCCGGGCCGTATACTGATGCATCTGTTGTCAGCCCGGTTGCAAGCTTGGAACCGACCGGCGGGATGCAATCAAGAAATGATATATCGCCGGCAGGAAGTTCGGGATATGACTTCGGACCGGTTATGCCATAGAAGTTATACAACCTGAGGAATAAGCCATCGTCAGCAGCGGCCATATAAATCCTACCCTGGGCAGTGCTCAGCTCCATCCAGGTGAAATCTGAGAAATATCCCTTGAATTCCGGGTAGAAGAACGGATAAGCTCCCGTCTGGGTGTTATTGTAAATCTTGCTCCATACATTATAGGTCACTCCCTGTAGCCTGTTCTTCCAGACACGCGACGGTCCGTCGCCAAGCCATTTAGCACGGGCAACATAATTCTCCGGGAATGAGAAGCTTATTCCTGCGAACTGGTATGGTCCGGTAACATCATACTGATAATCGAGGCTCAGCCAGCCTGAATTATGCATTACCCATTTTGCATTGCTGAAACTGCCGTTGTACATAAATTCAACCCCTTTCCCATTGTTATCATCAAAAGTCTTAACCTGAGAAACCAATGAGTTTCCGCCAGTAAAAACAGGTCCGTTATTAAACATGATATTCGAGCGGTTATTATAGACGACCCTGGCAATTTTCCCTGTCCTTTTGCTGAATGTGACGGAAGTTCCATTTGCTTTTAAGGTGATTGAGGTATCAGCTTCAGCAGATTCTGCCTTGTTTTCACTGGCGACAGAGACGAAGCTGTCAATTATATTTTCATTGTTTTTTATCTTCCATGTCCATGAGTAAATCTCATTCTTAAAAGGATCCCTTGCTGTAAGTATCAGTGCATCATAATTCTTCCAGTCTGAAGGAAGACCTAATTTAATTTCGCTTTTTTCTCCGGGTCCGGCATTGGGTGAAGTGACATTAATCTCCTCGGCTTTTTTGTAACCTGGCAGCCAGTCGGTTGGTTTATAGAAGTTTACGAGCTTAAAGGTAAATGAGCATTTGCTAAGATCGGTGAAGTGGAACCTGTTTTCAACAGGAATTACTCCGCTAAAATCCGGAGGTAGTTCTTTAAGCGAGATATGAACCGGAGAGAATATTTCCCTTATCGCATAGAAGCTTCCTTCTTTCTCGCGATGCGGACCCAGGACGCCATCAGGAGCATTGACACCGTCAGTGTCGATATAACCGTTCATGTCGGTTCTTGAGAGACCTTCGTCAATGAATGCCCACAGGAACCCGCCGGCCGATTTTTCCGATTGCCACATCAGCTCCCAGTAATCGTAAAGACCAGCTCCGCCGCCGCCATCATCCTGGCAATGGAGAAATTCAGTGGTCATATAGATAAGAGAATCATTCAATATGTTCTGAACGCTGTTATATGGCTCATAATGATTGCAGTCGATGCCGTTAAACGCATTTCCCGGCCTGTGATGAGGGTGTATGACATCCCTTTTTGACGGGTCATAAATCAGGAACTCCTTATCAAGCTCCTTGTTCGTTCCTCCTTCGTTACCGTTATCCCAGAAAATTACAGAGGGATGGTTGACATCGCGGATCACCGTCTCTTTTACTATCTTCTTCCCGACGGGAGTATCATACCACCTCTGCCATCCTGCAATCTCATCGAGGACGTAAAGGCCAATAGAGTCGCAGATATTGAGAAAATCAACATCAGGCGGATAATGTGAACAGCGCACGGCATTCATGTTCATCTCCTTGATTAGCTTTGCGTCTTTCAGGCACAGGTCATAGTTGAGCGTGCGTCCGCTCTCCGGCCAGAAGCTATGTCTGTTGACACCTTTCATCTTAATCTTGATGCCATTGAGATAAATACCATCACCGTGACGCACCTCGATTGTCCGGAAACCGAATTTCTCGGTAGCAGAGTAAAGAATTTTATTCCTGGATTGAAGAGAATATCTCACAGTATATAAATCAGGAGTTTCGCTTGTCCAGGTACGCGGATTATTTACCTTGATTTTAAGAGTGAGCAGTGAATCTCCGGGTTGAACGGATGCTGAAGTGCTTCCTGCAATGTTCCCTGATGCATCTGTTATCTCAGCCTGAAGGACCAGTTTCGAAGTGATTTTTTCGGGGAAGACATCCATTGCGAAAGAACCGTCAGCCCTGGCATTTATTGCAACCCTGCTTATATGCGCGGAGGGAAATGCTTCGAGGTACACGGGTCTGTATATCCCGCCGAAATTCCAGTAGTCGCCATACCTTTCAGCCCTATTGACAGATTCATCTGAAGATAGTTTACTGACTGTAACTTCAAGAATATTATTAGCTCCGTAAATAATCTTGTCGGTGATATCATATTTAAACCGGTAGAATGAGCCCTGATGGATTTCACCTGCACTCTTGCCGTTAATCTTCACTTCCGTATCTGTCATTGAACCGTCAAAAACGATGTTCACATCTTTCCCTTTCCACCAGGCAGGCACAATGAAATTATATTTGTACATCCCTTTTTCGCTGGCATATTTATACTTGGGACCGAATGAGTAGCTGTTTCTGCCATATTCATAATTTCCGAATCCCTGTTGCTCCCAGCACGATGGTACTTCAATCTTTGTCCAGTTACCGCTGTTCCTTCCTTCAGTGCAGAAGAATTCCCAGGTTCTGGTATTCTGATAGCCTTTGCCGGAAAGGTAAATAACCTGTTTCTGGATTTCAGGAGCGCCCGATAATTTAATAGCAAAAAATAATAAAGCGATGACTGTAAAAAATTTATTTTTCATTCTTCAAAATTTTTTAATATTGGACTTTTTTTTTGTGTCTTCATTCTTGTT
>Ga0075520_1000948_pt1 | contig 13522 bp, 9 predicted proteins | sample NGEPerB_FD_75100 | JGI IMG/M metagenome (GOLD analysis project Ga0075520, IMG submission 75100) | Arctic peat soil microbial communities from the Barrow Environmental Observatory site, Barrow, Alaska, USA - NGEE PermafrostAB12-B | ecosystem: Environmental > Terrestrial > Soil > Wetlands > Peat ... | reverse complement strand
GACGCTCGACGCGCTCGACAGGACGACCGGCACGTCGACCCTGCTCACCGGGCACGGCGCTCCCGTGACGGACTGGGCCACGCACCGGAGGACGCTCAACCGGCGATACGGTCTCCGCGTCGGACAGATCGAGCGTGAGCTCGCGAAGGGCCCGGCGACCGTGCGCGACCTCGTCGCGGCGATCTTTCCACGCGTGAAGACGCTCAACGTCTTTCTCGCGTACAGCGAGATCTTCGGATTCCTGATGTACCTCGAGGACGGGGGGCGCGTCGAGAAGCTCGTCGCCTCCACGCGCGATCGCTACCGCCTCGTTCCGGCCGCTTTACTCTGATATCCTTCGCTGCCGGAGGACCGCCAGATGGCCGATGAAATGAAGGCTTCCACGCCCCTGAGTGCCGGTTCGACCGCTCCCGATTTCTCGCTTCCGGCTCGCTCAGGCAAGACGATCTCGCTGCATGACTATCGTGGTAGCAAGGACGTTTTGATCTATTTCTACCCGAAAGACGACACCCCTGGGTGCACGCGCGAATCGTGCAGCCTGCGAGACGGGTGGGCCGAGCTGCAGAAGGCCGGCATCGAGGTCCTCGGAATCTCGCGGGACGACGCCGCGTCGCACAACGCCTTCGCCTCCAAGTACAACCTTCCCTTCGAGCTCCTGACGGATGCCGACCACGCCGTGCACGAGGCATACGGCTCGTGGGGCCAGAACCCGAATCCCGCGTGGGGAGTCGGTCCCCTCCGCAAGTCGTTCCTCGTCGGGAAGGACGGACGCATCCGCCACGTGTTCGACAAGGTGGACACCGAGCACCATGCCGAGCAGGTGCTGCGCGCCGCCGGCGTGGCTTCTGCCCCGGCCGCCCCGAAGCCGGTCGCACCGCCCGCTCCGAAGCCCGCGGCTCCGGCGGCTGCTCCCGCGGTCGCCGCGCCCGCTCCGAAGCTGGCCACGCCTACCCCGAAGCCGGCCGCGCCCGCTGCCCCGAAGCCGGCCGCCGCGTCCGCTCCGAAGGTCGCGGCTCCGAAGGTCGCGGCTCCGAAGAAGAAGGCGGCCCCGAAAAAGAAGACAGCTCCGAAGAAGAAGAAGGCGGCACCCAAGAAGACCGCACCCAGGAAGAGAGCTACGAAGAAGTCGGCCCCGAAGAAAAAGGCCGTGAAAAAGACGGCGAAGAAGGCCTCGAAAAAGAAGGTCGCGAAGAAGACCCGGAAGCCAGCGAAGAAGTCGGGGAAGCGGAAGAAGCGCTGAGGCTGGTCGAGGACGCATCCCGCATCCGTGTGACGGACCAAGCCCTCGACGCGTTACGCGCCGAGGGCTCGTGATCTGGATGGACGACTACGACACCGAGAAGGAGACCGGGGGATTTCTCCTCGATCACGAGGATGCGGCGTTCGCCGCTTTCTGCTGAGGCGAGCCTCCAAACCGACATGTCCAACCGACTCACGAAACAGCAGATGAAGACGGACCAGCTCCAGCATGCGCTGACGGATGCGCGCGACTTCGTCGTGTCGCACAAGTCCGAGACCACGCGCTGGATGCTGATCGCCGGCGGCGCCATTCTCGCGATTGGCGCTGTCTGGGGCGGGATCGTTCTCCGGAACAACCGTCTCGCCGCACGATTCTCCTCGGCGCTCGCTCTCTTCGACGCGCCCCTCGCGTCCGACACCGCGCCCGCGCCCGGCGCCCGCGTCTTCAAGGACGTCGCGGAACGGACCACGGCCGCGAAAGCGGAGCTCGCGTCCCTCGCCAGGGATTCCTCTTCCACTTCCGCCGGACGCGCGGCGGCCGTCCTCCTGCTCTCGCTCGACGGCGCCAAGGCGGCGACGGGCGCGAACCTCGACGCCGCCAAGGCCTTCGCGCGCTCCGAGAGCGGCACGGTGGCGGCGGGAATCGCCGCCGTGGCGGCGATCGACGCGGAGGCGGGCGCGGGCCGGCCCAAGGAGGCCCTTGAGACGGCGAAGAAGTACCTCGAGGCCAGCGACTCGCCGGTCTCGAAGGACGTCCTCGTTTTCACGATGGCACGCCTCTACGAGCAGACGGGACAGAACGTCGAGGCGAAGACTTTCTATCAGCGTCTCGTGACGGACTTTCCGGACTCGCCTCTCCGGACCGACGCGCAGCAGCGTCTGGCTTCCCTGTAGCGAGCCGTGAAGCGTCGCGCCATCGTCGTCGTCTGCGACGGCCTCGGCGTGGGAACGGCGCCGGACGCGGCGCTTTTCGGAGACGAGGGGAAGAAGACGCTTCAGCACATCCTGCGTGACGGGAAGCCGAAGCTCCCGAACCTGACGCGCCTCGGCCTCCTGCACACGATGTATGGCGAGGCGCCCGCCGGACTCCCGGCTCCCGATGGCGCCTTCGGGCGCCTGGCCGAGGCTGCCGTGGGGAAGGACACGACGACGGGCCACTGGGAGCTGATGGGGCTGACGCTCGACGTGCCCTTTCCCCTCTATCCGGACGGCTTCCCCCCCGAGGTCGTCGAGCCCTTCGAGAAGGCGATCGAGCGAAAGGTCCTCTGGAACAAGCCCGCCTCCGGGACGACGATCCTCGAGGAACTGGGCGACGAGCACGTGAAGACGGGCCGGCCGATCCTCTACACGTCGGGCGACTCGGTGTTTCAGGTCGCGGCGCACGAGGACGTCGTCCCCATCGACACCCTCTATGCCTGGTGCCGCGCCGCGCGCGAAATCCTGCGGCCTCCGCACGAGGTGGGACGTGTGATCGCGCGGCCCTTCGTGGGCGCGAACGGAAAGTACCAGCGCACACACCGCCGCAGGGACTTCTCGGTCCCGCCTTCGGGCGAGACGCTTCTCGATCGCATGACCCGGCACGGGCTGAAGGTGCACGCGCTGGGCAAGATCGAAGACATCTTCTCGGGCCGCGGGATCGCGACGGCCGTTCACACCCTCTCGAACCGCGACGGCATCGAGAAGACGATCCTCGCGATCCGCGACCGCCAGGACGACTTCGTCTTCACGAACCTCGTGGACTTCGACACGAAGTACGGGCACCGGAACGATGTGATGGGATACGCGAAGTGCCTCGAGGAGCTCGACGCCTTCGTCCCCGAGATGGTTTCCGCCTTGAAGCCGGGCGACCTCCTCGTGTTCACAGCCGACCACGGCGGCGACCCGTCCGACGAGTCCACCGACCACACCCGGGAATACGTCCCGATGGTGGCGGCGGGCCCGGGCGTGAGGGCCGGAGCCGACATCGGCTCGCGGAAAACGTTTGCCGACATCGGCGCGACGGTGGCCGAGCTTCTCGGAATTCCGTCGCTCGCGGGCACGAGCTTTCTGCGGGCGATTCTCCCTGCCGGCTGATCGGCCTAGGCCGCCGCGGCGGGCACCGGCACGATCTCGGGCAGCGCCGCGAGGAACGCCGCGACCTCGTCGCGCTTCCCGACCGTCACGCGCAGCCAGGTCGGGAGCGACGGGAACTTCCGCCCGACGAGGATCTTCCTCGCGCGGAACGCCTGGATGACGGGCGCGACATCGCCGCCCACGTCCACCATCACGAAGTTCGCTTCCGACGGCATCGTCCGGCGGCCCTGCTTCGTCAGCTCCGAGACGAGCCACTTTCGAGTGTCGTTGAGAAGTTTCTTCTGCCGCGGCACGAGGTTGGGATCCGCGAGGCTCGCGGCCGCCGCCGCGAGGACCGCCGCGTTCGTGTTGCTCCACGAGACGTACGGCGCCATCGCCGCGATCGTCTCCTTCGAGCCGACGGCGTAGCCGAGCCTCAGGCCCGCCATCCCGTAGATCTTGGAGAACGTGCGCGCGACGACGACGTTCGGGTGCTTCGCGATCAGCTCGAGGCTCGAGCGGTAACGCGGGTCCTCGACGAAGTGGTGGTACGCCTCGTCCACGAGGATCGTCGCCGAGGCCGGGACCTTCGCGGCGAAGGCGGCCATCTCGTCGCCGGTCACGATCGTCGCGGTCGGATTGTTCGGGTTGCAGACATAGAGGAGGCCGGTCGACGCGTCACACGCGTCCGCCATCTTCGGAAGGTCGTGGCGGAAGTCGGCAGTCAGGGGCACTTTCACGCCATCCGCGTGGAGTACCTTCGCGAACATGAGGACCGCCTCGAACGTCGGCTCGGCGGCGACGACCCGCCGGCCGGGGCCGCTGAAGGCCATGTCCGCCATGCGCAGGATTTCCGAGGAGCCGCAGCCGAGAAGGACCTGGTCGACAGCGACGCCGTGGTGTTTCGCGATCGCCTCGCGGGCCTCCTCCTCGAGGGCGTCCGGGTAGCGGTTCGCGGCGGCCTTCGCGGCGGCTTCGAGCGCCCCGGCGGACGGCCCGTACGGGTTCTCGTTCGAGCTCAGGATGACGGCGTCCGAGGGGCGCACGCGCCTCGTCGCGGCTTCGGCCGCTCGGCTCATGAGAGGGGTGTCGAGAATCGCAACGCCGGCGGCGGCACCGAGGGTTCCGGCGAACGTGCGGCGGGACATGGGGAGCGGCATGACGGCCTCCTCGCAAAGATTTTCCCGATCATCTCGCATTCGGCGTTCTCTCCGCACATGCGACTCGTTCGCGGATAGAATCCCGTGAAACATCGTGACGCTCACCCCCAATTTTCGCCTCGGGCCGAGCCCGCTCGCGCTCGCCATCTTCGAGGCAAGCTTGAAGCGGTGCGAGGCGCGCCCGGACTTCCTCGACGTGTTCTACGAGAACTTCCTCGCCTCTTCCCCGAAGGTGGCCGAGAAGTTTGCGGGCACCGACTTCGCCCGCCAGAAGGAGGCGCTTCGCGCATCGTTCCACCACCTCCTCCTCGTGGCGCGGAACCCCAAGCAGGGGCCGGACCCGTACCTCGGGGAAATCGCCGTCCGCCACGGGGCCGGCCATCTCGCGATCGGCGCGCACTTGTACGATCTGTGGCTGGACAGCCTGCTCGAGACCGTGCGCGCCTGCGATCCGGAGTCTTCCCAGGAGGTGGAGACCGCCTGGGAGGAAGTCATGATGGTCGGAATCCACTACCTCTGCACGAATTACGAGGGGCGGCACGGGCGGTGACGCGATCGTGATCGAGAACGAAACGTGACGCTCGCCGCTGGAACGAAGCTCGGACCTTACGAAATCCTCGGCCAGATCGGCGCGGGAGGGATGGGGGAGGTTTACCGGGCCCGCGACCCCAAGCTCGACCGCTTCGTCGCCATCAAAGTGCTGCCTCCCTCTCTGTCGGAGAGCCGCGACCTGCTCTCCCGGTTCGAGCGCGAGGCGCGGGCCGTGGCCGCCCTCAACCACCCGAACATCCTGGGCATCTACGACTTCGGGAACGAGGGTGAGCGCACCTACGCCGTGATGGAGCTGCTCGAGGGCGAGTCGCTCCGCGACCGCCTCCGGGCCGGTGCCATGGCGCCAAAGAAGGCTGTCGAGCTGGCGTCGCAGGTGGCTGAGGGCCTCGCCGCGGCCCATGTCCGGGGCATCGTCCACCGTGACGTGAAGCCGGAGAACATCTTCCTTGGTCGGGACGGCCGGGTGAAGCTGCTGGATTTCGGACTGGCGAAGCAGCTGCCGAACTGGGCCGGCCAGAGCGGCCCGCAGACGAGCGTCCCCACGGAGGCTGCCGCAAGGCTGCACACCGAGGCCGGCGTCGTCATGGGGACCGTCGGTTACATGAGCCCGGAGCAGGTGCGGGGCGAGCCCGCGGATCACCGAAGCGACATCTTCAGCTTCGGGGTCGTCCTTTACGAGATGCTGAGCGGGCGAAAGGCGTTCGAAGGCAAGTCGGGCGTGGAGACCTTGAACGCCATCCTCCACGACGATCCGGCCGCGCTCGTGGTCACGAAGGGCCAGATGCCGCCGGCTCTGGAGCGCCTCGTCCTTCACTGCCTCGAGAAGTCGCCCGAGAGCCGCTTCCAGTCGATGAAGGACGTCGCCTTCGACCTTCAGGCCATCTCGACAATCTCCTCCGTCGACGGCGGGAAGCAAAGGGGCCGGCCGAAAGGCGACCGGTGGAGGTGGATCGGCCTCGGCGCCGCGGCCGTGCTGGCCGTGACCGCCGCCGCGTGGCTGGCCGGCGCGGTGCACTGGGGACGCCATGCGCAGCCCTCGTTCCGGCAGGTCTCGTTCCGTCAGGGCCGGATCGGAAAGGCACGCTTCGCTCCCGGCGGCCAGGACGTGATTTACGACGCCAGCTGGCAAGGGGAGCCGTGGCAGCTCTTCTCCTCGCCCATCGCCGACCCCAAGGAGCGGCCGCTCGGCCAGAGCGACGTCCAGCTGATGGACCTCTCGCCCGCGGGCGAGCTGGCCCTGCGGCTGAAGAGCAAGGTCGCCGACACGTGGCAGTTCGAAGGGACGCTGGCCCGCTCGGCTCTGGGAGGGGACTTGGCCCCCAAAGCCCTCCTCGGGGGAGTCCTCCAGTCGGCCTGGGGGCCGAAGGGCCAGTTCGCGCTCGTTCGGCAGACGGGAGGACGCTCCTTTCTCGAGTACCCACAAGGGCAGGTGAAAGTGGAATCGGCGGGATGGTTCGGCGACCTCCGGTTCTCGGCGGACGGAAAACTGCTGGCCTACGTCGACCACCCGGCCGCCGGGGATGACGCGGGGCGGGTCGTCGCCCTCGACGTCGACGCGGGGAAGACGCGGATCCTGTCGAAGGATCACGACACGCTCCGGGGACTCGCCTGGAAGGGCCGGGAAATCTGGTTCACGGCCGGGACCAACGTGCTGAACCGCGCTCTCTACGCCGTGGACCTTTCGGGGAACGAGCGCCGGGTCTTCAGTCAGGCGGGCGGTCTGTCCATTCACGACGTGGCGCCGGACGGACGCGTTCTCATGAGCCGGGAAGAGATGCGCGGCGGACTCCTTGCGCAGGGTGACGGGCAGGCTCAGCCCGTGGACCTGTCGTGGCGGACGTGGAGCTACCTTCTCGACTGCTCGGCCGACGGGAAGATGCTCCTCTTCGAAGAGGAAGAGGGGGAACTTTCGGATCTGTTCCTGCGGCCCACGGCCGGCGGTCACGCGACGCCGCTCGGGAAGAGCGGCGGCTGGGGCGCGCTCTCTCCCGACGGGACGCTCGCGGCGGCGTGGATCGAGAAGCCGAACCCCCGCTGGGTCATCTATCCAACGGGCACGGGAAGTCCCCGCGAGCTCCCGGCCCACGGCATCCGCTCCATCAAGGCGGTCAGCTTTCAGAAGGACGGCAAGAGCCTGATTTTCATCGGCTCGGAGGGAGAGAAGGAAGACCGCGTCTGGATTCAGGGCCTCGACGGTAGCGCGCCGAAGCCGATCACGCCGGAGGGCGTCACGGGTCTCGACACGTGGCCATTCCTGAGCCCTGACGGACGGAGCTTTCTCGCGCGGGAAAAGGCCGGCTGGGGGATCCTCGACCTTCGGAGCCCCGAGGCGCCGGCGCGTCGCGTCGCGGGTCTCGAGGAGGGCGAGCGGCTCATCCAGTGGACTCCCGACGGGCGCTTCTACGCCTCGAGACCCGGCAGCTTCCCGATCGAGGTCTGGAAGCTCGACCCCGCGACCGGGAAGCGTCAGACCTGGAAGGTCATCAACCCCGCCGGCTACGTGGGAGTCGAGGGCTCGTCGATCCGCTTCAGTGCGGACGGCCGGCAGATGGCGGCGCGATACATCCTGCAGCGCAGCACGCTCTATGTCGTCGAAGGGCTGAGATGACGCTCGCCGCTGGAACGAAGCTCGGCTCCTACGAGATCCTCGCGTCGCTCGGCGCGGGCGGGATGGGCGAGGTGTACCGGGCAAGGGACACGAAGCTCGGGCGCGATGTGGCGATCAAGGTCCTGCCGGAAGAGTTCTTCGAGGCTGAAGAACGAAGAACGCGCTTCGAGAGGGAAGCGCGCACGCTTGCGAGCCTGAACCATCCCGGGATCGCCCATCTCTACTCATTCGAAGAAGTCCCCGGTTTTTCCCCTTCCTCGTCCCGGCATCTCCTCGTGATGGAGCTCGTCGAGGGCGAGTCCCTGCGCCAGAAGATCTCCGAGGGCGCCCTGCCCGTGCGCAAGGCCGTGGATCTCGGAGTTCAGATCGCGCGCGGCCTCGCGGCGGCGCACGAGAGCGGCATCGTCCACCGGGACCTCAAGCCCGAGAACGTCGTCCTCTCGAAAGACGGGCGCGCGAAGATTCTCGACTTCGGGCTCGCGAAGCAGAGAACCGTCACGGCGGGGGAAGACACGAAGTCGCCGACGCTCGCGAGGGCAACGGACCCCGGGACTCTCCTCGGGACCGTCGGGTACATGGCCCCCGAGCAGGTGCGAGGGCAGCCGGCCGACGCGCGGTCGGACATCTTCGCGTTCGGGTGCGTGCTCTTCGAGATGCTGACGGGCCAGCGCGCGTTCAAGGGCGACTCGGCGATCGAGACCATGAACGCGATCCTGAAGGAGGAGCCGGCGGAGCCGGACCTCTCGGGCGCGAAGATCCCGTCCGAGCTCGACCGGCTCGTGCGGCACTGCCTGGAAAAGAATCCAGCGGAGCGCTTCCAGTCGGCTCGCGACCTCGCGTTCGACCTCGAGGCGCTGGCGGGGAGTTCCGCGACCGGTCGCCCCGCTTTGCCGGCTCCGTCCGGCGGTGCCAGGCGGTGGGTGCCGGCGGCCACCCTTGCCGTCAGTATTCTCGCCGTCGCGGCGTCGTACGCCCTCGGGCACTGGAAGGGAAAGCGCTCGATCGCCGCCGTGCCGTCCTTCGCGCAGCTCACGTTCCGGCAGGAGCCGATCTTCAACGCCCGGCTCGCTCCGGATGGAAAGACGGTCATCTACACCGCGGCTCCCTCCGGAAACGCGCCGGAGATCCTCTCGCTCCGGTCGGATTATTCGGGGGCGAGTCCGCGCAGCCTGCTGCGCGCCGCCCACCTGCTCTCCGTCTCGTCCCGGGGCGAGCTGGCTGTCCTCATCCGCGCGCAGTACAAGGCGCACAGCCTCTTCGAGGGCACGCTCGCGCGGATGCCTCTCGAAGGCGGCGCGCCGCGGGAGATCCTGGCCGGCGTGCGCGAGGCCGACTGGACTCCCGACGGGGCGGATCTCGCGGTGATCCGCGACGTCGGCGGGAAAGACCGGCTCGAATTCCCGGCCGGCAAGATCCTCGCCGAGACGGGCGGCTACTTCAGCGACCCGCGTTTCTCTCCGCGCGGGGACCGGATCGCGTTCTTCGAGCACCCCTTTAAGTTCGACGACCGTGGAGAGGTCGCCGTCGTGGACCTCGCGGGGAAGAAGACCGTCCTTTCCGAAGGCTACTGGGGTGAGGAGGGACTCGCCTGGTCGCAGGCGGGAGACGAAGTCATGTTCTCCGCGGGGAACGCCTACAACAACTTCAGGGTCTATGCGGTCAGCCTGTCGGGCAGGCGCCGGGTTGCGCTCGAAAGCGCCGGCGGCCTGACGATTCACGACGTCCGCGGCGACGGACGCTGGCTCGCGACGCGAGACGATTTCTTCCGGGAGATGCCGGTCCTCGCGCCCGGTCAGGCGCGCGAGCGGGATCTCTCCTGGCTCGACCTTTCCGATCCCGCAGCATTGACCCCGGATGGCAAGTCGCTCCTCTTCATGGAAGAGAGCGGGAGTGTGGGTGTGAATTACGCCGTGTGCCTGCGGCAGACCGACGGCTCGCCCGTCGTGCGTCTCGGCGAGGGAGCAGCCCTGGACCTTTCCCGCGACGGCAAGTGGGCGCTCGCCGCCGTGCCGACGACGCCTCCGCAACTCGTGCTGTACCCCACCGGCGCCGGCGAACTCCGCAAACTCGAGCGAGGCGGCCTCGTCAGCTACGAGTCCGGGCAGTTTTTCTCAGACACCCGAAGGGTCCTCGCCTGCGGTCATGAAGATGGCAAAGGGGTCCGGTGCTACGTGCAGGACATCGCGGGCGGCAAGCCGCGCCCTGCGACCCCGGAAGGAACGAGCCAGGGATTCGTGTCGCCCGACGGCCGGTCGATCCTCGTCAAGGCGAGCGGCGGCGCCCTCGTCATCTATTCGGTCGATGGGGGCGAGGCACGACCCGTGGCGGGAGCGACTCCCGAGGACTTCGCCATTCGGTGGAGTGCGGACGGCCGTTTTTTGCTTGTTTCCCGCGGCGGGGAGGTCCCCGCGCACGTCGAGCGCCTCGAGGTCGCAACCGGCAGACGGGAGCCGCTGCGGACCCTCGGACCCGCCGACCTGACCGGGGTTCTGAGCGTTGGGCCCTTCGCTTTCACCGACGACGGAAAGGGCTACGCCTACGCCTGCCGCCGCACGGTCTCGCATCTATTTCTCGTGGAGGGTGCGCGATGACGCTGGCAACTGGAACACGCCTCGGCCCGTACGAAATCCTGTCGCCCCTCGGCGCGGGCGGAATGGGCGAGGTCTACAAGGCCCGGGACACGCGTCTCGAGCGCACGGTGGCGGTCAAGATCCTGCCGCCCCGTTTTTCCGAGGACGCCGACATGAAGCAGCGCTTCGAGAGAGAAGCGAAGGCCATATCGGCGCTGGCGCACGTGAACATCTGCGCCCTCTACGACGTGGGGACGCACGAGGGTACCGAGTACCTCGTCATGGAGCACCTCGAGGGACAGACTCTCGCCGAGCGCCTCGCAAGCGGCCCCCTCCCGCCGGAGCAGCTCCTGAAGGTGTCGATCGAGATCGCGGCGGCTCTCGACGCGGCGCACCACGCCGGCATCATTCACCGCGACCTGAAGCCCGGGAACGTCATGTTGACGAAATCCGGGGTGAAGCTCCTCGACTTCGGCCTCGCGAAGACCGCGGTGGCGGCCGTGAAATCGTCCTCGGCGACGTCGCTTCCGACGGAGATGCCGAGAGCGATCACGGAGCAGGGGACGATCCTCGGGACGTTTCAGTACATGGCTCCCGAGCAGCTCGAGGGCCGGGAAGCCGACGCGCGGAGCGACATCTTCTCGTTCGGCACCGTGCTCTACGAGATGGCCACGGGCCGGAAGGCGTTCGAGGGAAAGAGCCATGCCGCCCTGATCTCGGCGATCCTCAAGGACGAGCCCGCGCCGATCTCGACGGTCGCTCCCATGACGCCTCCGGCGCTGGACCGTGTCGTGAAGACCTGTCTCGCGAAGGACCCCGAGGATCGGTTCCAGACGGCCCATGACATCAAGCTGCAGCTTCAGTGGATCGCGGAGGGTGGCTCGCAGGTCGGGCTGCCCGCCCCGGTCGCTCACCGCCGGAAGAGCCGCGAGCGTCTCGCCTGGGGCCTCGCGGCTGCAGCGGCCCTGGCAGCGGCGATCCTGGGTGTCGGCTTCGTGCGGCGCGCGCCGGCCCGCCCGCGCCTGGTCCGGTTCGAGATCGCGAACCCAGAGGGGCTCACGACGATCGATGCGCCCCGCATTTCCCCGGACGGGCGTCATCTCGCGTTCAATGCGACCGACTCGTCCGGGAAAAGTCGCATCTGGGTACGAGCGCTCAACGCGCTGTCCGCGCAGCCGCTGGCCGGCACCGAGGGCTCGACGCGGCCCTTCTGGTCGCCCGACAGCCGGTTCCTCGCCTTCTTCGCGGAAGGCAAGCTGAAGAAGGTCGAGGTCTCGGGCGGGCCGCCGCAGAAGATCTGCGACGCCTCGGGGGGCTCCGACGGCTCGTGGAGCCCCGAAGGCGTGATCCTCTTCGACGGCACGGGCGCCCAACCCATCTACCGCGTGTCGGCCGCGGGGGGAACGCCGGTCGTCGCCGTCAACGTCGACGCGTCGCGAAAGGAGACGGTCGTGGCCTGGCCGGAGTTCCTTCCGGACGGACGGAGCTTTCTCTACATGGCGACCGGCCAGAAGGCAGAGGAGAATGCGTACCGGATCGGCTCGCTCGACTCGACCGAGTCGAAGCTCCTCGCGCCGGCTCAGACGCTCGTCACCTATGCGCCGCCGGGGTATCTCCTCTTCGTGCGCGACAAGACGCTCGTCGCCCAGCCCTTCGACGCGAAAGCCCTGAAGACGACGGGCGAGCCGATCCCGCTGGCCGAGCACATCGGCACGGACAGCGTCGGGCTCGCGCGCTTCTCGGTCTCGCGAGATGGGACCCTCGTTTATCGGACCGGTGAATCGGGGGACAAGTTTGTCTGGGTGGACCGCTCCGGCCGGGAGAGCGAGACCGTCGGCGACCCGGGCGACTACCACAACCCGGCGTTCTCTCCGGGGGGCGATCGACTCGCTTTCGACTTCGCCGATCCGCGCAGCGGGAAGACCGACATCTGGGTCCGGGATCTGAAGCGCGGGGTCAGCTCCCGGTTCACCTTTGGCGCCGGCGGCGCGCTCTGCCCTTTGTGGTCTCCCGACGGCCGCCGCATGGTCTTCACCGTGGGCGACGATCTTTTCGAGAAGGCCGTCGAGGGTCAGGGAGAGGAGAAGCTTCTCCTCAAGTCGGACGAGCTGAAGTTCGCCTGCGATTGGACCCGCGACGGGCGCTACGTCGCCTTCTTGAGCCAGGGGAAAGAAACGAGCTGGGACATTTGGGTGCTGCCCACCTTCGGCGACCGAAAGCCGGTCCCGTTCCTGAAGACGTCATTTGCGGAGCTGATGCCCGTGTTTTCGCCGGACGGCCGCTTTCTGGCCTACCAATCGAACGAGTCCGGGCGCGTCGAGGTCTACATTCAGAGCTTCCCGGGCCCCGGGGGCAAGTGGCAGATCTCCACGTCGGGCGGCAGAGATCCGCAGTGGCGTGCCGACGGCAAGGAGCTGTACTACCGCGCTCCCGACCAGAAGCTGATGGCGGTCGACATTCAGGCCGGAGGCGGCATGACGGCCGGCGCCCCGCACCCGCTTTTCCAGGGACGCTTCGACACGGGAACCGCCAGAAACCGCTTCCTCCCTACCGCCGATGGGCGGCGCTTTCTCATCGTCGCCCCGCTCGGTCGCGAGGCGATGACCCCGACGACGGTCGTGCTGAACTGGTACGCGGAACTGGGGCGTTGACGTGACCCTCGCGTCCGGGACGAAGCTCGGCCCGTACGAGATCCTCGCGCCCCTGGGGGCGAGCGGGATGGGCGAGGTTTACCGGGCCAAGGACCCGCGACTCGGGCGCGACGTCGCGATCAAGGTCCTGCCGGCGTCGTTTTCCGCCGACGCGGATCGCCTGCGGCGCTTCGAGCAGGAGGCGCGGGCGGCCGGCATTCTGAATCATCCCAACATCACGGCCGTCTACGACATCGGTCAGCACGACGGTGCGCCCTACGTCGTGCAGGAGCTGCTCGAGGGCGAGACGCTTCGGTCGGCGCTCGCGAGCGGGAAGTTTTCGCAGAGAAAGGCGATCGACTACGCACTCCAGATTGCTCATGGCCTCGCCGAGGCGCACGAGAAGGGGATCGTTCACCGCGACTTGAAGCCCGAGAACGTGATGGTCACGACCGACGGCTTCGCGAAGATCCTGGACTTCGGCCTGGCGAAGCTGACGTAGCCGGAAGACCCTGCCGGCGCAACGACGACACCGACGATTTCGAAGATGACGGAGCCCGGGATCGTGATGGGGTCGGTCGCCTACCTCTCAGAGTCGCGTTCTCTTGCCCAGAATCGGTCATCGGCACGTGATTATCCACGCGCCGGGCCGGAAGAGTGGGCCGATGACGTCACTTGTCGATCTGGATGGTTTCCTTACGGCCGCTGTTG
>Ga0075520_1000947_pt1 | contig 13533 bp, 10 predicted proteins | sample NGEPerB_FD_75100 | JGI IMG/M metagenome (GOLD analysis project Ga0075520, IMG submission 75100) | Arctic peat soil microbial communities from the Barrow Environmental Observatory site, Barrow, Alaska, USA - NGEE PermafrostAB12-B | ecosystem: Environmental > Terrestrial > Soil > Wetlands > Peat ... | reverse complement strand
CAGAGCCGCCGCCAGGACAAGCCTTTCGTCGCCATCAACTGCTCGGCCATTCCCGAGACCCTGATGGAGGCCGAACTCTTCGGCCACGAGCGCGGCGCTTTCACCGACGCCAAGGCCATGAAGAAAGGCCTGTTCGAGATGGCCGACGGCGGCACGCTCTTCCTCGACGAGATTGGTGAGCTGTCGCCGCTGTTGCAGGCCAAGTTGCTGCGCGTGCTGGAGGACCAGGTCATTCGCCGCGTAGGGGGCGTGCGCGATATGCAGGTTGATGTGCGCGTCATCGCAGCCTCCAACCGTGACCTGGAGCGAGCGGTGCGCGATAGCCAGTTTCGCCAGGACCTGTATTACCGGCTGGCCATCATCTCCATTTTTCTGCCCACGCTGCGCGAGCGCAAAGACGACATTCTGCCGCTGGTGGAATACTTCATCGCCCGCTACAACCGCAAGTTTCGCAAATCGGTGAAGGGCATCACCGACGAGACTCGCAAACTCATGCTCAAATACGACTGGCCGGGCAATGTGCGCGAATTGAAGAATGCCGTCGAGCGCGCCATGATTCTGGAAGACAGTAACGAACTTCATCCCGAATACATGCCATTTGCCGTGGCCCAACAGCAGTCCGCCTATACCGCCTTTGAGCTTTCCTCGGCCAACAACAGCAGCCTTGCCGGCAAGCAGTTGCCCGATGGCCGCAGCTTGCCCAAGCTGGAGATTCCTCAGGGTGGTACTTCGCTGGAAGAGGTGGAGCGCGAACTGGTGGACATGGCCATGGCGCAAGCCAATGGCAACCAGACCCACGCCGCCCGCCTGCTCGACATCAGCCGCGACGCCCTGCGCTACAAGCTGAAAAAGTTCGGCCTCATCCACGCCGAAGAAGACGAACCCACCACCGCGGCCTCGTAGGGGTGCAGCCGCGGAGATTTTCGTCTGAGGTGGCGGCCCTGAAGGGACTCGTCTCATTTACAACGCTTACCCATGACTTACGTCCTGGGCTACGATTGTGTCGCCCTTCGGACTGAGAAAAGGAATGAGAAGAAATAGCTTGTGTCACGAGTTGAAGGCGCGCACAATTGCCCATCGCTGGAACAAGATGTGAGAGCGCGATAGAATCACGCCGGACTGCCGTCGCTCAAGCTCCAAAATAGATATTCTGGCTGAACCTTCACTTAGCATTTAGCGCTGGCTGGATGCGAGGAGTTATCCTGTGCTTCCCAGGTGCCGATTCCGTGATCTCTTCCGCGTCCCCGCGGACAAACCCGTAAACTCTCGCTGGTCCGACCGAGCGGGTTTTCGCATGTTGCGCGGCGGTGGCGGTCCGCAAATCGCCTGCATAAGGATGGCGGGCTTTGCGTCGCGCTGCACGGGGAGAGGGCTTGTCAGAATCGCGGTGCTTTCCCTCTGCGTGCTTTTCGCCGTGGCGACGCCCGCGTGGCCGCAGGGAATCACCTTCACCACCTTCGATGCTCCGGGCGCTGGCACGGGCGCGTATGCGGGGACCGTTGCCTTCAGTATCAACACCGCGGGGGTTATCACGGGAACTTACTCGACCGGGGGCAATGTGGCCCACGGCTTCGTGCGCGCCGCGAATGGCACGATAACCGAATTCAATGCTCCCGACGCAGGCATAGGCAACACTGAGGGAACCTTCCCGTTCAGCATCAACACGGTGGGCGCTATCGCGGGATACTACTCTGACGCGAACAATGTGTATCACGGCTTCGTGCGCGCTGCCGATGGCACGATAACCGAATTCGAGGCTCCGGGCGCAGGCCTGGGCGGGCATGCGGGCACCGTCGCCTCTGGCATCAACACGGCGGGGGATGTCACGGGCTCCTACCGGGACGCGAGCCTGGTGTATCACGGCTTCGTGCTCGCTGCCAATGGCACGATAACCGAATTCGACGCACTGGGCGCAGGCACGGACCACTACGCGGGAACCGAACCCATCAGCATCAACACGGCGGGCGCTATCGCGGGATTCTACAAGGACGCGAGCTATGTGAAGCATGGCTTCGTGCGCGCTGCCAATGGCACGATAACCGAATTCGACGCTCCAGGCGCAGGCTGCCCGGGATCGTATAAGGAACTTGGATCTGGAACCGGTCCCGTCAGCATCAACACGGCAGGGACTATCGCGGGATTCTACACGGACGCGAGCTGCGTGTATCACGGCTTCGTGCGCCCTGCCAATGGCATCATAACCACGTTCGACGCTCCGGGCGCTGGCATGCAGGGCTGGGTGGCGTCGCTGAGTGTGAAAGCCGGTGGGCCCCCGACTCAGGGAACCGGCGGCGTCAGCATCAACACGGCGGGGAACATCACGGGAAGCTACCTGGACGCGAGCAATGTGGCTCATGGTTTCTTGGCTACGGGCGCTGCGGCTCCGGCCCTGGAATTCGTTGCAGTGACTCCGTGTCGCCTGGTGGACACGCGGCCGCGCTACGGCGGAAGCGGCCCCATTCAGGGTGGATCGTTCCAAACGTTTAACCTTCCGCAACTAGCGCCATTGAAAGGTTGTGAAAGTTTATCTTCGGCGGCCGCCTATTCATTGAACGTTGCGGTGGTTCCGCAAGGCCAACTGGCTTACATAACCATGTGGCCGACGGGAGAAGCACGGCCCTTGGTGTCCACGCTGAATTCTCTGGATGGGCGCATCAAGGCGAATGCCGCGGTTGTGCCGGCCGGCACCCAAGGGGAGGTAAACGTGTACGCCACCCAAACCACGGATGTGGTAATCGATATCGATGGCTATTTCGCTGCCGCCAGCAGCTCCAGCCTAGCCTTCTATCCGCTGACACCCTGCCGCGTAGCGGACACGCGCAGGTCCGACTTCCCGCCAGGGTTGGGTACGCCGCACCTTGCCGGCGGCGCGGAGCGGGACTTCCCGATGCTGTCCAGCCTGTGCAACATCCCCGACACGGCACAGGGGTATTCCCTGAACTTAACCGCCGTGCCTTATCCCCCAAGTTCCGGGCGCCCGTTGGGGTATCTGGAGGTGTGGCCGACCGGCCAGAAACCGCAGAACCCGGTCTCCACGCTGAACAACCTGACGGGAACAATTGTCGCCAATGCGGCGCTGGTGCCGGCGGGAACGGGCGGAGAGATTACTGTATATCCCAGCAACGACACCGACCTGGTGATCGACACCAACGGCTACTTCGCGCCCGCCGGACCCGGCGGGTTGTCCCTGTATCCGGCGACGCCCTGCCGGGTGATCGACACTCGCAGGATCGGCAATGGGCAGCCGTTCAGCGGGACGCTGAGTCCTCCCGTGGATGTGGTGGACAGCCCATGTGCGCCGCCCAGCACGGCGCAGGCCTATGTGTTCAATGCGTCGGTGGTGCCGTCAGGCGGGCTGGGTTATCTGACCTTGTGGCCCGACCTGCTGGATAGGCCCACGGCTGCGACCTTGAACGCGCTCGACGGATGGATCACCAACAACATGGCCATCGTGCCCAGCACCAACGGAAAGGTCGATGCTTATGCGTCGGGGATCACGCAACTGATTCTCGACATCTCCAGCTACTTCGCGCCATAGAAATCGAGCGCGTGGCCCGCAGGGCGTCACAATCGTCGTCCAGGATTGTGTCGCCCTGCGAGTTTTGCTGTGCGCGTGGCCCATCCCCTCGGCTGCGCTCGGGGCAGGCTCTTTCGCCGCTCTTGCGCAAGGGTGGAAGCGAATCTGCTCGCGTTTTGTCATCCATGCAACGGACCCCCGCCATCCGTACCCAGAACAATGAGCCTAGAAAAAGCACACGCTCGACGTGGCCACCGTCACAGCCAGTGATCTACAGTAACGATCCTTGGATTACCTTCGTGCGTGGCAGCGTGCCCTGATCACAGACGGCGATCTGTGGTCCGTGAATAACTTGATCTCGGACCCTCTTTCTGGTCACCCGCAGGGATTCTCGGGGTCGAGGCGAGGCGCAACCCGATCAAGACCCTGGGAACTCCTGCGGGATCTTAGTTCGGAGAATGGCGGTAATGGTAGATCGTAAACTCGAAGTAACGCGCTCGGTAAGTTGGGTCGCTGTAGCGGGTCGCTGCTCCCACTGTCATCGGCTCTTCGACGTCCCATGCCTTTCCCTGGAATATGCCGGCAAGGCGAACCGCAAACTGGTGACAGCTTTCCGCAATCACAATTGTAACGAGGCTGCCGCCCGGCAACCTGCATCTCCTGCGATGTCTCGACTCTAGTACGGATTTGTGTCAAGTGAGTCGCCGAACTTGACGTCAGTGTGAAACTGTTCCCGCGGTTGAGAAGGGTGCCGGGAATAAACAGGAGAGCCCAAGCCGTTTAGCCTGGGCTCTCCACTTTTCGCTTGGGTCCGCGTGCCGTGCGTCTAGTTTCTGGCGAGGCCCGCGTTCCGTTCCATTTAAGGCTGAGCGAATCTTGTCACCGTCACTCCGCCGCTACATCACCAGGGCGATGCTCTCCAGTTCTCGTTGGAAGGTCTCCAAACTGCTACCCAACATTCCCGCTCTGGCCACCGCATTGCGGGCTTCCTCGGCCGAGACACCATAACCGTGTCCGGCGAGGAACATCTGGATCAGCTCGGCTGCATCCTTCGAGTCAAATCCCTGGAGCAACTCGCTCCTCAGCGCCGTTAGTTCCGGGACGGAAAACTTTTCTGCCATCATTCACCTCACCTCCGACCCCTTACGGGCTTTGCTACCTTAGACGGATTAGACAGCTATTAAGTTGCAAGCAATTCGAGTACCGAACTTGATAACCCGCCAGCTCTCGTGCCCGCTTTATTGTATGAATCCAACCCCTTCATGCCGCAATAGTTGCAGGTGGCCCTCCCGAAAAGGGCGTCCGATTCCCATTTCTGCCACAAAAGTGAGATGCACGGCATCCCGCCGCTGCAAGAATTTGCGCAGACGGGGAGGGGAAATACTCTTTGTAACCTTAGCGGTGCGCGCTATTTCGGGAAAACTGAGCGATTTCTACCACTGCGTAAGCCTTTTTCGGGCTTAGGGTTCCGGCCGCACGGGGCCCGAGCACCCCTCCGACGGGCGCGAAACTCGCTCACTCCTGTGATGTTCAGAGTTGCTCGATCGTGGCTTCCGGTTCCAGCAGGATCGGAATGCCATTACGAATGGGATAAACGCGCTTGCACTCGTTGCACTTCAGGCTGTCTTCGCCGCGCAGCACCAGCGGCTTGCGGCAAACCGGGCAGGCGAGGATTTCCAGCAGGTCTGGGCTGATCATGACCATCAATTCTAGCAGCCTCGGCTGCTCCGCGATCAACCGCTAGTCATCGGCCATCGCTCAGAGCGGATGTCCGGTGCTCGGTTCTGCTAAACTTTACTCTTCCCATATGACGGAACAATCGCGTTCTCGCGTGTTTCTCTGGGTCCTGCTGGGTGGCGGGGCCTTCTTCCTATTCTTCATTGCCATCTTCGCATTGGTTTACTTCACCGTGCGCTCGCAGCAGAAGACAACCTTCAGCGGCTTCGGCGACAAGATCGCCGTAGTTGATTTGGAGGGTGTCATCCTCAGTCCAAAAGATACCGTCGAGCAGCTCAAGAAGTTTGCCGACGACAGCTCCGTAAAAGCCATCGTCCTGCATGTGAACTCTCCCGGCGGCGGGGCTGCGGCCTCGGAAGAAATCTATCGCGAGGTGCTGCGCATTCGCGAGGAGAAGAAGAAACCGATTGTGGCCTCCATCGAGACGGTGGGCGCCAGCGGCGCGTATTACGTCTCTTCGGCGACCAGTAAAATTTTTGCTGATCAGGCCAGCATCGTCGGGTCCATCGGCGTCATCGCCGAATGGTACAACTATGAAGAGCTGATCAAGTGGGCCAAGCTGAAGGCCATCACTCTGAAGGCGGGCGAATTCAAGGACACGGGATCGCCCACGCGCGATATAACCCCGGTCGAGCGCGCCTACCTGCAAGGGCTGATCGACAACATGCACACCCAGTTCATCCACAACGTAGCCACCGGACGGCACCTGAAGGACGACGAGGTGCAGGGACTGGCCAACGGCAAAGTTTGGACGGGTGAGCAGGCCATGCCGCTGAAGCTGGTGGACCAGATTGGCGACTTCCGCGCAGCCATTGCCGACACCGCAAAATCGGTCGGCATTAAGGGCGAGCCCACCCTGGTGCGCCCGGAGAAAGAGCATAAGAGCGTGCTCGACCTTCTCTTCGGCGATGTCTCCGAATATCTGCCCAGCCGGGCGAAATTGATGGAAACCAATGTCGGGTTCTATTACCTTTGGAAGTAGGCGGTCCGGTCATTATATGAAAACACGGAAGTCCGACGAAAACTTAGGCTTGCCAACCCCGCGACAAACCTGAGAGTATCCGTGGTGCGGGTGGGCAAGCGATTCGTTTCGCGATAAGGGGCGTGCGAGATGACCAAGGCAGACTTGATCGATGAAGTTTCCCGGCTGGCCGAGCTCACTCGGAAAGACAGCGAAGTCATTGTAGAGACCATCTTCGAGAGTGTGGTGCGCTCGTTGCGTGCTGGCGACAAGATCGAAATCCGGGGATTCGGCAGCTTCCGCACCCGCCAACGTAAATCCCGCGTGGGTCGCAATCCTAAGACCGGAGAGCGCGTCGAGGTCCCCGCCAAGAAAATTCCGTTCTTCAAGCCCAGCAAAGAGCTGAAGGACATGGTCAACAGCTACGTCGAACCGCGCCCGCAGGTGCAGGCCGCCGCGGAAGGCACCCCGGAGCCGCAAGCGTAAATCCTCGCTGAAAAACTTAATCGCATTGTCTTGAAGGGGCGCACCTTTAGGTGCGCCATTGGAAACCCTTTATTTTTGTCATTCCGAGGGGCTTCAGCCCCGAGGAATCTGCTGTTTCTCTCAACGGCAGAAAGTTTTTCGCTCACATCATGCGCTTTAGCGGCGAGTCGTGATGCGGCCCATCGGGTTTATCATGATGGCATCACCCGAGATGCGCTTGAGCCATCGACAATCTATTGTGTCCTGTAAACAAACATCTCTTACACGCTGCTGCACGAACCTCTCCCGGCTTACGCTGCCGGGCCGTAGACGCTCTCCGCTGTTGCTGCTCTTCAGTTTGAGCTTGTGGGCCGTCTTGAGCGGAACCGCGATTGCGCAGATGTCTCCATCGCGATCGGCCAAAAGCGACGCCAACTTTACGCTGAGTGGCTCGGTCGTCAACTCTGTCACTGGCGAGTCCGTTGGCCGCGCGCTCGTCCGGATAGCGGGGAGTTCGCAACGCACGGTTTTTTCCGACGGCGAAGGGCATTTTCAGTTTGAGGGGCTGCCGGCCGGGAGGGTCACCGTCAGCGCGCAGAAGCCGGGCTACTTCAGCCAGCAGGAGTTCCGAGGCAGCGCTAACCGGCTGGTGAACGTCGGTCCCACCACGGACTCGGTGGTGGTGAAGCTCACCCCGCAAAGTGCGATCTCGGGCCGCGTCACAGATGTTACGGGCCAGCCGCTCGAGCATGTGCCGGTTCATTTGATGGCCACGGCGGTGCGCGACGGCCGCAAACACTGGGAGGCGCGGGGTCAGCAGCAGACCGATGAAGATGGCCGATATCGCTTCGCCAACTTGATGCCGGGGACCTACTACCTCGCGGCTGGACCGGGTCGCGATGAAACGCGAATTCTGCCGGGAGCCGAGAGGCCAAAGACCGGCTATCCGAGCATCTATTATCCAGGCGTACCCGATTTGGCGTCAGCAGCGCCGATTCAGCTGGCCGCAGGCCAGCACGCAGAAGCCGACTTCTCCGCGACCGCAGGCCCTGTTTACCAGGTCTCCGGTAGCGTCACCGGGTATGCCCCGCAGCAAGGCGTGGGATTCCAGTTCTTAAGCCCGTCGGGAGATGATCTGTCCCTCCCCACTAAATTCAACATGGAAACCGGACGCTTTGACGTGGATAGCGTGCCTCCGGGCAGTTACGTGGTGAAGGCATTTTCCCAGGCAGGCCCCGACCAGCCACTTCGCGGGGAGGCGCACCTGAACGTCGCTGCTGCCAACGTCGAAAACCTGCACATCATTCTTGGACCGGCCATGTCCATTCCTGTGGTTGTGCGGATGGAGTCGCGCGCGTCTTCGAACCAGGGTAGTGCCGCGGAAGGAATGCAGGCGGTGCCGATCGCCGTGCGTTTGATCTCCTCGGACCAGACCACTCCGGAATCCTACTCGACCGCCGTACGCGGCAGCCCGGGAGCTAATTCCGTGGTGCTGCAGAACGTCGAGCCTGGGAAGTATTCGGTTGATCTGATACCGCACGGCGCGTGGTACGTGCAGTCCGCCCAGTATGGACAGACGAACTTGCTCCACGACGACCTAGTCGTCGCATCGGCGGGACAAAGCTATCCCATGGAAATCGTCTTGCGCGACGATGGCGCCAGCTTGACGGGAACGGTGAAGACATCAGAAGGGCCGTATGCAGAAGCGACCGTAGTGGTGGTTCCCGAACCTGCTTCCAAGGTTGCCGCCAAGGTCGCGTACTCGTTCGCGCAGAACGGATTCACCTTCAATGGGCTCGCTCCCGGCGAGTACCTGGTTTACGCCTTCGACTACGCCGAGGGCATTGAGTATTCCAATCCTGACGCCCTGCAGACTTATGCTTCGCAAGCCGCCCACGTCACCCTATCGCCAAATCAGAAGACGCAAGTCGCCCTCGATCTGATCCGCACCGGGAATGGAGACTGACTCGAATGTTTGCGCGGCTCACGTTTGTCGTGCTTTTCGCCGTCGGATTGTCGGCGCAATCGGACCAGTCGGCTCATGCGCCATCCGTCCCGCAAGGCTACCGCATTGCAGGAGTCGTGGTGAACTGGGCAACCGCACAGCCGGTGGCTGGAGCTTCGGTTGCGATTGCTCCAACTACGCAGGGCACCGAACGAGACATATCACGGTCGGTGACCACTGGCGCCGACGGCCGCTTCGCCTTCACCGGCCTGAGTCTCGGCAAGTACTCGCTGATGGCGGCTGCACATGGGTTCATGTTGCAGGGCTTCGAGCGCCACGGCATGTATGCCACCGCCATTGTGGCCGGCCCAGACCTCGATTCGGAACACCTGGTCTTCCGGCTGCAACCGGACGCTTCTGTCGAAGGCCAGGTCACCGACGAGAACAATGATCCGGTACAGAACGCCATGGTGCGCCTCTTTGAGCAATCGAAGGAAGATGGACGACAGAGAACCATCCCCATAAATCAGGGGCAGGCCGATGATCAGGGCCATTTTCACATCGGCCATCTGGCGCCCGGGACGTATTATCTCGCCGTCTCGGCGCGCCCTTGGTATGCACAAAACAGCCGCGTGATTCTCCGCTGGAGATCGAACAATCCCGACGCCGAGGCCCGAGCGGCGCAAGAGGCCGCTGTGCTCGACGTGACCTACGCTCTCACCTTCTATCCTGATTCCGTGGATTCGGCGGGCGCGAGTCCGATCGTGTTACATCCCGGTGAGCGGGTCACCGCGGACGTGGTTATGCGCGCCGTGCCGTCGCTGCATCTCAAGATCCGCACCAGCAATTCTGGCAGCGCGGGGATGGTGGGGTTTCCGCGAGTGTCGCAGCGCATCTTCGATGGTTACCTGGACTCCGTATTCAACGCTTCCGAGTCATCGATTGAACCCGGCATAGTCGATATCGCCGGTCTGGCGCCTGGCCACTACGTTATCGAGATGCCGACTTCGAAGGCTGCCAATGACAAAGGCGCCAATCGAGAGGGCTACCGCGAAGTTGATCTGACGGGCGATCTCGAGGTGAATGCCAATGACAGCTCCGGATTCGTTGCCGTTGCAGGCTCGGTATTGTTTGAGGGCGCACCGCCGGTACCGAAGGGATTGGCCATGCAGCTCTCCAATCAGGAGACCGGCGAAAATTTCGGCAGCGAAATCCGCGACAAAGGGCAGTTCCAGTTCGAGGCAATGAAGCCGGGACGTTATATCGTGGCTCTCCAGGGCAGCGGCGGATATTTCCTGAGGAAGATGTCGGTGACGGGAGCAAAGCTAACCGGGCGCACGCTGGAGATCGGCAGCAACAGCAGCGTCCATATTGCCGCTACGGTAGGGCGTGGTGTCGCGCAGGTGGATGGAATTGCACTGCGCGGCGGCCAGCCGTTCTCTGGCGCGATGATCGTGCTCGTTCCCCGGGATGCGGCCAACAATTCGCCATTGTTCCGCCGCGACCAGAGCGACAGCGATGGCACCTTCACGCTGCCCAACGTTGTGCCGGGCCAGTACACCGTGCTCGCACTGGCCAATGGCTGGGACCTGGAGTGGGGCAATCCTGCGGTGCTGCAGCCTTACTTGAAGGGCGGAGAGGCCGTCCAGATTACTGGCGACGGCAAGCTGCAAATCGAAGTGCAGGTGCAGTGACATCTGATCTGCAAACGGCGACGATCGCCTCTCTGCAATAGGCTGTTGCAAACGATGTGCCGATTTCGTGGAATTCCTGCTTGGCCTCTCACAATTATCCGTGACCTGGCTCACTGCGTTGCGGGGCGGTTCGCGTTGCAATACAGATGGCTGCTGGCGCGCAGGTTCGTGCCTCCCAGCGATTTTCATACTCGGCCATAAGCCGGAGGTTGGAATCATCATGCAATCAAACAAAGACGAAATTCTCTGCCCGCTGTGCCACGGCCACGGCCGCGCACACAAAGAGGTTCTGGTCGTGCGTTGGCGCAGCCGCGAGTTTGAATTGGCGCTGCAAAACATCGCCGACGAAGCGGCCTTTGGAACCACTGGCGGCCTCGACAGTCCGTTTGAGATTGCAGAGCCCGTTTACAGCAACGAATCTGACTAGCTGCCTCCCGGCGTCTGCTGCGGCGGACGCCGGAGCCAGTCCCTTGGGTAGTCGCAGCCGGACCGCTCTCAGGGTCCACCTGGGCCCGATCACCGTGGCCGCACCGAAAGGCCAGCAACCATGCCTGCCACTGCTTCCGCTAGAAGAATTCTGGAAGATCTCAATCCGTTAAACATTGCCGCCCAGCAGTTCGAAATTGCCGCGGACTATCTGCAGCTAGACGCGGGATTGCGTGAGATGCTGCGCCGTCCCCGCCGCTCCATCTCGCTGACGCTTCCCATCAAGATGGACAACGGTGCCATCCGCGTCTTCGACGCCTATCGGGTGCAGCACAGCAACATCCGCGGACCGTGCAAAGGTGGAATCCGCTATCACCCCAACGTCACCTTCGACGAAGTGTCAGCCTTGGCTGCCTCGATGACCTGGATGGAAGTGCGCCCTGGTGGACGTACCTTTCGGCGGCGCCGAGGGCGGTATTGGCTGCAATCCCCAGCACCTGTCGCAGAATGAACGGGAACGCCTCACGCGCCGCTATACCTATGAGATCGCGGCGCTGATCGGCCCCGACCAGGACATTCCCGCGCCCGATGTGAATACCGACGCGCAAACCATGGCGTGGATCATGGACACCTACAGCATGGCTACGCGTCACGCCACTCCTGCTGTCGTAACCGGCAAGCCGACGGTTCTTGGCGGTTCTCTCGGCGGCGTCGAAGCCAGTGCGCGGGGATGTCTGTTCGTTCTCCGCGAAGCCGGCAAAGTGACCGGCCTCGACTTGAAGACGGCGACCGTCGCCATCCAAGGTTTCGGAAACGTTGGCAGCGTAATGGCGCGGCTGCTTTGGGAGGAAGGCGCCAGGGTGATCGCCGTCAGCGATTCGAAGGGAGGCGTCCGCAATAAGGAGGGCATCGACATTCCTGCCTTGTTGCGCTTCAAGGCAGCGACCGGCAGTGTCGAAGCTTTTCCCGGGTGCAGCCCAATCCCCCGCGACGAGGTGCTGAAGACGCAATGCGACATTCTCATTCCCGCAGCTCTGGAAAACCAGATCACGATTGAGAATGCGGGCTACGTCCGGGCGAAGATCGTCGCCGAAGCCGCCAATGGACCGACCACACCAGAAGCCGACCTCATGCTTGGCCGCAAGGAAGTGATGGTGCTGCCCGACATTCTCGCCAATGCCGGCGGTGTGACCGTCTCCTATTTCGAATGGATGCAGGACTTGCAGCAACTCTTCTGGGACGAGGCCGAAGTGAACCGCAGGCTGGAGCAGGTGATGGTGAAGGCGTTTCACGAGGTACACGACACCGCCAAAAAGTACGGCTGTGACTATCGCGCTGCAGCCTACATTGTGGCCATCGGTCGCGTGGCCCAGGCAGTCATCGAGCGCGGCATCTGGCCGTAGAGTGGGTAGGGTTATTCCGTGCTTTTGACCGCCATTCGGTATAAGCTGCGAGGTTCTCCCATGCCGTCGCTTATGGTTGTGGAATCTTCTTCCGTCCTGCAGTTTGCCGAGACCGCCACGAAAGCCGTGGCCACGGTTGAAGTCATCGAACGCTCTCCGCTTGCTTTGTGCCATGCCATCCAGCGCGCGGTGGGAGGCGTGACCCGCATCCTCTTTGCTCCGCCGCAGGAACTACCGATCGCGCTGTTCAGCGAGTTCTTAAACGATGCGCGCGTGGTCGCCAATCCAACTCCCGACGAGATGGTGCACTCCGCGGCTGGAGTGACCGAGGCCTTTGCCGGGGTCGCCAGCACGGGCTCGGTCTGCATCGATGTCAGCTACCAACGCACCGGTATGGTGAGCCTGCTGGCCCCACTGCAAATCGCGGTGGTCGCGGCCGAGACCATCGTGCCCAAACCGCGTGACCTGTTTCGCGCCGACATGCTTGGCGGTAAAGGGCTGCGGCGGGACTTTGTGTTCGTCACCGGCCCCAGCGCCACCGCCGACATGGGTCCGCTGGTGCGTGGCGTACATGGGCCACACAAGCTGCACATCATCGTGGTGAGGTAAGCCATGAACACGACCGTGAGTTCCGCAGAGATCCAACCGCGTCAGGTGGCGAACAAGAGCAAGAAGAAGGCCCTGCTCGACGCCATCCGCATGACGCTCGATGTGCAGAGCGCCGCTGTCCGGCACAACACCCAGACCTTCAACCGCAATCGCTACGCCGCCACTGCGCTGATCGCCGATTACGACGAACTGAAAGACCGCGCCCGCCAGATCAAAGAGAATGCGCTCGCCAACCTTCCCGAACTTCTGCAGCGGCTGGAAGCCAGCGTGCAAGCTAATGGCGGCCATTTCTACCTGGCGAAGACCGCGGCCGACGCCAACCAGTACATTCGCGACGTGCTGGTGCGACACCAGGTCAAGCGGGTGGTGAAGGGCAAGAGCATCACCTCGGAAGAGATTAAGCTGAACCACGCCATCGAAGCCGCCGGCATTGCCGTGGCCGAAACCGACCTGGCGGAATTCATTCTGCAGGTCGCCGATGAGCAGCCGTCGCATATTATCGCGCCTGCTTTGCACTATTCCCGCGAACGCATTACCGCGCTGTTCAAACGCAAGTTCACTACCGATCTGCCGCTCGACACCGGCGAAGAACTCACGCGGTTTGCCCGCGAAAAATTGCGCGAGCAGTTCATCGCCGCCGACGCAGGCATCTCCGGAGCGAACCTGATTGCCGCCGACAGCGGCTCGCTGATGCTGGTCGAGAGTGAAGGCAACATCCGCATGACGATGACGCTGCCACCGCTGCACATCGCGATTGCGGGGATTGAAAAAGTCGT
>Ga0075520_1000946_pt1 | contig 13535 bp, 10 predicted proteins | sample NGEPerB_FD_75100 | JGI IMG/M metagenome (GOLD analysis project Ga0075520, IMG submission 75100) | Arctic peat soil microbial communities from the Barrow Environmental Observatory site, Barrow, Alaska, USA - NGEE PermafrostAB12-B | ecosystem: Environmental > Terrestrial > Soil > Wetlands > Peat ... | reverse complement strand
CCCCTCCTACCGGGTCCCGGGTCCTGGTCGTCGGGTCCGGGCCGGCCGGGCTCGGTGCCGCCTACCACCTGAGGCGGCTGGGCCATGGCGTCCACCTGGTCGACGGGGCCCTGCGGCCGGGGGGGATGATGCACTACGGGATCCCCGCCTACCGGCTCCCCCGCGATGTCCTGGCCGCCGAGATCCAGCGGATCGTCGACCTGGGCGTGGAGCTCGAGCTCGGACGGAGCGTGACCGACGTCCACCACGAGCAGGCGGCCGGGTCGTACGACGCGGTCTTCCTCGCCGTGGGCGCACAGCTGGCCCGGCGGATCGACATCCCGGCCGGTGACTCCGCACGGGTGGTGGACGCACTGTCGTTGCTCCACGGCGTGGCCGACGGCGAGCCACCGCAGCTCGGCCGTCGGGTGGTGGTCTACGGCGGTGGGGACACCGCCGTCGACGCGGCCCGGACCGCCCGCCGGTTGGGGGCGACCGACGCCGTCATCGTCTACCGGCGCACGCGCTCGCGGATGCCCGCCCACGCCGAGGAGCTGGAGGCCGCCCTCGCCGAAGGTGTGACCGTGCGCTGGCTGTCGACGGTCGACCGCTTCACCGGCACCCGGATGACCGTCGAGCGGATGGAGCCCGGCGAGGACGGCGTCCTGTGCCCGACCGGCCGGCTCGAGGAGCTCGACGCCGACTCGCTGGTCCTGGCCGTGGGACAGGACACCGATCTCTCCCTCCTCGGCGAGGATCCCTCCCTGGACCTCGAGGACGGGGTGCTGGCGTTGTCACCGGACATGATGACCAGCGAACCGGGCATCTTCGCCGGGGGCGACGCCACTCCGTCGACGCGCACGGCGACCGTGGCCGTCGGCCACGGCGCCCGGGCCGCCCGGGGGATCGACGCCTTCCTGTCCGGTCGTGCCGCTCCCGTCACACCTCCGGCCGAGCCGGCCACCTTCGACCGGCTCAACACCTGGTACTTCGCCGATGCCCCCCGTACCCGCCGGGCCGAGCTCGAGCAGGTCCGCCGACAGAGCACGTTCGACGAGGTCGTCGTCGGGCTGACCGAGGAGAACGCGTTGTTCGAGGCCCGACGCTGTCTGTCGTGCGGCAACTGCTTCGGGTGCGACAACTGCTTCGCCGTGTGCCCGGACAACGCCGTGCTGAAGCTCGGGTCCGCCGGCGACTACGCCATCGACTACGACTTCTGCAAGGGCTGCGGAATCTGCGCCACCGAGTGCCCGTGCGGTGCCATCGACATGGTGCCAGAGCAGATCTGATCCTCGACCGGCCGACGGTGCGGCCCGGCCACCGGACCGGAGTCGACCCCGCGGCGTGGGTCGCCGGGACGTTCGGCCCTATCCGGCCATCGGCCCCCGCCCTACAACTGGTCCATGGCACACTCCGGTCCCGACGTCGCGCACGCCCCGGCACGCGCCCGCAACGGGACGGCGCGCCGGCTGCGGGCGATCAGTCGGAAGGAGTTCGTGCAGCTCGGTCGGGACCGGCGGACGCTGGGCCTCATGATCGGGATGCCGCTCGTCCTGCTACTGATCTTCGGGTACGGCATCCGACTGAGCGTCCGCGGGATCGATGCGGAGCTGGTCGGTCACCAGTCGGTCACCGTGCGCACTGCGATGTCGGCCCAGGGGCAGTTCTCGGTGCGGGACGCCGTCGCGCCGGACATCGCCGCGGCCCGTGACGACCTGCTCCACGGCCGGAGCGCCGTGGCCGTCGTGGTGGGGCCGACCGGCCTGCCCGTCGCCGTCCTGATCGACGGCAGCAACGCATTCGTCGCCCAGAACTCGCTCGAGTACTTGCGTGCGCTGGGGGCGTCGACCGGTGGCGCTCCCGTCCGCGTCACCGTCCTCTTCAATCCGACGCTGCGGTCGGCCAACTTCATGGTTCCCGCCGAGGTCGGGATGATCATGCTGTGGGTGGGGACGGTGGCGACCGCCATCGGCGTCGTCCGCGAACGGGAACAGGGGACCCTCGAACAGCTCATGATGACCCCCATCCGAAAGCTCGAGCTGATGGTGGGCAAGATACTCCCCTACAGCGTCCTGACCCTCCTCGATGCCGTACTCATCACGGGGCTCGGGGTGCTCCTGTTCCATGTCACCATCCGGGGGAATCCGCTCGAGCTCCTGCTCTTCGCCATCCCCTACCTGGTCGCCTCTCTCTCGATCGGCCTGCTCATTTCGACGGTGGCCCAGAACCAGCGTCAGGCCATGCAGACCGCCGCGTTCCTGCTGCTGCCCCAGATCCTGCTCTCCGGGGCGCTGTTCCCCCTGGCGGCGATCCCCTGGGGCATCCGTTGGGTGAGCCAGCTCTTCCCACTGACCTACTTCACCCCGATCACCCGTGGCGTGTTCCTGAAAGGCCTCGGCATCGGAGACCTGTGGCCCCAGATCGCCGTCCTCTGCGGGATGGCCGTCCTGTTCACGGTGCTGGCGGCGGTCACCTTCCGGAGCCGGCTGGACTGAGCCGGTGACGCCCGTCGAAATCGAGGCGATCGGCCTCACCAAACGGTTCCGGGGAGCCGCAGCCCTCGACGGGGTGGACCTCGCCGTGGCCACCGGCGAGCTGTGCGGTGTCGTCGGGGCCGACGGCGCCGGGAAGACCACCCTCCTGCGGTGCGTGGCCGGGCTCTACGAGGCAGACGCCGGCTCCGTCTGCCCGGGCCGTCCCGGACGCGATCGCGTCGGATTCTGTCCCCAGGGCTTCCACATGTACGGCGACCTGACCGTCGACGAGAACCTTGCCTTCTTCGGTGCGGTGCACGGGCTCGACCCCGGTACCCGGGTCCGGCGGACCGATGAACTCCTGGGATTCGCCGGCCTGACCGACCACCGGGGGCGGCTGGCGGCGGAGCTGTCGGGGGGCATGCAGCAGAAGCTCACGTTGGTGTGCGCAGTGCTGCACCGGCCGCCGATCCTTCTGCTGGACGAACCCACCACCGGTGTGGATCCCGTGTCGCGCCGCGACTTCTGGGAGCTCGTCGAGGCTCTGCATTCGGACGGCACCACCATCCTGCTCGCCAGCGCGTACTTCGACGAGGTGGAGCGCTGCGAGCAGATCGTCTTCCTCCATCAGGGTCAGGTCCTGGCCCACGGCACGGCGGACGAGCTCATCGGTGGGGCCGACTCGCTGGAGGCCGCCTTCCGCTTCCGGATGCCCGCACCAGCGGGGGACGACCTCGCAGCCACCGGGTCGCGCTGATGGCCGCGATCTCTGTCCGAGGACTCACCAAGCGGTTCGGGACGGCCACCGTCGTCGACCACGTCGACCTCGAGGTGCCGACCGGCGCGGTCTTCGGTCTGGTGGGGCCGAACGGTGCGGGAAAGACGACCGTCATCCGCCTGCTGTGCGGGCTGTTCACTCCGACGGCGGGAGCCGGTACCGTGCTCGGCTTCGACATCGCCGCCGGACGGGACCACATCCGGGCCCAGGTGGGCTACATGTCACAGGCGGCCGGCCTGTACGACGAGCTGACCGTCGATGAGAACCTCCGGTTCTTCGCCGACGTCTACGGCGTGCGCGAACCCGGCTACGTCACCAGCGTGCGGGACCGCCTGGGGCTCGGCCACGCCGGGCGGGTCGCCGTCGGCGAGCTGCCTGCCGGGCTGCGTCAACGGACAGCTCTCGCCTCGGCGCTCGTTCATCGCCCTCGGTTGGTCGTGCTGGACGAGCCGACCAGCGGCGTCGACCCGGTGGCACGGGATCAGATGTGGGCCCTGGTGCGCGAGCTGGCCGACGATGGGGTGACCGCATTGGTGACGACCCACGTCATGCCCGAGGCGGCCCGGTGCGACCAGCTGGTGCTCCTGAACGGGGGCCGGGTGGTGACCACGGGCACGCCCGCCGAGTTGATCGACCGGAGCGGGATCACCGTGGCGACCGTTGTGGCGCGCCCGTGGAAGGAGGCGTTCGCCAGGCTCAAGGCCCGTTGGCCGGACGCCGCCCTGCACGGGACATCGGTGCACGTGCCGGTCAGTGCGCACGGGGCCGAGGAGGAGGACCTCCGGGCCGCTCTCGCCGGACTCGAGCTCCGGGCCCTCACCTGGCAACCGCCCACCATGGAGGACGCCTTCCTGGCACTGGTGACGGCGCCGTCGGGGACGGACTAGGGGATCGTCCACACCCGTCCTCACTCGTCACCCTGCGTGACCACGGACACCGGACGACAAACGGTCGTTCGCCCCTAGTCGGTCGGAGCCGCTCTGCGTACCCTCGACTCAGAGGTCGCACGAGGCCCGAGAAGAGGGCAGTGCCGGACGGCGCTGTTGAACCCGCTGACCGAGGAGGTCGACATGGCCATCGCCGAAGTAGTCGTGAAGGACGGCAAGACCGAGGACGGCGTGTTCGTCGCACCGGGCCAGCCCGGAAGCCTGGTCGAGGTGAAGCCCCGCTACGAGAACTTCATCGGTGGCCACTGGGTCCCACCGACCAAGGGGCAGTACATGCAGAACATCTCCCCGGTCACCGGGCACCCCTTCTGCGAGGTGGCCCGGTCCAGCGCCGAGGACGTCGAGCTGGCGCTCGACGCCGCCCATGCGGCGAAGGACGCATGGGGCGAGTCGTCACTGACCGAGCGGGCGGCGGTGCTCAACGCCGTGGCCGACGCCATCGAGGCCAACCTGACCATGCTGGCCGTGGCGGAGAGCTGGGAGAACGGCAAGCCGGTACGCGAGACGCTGGCGGCGGACATTCCCCTGGCCGTCGACCACTTCCGGTACTTCGCCGGTGCCACCCGGTCCCTCGAGGGCCGCTCCACCGAGATCGACAAGGACACCGTCGCCTACCACTTCCACGAGCCGCTGGGCGTGGTGGGACAGATCATCCCCTTCAACTTCCCGCTCCTGATGGCCGCGTGGAAGATCGCCCCGGCGCTCGCCGCGGGGAACTGCACGGTGGTCAAGCCGGCGTCGCCCACCCCCTGGTCGATCCTCAAGCTGGCCGAGGTGATCGGCGACATCGTCCCGCCAGGCGTCCTCAACATCGTGACCGGTCCGGGGGGTGAGATCGGGAAGGCGCTCGCCTCCAGTCCGCGCATCGCCAAGATCGGCTTCACCGGCGAGACGACCACCGGGCGCCTCATCATGCAGTACGCCGCGGAGAACCTGATCCCCTCGACGGTGGAGCTCGGCGGCAAGTCGCCCAACATCTTCTTCGCCGACGTGATGGACCAGGACGACAGGTTCCTCGACAAGGCCATCGAGGGCCTGGTGCTCTACGCGTTCAACAAGGGTGAGGTCTGCACCTGCCCGTCGCGTGCCCTCGTCCAGGAGTCGGTGTTCGACAAGTTCATGGAGCGCTGCCTGGACCGGATCGGCCGGATCACCCAGGGCAATCCACTGGATCCGACCGTCATGATCGGCGCCCAGAACTCCGCCCAGCAGCTGGAGAAGATCACCGGCTACGTGGACATCGGTGTCCAGGAAGGTGCGGAGCTCCTCATCGGTGGCGAGCGCACGCCCCTCGGCGGCGAGCTGGTCGACGGCTACTACTTCGAACCCACGGTGATGAAGGGTCACAACGAGATGCGCATCTTCCAGGAGGAGATCTTCGGTCCCGTGCTCGCCGTCACCACCTTCACCGACGAGGCGGACGCCATCAGGATCGCCAACGACACCCTCTACGGGCTCGGTGCCGGGGTCTGGACCCGCAACGGCAACCTGGCCTACCGGATGGGGCGCGCCATCAAGGCGGGTCGGGTGTGGACGAACTGCTACCACCTCTATCCGGCCGGCGCCGCCTTCGGCGGGTACAAGATCTCCGGAGTCGGCCGGGAGAACCACCTGATGATGCTGGAGCACTACTCCCAGACCAAGAACCTCCTCGTCAGTTACAGCGACGAACCGCTCGGGTTCTTCTAGGACCCGGGACGGGAGGCGGGCGTTCGATGGGCGATGGGGACGGCGGCCCGGCCGGGGTGGCACGGGTGGTCGCCACCCCGGCTGCGCTCGACGTGATCGAGCAGGTGATCGCCGAGCGCGGTCCGATCCTGTTCTTCCAGTCGGGCGGCTGCTGCGACGGCAGTCTGCCGCTGTGCTTCGGCAGCGAGGAGTTCACCATCGGCAGCCACGACGTCCGCCTGGGAACGCTCGCAGGCGCTCCCTTCTACATCGATCACCGGCAGTTCGAGGCGTGGAAGCACACCCAGCTCATCCTCGATGTGGCCGCCGGCGAGCCCGAGGGCTTCTCGCTCGCCGCCGGGCCGGACCGGCACTTCGTCACCCGTTCGAGGGTCTTCACCGGCGACGAGCTGGCTGCGCTCGGCGCCGGGTACGGGTCGTCGTGACCGAGGTGCCCTCCCCGCGGGTGGGCACCGTGGACCCGGTCCGGCACCGGGCCCGACCGGGTATCGGGCCCGGGCGTCGGTAGAGTCGGCCCGGCACAGGGAGGCGACTCCCTGCACGGACTGAGAACCCAATGGCGACACCGAGCACTCCAGCGGCGACCGGACCCGGCAGCTCCGCCACGGGCAGGGACCGGATCGCCGCCCTCGACGGGCTGCGCGCCTTCGCCCTGCTCATCATCATGGGGTTCCACTTCGGGGTGGGGTGGCTGCAGGGCGGCTTCTTCAGCCTCGACATCTTCTACGTCCTGTCCGGCTACCTGATCACCGGACTGCTGCTCGGTGAGTACCGGCGGCGGGGCCGGATCAGGCTCGGCGTCTTCTGGCTGCGCCGGGCCCGGCGGCTGCTGCCGGCACTGCTCGTCGTGCTGGTGGCGGTCACCCTGTACGTGCGCTATGTGGCCCCGGCGGGCCTCTACCCCGAGTTCCGGACGAGTGCGCTCTCGGCCCTCTTCTACTTCTCGAACTGGTGGCAGATCGGGGCGAGCAGCAACTACTTCGTCGCCAACGGCGCCGTGTACCCCCTGACCCACACCTGGTCGCTCGCCGTCGAGGAGCAGTTCTACCTGGTGTGGCCCCTGGTGGCGTTCGCCGTCCTCCACCTGTCGCGGACGTTCGCCAAGGGCGTGCGCAACCTGTTGGTGGTGTCGGCGGTGGGCACGGTGGCCTCGACGACACTGATGGCCCTGCTCTACAGCCCCACGGCCAACCTGACCCGGCTCTACTTCGGCACCGACACCCACGCCCAGTCGATCCTCCTCGGCGCCGTGCTCGCCTGCACCCTGACCATGATCCAGATGCGCCGGGGCGAGGACGGCATGGCGCCGGGTGCCACCACCGCCACCGGCCGCTCCCTCCTCACCGCGCTGGGCATCGCCGGGTTCCTCGGCACCTTCGCCCTGACCTACGCCCTGCGGGGCACGTCCGGCTTCGACTACCGGGGTGGCTTCCTGCTGTCGGCCGGGTCGGCGGCCGCCATCATCGTCGGATCGGTCTGCGTCCCACGGGGACCGATCGCCCGGCTCCTGTCGCTTCGTGTCCTCGTGTGGATCGGGACCGTCTCCTACGGCGCCTACCTGTGGCACTTCCCGCTCTTCCTCTACCTCGACACCGGTCGGACCGGTCTCGACGGACTGTCCCTCCTGGCCCTCCGCTTCGCGTCCACCTTCGCCTTCGCCGCGGCCAGCTACTATCTCGTCGAGCGACCCGTGATGTTCGGCGAATTCTGGCGCAGGCTCAAGGCCATCACCCCGGCCACGGCCGCGCTCGTCGCCACCGTGGCCGTCGTCCTGGTGGGGTCGGCGGTGCCCGCTCCGGCCTCGATCGCCACCACCAGTGCGCTCAGCGCCTCCGAACAGGGCGCGCTGTCACGGGCGCACGCCTTCACCACGAACCCGGTCCGGTTCATGCTGGTCGGCGACTCCCTGGCCGTGACGCTGGCCATCGGGCTGCAGGTGGACAGCGTCCACCACTACGGTGTCCGCTTCATCAACAGGGAGACCCTCGGGTGCGACCTCGACGACCTGCCGGCGATCATCGGCGGCCATGTCGACCAGCCGGTCTCCGACTGCACCCACTGGCGACCGCTCTGGTCCGCCGACCTCGCCACCACCCGACCGGACGTGGTCGGGATGCTGGTCGGCCGCTGGGACCTGTCCGACCACATCGACAGGGGCCAGGTCGTCCATGTCGGCCAGCCCCAGTGGGACGCCCATCTCTACGCCGAGATCAACCAGGCGGTCGACATCTTCTCGGCGCACGGGGCCAAGGTCGTGCTGTTCACCATGCCCGACATCAACGCCGCCGACGAGGCACCGGGCAGCGCCGCCTACCCCGAGAACAGCCAGACCCGGGTGGACGAGTTCAATGCCATCGTGACCGACGTGGCCGCCCACCGCCGGGGCACCGTGACGTTGATCGATCTCAACAAGAAGCTGGATCCCCACGGGAGCTTCCAGCTGGTGATCGACAAGGTCACCGTCCGGTGGCCCGACGGCGTCCACATCTCCAAGTCCGGGGGGGAGTGGCTGCAGCCGTTCATCCTCCCCACCGTCGGCCGACTCGGCCTGTCGTCACGGGCCCACCGGTCCTGAGCGGTGGCCGCCCCCTCCTGCCCGGATCGCCCGGCGACCCGACGCCGGCACCGGCACCGGCACCGGCACCGGCACCGGCTGTCGGCACTCGCGGCGGTGGCGGCCGTGGCGTGCACCGTGGCGGCCTGCGCCGGCGGCCCGAAGATCGAGACCGCCTCGGCGCAGTCGGGTGCCACGACGTGCATCAGCCGGGTCACGCCGGACTGCGCCCAGTACACGTACTCGAGTCCCCGACCCGGGACCGTGGTGGTCACCGCACCGCGGTCGAGTGCGAGCAACAACCGGGAGTTCTTCTGGAGTGCGGCGGGCCCGAGCCGTCCCGATCTGACGGTGTGCGCCACCTTCGTGAACGGGGCGGGCTTCGACCAGCAGGGCGTCGTCCTCCGGCTGAACCTGGTGGCCGGCGGGCGGGTGTCGGGCATCACCGTGACCCGCAACGTCTGGGTCTCCGCCTTCGACGTGTTCAACTACCACGTCTGGAACACCCTGGCCGATCCGACCGAGCCGTTCACCCAGTTCGGTTCGACCGTCATCCGGGCGCTGCCGATCACACCGGCGGTCTACCCGCTCCACCTGTGCGCCCGCACGGTGACGGCCACCGGCACGGTGCAGTTCGTCGAGTGGGCGGACGGGCAGTCGCGGCCGCCGTGGGGGAGCACCACCCAGGGCGGCCAGGCCACCATCCCCCGGGACGCGCCCACCTCCGGGCGGGGTGGCTGGTTCGCCGGGCACCTCGAGCCCGGCACGTCGATGACCTACCGGGACCTGACCGTCGACGGGGTGGTGCCGAGCGATCTGCCCTGACGCACGGCCCTTGTCGGCCGGCTAGAGGTTCCCGGCGGCTCCGGCCCGCTCGACCCTGACCCCGGCGAAGTCGGGGGCCTCGCGCCAGCGCTCCAGGTAGCCGACGTACTCGAGCAGGCTCCCGGTGTAGGTGAGGTTCCGGGCCGCCCGACCGTCGATCTTCTGCTGCTCGCTGTTGTAGAAGCTGGGGGTGCAGTTCATGAAGTAGCGGGCGTTCCCGACCCCGACGCTGAGCAGCACCGCGAGCCACTCGTCCTCTGCGGCCTCTTCGGACTCGATGACCACGATCCCCTGCTCGACGCAGGCCTCCAGGATGTGGGCGACGTGCTTCGCCGACTCGGAGAGCAGGTGCGAGAAGTTGGTTCCGAAGCCGCCTTGGACCAGGCTGATGAGGAGCATGTTGGGGAAGCCGCTGGCCAGCACCCCGTGCAGGGTGTGCGCGCCCTTGGCCCAGCGCTCCGAGAGCGCGACCCCGTCACGACCCAAGGGATCGAATCCGAGCCGGTGGGTGAGATCCGTGGTGACCTCGAAGCCGGAGGCGTAGATCAGCAGGTCCACCGGGTACTCGATGCCGTCCACCACGGGCCCACGGGCGGTCATCTCCTCGACACCTCGCCCGTTGGTGTCCACCAGGTGCACGTTGGCCTGGTTGAACGCCGGCAGGTAGTCGTCGTGGAAGCAGACCCGCTTGCAGTGCTTGCCCCAGTAGGGCTTGAGCTTCTCGGCGGTCTCGGGGTCCTCGACGATCTCGTCGATGCGGTGCCTGATCGTCTCCATGGCCTCGAAGTCGATCCGCTCCAGCTCCGCGGTCTCCTCCTCGGTCTCGCCGCTCCGCTGGGTGTCGACCCACATCAGCTCGGACCAGCCGTCGTGCACCATGTCCACCTCGGGCTGGGCCCCGGTCACCGCCTGGGTGAAGTTGATGATCCGCTCGCGCTGCCAGCCGGGCTCCAGGCTCTGGAACCACTCCACGTCGGTGGGCTGCTGGTTGCGGACGCCCACCGCTCCCGGGGTCCGCTGGAAGACGTAGAGCTCCTTGGCCACCCGGGCGATCTGCGGCACCACCTGCACGGCGGTGGCGCCGGTACCGATGATCCCGACCCGCTTGTCGGCCAGCTTGTCCATCGGCTCGGTGGGGCCACCACCCGTGTAGCTGTAGTCCCACCGGCTGGTGTGGAACGCCTTGCCCTCGAACTGCTCGATCCCGGGGATGCCCGGCAGTTTGGCCTTGTGGAGGATGCCTCCGGCCAGGACCAGGAAGCGGGCCGACAGTCGGTCGTCGCGACTGGTGGTGACCTGCCAGCGCCGCGCCTCCTCGTCCCACTCGGCGCCGGTGACGTCGGTCTGGAACAGGGCTCGGGGATAGAGGTCGAAGGTCCGGGCCAGCAGCTTGGAGTACTCGAAGATCTCGGTGGCGCTGGCGTAGTGCTCGGTGGGCATGAACCCGGTCTCCTCGAGCAGCGGCAGGTAGACGTAGGACTCGACGTCGCACATGCAGCCCGGATAGCGGTTCCAGTACCAGGTCCCGCCGAAGTCGCCCGCCTTCTCGACGATCCGGACGTCGGTGATCCCGTGCTTGCCGAGGTCGATGGCCGTCAGCATCCCGGCGAAGCCGCCGCCCACGATCACCACGGTCGTCTCCTCGACCACCGGGTCCCGGCTGAACCCGGGCTCGACGAACGGGTCGCGGTCCAGGTCCTCGAACTCGCCGGTGAGGTCGCGCCACTGGGCCATGCCCTCGGGGCGCAGCCGCTTCTGCTGCTCCTCGTGGTACTTCCGGCGCAGCTCTTCGACAGTGGGGCCCGTCGCGCGCTCGTCCTGCTCCATCGCTGTCGTCCTCCTCCGTGGACCGCACCTACTGGATCGGGCGATCGTGACACCGATGATCCTGACACGTGTCAGCCTCGGCCGGTGTCCGCCGGCGCCGCGCCGCCTCTGTCCGTCGATCGGGGGACGGCGGCGGCACCGCCTCAGCGGTCGGGGTCCACCACGGCGGCGTCCTCTCCACACGGTGGTCGTGGTTGCGCCTCTGATTCCGAGCGGTACGGTCGGTGTGCCTCGGAAGGAGAGGCACGGGTCCCAGCCCACGGGCTGGAGCGAGAGGAGCTTTCCATGCCGTACCGGGACGACGTCTCCACCGATGACCGGGAGGAGTTCCTCGCCGGGGTCCACATCGCCATCCTGGCCGTGGACGAGCCGGGACGGGGGCCGTTGGCCCTGCCGATCTGGTACGAGTACGTGGACGGCGTCATCCGGTTGGGGATGGACGGCGGGTCACGGAAGGCGAACCTCCTGCGGAGGGCCGGCCGCGCCACCGTCACCGTCCAGGACGAGACGCCCCCGTACCGCTACGTCTCGATCGAGGGACCGGTGGAGTTCACCGACCACGAGCGGGACGTCCTCGGGGTGGCCACCCGCTACCTCGGGCCCGAGTTCGGCGCGTGGTACGCCGAGCAGAACCCGAACACACCCACCAGCGTCGTCGTCCATCTCCGTCCCGAGCACTGGCGGACCCAGGACTTCTCCTCCGCCGGCGACGCCGCGTCGGACGCGGGGCTGTAACGGCCTCCTGGAGTCCCCCGTCGCCCCTGCTCCGGCGCTACCGGGAGCACCGGAGCCCGCGCGGCGTCGATCGATGCCCACCCCGGGCTCGGCCGGTGGCTGGCCTCGTGACGTCGCCGGGCGTTCCCGGACCGATCCGGGCCGTGCCCCGGGTCGGTCTGCCGCCTACGCGCCCGGCGAGAACGTGCCCTGCAGATGCCAGGACCCGGTGAACCCGTTGAACGGGCCACCGACCACCTGGCTACTCCAGGTGAGCACGAAGGCGTGGGTCGTCGAATCGTAGGTACCGGCGACGGCGCTGGTGAGGCCCGGTGAGGTCCCGTCGGGCTTGGGTGACCCCTGGTTGAAGTAGAGCTTGTTCCACGAGGCGGTCCAGGCCTCGACCTGTCCGGACAGCTTCCCGTCCTTCACACTGATGGCAGGGGCGGGCACCGACGCGCTGGTCTGGGGATCCGTCTTGTCCGTGGACAGGCCGAATTCGAGCGCGGTGAACTTGGCGGGCTGCACGATCTGGTCGGCCAGTGCGTTGCCCGAGGCGTCGAACGCCGGGCTCGGGTTCGGCTGGTAGCTGCCCGTCTTCAACCCTCCGTCGGTGCCCGGCGACAACAGCGTGTAGGCCTTGTTTGTCGCCGTGGAGTCGGGATTGGTGAAGAACGGACCGCTGGCGACCGTCCCTCCGGGCTGGATCATCTGGAAGTACGTCCCGGTGACGGTCCCCCCCGAGTCCGACCCGGCGGTGACCTTGAAGGTGCCGACCAGCGCCTGGGCTCCCGCCGTGGTCGAGGTGGTCGTCGAGCTCGAACTGCAGCCGGCCAGTGCGGTGACACTCAGTCCGGCGACGAACAGGGCGACGATGCTTCGCTGTCTCATGCTTCTCCTTCGGGTTGGTGGTTCGAACGATCGGTCCGGTCCTTCGCCGCCAGCGCGGCGCCGACCGCCAGCACGCCGGGCAGCACGAAGAACCACGGGAAGAGGGGGAACGGGGGCAGGCTGGCGATGGCCTGGTAGTTGGGCACGTTGTCGCTCATGGCGCCGATCATCGGGGTCATGTCGTTCAGGATGTGGACCCAGTCCGAGTCGACGGCGGCGACGGCCGGAAACCGTTCCGTGATCTGCGCCTCGGACAGGCCGCTCTGCGTCAACGCAGGGACGACCCCCAGGCGGAGGTCGCCCTGGCCGCTCGACATGGTGGCGAAGTAGTCCTGGATCTTCGTGACGTTGGCCGTGGTCTCGATCGTCTTGAACGCGGACATCATCCGGCCGCCGTCCGGTGCCCGGCCGAACATCTGGAACACGGCCGGCGCCAGCACCAGACCCACCCCGACGACGGCGATGGTCCAGCGGGCCGCCCGCCACCACCGGGGCCACAGCAGTGCGGCCAGCGCGGTCGCGAGGATGAGCACGCCCGGGATCACGAAGAACCAGGGGAAGAGGCGGAAGCTGGGCAGCGCGTCGACGGCCTGGTAGTTCCCGAGATTCGCCCGCACCTTGTCCAACAGGCCGGTCATGTCCGAGTTGATGGCCGGCCAATGCGCGTCGAGGGCGGCGAGCGACGGGAACTGGGTGTCGAGCTCCTGTCGGGTCAGTCCCGTGCTCACCAGGTACGGCCTGACGGCAGACCTGTTCTCCTCCACGGCGGCGTCGATCTGCTTGATCTCCGCCTGGTACCCGTCGAGCCGGGCGGTGGTCATGAAGGGGCGGAACTCGGAGAGCATGACCGCACCCTT
>Ga0075520_1000945_pt1 | contig 13544 bp, 15 predicted proteins | sample NGEPerB_FD_75100 | JGI IMG/M metagenome (GOLD analysis project Ga0075520, IMG submission 75100) | Arctic peat soil microbial communities from the Barrow Environmental Observatory site, Barrow, Alaska, USA - NGEE PermafrostAB12-B | ecosystem: Environmental > Terrestrial > Soil > Wetlands > Peat ... | reverse complement strand
GCCGGCGGCGTCACCCTGCTCGTGCTGTGGCCGATCGGCCTGCTCTTTCCAACCGCGGTGCCGTTCGGCCTCGGCCACGTGCTCGGCCGCATCCAGCCGCTGATGGCGAGCTTGCTCGAAGGCACGCCGGCCGAGTCCTGGACCGCAGGATGGTCGGTGGCAGCTGCGCAGCACCCGGAGGCGGTTGCGCTGTCGCCGGGCAGCGAACTGTCGATCATCGTCCTCGGCCTGCTGGCGCCGTGTCTCGTCGCATTCACGATCGCCGCGCCGAGCTGGCGCCGCTCGGTGCTCGTGATCGGCGCGGCGGCCGTCGGCTGCGCCACGACGACGCTGTCGACGGCGCTCAGTTTCGGACCGCAGCACGCGTTCGCCTGGACCACGCCCGAGGCGATGCAGGGCGTTCTCGTCGGCACCGCGGCGGCCGTGCTGCTGAGTCTCGTGCCAGCGCGGGTCGCTGCCGGCTTCGGCCTGATCGCGCTGACCGCATTGGTCATGCTGGTCGCCCAGGCCCCGGCCGATCCGTACTTCGGCGAGAGTCTGACCGCGTGGGAGCAGGGCCGCTTCATCCGCTTCCACGGCGCCGCGCAGTGGGTCGGCTGGGCCTGGCCCTACGCCGGCTTGACCTACCTGCTCGCAAGGCTGGCCGCGCGCGAGCCGCGGCGCGCCGTAGGCGGCTTCTAAAATGTGTCGATGAGCTACTACGAGCGGCACATCTTCTTCTGCCTGAACGAACGCGACAACGGCGAAGCGTCCTGCGGCCACAGCGGCGCGAAGGCCGGCTTCGATCATTGCAAGTCGCGCGTCAAGAAGGAACATCTCGCCGGCCCGGGCGGGATCCGCGTGAACAAGGCCGGCTGCATGGACCGCTGCGCCGGCGGCCCGGTCGCGGTCGTGTATCCCGATGGCACCTGGTACACCTATGTCGACGCGAGCGATATCGACGAGATCGTCGATTCGCACCTGAAGCAGGGCAAGGTCGTCGAGCGTCTGCTGCTGTCGCCCGACGTCGGCCGCTAGGGCCTGCTATGGCTCTCGCTCGATGATGAACCCGCGAACGGTCCGCGAGACGATCGACGGGCCGGCCGGGCGCCTCGAATGCGCCTTCGACGCTGCCGACGTGGCGCCGGTCGGCATCGTCGTCGTCTGTCATCCGCATCCGCTAAGCGGCGGCACGCTCGACAACAAGGTCGTGCAGACGCTGACGCGGTCCTTCCTCCAGCTCGGCTGGGCGAGTCTGCGCTTCAACTACCGCGGCGTCGGCGCCTCTGAAGGCGCATGGGACGAGGGCCGCGGCGAGGTCGACGACGCGCTCGCGGCCGTGCGGTCGGCACGCGGGCGCGAAGGATTCTCCGGGCTCCCTCTCGCGCTCGCCGGCTTCTCGTTCGGCGGCTTCGTCGCCGCCGCGGTGAACGACCGGCTGGCCGACGCCGACAAGCCGAAGCGCATCGTCCTCGTCGCGCCTTCGACGCAGAAGCACTCCGTACCGGGCGTGCCGGCAGAGATCTCCATCGTCATCCAGGGCGACGTCGACGAGCTCGTCCCGCTCGAGGCGACGCTCGCCTGGGCCCGGCCGCTCGGCCTTCCTGTCATCGTCTTTCCAGGCGTCGGCCATTTCTTCCACGGCAAGATCGGGCTGCTGAAGAACGTCGTCGTGCGTGAACTGCGCGGCCTCGGCGCGGTCTGACTCCCTTTTCCTACGAATCCTCACGATGTCGATCTCCCGTTCCCCTGTCACCCGTGCCGCCGCGGTCGGTGTTTTCCTTTGGGCCTTTGCAGGCATTGCCTTCGCCCAGGCGCTGCCGCCGCCCGAGGTCGCCGCCAAGAGCTATCTCGTGCTCGATCTCACCACCAACCAGACGCTGGCCGAGCGCAATGCCGACGCCGCCTCCGATCCCGCCTCGCTGACGAAGCTGATGACGGCCTACATCGTCTTCCAGGCCTTGCGCGACAAGCGGTTGACGCTCGAGCAGACCCTGCCGGTGTCGTCGCGCGCCTGGGCCGAACGCAAGGGCGGCGGCTCGCTCATGTTCATCGACACGACGATGACGCCGAAGGTCGACGAGCTCTTGCGCGGCCTGATCGCCGAGAGCGGCAACGACGCGGCGGTGGCGCTGGCCGAAGGCGTCAGCGGCACGGTCGAGAACTTCGTGGCGGCGATGAACCGGCAGTCCCAGGCCATGGGGCTGAAGAACACGACGTTCAAGAACGTCGCCGGCCTGACCGAGCCCGGCCACAAGAGCACCGCGCGCGACGTGGCGACGATCGCCACGCACATCATTCGCGACTTCCCGGAGTACTTCCCGTACTACTCGATCAAGGACTACAAGTACAACAACATCTCGCAGCCGAACCGCAACCTGCTGCTGCGCCGCGATCCGACCGTCGACGGCATGAAGACCGGCTACACCGAGGCCGCCGGCTATTGCCTGCTGGCGACGGCGCAGCGCGAGTTCCCCAATCTCGGCCAATCCGGGGGCGCGGGCAAGCGCCGCATCATGACCGTCGTTCTCAACACGACCTCGATGGAGGCGCGCGCCAACGAGAGCCAGAAGCTGCTCAACTGGGGCTTCCAGGCGTTCGAGACCGTGCGGCTGTTCGACGACGGCAAGCCGATCGCGACGGCGCCGGTCTGGAAGGGCACGGAACGCGAGGTCAAGCTCGGCGCCGCGAGCGCGGTGTTCGTGAGCGTGCCGAAGGGCGAGGGCGGCAAGCTGCAGACCAGGGTCGAGCGCACCGACCCGCTGGTCGCTCCGCTCGGCAGGGGCCAGCGCGTCGGCACGCTGAAGGTCGCGACGGCCTCGGGCGCGCCGGTGGTCGAGGTGCCGCTCGTCGTCATGCAGCCGGTCGCGCTCGCCGGCATCTTCGGCCGCGCCTGGGATGCGATCCGTCTCTGGGTCAAGTAGTAAGCTGCCTGTCTGGCGCGCGAAGGCGCCATGCACCCGGCCACCCACATGCCCGCTCTCCCCACGACGCTCTGCTATCTGAACGGCGACTATCTGCCGATCGCCGAGGCGAAGGTCTCGGTGCTGGACCGCGGCTTCATCTTCGGCGACGGCATCTACGAGGTTGTGCCGGTCTACGGCCAGAAGCTGTTCCGTTTCGACGAGCACATGGCGCGGCTCGGCCGCAGCCTGGGCAAGCTGCGCATCGAGAACCCGCACAGCCGCGAGCAATGGCTGGAACGCTGTCGCAAGCTGGTCGGCGCATTGCACGAGCACGGCGGTGCCGTCGACCAGCTGGTCTACATCCAGGTGACGCGTGGCGTGGCGCCGCGCGACCACGTCATGCCGGCCGGCATCACGCCGACGGTGTTCATGATGGCCAGCCCGATGAAAGCGGCCAGCGGCGACCAGCGGCACCATGGCGTCGCCTGCATCACCGCACGGGACTTCCGCTGGGAGCGCGGCGACATCAAGAGCATCTCGCTGCTCGGCAACGTGCTGGCGCGGCAGATGTCGGCCGACCACGACGCGGTCGAGACCATCATGTTCCGAGACGGCTTTCTCACCGAGGCCTCGGCATCGAACGTCTGGGTGGTCCACGAGGGAGCGCTGCTCGGGCCGCCGAAAAGCGAACACGTGCTCGAAGGCATTCGCGTCGACCTGATCAGGGAGCTCTGCGAGGAATGCGGCATTGCGTACAACCTGCGGCCGATCGCCGAGGCCGACGTGGGCTCGGCCGACGAACTGATGCTCAGCTCGGCCACCAAGGAAGTGCTGCCGGTGACGACGCTCGACGGCGAAGGCGTCGGCCACGGCGCGCTGCGCGGCAAGCCCGGCCCGGTCTACGCGAAACTCTACGAGGCCTATCAGCGGGCCAAGCGAGTGCAATCGATCTAGCCTGACGACAGCGCCGGTCCGCGGAATTGCATCCGCGCCGGCCGCCCGCATATCGAGGCGATGGAAACCTCACTCATGCAAGACATCCCCCGCGAGAAATCGCTGATCGACTACCCGTCGCGCTTCCCGATCAAGGTCATGGGCGTGAACGGCGACGGCTTCGTCCACGCCGTGACCGAAATCGCGCGCCGCTTCGACCCCGCGTTCGATGCGACCGAGATCGAGCTGCGGCCGAGCAGCGGCTCGAAGTACCTGGGCGTGACGATCACCGTCAACGCCACCAGCCGCGAGCAGCTCGACGAGCTGTACCGGACGCTGTCGACGCATCCGATGGTCAAGGTCGTTCTTTGACGGTATCGCTTCACCGGGGCTCGGGCCGCTTCCCATGCCAGCCGTGATTCGCTCGCTCGGCCGAAGCGACTATGACCAGACGTTCGAGGCGATGCGCACGTTCACCGCCTCGCGGTCGCCCGTCACCGAGGACGAGATCTGGCTGTGCGAGCACGACCCGGTCTTTACGCAAGGTGTCGCCGGCCGGGCCACCCATGTGCGCGAACCCGGGGCGATCCCGATCGTTCAGGCCGATCGGGGCGGCCAGGTGACATACCACGGCCCGGGCCAGGTCGTCGCCTATCCGCTGATCGATTTGCGCCGGCTCGGCATCTACGTCAAGGAGTACGTCTTCCGGCTGGAGCGGGCCTTGCTGAAGACGCTCGAGTCGCATGGCGTCACGGGGCATCGCGTGCCGGGCGAGCCCGGCATCTACGTTCGGGTCGACGACCCGTTCGGCCACGCCGTCCTGTCGACGTCGTTCAATCCCGCCGATCCCTTTGCGGGCTTGGCCAAAATCGCCGCGATCGGCGTCAAAGTGAGCCGTCATTGCGCGTACCACGGCGTCGCGCTGAACGTTGCAATGGATCTGGAGCCGTTCGATCGCATCGATCCGTGCGGACATGCCGGCCTGCCGGTGACCGATCTTTCTACAATCGGCATTCGCGCGACCTGGGGCGAGGTGGCGCGCACCCTCAGCCACAGGCTCGCCGCGAGTCTGAGCATCTGACCTTCGCCCATCGCCGACCCGCTTCCCCGAGCATTCGATGACCTCCTTGCCGACGACCGACGACCCAGGCCCCGCCGCGACGCCCTACGACGCGACGCAAAAGCAGAAGTCGGGCGCCAAGACGTCGCGCATTCCGATCAAGATCGTGCCGATCGGCGAGGTGCTGAAAAAACCGGACTGGATCCGCGTCAAGGCCGGTTCGCCCTCGACCCGCTTCTACGAGATCAAGCAGATCCTGCGCGAGCGGAAGCTCCACACGGTCTGCGAGGAAGCGTCGTGCCCGAACATCGGCGAGTGCTTCGGCAACGGCACGGCGACCTTCATGATCATGGGCGACAAGTGCACGCGGCGCTGCCCGTTCTGCGACGTCGGCCACGGCCGGCCCGATCCGCTCGACGCCGACGAGCCGGTGAACCTTGCCACCACGATCGCGGCGCTCAAGCTCAAGTACGTCGTCATCACCAGCGTCGATCGCGATGACCTGCGCGACGGCGGGGCGGCGCACTTCGTCGCCTGCATCCAGAAGATTCGCGAGCTCTCGCCGCAGACGCAGATCGAGATCCTGACACCCGATTTCCGCGGCCGCATGGACCGTGCGCTCGACATCCTGCGGGCGGCGCTACCCGACGTGATGAACCACAACCTCGAGACCGCGCCGCGCCTCTACAAGGAAGCGCGCCCGGGCTCCGACTACGCGTACTCGCTCAACCTGCTCAAGCGCTTCAAGGAATTCGCGCCACACGTGCCGACCAAGAGCGGCGTCATGGTCGGCCTCGGCGAGACCGACGAGGAAATCCTGCAGGTGATGCACGACATGCGCGCCCACGGCATCGACATGCTGACGATCGGCCAGTACCTGGCGCCGAGCGGCCACCACTTGCCGGTGCGGCGCTATGTCCATCCCGATACGTTTCGCATGTTCGAGCGTGAAGCGCGGGCGATGGGCTTCACGCATGCCGCAGTCGGTGCGCTGGTGCGTTCGAGCTACCACGCCGACCAGCAAGCGCATGCGGCGGGTGTCGCCGCGCTCGGCTGACGGCGCATGACGCCGGGCCTCGCCGCGACAGGTCCGGCGCCGGCGCTGCCCTGCGGCAACTGCCGCGCGACGATGCGACGGGTCTCGCTCGCCGGGCACTACGGCGCCGTCGTCGATCTCGACATCTGCGAGAGCTGCGACCTCGTCTGGTTCGACGGCACCGAGACGGCGCGCCTCAGCGGCCCGGGCATGCTCGACCTGATCGGCGACATGGCGAAGGCCTACGACCTGCCGTTCGAGCCACTGCGGCCGACCGCGACATGCCCGCGCTGCGCCGGCCGGCTGGAGCTCGTGCACAACCAGTCGCGCTGGGGCCGCTCGGTGCAGCTGCAATGCCTGCGCCGCGACGGCGCCTATCAGTCGTTCGCCGAGTTCCTCGAGGAAAAGGGCTTGCTGCGGCCGATGTCGCGCATCGACCGCGCCAAGCTGCTCCAAAGCAAGGGCCGCATCGACTGCGTGAACTGCGGCGGCTCGGTCGGTCGCGACGACGGGCGTTGCCCGTTCTGCCACTCCGTGCCGAGCCTTCTCGACGTCGCTCGCCTCGCCCACGCCCTCGACCCGGAAGACATGATCGGCGCGCACGCGCTTCAGGGCATGCAGGCGAGACAGGAAGCCATGCAGTGCGCCGCCTGCGGCGCAGCGCTGCCACCGGGTGACGCGATGAGCTGCGCCCAGTGCGGAGCGACCTTGGCGATTCCCAGCCTGCGCGAAGCCTACGCGGCCGTCCAGACGCTCGCGCCGGTACTGCGCGCCAATGCCGCACACCCGCCGCCGGAGGTCGTCAAGCGCCGCCTCGATGCGATCGAGGCCGACGCGCCGAGGCGTCGCGAATGGGCGGCGGCTATGGAACAGGATGCTCGCCGCGACACGACCAGACTCGGCGAGGACTCGCCGTGGTCGTCACTGTTCACGGGCGGAACGAATCCGGTTCGCGCCGTGCTCGTCGCCGTCGTGCTCTGGTTTGCATGGGGCTACTGGCACCGGCGGTGAGCGCGAGCCGCCGGCTTTCGGCGCATGCGAGCTGCACGATGCGTCGCAACGGGCCGCTTGCCGTCGGCGCCGAAAGGGCTGATGTGAAACGTCGACAACTGTGTATCGCGCTGGCGGCTGCCGGCGGGCTCGGACTGGTGCGCGCCTCGAACGCCGCCGTGAGCAGCGAGGCCGATGCAGCATCTGGAATCCGCGCCGCTCTCGAGCGACGCGCGAAGGCGGCCGTCGGACTGCTCGGTCGCCCGGACGGCTTTCTCGGCAATCCGAAGGTCCGGATCGAGTTGCCCGGCTATCTCAAGGAAGCCGCCAGGACCACTACGTCACCGGCAAGGCGCTCGACCGTCTCTTCGCGATGATCGGCGAGGAAGAAAAAAAGATTCGCCGCGACCCGGTCGGCACCGGCAGCGCCTTGCTCGCGCGCGTGTTCGGCCGCTGACCGGCCGCGCTCACAGGCCGCGCGACAGCTCGAACATCAAGGCAGCCGGCAGCGAGCTGGCGACGACATCGCGGCCGATCCGCGCCATGGTCGCGCCGTTGGTGCCCGACATCTCGAACGTCGAGCCCTGCTCCAGGATCTCGATGAAGACGAAGTCCGGCACCTCGAGCACGATTTCGTCGCGGAAGGCGCCGAACCGCTCGCCGCGCTGGATCGAGTCGACGATGATGGCGTGCGGCAGCCCGTCCTTGCAGAAGCTGACGGCCTCCTCGATCGAGCCGACGAAGTCGACCAGCATGCTCATGTTGCACAGTGCGTCGCGAATGAGCACGCGCACCTCGCGGCGCGAGGCCACGACGAGAATGTGGCTGCCGGCGAGCGCTTTCGAGTTGCCCGATTGGCTCGAGACATCGTCGACTTCGGTGGCCGAGAGGCCTTCCATTTCGTCGCCTGCCGTCTTCGGGAATTCGAGGGCCAGCGTGGTGATGCCGGCCGTGTCTTTGCGGTCGATGACAAGCCCCATCGTCCAAGCCGTCTGCTCGATCAGCCGCCAGGTCACCGAATCGAGCCTCGGCATGACCGCCGCGGTGACGCTCTCGTCGGGCTGATCGACGGGGCGGTGGGCGAAGCGGCAAGTCAGCCGCGCGTGTACCGGCCAGGTCTTGAAGTCGATCGTGAAATCGATGTGCGCGTGCGCGTTGGCAAGCGCCCAGTCGAGCGTTGCGTTGAGCAGGCTGAAGAGCAGCGAGCCGTCGACGATGACGCGCGCCGACTTGAGGTGCGGCTTCAGGGCGATGCCGCGCGCCTGCGTCTCGCGGGTGCGCAAGGCCAGCACGCTCTTCAGCACTTCCTCGAGCTGCAGAACTTCGTGCGACTGGCGCACGCGCCCCGATGCGAAGCGGGTCAGTTGCTGGCCGATCATGCCGACCTGGCGTGCCTGCTCGACCTCGTCGCGCAACGCGCGCAAGCCGGCGCGATCGATCTTGCCGGTCGCCGTCAGCACGTGGATGCGTTCGAGCGCCGCCGTGAGCGGCGCCGCGATTTCGGCGCCAACCTGGGAGACGAGTTCGTGCCACCGCTCGTCGTCATGCGTTTCGGCATTCGCGGCTTGGTTTCGGGCGGCGGCGGATCGAGTGCCTTCAGACATGGATGCGGTCGAAAATGCGTTCTTCACAGGGTCGTTCAGAGGTTCGCAGGCAGGGGCCTGCCGGCGGATCGTGGGCTCGTCGATTGACGCAGAGTGTCGTGGCCCGCAACAGCCGGCGCCAGTAGCCGGCGAGCCGAGCCGACGAGCGGTCACAAAAAGTCGCCCGGAGTGACAACTTGTTCACTGATTCGGGCCTCAAGGTCGCCGATTCCCGACGGTGCGCCGAACGGAACGCGCCGCTCAGATCGCGCCGGACTGGCGCAGCGCGACGATCGCCGCCGGGTCGAGGCCGAATTCGGCAAGGACCGCATCGGTATCGGCGCCGAGCAGCGGCGGCGCATTGCGGTAGCGCACGGGCGTCTTCGAGAGCTTCATCGGGCTGGCGACGACCCGCACCGCTCCGGCCAGAGGGTGCTGGAGCTCGGCAGTCATGGCGCGCGAGCGAACCTGCGGGTCGGCGAAGACCTCGGCCAGGTCGTTGATCGGCCCGCAGGGCACCTTGGCGATCTCGAGGGCCGCGAGCCAATCGGCGCGCGTTCGCTGCTTCAGCCCGGCCGCCAGCAGCGGCACCAGCGTCGTCCGGTGGCGCACGCGGTCGGCGTTTCGGGCGAAGCGCAGGTCGGCTGCCAGCTCCGGGCAACCGGCCACGGTGCAGAAACGGGCGAACTGCCCGTCGTTGCCGACCGCGAGGATCAGGTGTCCGTCGGCCACCTCGAACACCTGGTACGGAACGATGTTCTGGTGCGCGTTGCCGGCACGTTGCGGGGCGACACCGGTCATGAGATAGCCGGCGCCTAGGTTGGCGAGCATCGCGACCTGCGTATCGAGGAGCGCCATGTCGATCGCCTGGCCTTCGCCGGTGGCGTCGCGGTGGCGCAGCGCGGCGAGGATGGCCGTGGCCGCGTACATGCCGGTGAACAGATCGGCCACCGCGACGCCGACCTTCTGCGGGCCACCGCCCGGCGCCGAGTCGGCGATCTCGGCGCGCGACGGGCCGGTCACGCTCATCAGCCCGCCCATGCCTTGCACCGCGTAGTCGTAGCCGGCGCGCTCTCGGTACGGCCCGGTCTGGCCGAAACCGGTGATCGAGCAATAGACCAGGCGCGGGTTGGCGGCGAGAAGGCTGATGGCGTCGAGGCCATGGCGCGCCATGTCGCCGACCTTGAAGTTCTCGATCAGCACGTCGCATTGCCGCGCCATGGTGCGGATCAGCGCCGCGCCTTCCTTCGAGGCGATGTCGACCGTGATCGAGCGCTTGTTGCGGTTGGTCCCGAGGTAGTAGGCTGCCTCTGCCGTGTCGCTGCCGTCCCTGTCCTTGAGAAACGGCGGGCCCCAGCCGCGCGTGTCGTCGCCGCCGGGATGGTCGTGGCTCGCCGGCCGCTCAACCTTGACCACGTCGGCACCGAGATCGCCGAGGACCTGCGTGCACCAGGGCCCGGCGAGAACGCGCGAGAGGTCGAGCACGCGGATGCCGGCCAGCGCGCTGGCTGGCGGCGGGCTCGCGCCATGCTCACGCTCTGGGGAATCGGCAGCCATGAGCGGATTGTCGGACGCCGCCGGCATGGGCGCATCGGGATAATCTGCGCGATGGAGCCGTATCGACGTCCAGCGACCGCCTGCGTGGCGGCGACGATGGTGGCGCTCGCAGCGTGCTCGCCGGCGCTCAATTGGCGGATCGCCCGGCCCGACGGCGGCAATGTCGAGCTGCTTTTTCCCTGTCGTGCGGATCGACAGGTCCGCAACGTGCGCATCAACGGCATCGATGCATCGATGCAGATGGATTCGTGCCACGCAGACGGCGCGACCTTCTCGCTCGCGTTCGTCGATGCCGCAGATGCTCAGGTCACGCCGATGGTCCGCGCGCTTCGCGAGAAAGCGGTTGCCAATATCGACGGCACGCCATCCACGCTCGCACTCGCCGTGCCCGGCGCAACGCCCAGCCCGGACAGTCTGCGGCTACGGATCGGCGGCCGCTTGGCCGATGGCCGCACCGTCGTCGAAGAGACGGCCTTCTTCATCAAGGGCCGGCGCGTCTACCAGGCCACGGTTCTCGGCGAGTCGCCGTCCGCGGACGCCGCCGACATCTTCTTCACCTCGATCAAGATGGTGCGCTGAAGTGTCGATAATGCGCCGCCATGCCGGGACTTTTGATCATTGCCCATGCGCCGCTCGCGTCGTCGCTCAAGGCGGTGGCCGAGCATGCGTATCCCGACTGCGCCGCGAATCTCGCCGCGCTCGATGTCCTCCCGAACATGCCGGTCGAGGAAATCGAGGCCGAGGCTCGCCGGCTGCTCGAATGCGTGCGAACGCCGGAAGCCTTGATCTTCACGGACGTGTTCGGCGCAACCCCCTGCAACATCGCGCAGCGGCTGGCCGACGGCGTCCAGGTCAAGGTCGTCGCCGGGGTGAACGTGCCGATGCTCTGGCGTTCCCTTTGCTACAGCGCGGACCCGCTCGATGCCGTGATTGCGCGGGCCGTTGCCGGAGCGACGCAGGGCGTCATGCAGGTGGCGATCTCCCGACCGCAGAACCAGACGCGCAAGGCCGGCGGAAGTGATCAAAAAGACCGCCAGGATCAGTAACAAGCTGGGCCTGCACGCGCGTGCATCGGCAAAGCTGACCAAGCTCGCAGGGAGCTTTCGCAGCGAAATCTTCCTGAGCCGCAACGGCCGCCGCGTCAATGCAAAGAGCATCATGGGCGTCATGATGCTGGCTGCGGGAATCGGCTCCGAGATCGAGATCGAGATCGTCGGTGAAGACGAGGCCGGGGCCATTGACGCGCTGGTCCGGCTCATCGACGACAAGTTCGGCGAAGGGCAATAGGGCCACGGCGCCCGCATCGCTGCCCGTGGAGCCGCTGCTAGGATGGTTCCCATGAGCTTCCAGCTGTTCGGGCTGCCGGTGTCGAAGGGTGTCGCCATCGGCCGCGCCGTGCTCGTGGCGTCGAGCCGGATCGACGTCGCGCACTACTACGTTGGCGAGCCGGAGATCGACGCGGAAATCGGCCGCCTTCGTGCCGCGCGCGACATCGTCGCCACGGGCCTGACAGCCATGAAGGAAGACCTGCCGACCGATGCGCCGGCCGAGCTCTCGGCGTTGCTCGACGTGCACCTCATGCTGCTGCACGACGAGACCTTGAGCGGCGCGACCAAGCACTGGATCCGCGAGCGCCACTACAACGCGGAATGGGCGCTGTCCGCGCAGCTCGAGGTGCTGGCCCGCCAGTTCGACGACATGGAGGACGAGTACTTGCGCGAACGCAAGGCCGACCTCGAGCAGGTCGTCGAGCGGCTGCTCGGCGTGCTGGCGCGCGGCGTCGATGGCGCCGCACCGCTGGCGGCAGCGTCGAGCGGCCGGGAGGCGAGCGGCGATCCGCTGGTTCTGGTCGCGAACGACATCTCGCCTGCCGACATACTGCAGTGGAAGGGCGGCGTGTTCCTCGGCTTCGTCACCGATGTCGGCGGCAAGACCTCACACACTGCGATCGTCGCGCGCAGCATGGACATTCCGGCGGTTGTGGGAGCGCGCGAGGCGAGCCGTCTGATCCGTCAGGACGACTGGCTGATCATCGACGGCGACGCCGGGACGGTGATCGTCGATCCGCCGCCTTCGGTGATCGCCGAATACCGTGCCATCAAGAGCCGGCGCGACACTGGCCGAGCGGGGCTGGCCCGGCTGCGCTACTTGCCGTCCGTCACCCGCGATGGCGAGCACGTCGAGTTGCTCGCCAACATCGAGCAGCCCGGCGATGCCGCCGCTGCGCTCGAAGCCGGCGCGGTCGGCATCGGCCTGTTTCGCAGCGAGTTCCTCTTCATGAACCGCGGCGGCGATCTGCCCGGTGAAGACGAGCAGTTCGAGGCCTATCGCGTCGCCGTCGTGTCGATGAAGGGCCTGCCCGTGACGATTCGCACCGTCGACATCGGGGCCGACAAGGCGCTCGACCGGATGTCGGCCAACGAGCTGCGCCACGAGCACGCGCTCAACCCGGCTCTGGGTCTGCGCGCGATCCGCTGGAGCCTGTCGGAGCCGGCCATGTTCCGGCAGCAGTTGCGCGCGATCTTGCGCGCAGCGGCGTTCGGCAAGGTGCGTCTGCTGCTGCCGATGGTCGCGCACCTGAGCGAGGTCCGGCAGACGCTCGAGGCGCTCGCGCGTGCTCGCCAGCAGCTCGACGATGCGGGACGCGCCTATGGCACGGTCGAGCTCGGCGCGATGGTCGAAATACCGGCGGCCGCGTTGATGCTGCCGGCTTTCCTGCGCTACTTCGACTTCGTCTCCATCGGCACCAACGACCTGATCCAGTACACGCTCGCCATCGACCGCGCCGACGAAGCCGTCGCTCATCTGTACAACCCCTGGCACCCCGCTGTGCTGCAGCTCGTAGCCCAGACGATCGCCACCGCGCGCGCTGCAGGGAAGGGCGTGAGCGTCTGCGGCGAAATGGCCGGCGAGCCCGCCTTCAGCGAGCTGCTTCTCGCGATGGGATTGCGCAGCTTTTCCATGCATCCATCGCAGATCGTCACCGTCAAGCAACGTGTGCTCGCGACCGATTCTTCTCAATGGGCGTCGTGGCTGCCCCGCATTCTTGGCGCTGATGATCCGGAGGCGCAATGTGCCGTTGCGGCCCGGGCGGTCGCGCAAACTGGAGCTGGGTTGCGTGCGCCGGATGAGGCCCCTTCGCTGGTCCTGTCGAGCCCGGCGGCTTGACACCTCTTCCGAAAACGTGCCAGAATCGTAGTCTTCGCTGATCGAGCCCAAGTGGCCGGTCAGCCGCTCTGCGAAGAGCCCGTTCTTTAAAAACTAACAGCCGATAAGTGTGGGCGTTCGAGGCCGAGTGCCTGAGTCGCGAGACTCAGGTCTGATGGACCTTAAACGCTCATGAAGTGAAGTTCACTTCAATTCATTGAGTAGAAAAATCAAGATCGAACTGAAGAGTTTGATCCTGGCTCAGATTGAACGCTGGCGGCATGCCTTACACATGCAAGTCGAACGGCAGCACGGGAGCAATCCTGGTGGCGAGTGGCGAACGGGTGAGTAAT
>Ga0075520_1000944_pt1 | contig 13548 bp, 6 predicted proteins | sample NGEPerB_FD_75100 | JGI IMG/M metagenome (GOLD analysis project Ga0075520, IMG submission 75100) | Arctic peat soil microbial communities from the Barrow Environmental Observatory site, Barrow, Alaska, USA - NGEE PermafrostAB12-B | ecosystem: Environmental > Terrestrial > Soil > Wetlands > Peat ... | reverse complement strand
GTAGAAATCACTCGTTCCGGCCAGTTGATCGCTGCCGGTTACGCTCCCTATCTCGACTACAGACCGGCCACACCGGAGCAACTCGTAGCTGTGAAGGCTTTGTTCGATGAGCCGTGGCTTGGTCAAAACCTCGAACAGCGCGCTCTCGGCTTCGCCATTCAAAAAATCGTTCCGGGACATCTGGAGGAAATTCGCACCCGCCGCGAAGCCTACATCCAGAAAGTCATGCAACAGGTGAAAGCGCGCCTAACATCAGAAATCAATTATTGGGATCACCGCTCGAATGTTCTCAAAGCCCAAGAAGACGCAGGCAAGAGCCGGTCAAATATAAATTCCGCCAACGCTCGCCGCAGTGCCGACGATCTTGCCGACCGGCTAAAAAAGCGCATGGCAGAGTTGGAGCAGGAAAAAGCCATTGTCGCCCGGCCTCCAAATGTCTTGGGAGGCGCGCTGATTGTGCCCGCAAGTTGGTTTGCCAGCGCCGGGCAGACAAATGCTTTACGCGAAACGCCACCAAACTACGGCCCGCCCGACCGCGAAGTTGAACGTCTGGCGATGGAGAAGGTAATGCAATTTGAGCGCGAGCAAGGTTTCCTACCACGCGACATCAGCGCCGAGAATCGCGGCTACGACATCGAGAGCCGCGACCCAAAGACCGACCGTCTCCGCTTCATCGAAGTCAAAGGCCGCGTTAAGGGCGCGGCGACCGTCACCGTCACGAAGAACGAAATCTTGACCAGCCTAAATCGTCCAGAAGCCTTTATTCTAGCCATTGTGTTTGTCGCGTTGGGAGCAGGCGAGACTCCAATCTATTTGCGAGAATCGTTCACTCAAGAACCCGAGTTCGGCACAGCGAGCGTGACCTTCAAATTGTCCGAGTTAATGGAGAAGGCAAAAGCACAAAACGGTTAAATCGCGAAACGACTATGCAACCGCCAAACTACTTCAACAACATCCAGCGCCGCGCGTCTGAGCGTTGGGATCAGTTGGAGCGTGACCCGGACCTCGCCGGGCCTTGGCATCAGCTTTTCCGTCAGGTTCAGAGTCCACGGCACGTCGTCTCTGAATTGTTGCAGAACGCGGATGATGCGGGCGCAAAATCTGCGTCAGTTCGCGTTGAAGACAATGTGTTCATCTTTGAACACGACGGGGGTGATTTCGATGCGGAACAATTCACTTCACTGTGTCGCTTCGGTTTTTCCAACAAGCGCACATTGCACACGATTGGCTTCCGTGGCGTTGGTTTCAAATCCACGTTCAGCCTTGGTGACACCGTCGAGGTTCACACACAGACGTTGGCGGTTTGTTTTAAGAAGAAGCGGTTCACTGAGCCGGTTTGGCTGCCCGATGCCAGACCGACGCAGCGGACAGTCATTCAAGTCCGCATCGCGGATCGCAATCGCGCCTCTCAATTGCAAAAGAATTTTGAAGAATGGGCGCAAAGCCCCGCCTCACTGCTCTTTTTCAACAGCCTCAAGGAACTCACCATTGAGGGGCAAGTCATCAAACGTCAGCCGCTTGGCAAAGGGCCGGTGGTGGATTCGTCATGGGTGAAATTGGTCGGAACGGACGCGCAAAAAATTCTCGTCGTTCAAAGTGAGGCCATCCGTTTTCCTGACGAGGCCGCCGAGGAGATACGCTCCGAGCGAGGCGTCGTTGCGGAGGATTTGCATCTTCCCCCTTGCCGCGTCGAAATCGTTCTCGGCTCGTCAGAAACCAAGCGTCTTTTCGTCGTTCTTCCGACAGGCGCGGAGTTGAATCTGCCGTTCTCATGCAACGCGCCTTTCATTCAAGACCCCGCGCGCTTCGCCATCAAAGACCCGGCCACTTCACCGACAAATCGTTGGCTCTTGGAGCGCGCGGGCAGGCTTGCGGGCAACGCCATGCTCCAATGGCTCGGCAACCATGATCTTTCGCCGAAAGAACGCACGGCAGCTTACGAATTGTTGAAAAGCGCTGTTCAATTCGCTCCCGGACTGGATGGCACATGCAGTCAGATCATCATGGAGAATATGCTGGCCGAGTTGAACGACCAACGCCTCGTTCTCACAACCGGCGGTAAGCTTGCGAAAGCGGGCGAATGTGTTTCCGTCCCAGCGGGATTGTTTCCTGTTTGGGAATCCGAACAGCTAACCAAATTGTTTGCTCTTGGCAGCAGCCATTTACTTGCGTCCGAAGTGTCCGGTTCTGCCCGTGTCGCTTTGCGGTCACATGGATGGCTCAAAGACATTGGTTCAAATGAAGTGCTCCAGCGACTGGAACAGAGCGACCAAGTTCCGTGTCCGGCTTCATGGCCGCAAGTTCACGCCCTGTGGTCGTTCGTGCAAGACACGATTGAATATGATTGGAACAACGAACGCCGGCGACGGATGAAGCTCGTGCCGGTTGACGGAAGCAAAACCCTTCACACCGCCAACGGCGTCGTTCGGCTTTCATCCAGACGCGATTTACTCTCCGCTGACGACTGGAAATTCGTCATGAATTACGCGCCGACGATGGACGCCGAGTGGCTCGCGTGGATTTCCAAACGCGCACCCAAAAAGACGACAGCGGCATCGGACGATGAAAGCGATTCCGGTTACAGCCTCCTCCAGGTGCTGGCTTTGCACGAACCGAGTCCGGTGGATCGGATTGCGGCCCAGGCGTCACTTAGAATTTTCACCGGCAAACAGCCCACGCTTGCCGACTGCGTGCGAATCGCTCACATCATGGCCGCGCTCGGTGCAAGCATCCCCGATGGGTTTCGATACGCCACCAAAGACCTACATCTCCGCGATAGCAGTCATGGCATCGTGGTGGACGAAACAGGCCGTGTTGAAGACATTGTTCCGGCATCGTGGGCGAAGGAACACGTTTTGCATGAAGAATACTCGCGCAATTTTGTCTCTTGCACGGCGGATATTTGGAAGCAATGGATTCGCACGCCGGGAAGCGAGTTGTTGCACTTCGCGCCCATCGTCGAGCAGCAGCGGAATCTTTACAGTCGTGATGCCATCACGCGCTTCGTCAACAGTCGCGGCGCAGGCGAGCCTGAAGAATTCCATTACCGTCGCGACGACTTCACAGTCGTTGACCACGGATTTCCTCCTGAACTGGTAAAGCATTGGCAGACACTTGCGATCCGCGACTCCGCAATATGGGCTGGAGTCCTTGAAGGAATTCTTTTGTCTCCGGCGCATGATTGGGAGAGCAAAACTGAAGCTGAAATTCGCCACAACAGCGGGCGTGGAAGCGACAGGTCGCTTGACTGCGGTTCTATCCCAGCCGAATGGATCAACTATCTGCGCGCTGTGCCTTGTCTGCCCGATAGTCACGGCAAGCTTCACATACCGGCAGAGCTTTTTCTTCTCACGCCCGATACCGAGCCACTCAGAGGCGTTGAGCCATTCATCCGCTTGGAACTCGACACCGAACGCACCAAGCCACTCTTGAAGTTGCTTGGTGTCAGGGATACGCCTGCCGACGCCGACAAACTTCTTTCTCGGCTGCACGCGCTATCCGGTATAACACAACCGCTCAATCACCTCGCGCAAATCTCCCGGCTTTATGAAGCACTGGACAGAATCGCCGTCAGGTGTGCCCCGGCGCAGTTGAACCCCATTGCGGAAGCGTTCAGCCAAAAGGCAATTATTCTGACTGACGCAGGCGAGTGGATGACTTCGGGCGAAGTTTCCATTTTTCCTGACGAGGACAACAACTCGCCGACAGTTCACGCCTCTCTCCGCAACCTTTCTTTGTGGCCGAGAATCGGCGTGTCCGAACGTCCCGCTCTGGAGCGCACGATTGAATGGCTGAAGTCTCTCGAAAGCGGCGCGAAGCTCGACACCACCGCCGCGAAGCGCGTCCGCTCGGCGCTTCAACGCGACCCCGCTCGCATTTGGAATGAATGTGAACACTGGCTCACGCTTGATTCAACTTGGCAGCCAATCGAAACGCTCCGGTATCGGCTCACGATGCAGGGTCTTACGAAGCGGGGTGAGCTTTTTCAATCCATCAAAGGTGTTACGGCAAATCTTCAAATGTTGAGTGCAGACGTGGTGCAACTTCCCCCGTTCGTCGGCATCTGTAATCTCGGAGAAATTGTCGAATTTCGCGTTACCCGATGCGTTGTAGTCCCCGGCAGAATTGAGCCAAAAAAGTGGCTTGCCGAACTCGCAGAAGGATTGTGCCGCGTAAAATTTTCCGACGAGGAGGACACTCACCGCGTCAAGTCTGTGGCTAAACGTCTGCAACAAACGACATGGTGCGCTTTCACGCACCTGGACGTTACTCCATACGTCGAGGGCGCACCGGCTGGCGAACCGTTCACGCCCAAGGCATTGTGGCAGGACGTGAATCTTTATGTGGCCGGCCAGTCCACTGTGAAGCTCTACAAAGAATTGGCCGACGAATTGGCACGGCCTTTTTCGCAAACACAAGTTTCCGACGCCATTGCTGCGTGCATTGATCGCACGCCCGAATTTGTTGCCGAATATCTTGAAGCGCATTTCGTGCTGGACGCTCAACCCGAACTGCCACCGACGCAACTACCCGATCCGTCATCCGAAACCGAATCTGTAACGCCGGAACAACCGGTCCAGGATGCACCCGAAACCACGGACGCGGAAACTCCCGCCCCGACCGCCGAAGAAGTTTCTCCGGCGGCAAGCGACGATGAGCCTACCGGGGAAACTCAGCCTGAACCGACCGCGACCGAAGCCGAGCCGCCGAAGCCTCCGCAACCACCGAAGCCGACACTGATTGAACTTTACGCCAAGCACCGGGGATTCCGCTGGCATCCGACCGAAAAGTGCTTCACCCACGCGGACGGCCGTTGGATTGAGAAATCAGAAAGCCCGTTCAATTGGGAAGAGCATGACGAGAAGGGAGAGCTTGCCACCCGCATTTGGGTCACGGAGCAAAAGTTGGCGAACGGTGTGGAGATTACCGCCGAGCTTTGGACTCTCATGGGCCAGCAACCGAACTCGACTACAATGGTGGTCGTTAGCGACGACCACGCACCGTGCGCGCTGACCGGACACGAACTTCTGGAACTGAAGGACTCGCGCCAAATCACGCTGCACCCGGCGCGCTACCGGATCGTTGAAACCACCTGAATAGGCAATACGAATATGAATACAAGCGACGAATCGAAACCATTCCGAGTGTTATCACTTGATGGAGGGGGAATGCGCGGCCTCTATACCGCAACCTTGCTTCAACGGCTGGCGTCTCGTTTTTCCGAAGAACACAAAACACCTGAATTGGACATTGGAAAAGGATTCGACTTAATCCTTGGCACAAGCACCGGAGGAATACTTGCCACCGGCCTCTCCTTTGGTTTGTCCATTTCAAAAATCATTGATTTATACCGAAACGTCGGACCAAAGATTTTTCGGAATCCCCAGCCGCAGAGCAGAGTGGCTTTTTTGATTTGGGCAGCTAAATCATTTTTGAAGCCCGCGAACTCCGCCGCTCCGCTTCGTCAGGCATTGGAAGACCTTTTCGGCAATACAACGGTGAAAGAGTTGTATGATAACCGAAACATCGGCTTGTGCCTCACCGCCGTAAGATTGCTGGACGAGAAATTTCGGGTCTTCAAGACACCGCATATCCCAACAAAAAATCTCGATAATCCATATCACCTCGTGGATTTGTGCCTGGCAACCAGTGCCGCTCCAATTTTCCTGCCGCTTGCTGGCATCCGATCACCCCTCGACTCACAAATTCTCGAAAGTTATGCCGACGGTGGTCTCGCAGCGAACAATCCCGTCTTGATTGGCCTGATCGAAGCATTGCAATTGGCAAAACCAAACCAGCCCATTCACATTCTGTCAGTAGGCACTTGTTCCGCGCCAGAGGGGATGCTCCTCAATGAGAAGTCCCTCATGCGCGGATTATGGCATTGGAAAGCCGGGGCAAAAGCGCTCTCACTCTCGATGAACGCTCAGGCTTCGAGTGCAGATTTCGCCGCACAGTTTTTGGCCAAGTGCCTTTCAACCGACGCCCGGCAAATCAGGATCGTCCGTTTCCCTGAAGAACGCCGCTCGGAGGCACACCTGAAGTTCCTTCAAATGGATTTGGCTTCACCGGATGCGTTACACGCCTTTGCCACATTTGGCGCGGACGACGCGGTTGCGGCATACCGGCTTTGCCAGGACGAAATCAGCAACGAGCAGGGTAAAACTATCGCCGACACTTTCCGCAGTATGCCGGAATTAACCACAAAAAACCAACAGGAGCTAAAACTATGATTGATTGCAGTAAAGAAATCAGAAACTTCCACGATGATCGCGTGAAGTTACCCGAAGACATTCGGAAAAAGCTCTCCGACCAGGCGGAGGCGAACGAGCGTCGCCTAAAGGACGGACTGAAGGAAGCCGAAGAACCAGCACCTAGCCATTTTGTTCTCCAAGGCTCTTACGCCATGAGAACGACCGTCCAACATCCCGAAAATGACTACGACATTGACGACGGTGTTGTCTTCTCGAAGGAATCACTAAAAGGAAGACAAGGAGCGGATAAAACCCCGCTCGATGCGCGGAAGATGGTGTGCGATGCCCTCTATGACGATGCGTTCAAGAAAAAGCCCGAGGTGCGGGACAACTGTGTGTGCGTTTTTTACAACGAAGGTCATCATGTGGACGTTCCCGTGTATCGGATGGAAAACCCCGACTCGGACAGCACGCTCTATGAACTTGCGAGCGCCGATTGGAAAAAATCCAATCCAGAAGCCGTCACCGAATGGTTTCAGAAGCAACTCAATGCCAAACATTCCTCACAGGAAAAAGCAGGCCACCACCAAATGCGCCGGATGGTAAGACTGTTGAAGAAGTTTGCCATCAGTCGTGCGAGTTGGAACATGCCGAGCGGTTTCGTCCTGACTGTGCTTACGAATGAACGTTATTGGAACTACGACGAGCGCGAAGACCAGGCTTTCTACAACCTCCTCAAATCCGTCAAATCACGGTTGGATGGATCGCTTGTGGTCCAACATCCCGTGCTTGCCGAGACGCTCACTAAAACGAACGAAGACGCTTGCATGAAGGAACTGCGCGAGCGGTTGGAGTGGGCAATTTCCGAATTGGAAATCACCCAAACGACCGATTCAAAAAAGCAGGCGCTTAAAGCTTGGCGGAGAGTCTTCGACACCGATTACTTTGACGACCAGATTGATGAAAGCAGTTCAAAATGTTCGTTGGTGATCGCGAACGACGAACCGACCGCGCCGGTTCAAAAAGCGGGGGGAGGCCGGTTTGGTTGAGCGCTCAAAAGTTGTCCAGCGTGTGCGCGAGGCGCAAATCAAGGAGATTGACGAATTTTTAATCTCTGAACGCTCTGCCCGACGCATGACTGAACGAGAGTTGGCTCGCGAAGGACATAGCTTCGCGGGCTGGCTCGCCGAATTGCTCGTGGCGGACCATTCATTTGTTGTCCGCATCCGGCTCGGTCGCAACTTTCCTTTTCATCCGCCAGAAATCCTGCTTCAGGATACTTCCTGCTACCTAAAGTTTCCGCATGTGGAGAAGACCGGAAAGCTGTGCCTTACTTCCGGCCCAGCCTCATTCTCCCCGGCACGTCCGAAAGAAACGATGAAGTATCTTCTCGACCAAGCCTGCCAGCTACTTGCGGATTCGGTTGCTGGCGTGAATCGCGAGGACTTCATCACCGAATTCCAGAGCTATTGGCCGGGCCACCTGATTGAGAAAGCCACACCGTTCTGGAGCGTGCTCACGCACAAAGAAGAAAGCCGTCTTGTCCATTGTTGGCCGGGAAGCACGTTCTCATTATTTGCGGAAACACCAGCGGAGTGTAGGGAATGGGTGAAGAATCTCAACGGAGGCGTTTCGCCAAAAAACATGGAGATCATTCCTTCCGTGTTTGTCTGGTCGAACAAACCAATTTACCCCGAAGATTACCCAGCCACGAGTGCGGCCTTTCGCCGTTTGGCGCTAACGTCCCACGCGGACATTGACAAGACTCTCATTCAGATTGCTCCGCAGGATTCACGAACTTTGCCGGTGATGTTCGGTTTCGCGACGGCTGCCGGGCCGGTCTTCGCCGGGCTGGTGTTGAAAGAGCCGAAGATTGCTGACGTAGCTGGGAAAGGCGTTCGCAACTGTAAGAGCGACGGCTTCCGTCAGGGAAAGATGCCGCGTGAAGTTCTCTTGAACCGATATTTTGGTGCAATGTCGGCCATTGGAGCAAACGTCTTTCGTGCCGACGCCGCATGGATTCATGCCCGCGGCGGTAACGGCGGCAATGCGGAGTTCGGCAAGAAACGAGTCGGGATATTCGGCTGCGGCTCTTTGGGCGCAGATGTTGCGTTCCTTCTCGCCAAGAGTGGCGTCGGTGGTTTTTATCTCACCGACAATCAGGTTCTCTCCCTTGATAATATCGGTCGTCACATTCTCGGCGCTGACTACGCCCGGCAGAACAAAACCGACGCGCTCGAAACATTTCTAAAAAAACAATTGCCCCAAGTTTCCATTGAGACGAGCGGCGGTCATGACATCGAAACTATTCTTCGCGAAAGGCCAGGCGTTTTCGAGCGGCTTGATCTGATCATCTCCACTACCGGCGATTGGGCGAGTGACTGCGCGCTCAACGTCGCATCGCGACAGTGGCCGAATTTTCCGCCCGTCATTTTTGGATGGACGGAAGCCTATGGCATCGCCGGACACGCACTCATGGTCAACGCCCACGGCGGCTGTCTCGCGTGCGGCATGACGGAGCATGGCTCTTTTGAAGGACGGGTTGTTGAGTGGCAAACGCCGGACAAAACATTGTTACGCGCAACCGGGTGCGGTGATTTTTATCAACCGTATGGCGTCACCGACGTTGCACCCACGAAGGCGCTGATTGCCGAACTCGCTCTCGATTTTCTCAACAGCAAGACCAGCCATCCGGCGTGGCGCACCTGGGTTGGCGATCTTTCTCGTCTTTCAACTCTTGGCGGGGATTTACGCGAACCGTGGAACGCTAAATTGTCCCCACCCGAACTCGGCAGACGATTTTTCAGCCAGTCATGGGAACGTAATCCGCGCTGTCCGCTCTGCAAAAACTGATGAACCGCAAACCAACATTTGAGCAATTGTGCTACCGAACTGGCAAAGCCGGCGGTGAACTTGTCATTGGCTCGGAAGTGCTTCAACACTTCCACGCACACCGCCAGATGAAATCTCTTGCCAGCGAAGTCGGTGGACAACTTTTTGCCGAGTTCCAACCCGGACGCATCTGCATCTGTCTCGCCACCGGCCCGGCCAGTGTGGACAAGCGCAGCCGCTTTTGGTTTGTCCCGGATCAAAAACGGCAGAACACCGAAATTCAAAAGCACTTCAAGGAGCGTCTGCATTTTGTCGGAGACTGGCACACTCACCCCGAACCGACTCCCACGCCATCCGGCACGGATTTGAACAGTATGCGGGAATGTTTCAAGAAGTCGCGGCATCAGCTCAAATCGTTCGTTATGATTATCGTGGGTCAGGCGGAATTTCCAGACGGGTTGTGGGTGAGCCTGCACACGGAGAAGCGAACCGACCGACTTGAGTTGATTTCAAACAATGGCATCACTTGCTGCAATGGCCGGAATCCTGTTCAATTGAGTGCCAAGTTTTCCAAATGACCTACAAAAAGAAACTTATTGAAGTCGCGTTGCCGTTGCCTGAAATCAACGACGCGTCTTCTTACGACAAGATGCCCGGCATCGGGCCGCACCCGAAAGGCATTCATCATTGGTGGGCGCGATTACCGTTGCCAACAGCGCGAGCAGTCCTCTTCGCATCGGTCGTTACTGATCCTTCAGACGACCCGGTTTGGATGGGAAAGAGCGAGGTTGAACAAGATGCCGAACGCGAGCGGCTATTCGGAATTGTGCGTGAACTCATGGGTAAGAAACTGCATGAGCAGCCACAGATTTACGCAAAGGCGCGAGCCGAAATGCTCCGTCACTGCGATGGGAAAATGCCGCCAGTGCTCGATCCGTTCGCTGGCGGCGGCTCAATTCCACTCGAAGCCGCCCGGCTTGGCTTTGAAGCGCACGCGGCAGACCTCAACCCCGTCGCTGTTCTCCTCAACAAATGCAACCTCGAACTCGCCCCACGTTGGGTTGGGCAGTCTCCGGTCAACCCGGAAGACCGCCTCCACATTGGCGGCAAACAATCTTGGCGTGGCACTCAAGGGCTGGCAGCAGACGTGCGTTATTATGGTCGCATCATCCGCACTCGCGTGCAGGAAAAAATCGGCCATCTTTATCCAAAGGTGCGCCTCCCGAAGGAGCATGGCGGCGTTGAGGCCAACGTCATTGCGTGGGTGTGGACGCGAACGGTTGCAAGTCCGAATCCTGCGGCGCGCGGAAAACATATCCCGCTTACATCGTCGTTCATACTCGCGACAAAGACTGGCGGGCAAGTGTGGGCGGAGTTGTTGAAAGACGACGCCTCGCCAAACGGTTGGCGTTTTGAGGTGCGAGCGGGAAACCTCAACAAGGACGCCTTGGCAAAGGCGAAGCTAGGCACGCGAGCGGGAAAAGCGCAGGACTTCATTTGTTTTCTTACCGAAACGCCAGTAGCGCGCAGTTACATTCAAGCGGAGGGAAAGGCTGGACGCCTCAGCCAAAGGCTGATGGCGGTCGTTGCCGATGGTCGAACTGGCCGCGTGTATGTGACACCGGGAGACGACCAAGAAAAAATTGCTCTTGAAGGGCCAAACGCAACGATTGTCAGCGAAGCGCGAGCGACTTTTCTTGATGGCCACTTGCCGAATCGGGCTGGCATCACTGGTGGGGTCTGCTCCGCCTACGGTTTCGAGACTTGGGGAACATTGTTTTCTTCCCGGCAGATCATTGCGCTCGTCGCTCTTAGCGATGCGCTGAAGAGCTTGAGCCGTGAAATTGAACATGACGGAACTGCGGCAGGCTTGAATGCGCCGGATGCCGATTTATACGCAAAAACAGTTTCAACATTTCTGGCTCTTTCCCTCGACCGCTGTGCTGACTTCAACAACTCGCTGTGCCGTTGGAGTTCATCCAACCAGAAAGTGATGAATCTGTTTGCTCGGCAAGCACTGCCGATGGTATGGGATTTTGCCGAGGCCAACACACTTAGTGATTCCGTCGGAGCGATGAAAACCTGCTGCGAATACGCAGCGGACTGCATCGAAGTGCTGGCCAACGACAAGCCGCGCGTCGGCAACGCCGCGCAAGCCGATGCCGCGAACAGCGCTAACACGGTTGATTCACTGCTCGTCAGCACTGACCCGCCATACTATGACAACATTGGCTACGCTGCATTAAGTGACTTTTTCTATGTCTGGCTTCGCCGTTCAATAGGTGCTCTGCATCCTGATATTTTTTCGACGATGCTCGTGCCCAAAGAGCCGGAACTTACCGCTACGCCGTTTCGATTCGACGGCGACCGCCAAAAGGCGAAGGAGCATTTCGAGGCTGGTTTTCGTTCTGCATTTACGAGTCTCCGTAGCCGCCTCGACCACCGATTTCCACTCACGGTTTATTATGCTTTTAAGCAGAGCGACGATGAGGAAGACGGCGGAGACGACGGCGGCGTTGACCTTACTACCGGCTGGGAGACATTGCTGGAGGCTTTGATTTCCGGCGGCTTTACAATCACTGCGACATGGCCGGTGCGCGCTTCGCAGAAATGGCGCATGATCTCAATGGGAACGAACGCACTCGCGTCCTATATTGTTCTTGCCTGTCGGCCACTTGCCACGAACGCAGGCGTAGTTTCGCGTCGTGACTTTCTCACGGATTTGAAACGAGAACTTCCACCAGCTTTGCGTCACTTGCAGCAAGGCAACATCGCTCCGGTGGACTTGGCTCAGGCCGCTATCGGACCAGGCATGGCTGTGTTCTCCCGTTACGCACAGGTGCTTGAAACCGACGGCACACGGATGTCAGTCCGCACTGCGCTGACACATATCAACAAAACACTTGACGAGGGCTTGGCCGCGCAGGAAGGCGAATTTGACGCAGACACGCGCTGGGCAGTGGCGTGGTTTGACCAAAATGGATTCAACGAAGGACTGTATGGCGACGCGGAGACACTTTGCACGGCCAAGAACACAAGCGTGGCCGGCATGGTCGAGGCCAACATTCTCGCCGCCAAAGGCGGCAAGGTGCGGTTACTGAAAAGGGAGGAGTTGGACGCGGATTGGAATCCGGCTACGGACAAGCGGCTTACCATTTGGGAAATCACGCATCACCTGATTCGCCGTTTGGAGCAAGGCGAATCCGGGGCGGCGGAATTGATCCGTCAACTCGGCGCGAAAGCCGAAGTCGCGCGGGACCTTTCGTATCGGCTCTACACGATTTGCGAACGTCGCAAGTGGGCGCAGGATGCCATCGCTTACAACACCCTCGTCCTCTCCTGGGGTGACGTGCAACGGCTGGCTGGAGAAATCAAAGTGGCCACGCCGAGCCAAGGAGAAATGACATTATGAGCCATCTTCACCTGAACATATTTCCAATCAGCATACCCGATGCAAAAATTCAGGTGGGGGTGCTGCCATTTGATTCAAAGGACGCGCTGCGCGAACTGCGCGCAAAACACAACGGCACACATATTTTCAAGCGAGTGCATCTTGAGGGAAAGGATTTGATTTATTCCATCCGACTCGATGGGGCTTCATGCACCATCGCTCCAGAACAGCGGCAAATTGCATTGCGAGAAAATCTCGGCGTCGTCCGCAGCCTGGTTGTCGAAAATTTCATCACAAGTTTTGCCGGGAAATCCGGCCGGAAAATCGTGGATGTCGGCCCGTTGAAAGTATTGTCATCGGAACAGGAACACGATTTTATCGGCCAAGCCGCAGCGGGGGACACCGTTCCGCCGTGGTTGGTAGTTCGTCTGGCGCATACCATCGAGGCGCGAGTATTCGAGTTTGAGGGGCAGCAACCATTTCTCGGATTAGTTTTCGACCATCATTCCTTCCGGCGCATCGCACGACCCTGTTCAGATTGGATCAACGCTGGATTTGACCTCACCGGGCTTTACGTTTCGGAGCAAATGCCGTTGAACGATGCTCGCATTCAACCACGGATGCAATTGGTGGGGCGCGTATCCAAGGTTGAGGGGATGAAGCTGCATTTGGCAGATTGTCGAGAAAGCCGGGACATCGTTGACGCCTCTGCCGTCGAAGTAGAGGCCGATTACGAAGGCTTCATGCGTTGCCTGTCTGCGGTTTTTGGCGTCAAAGCGAAATCCATTGAGCGGAAATTGTTCGAGCTTCAGTCTGCGGCCCAAGTTGGCCCAAAAAAGTTGAGCGAACTTCTGCGCGTTGAAATTAAATTGACCCAGCGGAATTTACGCCTGCTACCGGGCGTGGAGGTAACTGTGCTGCCGCATCTCGACGACCAAGGAAAAAGGTTTCCGAGTGTGCGCCACGCGCCGCAAGCGCTTTACGTCTTTGACCCAACTTTCAACAAACCAGCACTTACCGATGCCAAACGTGGCATTGCGGATCACGGCCCTTACAGTCAGCGCGGATTCACCCCATCGAAACCGCGAATTTGCGTCGTCTGTCAGAGGTCGCGAAAGGGCGAAGTGGAGC
>Ga0075520_1000941_pt1 | contig 13564 bp, 13 predicted proteins | sample NGEPerB_FD_75100 | JGI IMG/M metagenome (GOLD analysis project Ga0075520, IMG submission 75100) | Arctic peat soil microbial communities from the Barrow Environmental Observatory site, Barrow, Alaska, USA - NGEE PermafrostAB12-B | ecosystem: Environmental > Terrestrial > Soil > Wetlands > Peat ... | reverse complement strand
CGACCAGATCAAGCTGAAGAAGACGATCGCCACCGCGATGCGGATGCTCGACAACGTCATCGACATCAATTACTACGCGGTCAAGAAGGCGCGCGACTCGAACCTGCGCCACCGCCCGGTCGGCCTCGGCATCATGGGCTTTCAGGACGCGCTCTACGAAATCGGCGTGCCCTACGCGTCGGATGCCGCCGTCGAGTTCGCCGACCGTTCGATGGAAGCGGTTTGCTATCACGCCTACTGGGCCTCGACCGAGCTCGCCGCGGAGCGCGGCCGCTACTCGAGCTATCGCGGCTCGCTCTGGGACCGTGGCATCCTGCCGATCGATTCGCTCGACCTGCTCGCCAAGCAGCGCGGCAGCCTCAAGACCGACGCCGGCCGCTCGCTCGTCGAGATCGACCGCAGCACGACGCTCGACTGGAATCTGCTGCGCAAGCGCATCGGCGAGCACGGAATGCGCAACTCGAACTGCGTCGCGATCGCGCCGACGGCGACCATCTCGAACATCGTCGGCGTCAGCGCGTCGATCGAGCCGTCGTTCGGCAACCTGTCGGTGAAGTCGAACCTGTCCGGCGAATTCACGATCGTCAACGAATACCTTGTCCGCGATCTGAAGAAGGCGGGTCTGTGGGACGAAGTGATGGTCATGGACCTCAAGCACTTCGACGGTTCGCTGCAACGCATCGACCGTGTACCGGTAGACGTGAAGTCGCGCTACGCCACGGCGTTCGAGATCGAGACGAAGTGGCTCGTCGAGGCCGCCGCCCGGCGCCAGAAGTGGATCGATCAGGCGCAGTCGCTCAACATCTACATGGCTGGCGCTTCGGGCAAGAAGCTCGACGAGACCTACAAGCTGGCATGGCTGCGCGGTTTGAAGACGACCTACTACCTGCGCACCTTGAGCGCGACGAATGCCGAGAAATCCACCGTGAAGACGAGCCAGCACAACGCGGTGTCGAGCGGTGCGCGATCGGCGCCGGGCGCGGCGATCGCCGCGCCGACCATCGCGCCGTCGCAGACGATCGCGAGCGACGTCGACATGGAATCGGAAGTGAAGTTCTGCGCGCTCGACGATCCCGAGTGCGAAGCGTGTCAATGAGTCGCGCGGTCGCATCGAGAGGCTGTGCGTTCGTTCGCGATGCACCGCAATTTCGATGCGTGCGCGATGCGACGGAGCAACATCGATGAAGCGATGCGAGCGATAAGTCTTGGGCTTTCGCACAGATCGCTCGGATAATCAAGAGGCAGAGGAAATATTCGCAATGTTGGTTTGGGAAGAAGACAGAACCACCGAGAACGTTCACGCCGCAAGTACCGCGCCCCACGCGGTTCCCGTCTTGCGTTCGGTCCTCCCGTCGGCCGTCGAGGCGACGCTCCCGCTCGATTCGCAAGCCGCTGTTCCTGTCGTCGCCGCGTCCACCGCGGCACCGGTTGCGCGCCGCGTCAAGGCTGCCGACAAGCGGATCATCAACGGCCGCACCGACGTCAATCAGCTGGTCCCGTTCAAGTACAAGTGGGCCTGGGAAAAGTACCTCGCCACCTGCGCCAACCACTGGATGCCGCAGGAAGTGAACATGTCGCGCGACATCGCGACGTGGAAGGATCCGAACGGCCTGACCGAAGACGAGCGTCGCATCGTCAAGAGGAACCTCGGCTTCTTCGTCACCGCCGATTCGCTCGCCGCCAACAACATCGTGCTCGGTACGTATCGCCACATCACGGCGCCCGAGTGCCGGCAGTTCCTGCTGCGCCAGGCGTTCGAGGAAGCGATCCACACACACGCCTATCAGTACATCGTCGAGTCGCTCGGCCTGGACGAAAGCGAGATCTTCAACGCCTACAACGAGGTCCAGTCGATCCGCGACAAGGACGAGTTCCTGATCCCCTTCATCGAGGCGATCTCGGATCCGCACTTCCACACCGGCACCGAAGAGAACGACCGGACGTTGCTCAAGTCGCTGATCGTCTTCGCCTGCCTGATGGAAGGGCTCTTCTTTTACGTCGGCTTCACGCAGATCCTCGCGCTCGGCCGGCAGAACAAGATGACGGGTGCTGCCGAGCAGTACCAGTACATCCTGCGCGACGAGTCGATGCACTGCAACTTCGGCATCGATCTCATCAACCAGATCAAGGCCGAGAACCCCAACCTCTGGACGGCCGAGTTCAAGGCCGAGATCCGTGATCTGTTCGAGCGTGCCGTGGCGCTCGAATACCGCTACGCTGAAGACACCATGCCGCGCGGCGTGCTCGGCATGAACGCCTCCATGTTCAAGGGCTATCTGCGCTACATCGCCAACCGGCGGGCGACGCAGATCGGCCTCGAGGAGCTCTTCCCGAACGAGGAAAACCCGTTTCCGTGGATGAGCGAAATGATCGACCTGAAGAAGGAGCGCAATTTTTTCGAGACGCGCGTCATCGACTACCAGACCGGTGGTGCGCTTTCGTGGGAATGAGCTGGAACGACGCAGGCCTCGCGGCCTGCGAACTCCCGGCGCAAAGCCGAGGCGCCTTCCGGTGCCTCGCAGGCTCGCGTGCCAATCGGCGCGGGCCTTCAGAGATCAAGATTCGCAGGAGATCGAGAAGCGCCGCAGAAGCGCTTCCATCCTGCTCCCCGATTCACGGTACCGGGCGCCCCTCCTGGGCAGTTTGGACCGTGAATAGCTGATCGATTCCCCTCCGGAATCAGTCAGTTCCATGTCAACTTGATCAAGGAGAAACGTGATGGCAACTGCGAAAAAAGCCGCCAAGAAGGCGCCGGCGAAGAAGATGGCGCATAAGAAGGCGCCGGCCAAGAAGGCTGCGCACAAGGCGCCGGCCAAGAAGGCCGCGAAGAAGGCGGCGAAGAAGTCGCCGGCCAAGAAGACCGCGAAGAAGGCGGTCAAGAAGGCCGCCAAGAAGGCGCCTGCCAAGAAGAAGGCCGCGAAAAAGGCCGCGAAGAAAGCGCCTGCGAAAAAGGCGGCCAAGAAGGCTCCTGCGAAGAAGGCCGCCAAGAAGGCCGCGAAAAAAGCGCCTGCTAAGAAGGCGCCTGCGAAAAAGGCGGCCAAGAAGGCGCCTGCGAAGAAGGCCGCTGTCGCACCCGCGACACCGGCCGCGCCTTCGGCTCCGGCCAAGACGGCGCTGAGCCCGCAAGCGGCTTGGCCGTTTCCGACCGGAAGCAAGCCCTGAGAGAGCGACGGGCGCATCTGCGCCCGTCGATCAAACCCGGCCACGGCCGGGTTTTTTATTTTCAGGAGCGCGCGTCCCTCAGGGCATGATCTGCGTGTCCGCGAAACCGTGCGCAGCGACGAGCGGCATCATTCCCGAGTGGGTTTCGACGATCCGCTCGGCGGCGGCCAGGGCCTGCTCGAGGTCACGCGTCCGCTGTCGGCTCGACTCGGTATCCGACAGCGCCTTGCGCTGGGCGTCGAGCTCTTTTTTCAGGGCTTCGATCTGCTTCTTGGCTTGCAGCGTCTGTTGTTGCGAGAAGAGACGGCCCTGGTCGCTCTTGTGCAGCCGTTGCGCCGCCGCAAGAAGCTTTCTTCCGTACCACCAGCGGCAAGCGGCCCAGGTGGCGGCGGACGCGATCACGAGGCCGATGACCAGCACGATCGCAATGGTGAAGCCTTGGCGCATGTCCATGCTGTGGCGCTTCGGATGATCCGGGGGAGAACTTGAGCCGGGCGTGGTTCAGGTGGCGACGAGCGTGCGATCCAGCACATGATTCTGGCCGCCCCGGCTGGCGATCTTCAATGCGCCCAGCCGGTTGCCGAGCCTGGCGCAACGCTCGAGCGCCCAGCCTCGCTCGAGACCGTAGAGAAGAGCGGCACGGAAGGCGTCACCGCAGCCGGTCGGATCGACCACCTCCGTGGCGTCGACTCCCTCCACATGGCTGCGCGTGCCGCCTTGCCACAGGTCGCATCCTTCGGCAGCCAGTGTCACGACGACGCCGCGCAGGTGCGATCTCGACATCGCTTCGAGCGACAGGCCGGTGCGTTCGCAAAGCATCCGCGCCTCGTAGTCGTTGACCGTCACCCAGCTGGCCTGGTCCATGAAATGGCGCAGTTCGGCGCCGTCGAACATCGGCAGGCCCTGTCCGGGATCGAAGATGAACGGCACCTTGGCTGCTGCCAGGTCGGCGGCGTGGCGCAGCATCGCCGCGCGTCCATCGGGCGCGATGATGGCGATGGCCAGATCGTCGCGTTTCGGAATGTCGATCTCGTGCGCCGACTGCATCGCCCCCGGATGGAACGCAGTGATCTGGTTGTTGTCTTGGTCCGTGATGATGAATGCCTGCGCCGTATAGGCGTCCGGATCCACGCGCACGTGGTCCGTGACGATGCCCCAGCCGCGCAGTCGCTCGACGTAGTCGGCGCCGTCGCTGCCGACCGAGGCGAGAACGATGGCCGTGCCGCCGAGCTTGGCGAGGTTGTAGGCGATGTTGCCGGCGCACCCGCCGAATTCGCGCCGCAAGGTCGGCACGAGAAACGAGACGTTGAGGATGTGCAACTGCTGCGGCGCGATCTGCTCCGCAAAGCGGCCGGGGAAATTGGCGATGCTGTCGAACGCGAGCGATCCGCAGATCAGGGTTGCCATGCAAGCTCCGAAGATGGCGCTGCGCGGCGCCGGGGTTCAGGGATAGAAGATCTCGACCGTGTAGCCGGCGATGCGGGCGCCGCCGGCCCCGAGCATGAGCTGCAACGCCGTTTCGCCGCCGGGTTGCAGCAGGGCGGACGCACCGAAGTCGCGCGGCGCCAGTGCGCGCCGCGCGACGAGCCGCCCGTTGCCGTCGATCGACCTGACGCTCACCGACGGCAGCGCCAGCACGGCCGCGCTGTGGCTGCGCAGCGTGACCGAGAGGATGAAGGCGTCGACGCCGGCGGCTCGGGTGAGATCGGTATGCTCGACCGACACGTCGTCGATGTTGCGTGGCGCATCGATGCTGCAGCCGACCGCCTTGCACCACGCGACGAGGACCGGCTGCGTGGCCGGCCAGCGCACGGCCACCGTGTCGCGCGCGTGGTGCACGACCTGCAACGCCAGACCGAGGGCGGCGGCAGCGCACAGCGCCATCAAGGCGAGCCGGGCCGGCCTGCTTCGCCATCGCGCGCGTCGTTCGGCGCGGCGCAGGAAGTCAGGCTGTTGCGTCGTGCTTTCGAGCGGCAGGTCGGCCGAGCTGGTGGTCGGCGAATCGATCAGCGTCGGGTCGATCGCCGACGGGCCCTCGGCGAAAAGGTCGGAATCGAAGCGGGCGTCTGAAAACTCGAGCCGGTCACGTTCGTTGACCTGGACCACAGACGCCCGGTCGACTTCGGCGCCCCGCTTTCGAAAGAGGTGCGCATCGATCGGATCGAGAGGCTCGCCGAGCTCGAGCGGAGCGGTGAGGGGGCCTTTGTCGTCGTCTTCGTCTTCATCTTCGTCGCGCTCACGGTCTTCGGCCGGCTCGCGCACCGTGGGTGCCGCGAATCCTTCGTTGCCGGACACGGCCTCGGCTCGCCCGTCTGTCGCGAGCGGCGGTTCGCGACCGAGATCGAAGAGGCCCTCGAGGGCGTTGAAGACGGCGTCGCAGCGTCCGCAGCGAACCCAGCCTTCGGACACCTTGAGTTGATCCTGCACGACGCGGAACACCGTTCCGCACGAGTTGCAGCGCGTCGCCAGACTCATCTGCAAATCATGCCACGCGGTGTTGTGCCGGCAACTCGCCGGTCATCAGGATCCAGCCGTCGTCGAGCGCCGCGACGCGAAGCACGAGCCATGGCGCATACGCGTCGGCGAGCTCGCCGGCCTGGCTCTCGAGGATGCCGGACAGGACAAGCATCGCACCGGCGTCGAGATGCGACACAAGAGCCGGTGCGAGCAACTTGAGCGGCGTTGCCAGGATGTTGGCGACGACCAGCGCGTAGCGCCCCGCCACGTCGTCGACATGGCTCGCCTGGATGCGCACGTCGTTGGCTGCCGCGTTGGCACGGGTCGTCTCGACAGCCACGGGGTCGATGTCGACGGCGCTGACGGCTCCCGCGCCGAGCATCGCCGCGGCGATCGCGAGGACGCCCGAGCCGCAACCGTAGTCGAGGACCTGCGGCCACGGCGACGCGGCGGTCCGAGCGGCGCCGGCCATCCAGCGCAGGCACATGCGCGTCGTCGGATGGGTGCCGGTGCCGAACGCCATTCCCGGGTCGAGGCGGATTACGCGCGTTGCGCCTGGCGGCACGGCGGACCAGCTCGGCACGATCCAGAAGCCGGGCTCGATCTCGCTCGGACCGAACTGGGCCTGGGTCAGGCGGACCCAGTCGAGATCGTCGACGACGGCGATGCGTTCGATGTGGATGCCAGCGCCGGCGGCGCCGGCGATCGCCTGCGTGGCGGCGACGGTGGCTTGCTCTTCGGCGGCGAACAGCGCCGTGATCCGTGCGCGCAGCCAGTGCCCGGTCGCACCGGTGCCCGGCTCGTCGAACACGGCGCGCTCGTCGGCGCTGCCGGCGTCGGCATCCTCGACCGTGACGGACAGTGCGCCGAACGCGGCGTCGAGCATGGTCGAGATCGCTTCGACCGAGTCGGCCGGAGCCAGCAACGTGAGCGCATGCACCTGGCCCGCCTCAGCGCTTGTGCTGATCGAGCCAGCCTTCCAGATAGTGGATGCTCGTGCCGCCCTCGATGAACTTGGCGTCGACCATGAGCTCGCGGTGCAAAGGAATATTGGTCTGGATGCCTTCGACGACCGTCTCCGACAGGGCGGTGCGCATGCGCGCCAGGGCTTGCTCGCGGCTGTCGGCGTGGACGATGATCTTGCCGATCATCGAGTCGTAGTTCGGCGGCACGACATAGTTCGTGTAGGCGTGCGAGTCGACCCGAACGCCCGGGCCGCCGGGCGGGTGCCACATCGTCACCCGGCCGGGCGACGGCGTGAATTTGTAGGGATCCTCGGCGTTGATGCGGCACTCGATCGCATGGCCGCGGCACTGGACGCTGCGCTGCGTCATCGTCAGCTTCTCGTTGGCCGCGATCCGGATCTGCATCTGCACGATGTCGATGCCTGTCACCCATTCGGTCACCGGGTGCTCGACCTGCACGCGCGTATTCATCTCGATGAAGAAGAACTCGCCGTCCTGGTAAAGGAACTCGAACGTGCCGGCGCCGCGATAGCCGATCTTCTTGCATGCAGCGACGCAGCGCTCGCCGATCTTCTCGATCGTTCGCCGGGCGATCCCCGGTGCCGGCGCCTCTTCGATGATCTTCTGATGCCGGCGTTGCATCGAGCAATCGCGTTCGCCGAGCCAGAGCACGTTCTTGTGCTGGTCGGCCAGCACCTGGATCTCGATGTGGCGCGGATTCTCGAGAAACTTCTCCATGTACACGGCCGGATTGCCGAAGGCGGCACCGGCTTCGGCACGTGTCGTCTGCACCGCGGCGATCAGCGCCGCCTCGGTGTGGACGACCCGCATCCCGCGCCCGCCGCCCCCGCCCGATGCCTTGATGATGACCGGGTAGCCGAGGGCCCGGGCAGCGCGGATCGATTCCTTCGGGTCGTCGGGCAAGGCGCCTTCGGAGCCGGGAACGCACGGAATGCCCGACTTGATCATGGCCTGCTTGGCCGACACCTTGTCGCCCATGATGCGGATCGAGTCGGGAGTCGGGCCGATGAAGGTGAATCCGCTGCGCTCCACTCGCTCGGCGAAATCGGCGTTCTCCGATAGGAAACCGTAGCCGGGGTGGATGGCCTCGGCGTCGGTCACTTCGGCCGTCGCGATGATGGCCGGCATGTTGAGGTAGCTCTGCGCCGAGGGTGCAGGACCGATGCACACGGCTTCGTCGGCGAGCTTGACGTACTTGGCGTCCCGGTCGGCCTCCGAATAGACCACGACCGACTTCACGTCGAGCTCGCGGCAGGCCCGCTGGATCCGCAGGGCGATCTCGCCGCGGTTGGCAATCAGGATCTTCTTGAACATCGCGGCTCAGGCTGGGCGGCCGGAATCGGACGGCGGGGACCGCACGGCTCTCGTGTGGACGCTCATTCGATGATGAACAGCGGCTGCCCGAATTCGACTGCCTGTCCGTTCTCGCAAAGGATCTCCCGAATCTTGCCGGCCGCGTCGGCTTCGATCTCGTTCATGATCTTCATCGCTTCGATGATGCAGATCGGCTCGCCCATCTTCACGACGGCGCCGAGCTCCACGAATGCATCGCTGCCCGGGCTGGCCGACCGATAGAACGTGCCGACCATGGGTGACTTGACGACGTGCCCGGTTTCCACCGGCTCGGCCAGCGCCGCCGACGAAGCTCCCGGCAGCGCCGGTGGCAGCGCGGCTTGCATCGGCTGGATGTGGCTGGCGCTCGAGGCGATCGGCGGACCCGCCTTGACGATCCGCACCTTTCCATCGGCTTCCGCAATTTCGAGTTCGGAGATGTTCGACTCTGAAACGAGATCGATCAGGGTTTTTAGTTTTCTCAGGTCCATCAGGCCACCTCGACGCAGTCGTCACCTCGGATGCATCGCCGTCGACGCTCATCGTGCGGCTGCGAGGCGGAGACTTTAAGCGATTTATCGCTCTTTGCCAGACGTTGACAGCGCGAAAACAGTAGACAGCGTTAGCCAGACTGCCGAGATCACGACCGCAGCGGGTCGATCCAGCGCCGGAGAAGGCTCGCGTCCAGCGCGCCGAGACGGCGCTCGCGCGGCTGTCCCGCCGCGTTGAAAACGACCGTGTAGGGTAACGCACCGGCGCTGTTGCCGAGGCCGCGCGACAGATCCAGGCCCGTGATGCCGGCCAGCGCGACCGGCAAATGCAAGCTGCGCTCGCGCACGAAGCGTCGGACGGCGTCGGCGTCGTCGACGGCCAGTGCGAGCACGCTCCACCGAGCTGCCTCGGGCGACGCGGCGAAGGTATCGAGCAATGGCATCTCGGTCGCACACGGCCCGCACCAGGTCGCCCAGAAATTGAGCAGCAGCGGCCGGCCGTGCAGTCGCGCCATGACCAGCTTGGCTCCGTCGAGCGTGTCGAACGACATGGCCCAGACGTCGAGCGCCGCTTGCTGACCTGCATCGGGGCGACGCGTCCTGAGGACGCCGACGCCGACGCCAGCGGCCGCAGCGACAATGGCCGCGCCACCGGCCACGACGACGCGCCGCTTCATGGCCGGGTCTGCAACGCCCGCAGCGCCGCGAGGTCGCCGCGCTGACTGCGCCCGCGAGCGTCGTGGCGCAAGGCGCCGCGCAGGTCGTCGTAGTCGAGCACCGTGAACGCCAGGTGCGCGTTGCCGCCCAGCGCTCGATCCGGTACGAACATATTGAGGACGTCGAACGAGCGCCCGGCCGGCCAGTCGATGCTCGACACCTCGTAGTCGACCCGCAAGTCGATCAGGGCCAGCTCGGCTTCCTTGGAGTCGTCGCAATACAGATCGATGTGGATCGTGTTCAGGCGAGTCGCCGTGCCTCGCCACACGGCGCCGGCGAGGTAAGGCCGAAATGCCGCGAGGCGCTCCATCCATGCTGCCGCGAGCGTGCGCAAGGCCGACAACTCGACCGGCTGCGAATCGGCGTGGAAAAGCTCGAGATACGCGCGCACCTCGTCCTCGACGACATCGTTGCTCGGCAGCGAGGCTGTTCGGGTGGTGCGGAAGTCGCGCGCTGCACGACGTTTCGCGGGCCCGTATTCCATGCCTTCCTCGACGATGAGACGCGCCGCCGCGACGGCGATCTCGGCGCTGAGCGTGACGGTCATGGATGGATTCTAGGAGTCGGCAGATGACCCTTGCGTCGCGATCAGGGGATGTCGACACCCGTCATGCGCGCAGCCACGGTGGCGGCGCGCCCGGCAATGTAGGGTGACCCGGGGCGCTTTTCGAACCGCTTGGGCGCCGGAAGCATCACCGCGAGCTGCGCGGCCTGCTGGGTGGACAGCGCACTGGCGTCAATGTGGAAATAGCGTCGCGATGCCGCTTCGGCACCGAACACCCCTTCACCCCATTCCACGCTGTTCAGGTAGATCTCGAGAATGCGCCGCTTGCCCAGCACGAGCTCCATGGTCCAGGTGAGCATCAGCTCCTGCGCCTTGCGCCCGAGACTGCGTTCGCCGCCGAGAAAGAGATTCTTGGCGAGTTGTTGGCTGATGGTCGATCCGCCGACGACCTTGGGCGCGCGCGTCGGCGTGCTCGCCGCGGTGGCGTGCTTCGCATCCTGCCGCGCCGCTCGCTCGTTGGAGCGCTCCACCACGGCCTCGGCGCGCTGGTTGCGGTCCCACGCCTTTTCCAGCGCATCCCATTCGACGCCGCTGTGCTCGGTGAAGCCAGCGTCTTCCGAAGCGATCACAGCGCGCTTCAGGTTGGGCGCGATGCGCCCGTAGTCGACCCAGCGCTGCTGCCAGACCAACGGCCTGGGGCTTGTCGCCAAGCGCCATGCCTCGGATCGCTGGAAGGTCGTCGAGCTCGGGTCGAGCACCGACATCGCGACGATACGAAGAACGAAATAGACCTGCAGCGACAGCGCCGAGACGAGCAGCAGGCCGACGCCGCGAGCGATGGTTCGGCGCAGTGCCGGGCTCATGGATGGTCGATGCGCTCGCGCAGCTCGGCCAGCACGCCGCTGGTCAGCGGCATCACGCCGCGCCAGAACCAGAACGCTTCCGCAGCCTGCTCGACGAGCATGCCGAGGCCGTCGCGGCCGATCGCGCCGTGCGCCGCTGCCCAGTCGATGAAGCGGCGTGCGGCTGGCCCGTACATCGTGTCGATCGCGAGGGCGTGCGGGCGCAGCACCTCGGCCCCGACCGGCACCTCTGCGCCGGCGACGCTGCTCGCGCTCGCATTGACGATCACGTCGAAGGCTTCGCCGCACGCGTCGAGCGCGGCGGCGCGCAACACGACCGATCCGTTCTCGCCGGCGGCCGATGCAACCCTGGCGACCAGGGCACGGGCACGCGCGACCGTCCGGTTGGCGACGACGATTTCCCTGGCCCCGGCGGCGGCGAGCGGGCCGATCACGCCCGCGGCCGCGCCCCCGGCGCCGATCAGCAGCACCCGCGCACCGCGCAGTGCCACCCCGGCGTTGGCTTCGATGTCGCGGACCAGGCCGGCGCCGTCGGTGTTGTCGCCGAACCAGCCATCGGTGTCGAAGCGCAAGGTGTTGCATGCGCCGGCGAGTGCGGCACGTTCGGTGGTCTTCGCGGCCAGATCGAAGGCTTCGAACTTGAATGGCAAGGTCACGTTGCAACCGCTTGCTCCGCCGTCGGCGAACGCGCGCACGGTTGCCGCGAAGGCATCGCGTGCGCAGGGCAGCCGCTCGTAAATCAGCGCCTCGCCGGTCTGCCGCGCAAACTCGGCGTGGATGAAAGGCGACTGGCTGTGCTCGACCGGGCTGCCGGCCACCGCGTAGCGGTTCACGCGGTGCTCGCGACGACCGTCGGCGGCATGCTCATTGAGAGCTCAGCGTCGTCTCGAGATTCTCGTCGCGGGTGAACTTGAATCGCGACGTGATGACGAGCTGGTCGGCGTTCTTGTGCATCGCCAGCGTGAAACGCCCATAGGGCGCCGCCGCAGCGACGATGGCGATGGCGCGACGGTCGAGCACTTTCGATCCCGAGCCGCGGACGACCTCGGTCTCGACGACGCGGCCGTCGGCATCGACGGTGACGTTCATGGTCAGCTCGCCATAGAGCTTGTGGCCCTGGTTCTCGGGAAAGTTGCGCGTGCCGCGGTCCTCGATCTTGCGGCGCAGCTGGTCGTAGTACAGCGCGTAGACCGCCTCGCGCGTGGCCGGGCTGATGTAGCGCTTCTTCGGCCGCGCGTTCTCCTCGTTGATGCGCTTCTCGATTTCGGCCAGCTTGTCGACGAGCTGGCGGCGGCGATCTTCCTGCTCGCGCTCGTCCGGCGTGCCCTGGTCGCGCAGCGGATCGGTTGCTGGCAGCAGCGCCAGCTCACGTCGCGCCGACGTCAGCAGTTGCTGCTGCGTCTCCTGCATTTGCTCGATCTGCTTCCTGGTCTCTTCGTTGGCATCGCCGAGCTCGGTGAAGGCCGAGGGCGGCAGCGGCGAGGTCGCACGGCCGGCGTCGGAATCGCCACCTCCAGCCAGGCTGGCCTGGGCGATGGCTTGCGCCTTTTCCGGTGCCTCGCCGGAGCGCGAGTTGACGAGGATGACCTCGAGCGGCGTCTCCTGGAACATGCGGTTGAAGCCCTCGGGATCGACGAAGCGCACGGCCAGCAGCACGCCGTGCACGCCGACCGAGGCGATCAACGCGAGCTGCAGCGTCGAGAGTCGACCGAGCATCGCCAGGTCACGCCGGCGCCGGGGCCGCTTCGGCTGCGGGCTCGGCGTCGACGGCGCCTTCGGAGACGTCGAGGGCGATGGTCAACGGGCCGACCGCAGCGGCGTCGTCGTCGTCCGCCGCATCGCCGGCTGCGGCCGCATGCGCCGGCGTTTCGGCGCCGAGCCTGGCCGAGACGCTGGCCTGCATGTCGAGCGTGAGCAGATCGATCGCGCCGATGCGCACCCGCACGGGCGCGCCGCGGGCCAGCGACTCCGCGCCGACGGCACGAAAGACGAGCGGCAGCGTCTCGGCGCGGACCAGCCCGTCCTTCATCACCGCGGCATCGAGCTCGACGCTGCCGTGCTGGCGGAGGAACTGCAGCGACCAGTAGCGCTCGATCGCCGACTGGAAGGCGTTGTAGGCCGTGTACGCGGCGTCGAAGTCGGCGACGATGGCCAGCAGTTGCACGTCCCTGGCCTTGAAGGGCGCGGCCAGCGCCGCGGTGCGACCGTGCCGGGCACAGGCGATCAGCTGCCACTGGTTGACGAGGTCGACGTAGCGGCGCAGCGGCGAGGTCGCCCAGGCGTACTGGGCAACGCCGATGCCGGCATGCGGCCCGGGCCGCGTGCCCATGCGCACCTTGATGCCCGGCGCCAGGCTGGCCTGGCTGCGATAGATCGCCGGCACGCCGCATTCGGCGAGCCAGCCGCCCCAGGTGCTGTTGGCGAGGATCATCGATTCGGCGACGATCAGGTCGAGCGGCGAGCCACGCTGCCTCGGCACGATCTCGACGTGCTCGTCGCCTTCGATCGCCGCGCCGTCCGCGGTGTCGATGCGAAAGGCGTAGTCGGGTCGGTTGAAGTTTTCCGGCTTGCCGCGGACGACCTCGCGCCCTGCCTTCAAATGGCGCGCCAGGCCGTGCAGAAAGGTCAGCTCGGCCGCGAATGGCACGCTGGCGGGCAGGCCTGCCGCGAGGGTCGCTTCGTTCACGTCGGCATCGAGCCGGTCGTGGCGCAGGTTGGCGGCGATGAGGATGCGCTCGAGCCGGGTCTCGGTCGCAAGCGTCTGCAGCGTCGACTCGTCGAGCGTGACGTAGAGCGAGATGACGGGGGCCTCGGCGCCCTGCTTCAACGTGAAGGCCTCGACCACCGCGTCGGGCAGCATGGTCAGCTTGTGGCCGGGGATGTAGACCGTCGACAGGCGGCTGCGCGCGATTTTGTCGACGGCCGAGTCGGGCGCCATCGCCAGCGCCGGCGCGGCGATGTGGATGCCGAGCACGACCCGGCCGCTGCCGAGGCCGCGCACCGACAACGCATCGTCGATTTCCGTGGTCGCCGAGTCGTCGATCGAGAAGG
>Ga0075520_1000937_pt1 | contig 13579 bp, 9 predicted proteins | sample NGEPerB_FD_75100 | JGI IMG/M metagenome (GOLD analysis project Ga0075520, IMG submission 75100) | Arctic peat soil microbial communities from the Barrow Environmental Observatory site, Barrow, Alaska, USA - NGEE PermafrostAB12-B | ecosystem: Environmental > Terrestrial > Soil > Wetlands > Peat ... | reverse complement strand
GACTGAATCGGAATTGCCGCAAAGAGGCGCAAAATGCACAAAAAGGAACTCAAAAAACCCTCACCCGGCCTCCGGCCACCCTCTCCCATCGGATGGGAGAGGGACGGGGTGAGGGTTGCTCTCGAACATCTCGGCGGCTTTTCACTTGAATTGCTGGGGTGCATCGGCAGCCAGATTTCTGCACTCCGCGCTTGACCCGTGCGGCTCTTTGCCAATACAGTTGAGGTAATGTTAGAGAGTAATCGACAAGTCGTCCTGGCAGTCGTCGTTGTAGTAAACGACGCCGTCGGCGCTTGTCCTTGCTAAATTGGATTTCGACAAGAACCCACGGCTGGAAACGGTCGTGGGTTTTTTCGTTCCCTGACCGGCAGCCGCAACCTGAAAGAAACATGAGCAAGCCAACAACATCTGCAACCTCGAAAGGGACCACCGGTTCGCCGGCTGAAACACAGTCGTCGAGCAAGCGCGCCGAAGTCGGCCCGGCAATGTCGGGCAGCGAAATCCTGGTCGCCTGCCTGGAGCGCGAAGGGGTGGACACCATCTTCGCCTATCCCGGGGGCGCGAGCATGGAAATTCACCAGGCGCTGACCCGTTCGAAAAAGATCCGCGTCATCCTGCCCCGCCACGAGCAGGGCGGCGCCTTTGCCGCCGAGGGCTATGCCCGCGCCACCGGCCGCGCCGGAGTCTGCATGGCCACCAGCGGTCCGGGAGCCACAAACCTCGTCACCGGCATCGCCGATGCCTACATGGATTCGGTCCCGCTCATCGCCATCACAGGCCAGGTCCCTCAATCCATGATCGGCAAAGGCGCTTTCCAGGAGACCGACATCTTCGGGATGACCCTCCCGATCGTGAAGCACAGCTATTTGATTACGGACATCAATGATATTCCGCGCACTGTCAAAGAGGCCTTTTACCTGGCCCAAACCGGCAGGCCCGGCCCGGTGTTGATCGACGTGCCCAAAAACATCCAGCAGATGCGCGCCCAGCCCGTGTTTCCGGCCGAAGTGCAGGTGCGCGGCTACAACCCCGACCGCAAAGCCGGCGACCTCGTGCTGAATGAAATTATCGGCCTGATTGAGAAATCCGAACGCCCCGTCCTCTACGTGGGCGGCGGCATTATCACCGGCAATGCCAGCGAGGAACTGACAAAGTTTGTCGAGGCCACCGGGATTCCCGTGACGTCCACGATCATGGGCTGCGGCGCATTTCCCGAGACGCACCCGCTCTCGCTGAGGTGGCTGGGCATGCACGGCGCGGCTTTTGCCAACTGGGCCGTCAACGGCGAATACGAGCAGCGCAAATCACCCAATGATCCCATGAAACTGATCGCGCCGGGCGCGGATCTGTTGCTGGCAATGGGAGTGCGCTTTGACGATCGCGTCACGGGCAAGGTCGATAAATTTTGCGAGAAAGGCACGATCGTCCACATCGACATCGACCCGTCGGAAATCAACAAGAACAAGCCGGCCAACCTGCCGGTGGTCAGCGACGTGAAGTATGCGCTGCGGCGATTGAACGAGATGCTGCAGAAGCGGCCGCTCGAGAAAAAATTCACTGCCTGGCAGGAGCAGGTCCAGGCCTGGAAAAAACTCGCTCCTTTCGGTTATTGCGTCACCGACGAGGTGATGAAATCCCAACACGTGCGCGATCATCTCAAAGGCAAGGAAAACGAAGTCATCCTGCCGCAGATGGTGATTGAAATGTTATACGAATTGACCAAGGGCGAGGCGATTATCACCACCGGCGTGGGCCAGCACCAGATGTGGGCCGCCCAATATTACAAATGCAAATATCCGCGCCAGCTCCTGACCAGCGCCGGGCTCGGATCGATGGGCTATGGCTACCCGGCGGCGATCGGCGCCAAAGTCGCCTGTCCCGACAAACAGGTGGTGGATATCGATGGGGATGGATCGTTCCTGATGAACATTCAGGAGCTCGCGACGGCTCACATCGAGAAGATAGCTGCCAAAGCCATCATTCTGAACAACCAGCACCTGGGCATGGTGATGCAGTGGGAAGACCGGTTCTACGGCGGCAACCGCGGTCACACTTACCTCGGCGATCCGCTGAACACGAAAGAGATCTATCCAAACTATATCGCGGTCGCCAGCAGCTTCGACGTGAAGTGCGAGCGCGTGGTGTATCGGAAGGATTTGCGCGCCGCGATGCAGCGAATGCTCGATTGCGATGGACCGTTCGTGCTGGATGTTGTGGTGCCATATACCGAGCACGTGCTGCCGTTCATCCCCGCAAATCGAACCGTTGCGGACATGATCTGGAAACCTTGAGGCGGCGGGCGGGTAGGGACGGCGCTGCCGCGCCGTTCGCGCCGCGCAGCAGCGGCGCAATCCGGGAACGGGCTGGCGCGAGTGAAGAGTTCCGTTCCGCCCGCTGAACGCGGGCGGGACATCGGCGCAGCGATGTCTCTACCCCCAGGTGGCTACAGGTTCAACAAGCTTGCCAGTCGACCGCCCGAGTGTTAATGGAGGGACTGTGGAATGAATCCCAAGGCTCTCATCTTTGTCGTGGACGACGAACCGCTCCTGATCGAACTCGCAGCCGCGATACTCGAACCTGCCGGGTATCAAGTCAGGACTTTCCAGGATCCTGCAAAGGCCCTGGCCGCATTCGCCGCTTCCGATCCAGTCCCGGATCTGCTCATCACCGACTTCGCCATGCACCAGCTGACCGGGCTCGACTTGATGAAGCAGTGCCGGCAGCTTCATCCCGGCCAAAAGGTGCTCCTCGTCAGCGGGACCGTGGACGAGGAGATCTATCGCGATTCGCGAGTCAGACCGGATGCTTTTCTAGCCAAACCCTATGAATCGAAGCAGTTGATCCACCATGTGGAATCGCTGCTGAAACGCATATGAAAAGAATCATTCTGAGGCTGTGCCTGGCGGTTCTCATTCTGTTGATTCTGGCAATCCTGGGGATCAGCTTGTTTCTCGACGGAGCTGTGAAACGGGGCATCGAAATGGTCGGGCCGCGACTGACCAAGACACCCATGCAATTGAACAATGTGAGTTTGTCGATCCTGTCGGGGTCTGGCTCAATCAAGGGACTGGTCGTAGGCAACCCGGAGGGGTTCAAGAGTCCGGAAGCCATTCGGGTTGGCAATGCCAGCCTGTTGCTGCAGCCGGGCTCGTTGCTGACGCGCAAAATCGTGATCAAATCCATCAAAGTCGAAGCGCCTGAGATCACATTTGAATACGGTTTCGGCGGCGGGAACAATCTCGGAAAAATCCGTTCCAACGTGCAGTCCCAAAGCCAGGCAGAAACCAACGCCGCCGCTCCTTCAACTACCAAACAGGGAAAGAACCTGGAAGTCGACGACTTTTTAATCACCGGAGCCAAAGTGCAGGTCAGCCTCACCCAACTCGGGGGCCAGCCTTTCCCAGTGAGGCTGCCGGATATTCATTTGACCGATCTTGGCCGAGGACCAGAGGGTATCACCCCTGCCGAACTTCTCCATCTAGTCCTATCGGAACTTGAGACCGCCGCGCTCAAGGTCGCGAACAACGGAATCGGAGATTTCAGCAAAGGAGCATCTGCCTTGACTCAGGACCTGGGCAAGAGCGGCACCAACACAATCGGTACTCTCAAAAAGAGCCTGGGCGATTTGTTTAAGAAAAAATAACCTGCCAGTTAGTCGACACTCGACCTTCTCACTTCTCCCCTCTCACTTCATATTGAGTCCCGCGAAGATCGGCTTCAATGCGAGCGCCCATTTTTCATAACCGATTTTATTCGGGTGCAACAAATCCGGGAATTCTCCGCGATAACACGTGCCGTCCGGGCTGGCGTAAATCTTCCATGTATCGCAGGGAATCAATCGCCGGTCGTCCCGGACCTGTTCGTCCACCAGCGCGTTGAGCTTTTCGATTTTGGGCGCCACCGACTTTTTGGAAGGCATGACTTTGCAGACGATAATGGGCATGCGCGGATTGGATTGTTTCAGGGCGTCAAGGATCAGGGCAATGTTGGCGGCTGCATCCTCAGGATTGCCATCATTGCCGATGTCATTGGTGCCGATGAGCAGCACGACCGCGGCAGGTTCGAGATCCAGCACGTCCTCCTTCAACCGGTACAGGAGGCCTCGGGTTGTGTCACCGCCGATTCCGCGATTGGCGGTTTTGAGCTGGGGGAAAGATTCGGCCAGCCAGCTCCAGCCTTGCGTAATGGAGTCTCCCAGGAACACGACGGCGCCTTTGTCCTGCTCGCGGTGCGCCCAGAATTCGGCTCGGCGCTTTGCCCAAAGCTGAGCAAACGGTTTCCAAGAGGAAATCGGGCCTTTGCCAGGAAGGAGGGCGGCATTGGTGGGAAAAAGCAGTCGCGACGGCATTTCCGCCGGGGCGGCATTGTTCGTTTGCGCGGGTGATTGCGGGCACAAAGGCGCAGCGCAAACCAACGCTGCGAGAACGATGGGAGTGTTGGAAAGTTGCCTGGCCGCGCGCAGCGCGGCCCTACCGGCATTCGGGAATTTCATACTCGTGTGAATTCAATCCTCCGCCGGGAACCTTGGCAAATCAAAAGAGCGCGCGCCTTGAATGAGATTTGCAGTTTTGCATTGCAGGCATGTAAAGATGTCCTTAAAGTCCGACTAACAGCGCCGCACGCGCAAACCTTATGTATTTTGGCGTCGATTACTATCCTGAACAATGGGTTTTCCCGTATGGCGGCACCGCCGAAGAGCCCGAAGCTCAATGGGAGCAGGATGCCGATTTGATGGTCAAAGCCGGCATCAATGTCGTTCGCATCGGCGACTATGCATGGGGACTTTGCGAGCCCAAGGACGGGAAATTTGATTTCGAGTGGCTGCGTCGGGTGATGGATGTGATGGGCAAGGCGGGGATCCAGGTGGTGCTTGCGACGCCGACGGCCGCGCCGCCGATTTGGCTGGCGCAGAGCCACCCCGAAATGCTTCCGATGGATGAGAAGGGGGTTACCCGCCGCGAAGGCACTCGCCGCGCGGTTTGTTTCAACAACGATATCTACTGGAACTATTCCAAGCGCATCGTGCAGGAGATGGCCAAGGCGCTGGGGAAGCATCCGCAACTGGTCGCCTGGCAGTTGGACAGCGGGATTGGCGGACATCAGACGGAATGGTCTTTTAACGAAGACACGCGGCTGGAATGGCAGAACTGGCTCAAGCTGAAATATGAAACAGTCGAACGCCTGAACCAGTCGCTCGGGCTGCGTTACTTCGGCCAGATCGTGTCTTCCTTTGACCAGGTCCCGATGCCCATGTACGCCCCGACCGCTCATAACCCGGCCCTGGTCCTGGATTGGGCGCGGTTCAGCAGCGACACGATCGTGGCATTCGTCAAAATGCAGGCCGATGTCCTGAGGGAGTTGACCCCCGATATTCCTCTGACGACGAATTTGCGGGCCATGCTCCGGCGCTTCGATCATTTCGACATTGCGAAAGTTGTTGATTTTGTTTCCGTGGAAAGCAATGCCGCCATCAAGAGCAAAGCGGCGGAACTGGCTTGTGACATTGACATATTGCGCTCCCTGAAAAAGGAGGGTGTCCGCACGCCTGACGGCGACGCGGGATTTTGGGTCATCGAACAGAAAGCGGGCCAGGTCAACTGGCAGGATGTGAACTCGCTGGTGCGGCCGGGGGTGATCCGGCTCTTTACGTATCAGCTCCTGTCGCGCGGCGCTTCGGGGGTGTTGTACTATCACTGGCGCCAGTCGCGAATCGGTTTCGAGAAGTTTTTCGGCGCGGTGCTTCCCCATCATATCCAGACCAACAATCGCGTGTATCGGGAGATCAGCCAGTTGGGCGAGGAGATCCGGCTGCTGGCTCCGGCTCTCAAAGACACGCGCGTCGTCGCCCAGGCCTGCATCATTTACACCCACGACAATGATTGGGCGCTGCAGCAGCCCATGCAGCCCAATAAATATTTTAACCTGCGGGAACACATCCAGCTTTTTTATACCGCCCTGCACGACCGGAATATTTCGGTCGACTTCGCGCGGCCCACGGAGGATTTGTCGAAGTATAAACTGGTGTTTGTCCCATCGCTGCACCTGTTGTCCGGCGGCGAGGCCGACATGCTGAAGCTCTACGTGCAAAACGGCGGGACGCTCGTTGGCACCTTCAATACCGGGCTTGTGGACGAGCATAATATTGCCTCGGTCACCGGGTTTCCTCATGACTTGACCGATTTATTTGGCCTGGAAGTCCTGGAGTTTGACCCGCTGCCGCCCGGAGAAGAAAATCACCTGATCTTCAAAGGCGCTTTTCCCACCAGCCACCTGCACCCGGCAAGGATTTGGTGCGACATCATCGAACCCGGGGAATGCCAGGTATTGGCGAACTATTCCAAGGATTTCTATGCGGGCCGGCCTGCCATCACGATGAACTCGTTTGGGCTTGGAAAGGCGATTTATATAGGCACCCAAAGCCACCAGCTTTTTTATCATGACCTTGTCGGGTGGCTGCGTCAGACGTGCAACCTGATGCCGCTTTTGAAGGTGCCGGATACGATCCAGGTCAGCATGCGCGAAAAAGAGGGAACTAAAATTTATTTCCTACTGAACCATCAGAACTCGCCGGTGCGCATTCAATTCTACAAGCCGATGCATGATTTCCTGACCGGCAACACTTTCTCGGGCAATTACGACCTCCCCGCCCACGGTGTGCTGGTGCTCGATGAGCATCTGGAACCCAAACCCGCCGAACCAGCCGCTTGAAAGCCACAAGCAAAGCAGCCGGAATGGAATAGCCGCAAAAAGGCACAAAAGACGCAAAAAACAGAGACATTTATAGTCTCCTTTTTTCTGCCGCCCGCAATGTTACACCTCACCTGAGTTCCCCATGTTTCGGGCAACTCGCGCCCCTTTATTTCCTTGTCCCCTTATGCGCCTTTTGTGCCTCTTTGCGGCTATCAAGTTTTTGAGGCTACTTTGCGGCGCTCGGATCTGTCACGCGGCCCAGGAACAGGACGCTCCCGGTCTGGCGTTCCATGATGAAAAATAGAAATGGATGATCCACCCGCAGCTCATGCGGCCGGACGATCGCTGACGCTGCCATCCCGACGCTTGTGGCTGCTGCCGCTTCGGTTCCTTGTTCGTTTACATCCACGTATGCCTGGTGGACGACGCGGCTGATGAACAGGTCGCCCTTTCCCGTCATTCCAGAAAAATCCGCACCCGGTCCGAACGCCGATTTCATCCCCATAGCCTCCAACTGATTTGCAAGATCGAGCCGGGAGTTCAGTTTGAATTTGGGGAGCGTGAGAATGGCCTTTTTCTCTGGTGTCGCTTGGAGCGTGGTCCACCAGCCCTGCAAGGTGGCTGCGTTCAATGCTTGCTCCACCGCGGCCAGGCCGTCTTTCTCATTTGGCAGCACAATCACCATCCATAACTCTTCGCCGGCATACGGAAGCGCAATCAGCATTGCCGCATCCACGTTGCGGCTCCGGACTTTGCCCTGCCTCGACATCGTTGGAACGGAGATGTTTTGATTGGAGCTGATGAAAAAGGGTTCGGGCCGGGTCGCTTTTGGATCGAACTGGGAGGCCCAGTTGCCCTTGAAATAAATGGCGTTGCACAGCAGCAGCCGAGTTGCGCTGTCAATCTGGCCTGGTTGAAGAAGGTCCCGGATTTTATCGCGCGTTTTCCGTTCGATCCAACTGTTGATCTCTTTGCGTGTTGCTTCGGATTTCGATTTGAAATCCACTTCGCGCAGTTCGGCGTGATAGCTCGTTTTGTTGACGTCGAGGAACGCGGGTGTGAAAGGATAGCCGGTTTGGCACCACAAGGAGTTGGCGACGCTGAGTTCGACGCGCTTGCCGGCCTGGATCTCTTCAAAGCGTGCATCGATGGCGGCAAAGGACCGGGGCAAGTCGGCTCCGGCCTGATCGAAATGCAGCGTGTGCGCCATTTCCCCGGCCGTTTTGCCTGCTGCGCCGGCATAGGTCATGGCCAGCGCGCTTGAAATGCTGTAGGGCGAGAAGAAGAGGTTTGGCGCGCTGCCCTTTTCACGCTGGTACAGGTCCAGGGCAAATTCCGTGTTGCCATTGACGACGGATTGGACGGAAGGCGCCGGAGCAGCCTGGGAAAAGCCTGCGGCCAGGAGCGCGAATAACAGTACGGCAAGCGATAGAATCACAGCCCACTTTCTTCCCGGCGGACGCCAGATGTCAAGCGCACAACCCGCGGCGCGACGGCAAGGCTGCGCGCAGCGCAGGCCCTACCGGGCGTGGACGGTAGGGGCGCACTGCGTGCGTCCCGGGGGATTACACTCCGGTGTTGGAAAACGCGAAGCGTGTGGAGTGCGCCGGTTTACCGGCGCTCTGGATTGGGACCGCTCCAAGCGCCGTCGTGCACCAGGGGTGTTAAAACCACAGCGGCGCTGAAGCGCACGCACTCCAGGTGCTGGCGCGGGGGATTGCACTCCGAACCTGGCTAAGGGGGGCGGCCGCGCGCAGCGCAGCCCTGCCGATTCAAGTCTACCGCAGGAACGCTTCGTGCAATCCGCCGTCCACGGTGATGATTTGTCCCGTGGTTTTGCTCAGTCGATTTGTGAGCAGGATGGAGAAAGCTTCGGCCTGGTCTGCGGAAGAAATCGGAGTTCTCGTGAGGGTGCGTTCGGCGTAAAAATTTGCGAGCTTGGCCGTGAGCTGTTCGGTGGGTTCCTTTTCCGAAAAGGGGATTTTGTATTTCGCGAGGCTGGCAATGACCCGGTTGCGCGGGAACATGGCGCTGCCTTCCACGACCGTGGCCGGGGCGACGCCATTCACGCGGACCAGCGGCGAGAGTTGGATCGCCAATTCGCGAATGAGATGATTCGCGGCGGCTTTGCTGGTGTCGTATGCCAGGCTGCCTCTCTTTGCCACGACGGCGTTGGCGCTGGTGGTCAACACCAGGTTTCCAGAAAGGCCCTGTTCCTCCCACATGGCCGCGGCTTCGTCGGCGACGATGTAGCTGCCAGTCACATTGACGGCAAATGTCACGGCCCATTTGTCGTCGGGAATATGGCCCGACACATCCGGCGGAACGAAAATCCCCGCCGTGATCGCTATGGAATCGCAGCCGCCGTATGCGAGCGTCACCTGGTTGAGCATGGACCGGACACTGGCGCGGTTGGTGATATCACACGCAAGTCCGAGAGCCGGCCCGCAATGGGAAACGCCGCTGCCGGCGACGCCAATGCCGAATCCGCGTTGCTCGACAATTTCCGCAGCGGTGGCCTGGGCGGCGGCTGGATTCACGTCCACGCACGCCACGTGCGCGCCTTCGCTGGCGATCCGGTGCGCGACGACCCTGCCGATACCGCTGCCGGCGCCGATGACAATCACCACCTGCCTGGCGAGTTCTTTTTCCGCCGGCATGCGCTTGAGCTTCGCTTCCTCCAATTGCCAGTATTCGATATCGAACGCTTCGCGCTGCGGCAGCGCGATGTATTTGTCGATGGCTTCGGCGCCCCGCATCACTTCCACCGCGCATTGATAAAACTCCGCCGTCACCCGCGACTCGCTCTTGTCTTTTCCCCAGCAAACCATTCCCAGCCCCGGTATCAGGATCACCGTGGGATTGGGGTCGCGCATGGGAGGCGAGTTCGGACGGCGGTTGCGCTCGTAATACGCGGCGTAGTCCTTCCGATATTTCACGAGGCCGGACTGGATGCGCGCTTTCAAATCCGCGACGCAGGATTCCATTCCGTCATCGCTGAAGTCCGTCAAATTGTTGTCCGCCGGGACGTACAACGGTTTGATTTTTGTGCGCAGGAAATGGTCCGGGCAGCTTGTGCCCAACTCGGCGAGCCGGGGCGCGTCGTGGGAGTTCACAAAACGCAGCATCCTGGCGTCATCCTGGATCGTGGCGATGCATCGTCGTTCCGCGCCGAGCCGGCCTCGCAGCCAGGGCAGGATCCGAGCCAGCAATTTGCGCCGGGTTTCCTCCGGCAACGCGGCGAACTTTTGTCCGCCAAATGCCGTGGTATCACCGCCCCTGGCCTGGTACTTGGATTCCACGAAAGCCGAGGCTCGTTCAATAAACTCCAGCGTGCGGAAATAACATTCCTTGTCGTCGTCCGCCCACGAGATGAATCCGTGCTGGGCCATCATGATGGCTCTGGCTTTCTTGTTCTTGCGGCAGATGTCCTGCATCGCCAGACCCAGTTCAAATCCCGGCCGCATCCATTTCACGAAAGCCATGCCGCCATGAAAGATTTCACGGGTCAACCGCTCGCACCGGGACGAAGCCGCAATCGCGATCACCGCGTTGGGGTGCATGTGGTCCACGTGTTTGGCGGGGATGAAGCTGTGCAGGGGGGTGTCGATGGAAGTGGCGCGGGGGTTCAGGTTGAACGTCGCGTGCGAATACGCGGCCACCATGTCGTCTTCCGCGCGGGACTTGAGACCTTTATCCTTCCGTTTGGAATAGAGCTTTTGCATTCCCAGCAGTGTGTCCTGGCGCAGCGAGGCGAAATTGTCCCGGCCGCTGGTCCGCAAATCGCCGCCGGAACCTTTCACCCAGAGCACCTTCACGGGCTTCCCCGAGAGCGGATCGGTTTCCTTCAGCTTGGCCGAGGTGTTGCCGCCTCCGGTATTGGTGATGCGCTGGTCGGCGCCCAGCTTGTTCGATCGGTACACCAGCCGGGCCAATGGATCGAGTTTGTCCGCCTCGGCATCTTTCCAGAGAGGTGTCAGGAAGTGGAACGCTTTGCCTTCGGATTCTAAACGCATAAAATTGTCAGTTTTTTCGGGCCGTGCGCGCCCAGAACCAGGATCCGCTCGATGTCCCCGGTGCGGCTGGGTCCCGTGATCAGCGATATAAATCCGGGATAGTCTGGCGCGAATTTGGTTTTTAACAATTCGAAAGCGGCAGTCAGGTCCGGGAGCAACTGCTCGCGTCTGGCGATGACAACGTGGTGCGGCGGCAGGACCGAGAGCGCCCGCCCGCCCGCCGTGCGGCTGGTCACCAGCACGCTGCCGGTCTGGGCAATCAACGCGTCACATTCCGTGATTGCCGCATCGCACGCCTCAAGATCCGCCGCGGCATACCCCCGATCGGTCCAAAGCAGCGGCACATCCAAAGCCGCACAGGCCGCCTGCGTCAACTCTCCCCCATGGCTCGCGACGCGGTTCCAGCCTTCGCTCGCCTTCAGCCGCTTCACGCGCGTCTTCAATTCATCGAGGCTGTTGATCAGATGGAAGTCCGCCCGGAGTTCGATGGCGTTTTTTTGAAACAACTCGAGACGATCCTTAAAGCCATCGGCTCCCGTTGCGCGCCAGGATAGGGCGGTTGCCAGGGTTGGTCCCTTGAAGCCGGCAGCCGCCTGTGAACCGATCGGCTGGGCTGGCGGGCTTTTTGTTGCCCCGGCACGCGGGCTTGCAAGCGCTTCACGGATTCGCGACAGGATTGTCTCTCGAGGGTTCATGTTCGTTGCCTCCACCATTCCTTGAAAGTTTGTGGCGCGATTGGCTGCAGCTCGCGACTTTGCGTCCACGGACGCGCGGGATCGATGAGCGTGCCCTGGATGCGGCGATGCAAAGGCTGCAAGGCGCGCGCCACTTTGGTCGCGAGGCTGTAGAGCGCAGGCCGGTTGACCACGAAGGCGAACAGCCGGAATGCCTGCCGCTCCAGGAAACCAGGATTCTGCGTGACGGCGTTGCGCCGGTTTCTCAGCAGGTGATGGTGCAGGTCAATATGGACGGGGCACGTGGCCGTGCAGGCGCCGCACAGCGAGGAGGCGGACGAGAGATGTTTCCAATCCTGCAGGCCGCGCAGGTGCGGAGTGATGACCGAGCCGATGGGGCCCGAGTACGTCGTCCCGTACGCCGGCCCGCCGATGTTGCGGAAGACGGGGCAGGCATTCAGGCAGGCGCCACAACGGATGCAGCGGAGCGCCTCCCGCTGTTCGATGTCCGCCAGGAGCGACGTGCGGTGGTTGTCCAACAACACCACGTGAAACTCCTCGGGACCATCCGATTCCCCCGGCTGGCGCGGGCCGCCATACAGGGAGTTGTAACAGGTTAATGCCTGGCCCGTCCCCGCCCCGGCCAGCAACGGCAAAAACAAAGCAAGATCCTCCAGGCGCGGTAAAATCTTTTCAATCCCCAGCACGGTGATCATCACCGGCGGCAGCGCCGCCGTCAGCCGCGCGTTGCCTTCGTTTTCGGTGATGGAAACCATCCCGGTTTCGGCGATGGCGAAATTCGCGCCTGTGATTCCGATATCGGCTGCCATGTATTCTTTGCGCAGCACCCGTCGCGCGATCATGGTCAGCTCTTCGGGATTCTCCGCGGGTGCGCAGCCCAGTTCGCGGGCAAAGAGCTCGCCAATATCCCGGCGCGTGAGGTGCATGGCGGGAAACACGATATGAAAAGCGGGCTCGCGCCGAAGCTGAACGATGAATTCGCCCAGGTCGGACTCAATCACCCTGAAGCCCGCTTCCTCAAGGGCGGTGTTCAGGTGGATTTCTTCGCAGGTCATCGCCTTCGATTTGATGATCGAGCGGGCCTTTCGCGCGCGGGCGATTTTAAGAATAATTTCGCGCGCGTCGGCCCCGGACCCGGCCCAGTGGACTTTCGTGCCGCGGGCTTCGAGCTTGTTTGCGAATTCGCCGAGGTAACGGTCCAGGTGATGAATGGCGTCGTCTTTAATGTCGGCCGCCGCCACGCGCGCGGCTTCCCAGTCCTGAAACCTGCTCTCGGCCTGTGTCCGAGCGGCGCCGTACTTGCCCATCGCAGCATGGACGAGTTCGCGCTGGCGCAAATCCCGGGTCACCTCGCCCGACTGCTTAAGAAATATTTTGGCGGCGCTCACGGGGGAAGGTGGGAGGTTGGAAGGGAGAGGTGAGAGGGAAAACCCTCACCCGGCCTCCGGCCACCCTCTCCCATCCGATGGGAGAGGGACGGGGTGAGGGCGCGTTGCCCTCGACTCTCGACGATCGACATTCGACTCAAGGGGTTCATTTTCGCGCCAGGATTTCGGCGAGGTGAATCGTTTTCAGCTTCTTGCCGCCGCGATCCAGCAAACCTTGCAGGTGCATCAGGCAACTGGAATCGTTGGACACAATGTAATCGGCGCCGGTGGCTGCGGCCGACCCGCATTTCACATCGCCCATGGCCGATGAGATCATCGGGAACTTCGCGGCAAAGACTCCGCCGAAGCCGCAGCATGTCTCGGCTTCATCCATTTCCACCAACTGCAGGTCGCGCACCTTCGAGAGCAAAATTCGCGGGGGTTGTTTGATGCCCAATTCGCGCAAGCCGTGGCAGCCATCGTGAAACGTCACTCGGGCAGGGAAGCGGGCGCCCAGGTCGGTGACTCCCAGCTTCTGCACCAGGAATTCGGAAAACTCAAAACATTTCGGGGACAGCTCCCGGGTGGCGCCTGCCCATTCCGTGCCTGCCATTAAATCCGGGTAAAATTTCCTCAGCATCGCTCCGCAGGATCCCGACGCGATCACAACAGTCTCGGCGTCCCGCAGCCGCTCCAACACTTTTACGGCGACAGTGCGCGCCTCCGCCCAATGGCCGGAATTGAAGCCAGGCTGCCCGCAACAGGCGATCTCGTCGGGGCAAACGACCTTGTGCCCGAGCCCTTCCAAAAT
>Ga0075520_1000936_pt1 | contig 13581 bp, 13 predicted proteins | sample NGEPerB_FD_75100 | JGI IMG/M metagenome (GOLD analysis project Ga0075520, IMG submission 75100) | Arctic peat soil microbial communities from the Barrow Environmental Observatory site, Barrow, Alaska, USA - NGEE PermafrostAB12-B | ecosystem: Environmental > Terrestrial > Soil > Wetlands > Peat ... | reverse complement strand
GTTCCCGAACCGACCGTGCGCGATTTAAGCGTGCCGCAGTCCAAAGGCCTGCGCGTCCGCAAAACCACTTTGCCGCCGGAACCGCCGAAAGAAATTTTGCCTGAACCGGAAACGATTGAAGAAGGCGAAGTGATTCCCGCCCGCGAAGTCGCGGCGACGACGACGGCTGAAATTCCCGGCAAAAAATCCGCTGAAATAAAACCGGCCGCGCCGGAAAAAGTTGAAGCGGAAAAATCCGATGCGCCGAAAACCGAGCCCGTTATTACGATTGCCGATGGCTCCGTTCCGCCGGTTCCCGCGCCTAAACCAAAACTTTTGCCGCGCAAACACAAGCCCATCACCGTTGCCTCGACGCCGATGATCGGCAATTACCAGTTGCCGCCGATGGATTTTCTCCAGCACGCGGACATGACCGCCAAGCCGACCGAGTCGAAGGAGGAACTCATGGCGAACGCGCGGCTCATGCAGCAGACGCTCGCGCAGTTCGACATCGAAGTTTCGCTCGGCGACATCACCAAAGGCCCGACGATCACGCGTTACGAATTGCATCCTGCGCCCGGCGTGAAGCTGGAAAAAATCACCGCGCTTTCCAACAATCTCGCCGCCGCGCTCAAGGCCGAACGCATTCACATCCTCGCGCCCGTGCCCGGCAAAAGTTCCGTCGGGGTGGAAGTGCCGAACGCGATCAAGACCAAAGTCATCATGCGCGACTTGTTCGAGGCGGACGAATGGCGCAACACCAAGGCGCGCATTCCCATCGCGCTGGGCAAGGACGTTTACGGCCATCCGATTGTCGCCGACCTCGCGGAAATGCCGCATTTGCTCATCGCGGGCAGCACCGGTTCGGGCAAATCCGTTTGCATCAACGCCATCATTGCGTCGCTGCTCTACCGTTTTTCGCCGGATCAACTCCGCTTCGTGATGATTGATCCGAAAGTTGTCGAGCTGCAGCAATACAACGCGCTGCCGCACCTCGTCGTCCCCGTCGTGACCGATCCAAAAAAAGTTCTCCTCGCGTTGCGCTGGGTCGTCAACGAAATGGAAAAGCGCTACCAGATCTTCGCGCGCGTCGGCGTCCGCAACATCAAATCCTTCAACGACCGGCCCAAGGACAAACCATTGCCGCCGCAGGAACTCGAACTGCCGCTCGCGGTCAAAAAGGAAAAAGTCGAGCCGGGTGCGGATGGTTTCGCCGTCGAAGTGGATGAACAGATCGTCGTGCCGCGCGAGGACGACATCATCATTCCCGAAAAACTTTCCTACATCGTCGTCATCATTGACGAGCTGGCCGACCTGATGCTCGTCGCGCCCGCCGATGTGGAAATGGCCATCGCGCGCATCACGCAGATGGCGCGCGCGGCGGGCATCCATTGCATCGTCGCCACGCAACGACCGAGCGTTGATGTCATCACCGGCGTCATCAAGGCGAACATCCCGGCGCGCATCGCGTTTCAAGTCGCGAGCCGCGTGGATTCCCGCACGATTCTCGACGCGATGGGCGCGGACAAATTGCTCGGCAAAGGCGACATGCTTTATCTCCCGCCCGGTTCCGCCAATTTGAAACGCGCGCAGGGCGCCCTTATCACCGACCAGGAAATTCAAAGCGTCGTGGACTTCATCGCCAAGCAGGGCAAGCCCAGTTACGAAGCGGAGATCCACAAGCAACTTTCCAAGCCCTCGCCGAACACCGACCTCGAGAGCGGCATTGATGAAGACGAAGAAATCATCCAGCAGTGCATCGAAGTCATCCGCAGCGAACAGAAGGCGAGCGTCTCGCTGTTGCAACGCCGGCTGCGCCTCGGCTACGGCCGCGCCGCGCGCATCATGGACGAACTGGAAAATCGCGGCATCGTCGGCGAGAGCAAAGGCGCCGAGCCGCGCGAAATCCTGATTGACCTCGACGGCGGCGGCGCGGACGGCGGCGACCAGCAGGCGGGTTAAGCCACCAAGGCACGAAGGCACAAAGGAGAAAGATTCTTGGTGCCTTTGTGCCTTGGTGATTTCATTTCTGCGGATATTGCCAGACCCAGTCGCCGCGTTGCCAATCAAACCTGCCTTCTTTGTTCAAACCGATTTGCCCGCCATCATCGGTCTCATTCCAGCCGACGGAATAGAGAACGAATTGACCATTGGTTTCCCGCCGATAATGCAGCGGCTGGCCGTTGATGATGTCGTGTGGAAGCGTTTCGATGAATTGAGGTGCAAGTGCGTCGAGCGTTTCGGGATATTCGTCGTGCGCCAGCCGGTAGCGTTCCAGTGCGCAGGCAACCCGGGCCAAATCAATGCTCGATTGAATGGCCGCAAACTTTCTCACCATGGTGGCAATAGCCGGAAATAACATTAATGCCTGAACCTTGTAAGGTGAATAATGTTTCCTCTCCGCTTGAACAGCTTCATTGGCGCGCTGAAAAACTGCCGGTGAAATGACGCGCGAATTTGTATCCACAAGCGGCAAAATCCATTGCTGCTGCATCCGGACGATGGCGAGTTCGCTTTGATAAAAATACGCACTGGGCATGAACGTCAATTTATTGGTGACATCACCGGCGTCCGTGTATGAAATCATTTCGCGCGTGCGCCACTGATTTTCAAATGATTTGATCGCAAAGGCTCGTTCGCCACGCATGATGAATCCGTAATCCGCCAAAAAATCTATTTTGGCCAATTCCGAATTCAATTCAGTCAGTTGCACGTCCAACCATTTATGCTCCGCCAAGCCTTCCCAAATCGGTTGCAAGTCAATGGCCACAATGGCAATTCGCACAAGATGCGAAATTAAAAATGGCGAGTTGCGGAGGGAATTGTTCAAATACAACAACAGCTTCACGTCAGCCAATGCTTTTGCGCTTTGGCCGTCAGCCAATTCGGCGTCGGCGCGCAATTGCAGCAGTTGGCTGCACTTTTTAAGTTCCGCCAAAACCGGCAAGAGCGACGATGCCAAATTAAATCCCTCTTCGTAATGCAATGGAACATTGGCATAAGGCCGTTGGCTGGCCTGGCGCAAATCCTCAACCGCCGAATCATATTTGCTCAAAGCAAACAACACATCCTGCGCCGGCGTTTGCGGTTGTGGTGCGATTGGAAATTCATCGGTCGCATGGTTGAGAATATTGGTTTCTTCCGACATCACGCCATTAGTCCAGACAAACCCAATGACAGTATGGAGATTCGTCGGATTACGATAATAATTTTGCCATGTTTGTAAATCGGTCATCTGCATCCGATAAATGGCGTTACCACTCCGGCTTGCGTCTCGGTGAAAATCAGGTCCACCATCATTGCCATAAGGCGTCATCGCAATTTTGCCATTTTGCATATTGGTAAAAATCGGCGCGGTGAAAAAATTCTGGTCGTCCGGCACGGACGCCGGGACAAATGCCTGCCAGTCAAATTTTTCGCCCTTGGCCTCCCATTCGTGCTTGTAATTTTTCCAGGCGCGTTTGCCGCGCCAGTTTTCCTCTGTGATCAAAGCGGTGGCCAAGGTGACGATGCCGGCCAGCCCGATCAGCCCCCAGCGCAGCAACCGCCAGCGTAATTTACTTTTGGGTTTCTCATTCATAAATCAAACAGTGGTGGTTTCGGAAGTTTCAGTCCGTGGCTTGGGTGAAAAATTTCGTGGGGGGTCGGTCTCCGGCGGCATTGAACGGTCAGCCAGCAGTTCGTTCATCAGGCGCTGCTGTGCCTGCAAACTCATGACTGCTCCGCCGGAGCGGACGGGCTTGCCGGTGACGCTGCTCACGTTGTCGCGCTGGGAAAAGTTGATGATGAAAATCAAAACCCACATCGTCGCCAGCCCCGCCCAGATCCGATGGCACGGAAAAATCAGTTCACGCCAAAACGTCTGCAAGATTGTTGGAGCGGCAGTCTGTGACCGCCGTTCGTCAGTGCCATCGGCTGATATGCGACGGTCACAGACCGCTGCCACAGCCGATTGGCGGATGGCGTCAAGCTTCGGCGCGGCGGCTTGATGGCGGGCGAATAGAATGTCACGCGGTGTTTTCATTTTTGGCCTCCAATAATTTTCGCAAAGATTTCTTGGCGTAATGCAGCCGAGATTTCACGGTGCCAAGTTGCGTCTCCGTGATGCGGGCAATTTCTTCGAGCGAGAACTCCTCGACAAAATGCAGCAGCAGAACCGACCGTTGCGGCAGCGGCAATTGGTTTAGCAAATTCATAAATTCAGTTTCCTGTTCCTGCCTGATGAGCAAATCGTCCGGGCCGTCTTCAAATTCATCCGGCGTTTCGGGAATTTCATCGAACAGGATTTCTTTTCGCTTGCGCCAGCGCTGGACGCATTTCTGGTGCGCGATGCCAAAGAGCCAGCTTCCAAATTTATTGTCCTCACGCAATCCGCCAATGTGCCGGACGGCAGCGATGAACGTCTCTTGCACAATGTCGAGGCCGGCCTGTTCGTCGCGGATGAGTTCAAAAACATAAACGTAAAGCGGCAGTTGGTATCGCCGGAAGAGCGCGTCCCAAGCCGCCGGTTCACCGGCGCGGGCTTGCGGCACAGGCAGTTGTTCGGGTTCGGCCACTTCCAGCATTTTCATCAAGTTGAATGCGCGAGGCGAGCAAAGGTTCAAACCAAATTGAAATAATTTCCAAGATTGCCAAGCGCGCGTCAAACCCGCTAAATGAATGGAATGTCAACGGTTGCCGAACAGCTCCGCGCCGCGCGCGAGGCAAAAAAACTCACGGTCGAACAGGTCGCGGACTTGACCAAAATCCGCACCGACCATATCCGCGCCCTGGAAGAGGGCAGGTTCAGCGCGTTCTCCGCCAAGATTTATATCCGTGGTTCCGTGAAAAATTACGCCGGCGTCCTCAAGCTGGACGTCACGGCTTTGCTCGCCGCGCTGGATGCCGAACTGGGCCGCACGGAAAAATTCAGCGAGCCGCCGCCGTTGGTGGAACAGAAGAAAACCATCGTGGATCAACTGATGTTGGTGCTGGCCAGGGTGAATTGGAAACTTGGCTTCGCGGGCATCGCCGTCATCGGCCTCGGCTTGGTGGTGGTGTTTTCCCTTTGGGCCTGGCGTTCTCACAAGAAGATCGATCCGCTGTCAAGTCTTCCGCCCGCCGTTTATCAACCGGCGAATTCCGGCGACACGCTGCCGCTGCCGAAACGGTGATTGAATTTACGATTTGCGATATACGATTTACGAGTCCCTCTGCTATTCCATCCGGCGCGTAAATCGTATATCGTAAATCTGAAATAAATCTGGTTCAGACATCTTCCAAATACAGCGCGCGGTTGCGCCACAGGTAAATAATTCCCGACATCGCCGTCAGCACCACCGTGAGCCACAGCATGACTTCCGCGAACGTCGGCACCCACGGCGCAAAAAAATCTCTCAACGCCACCGGCCATTCCTCGCACGCATCCACCACGAGCAACGCGATAATGGTGACGATCTGCGAAATGGTCTTGTGCTTCCCGTAGCGTTCCGCCGCAAGGACAATGTTTTTCGACGCCGCGAGCAGGCGCAGGCCGGTGATGGCGAGTTCGCGTCCGACAATGATGACAACCATCCACGCGCCGACTTTCACCGGCGCATCCGGGTTCAGGTGCGTGCTTTCCACGAACGCCACGAACGCCGAGCATGTCATGATCTTGTCTGCGAGCGGATCCATGAGAATGCCGAAGTTCGTGATGAGGTTGCGCGAGCGCGCGATGCGGCCGTCGAGAAAATCCGTGATGCCCGCGAAGCAGAAAAAAAACAACGCGAGCGTGTCGTTGAAGGCGAACTTGGAAAACATCGCCCAGAGAAAAACCACCGTTAGAGCGAAGCGCGAGATGGTGAGTTTGTTGGGCAGGTTCATCAAAAATGGGTTTATGGATTGGTGGATTTTTGGATTGGTGGGGTGGTGTTGTTCCCGCGTCATTCATTTATCCACCAATCCATTCATCCATCAATCCCTTTTGGTTCACGCGCCGAACTTGTCGAACATTTTCGCGTTTGCCTGCATGAGGCGGATGAGAAATTTCGCCGGGAATACGCCGAGCGAGCCGGAGTTCGCGCCGGTTTCGGTGAAGCGTTCGAGCTTGTCCGAACCGCTCGCGGCGGAGTGGATCATCACCGGCTGCGGATGCCACGAATGACCGTGCAACGCGCACGGCGTCGAATGGTCGCCGGTGACGACGAACACGTCCGGTTTTTTCTTCAAGAGGATCGGCAGCGCGGCGTCGAAATCTTCGATGGCTTTTTTCTTTGCGGCGAAATTTCCATCTTCGCCGTATTTGTCCGTGTATTTGTAATGGATGAAAAAGAAATCGAAGTTGTCATATTCCTTCAGATAACGCTCGAACTGTTCCTTGATGGTCTGCGGCCCTTCGATTTTTTCCATGCCGACGAGCTGCGCGAGGCCTTTATACATCGGATAAACCGCGAGGCACGCCGGTTTGAGCAGATAACGATCCTCAAACAGCGGGATGTGCGGCTGATGCGCGATGCCGCGCATGAGAAAACCGTTCGCCGGTTTTTCCTTGGCGAGAACCGGCAGCGCGGCCTTGTAAAAATCCGCGATGAGCGCGGCCATTTTTTTCTGGCCAGAATTATTTTCGTCGCGCGGATGAACCGTTGGGATCGGAAAACCTTCGCGGTTCGGATCGGCATCGGTCAACGGCCCTTCGAGTCCCTTGCCGCGAAAGATGACGACGAAGCGATGTTCCTTGCCGGCCTTGATGATGACCTGCGTGTCGCCGATTTTTTTGATTTTGGCGGTGAGCAAGGCCACGAGTTTTTCGCACGTCTCGGTCGGGATGCGTCCGGCGCGGCGGTCGGTGACAATTCCCTTCGCGTCGAGCGTCGCAAAATTCGCGCGGGCGCAGACGTCGCCGGGTTTCAATTCCAGTCCGAGGCCGAGCGCTTCGATGACGCCGCGACCGACTTGAAATTCCAGCGGGTCGTAGCCGAAGAGACCGAGATGGCCGGGTCCGCTGCCGGGCGTGATGCCGGGTGCGACCGGAATCATGCGGCCCTGCGCAGAATCCTTGGCGATCTTGTCGAGGTTCGGCGTCGACGCGGCTTCGAGCGGCGTGAGATAATTCTGTTCCTTCGTCGCGATGTCGCCCAGGCCGTCGAGCACGACGAGAACGTGCTTCGTTATGGTTTTAAGTGTCAGTTCGGAATAAAGTGCGTCTAAATTCATTGGGACATTTTACAAAAAAAAGGTCGTGAGGCAATTCGATTCCATTTTGCGCCGCGCAGAATCGCTGACATTATTTTGCCAGCGATGAATCAACTGATGTTACACGAATTTCACCACGGCCTCGGCGCGCGGTTCGCGGAATTGAACGGCGCGCAGATCGTGAACGACTACGGCGACTGGCTGGCCGAACACGCCGCGCTACGCGAAACGGCTGGCGTGATTGATTTGAGCTTTCGCTCGCGCATCTGTCTTGTTGGTGCCGACCGCGCGCGGTTTTTGCACGGGCAGGTGACGAACGACGTGAAAAAACTCCGCGTCGGCGAAGGTTGCTACGCCGCCATCACCACCGCCAAAGGCAAAATGGAAAGCGACTTGAACATTTTCGCGCTCGCCGATGAACTGCTTTTGGATTTTGAACCGGGATTGATGGAAAAGATTTCACAGCGGCTGGAGAAATACATTGTTGCTGATGATGTGCAAATCGTGGACGCCGCGCCGCACTACGGTTTATTGAGCGTGCAAGGGCCGAAGGCAGAGTCTGTCGTTCGCGCGCTGGGGTTGTTTGGAGTTCCCCCTTCAGGCGGTTCCCCCGAAGCAAACCCAAGCCGCGTGAATGCGGAACTCCCAACCGGGCCGCTCGGCTCGTTGAAGATTTCCGACGTCACGCTCGGCGAAATTTATCTCGCGAACCAGCCGCGGCTTCTTTTTTCTCGTAGCAGCGGACGTGAGTCCGCTCATTCTTTTTCTCCCGAAAGTCAGAGCCGACTCACGTCGGCTGCTACAGTTGATTTGATTTTCACTGGTTTCGATTTGTTCGTTCCCAACAATTCCCTTGGCGCGGTGGCGGACAAATTGATTGCCGCCGCCAAACAAATCGGCGGACGCGCCGTCGGCTGGCAGGCGTTTGAGACTGCGCGCATCGAGGCGGGCATTCCGCGATTTGGCGCGGACATGGACGAGACGAACATCCCGCTCGAATGTGGCATCGAGAGCCGCGCCGTGACTTACAACAAAGGCTGCTACATCGGGCAGGAAGTCATCAACCGCATCCACAGCGTCGGCCACGTCAACCGCGAACTGCGCGGCTTGCGCCTGGCGGATGATTTGAAAACCTTGCCGCAGCGCGGCGACAAACTGTTTCACGCGGGCAAGGAAGTCGGCTACGTGACCAGTGTGGTGAAATCGCCGGCGCTCAACGCGAACATCGCGCTGGGCTATGTGCGCCGCGAAGCGAATCAAATCGGAAATGAACTGACGTTGCGGACGGCGGCGGGTGAAAGCCCGGCGAAAATTGTGGAGTTGCCGTTTGTGAAATGACGGCGGGCAAAGCGACTTGCCAAAAAACGTTTTTGCCGGATAATAAAACCATGAGCAAGACGCTGCATGAAATCGAAGAGGCGATTGAAACCCTGCCTTTGCCGGAGCGCCTCCAGCTTTACAAGGATATGCCGCAATTGATCGGGCGCAACGCCGAAGACCTCGACTGGCAGCGGCTGGGACTTGAGAATTTTTTCCAGGATGACTCGCCGGACGACAAGGTTTATGACTCCATTTAAGGTCGGCGACGTTGTCTCGGTCGAATTTCCCTTTTCAGATTTTCAAACTTACAAACGGCGTCTCGGCTTGGTGCTGATCAGCAGCGAAATGGATTTGCTCGTCGCCCGCCTCACCACGCATCCGCCGCGCGAACCTTCCGACGTCGCGCTGAAACACTGGTCTGAAATTGGTTTGCCACGCGCGTCCACCATCCGCCTGACAAAACTCGTCACGCTTGACCATCGCCTCGTCCATCACAAAATCGGGCGCTTGCATTCTGACGATGGCCGCGCCGTCGTGCAGGCTTGGCAACAAATGACGACTGCGTTCGCTGCCGAATTGTTGAAGTGAAACAGAAAGCCCGTCAGGGCTGGCATCTTTGTAGAAACCGCCAATTAAAATTAGCCAAGCTCCGTCAGGAGCGACATCTTCAGGAAATCACGGGAATATGCCGCTCCTGACGGAGCTTGTGATTTTTCTTTGATGTGATTCTACAAATATGTCGCGCCGACGGCGCTGGTAAAAATCGCGCTTGTTGCCGGGGCGTTTGGAGTTGCAGTTTCAGCCGCCATGAAAACGCTTTCGGCCAAGGCGAAAATCAGCAGACTCACGCATTGTGCGGAGTGTGGCCGTCCTCGGCCACAGCAACGCCCGAACAGCATTGCGCGTTTATTTTTCCAAGGTTGTCTGATTTTCCATGTTGCAGCGCCCGGGGACGGGCGCACTCCGGAGTGCTGGCAAAAATCGCGCTTGTCGCCGGGGTGTTTGGAGTTACAGTTTTAGCAGCCATGAAAATGCTTTCGGCCATGGCGAATTTTGGGGTTTCGAGGCGGACGGAATTAACGCAAAGGCGCAAAGGCGCAAAGCAATCTTTCCGATGTTCAAGCCGTTGCTTGGCGACTTCGCGTCTTGGCGTCTTTGCGTTAAATTTTTATGCGGCGGCGCGGGCAAAAATCGCGCTTGTCGCCGGGGTGTTTGGAGTTACAGTTTCAGCAGCCATGAAAACGCTTTCGGCCAAGGCGAAAATTGTGGAGTCGCCGTTTCATTAAAACGGCGAATTGACTTTTTAATGAAAAGTGGCAAGTATGTGGTTTTCGTATGCCAGACAAAGCGGCACAAAAAGTTGTATCAATTACTGTTCGGCGGGAGCGTTTATTTCCGCCGAAAATAATTGTTGCCACCGGATTCAAGCTTCGGCTTGATAAATCCTCTGGTTTGATTGACGTGCTGATAGAGGTTGCTGGTCAAAAAGGAGAACGGATAATTTTTGACCCGATTATCATTCGTTCCAACCTTGAATCACTTAAACAATTTATAGCCGGAACAAATGTTAATCCTGATGAGGCATCACAAAAAGAGGATGTGTCTGTTGGCGAGCAACCAAGTTATGCGAACATTATCCATTCGAGCAGAATGGAAAATCGTGGCGAAACCATTTTTTCTGTGTTCAGTTTGCATGATTGGGTAGAAGCAACGCGCCAAACTTCTGGCACGGCTGAAATTAAATGCGTGGACAATGTTGTTATAATTAGTTCCGCCGCTCTTCAAAAAAAGCTTATACTTGAAATTGTTTTGGTTGTAAGCCAACTTACACGGCCATGATTTACAGTGCTCCAGCAGGTTCGTCCTTTGCGCCAGCAGTCGGTTCTGTTGCCGAACGCGAGGCAACACCGGCAATTTATGTCGGCGCACCCGCGTCCAGCAATCCGCCGCCAATGGATTTTGGCGTAGGTTTTATTGGTGAAAAATCAGAGTTCCAACCGATGAGCGTTCCGGCAATCGAGCAATTCAATTGGAAACTCCCTGAAACGAGCCGTGATTATATCCGTCTTGAACAAAAAGTTCTCGCTAACAAATCAACCGCTGAAGAGTCGGCTCGCTATAAAGCAATGAAGCGGGATAGGAACAGCGTGGTGTTTGCAGATCGCTACATCACCGACTACGCTGAAATCCAGCGTGTTCAATTTCTTTCAATCAAAATCGCCGAACTTCAAAAATATTTGCGCCCGATTAACATTGGATGAAAACTCCGAGGGTTAAGCGAAGTAAAGGCCCAACCTCGGCAATGACCGAGTTTACCTACCGAAAAAAGGCACTCCCTCATCTCATGAAGGATTTTGACGGGCACTGCGCTTACTGTTTAGACCCAAAAGAATTTCGCGCTCCATCCCAAAGCCATGTCGAACACTTTGATTGCAAATTGAAAGGCAGGAAAAGGCATTATTATAATAATCTGATGCTTTCTTGCGCGGCCTGCAACATGAGCAAGCACGGCAAGCCATTAAAAAATCCGCTTGATGAAAAACAGCGATTGCTCAACTGCACTGAAGAAAATGAATTTGTCGAGCACATCCGAGAAATGGAAGATGGCCAGTGGGAAGCCGTGACACCGGCTGGACACTATCATTTAGAGTCCATCGAACTTCGTGAGGATTGTCACAGAAACAAGCGTCGCGCTCGCAGAGTAATGACAGAGGAAATTGCAAAACTTTTTAAGACCGCCGTTAAATATGAAACTCATAATCCGGCGGAACTTCACAATCAAATGATGACGACAATTCGATCTCTTTTAGCCGTGCTTGAAAATTTTCCACCTCTTGTCGTTGCCAATGGAACAATTTCAGCTAGAGATTGGTTGAAATTACAAGGGGTTGAAATCAGCACTTAATTTTTACGCAGTTCGTAGTTTTACTTTCCGTGCATGAAACAAAAAGCTTACGCCGCCGCCGGCGTGGACATTGATCTGGGCAATCGCGTCAAGGCCACGCTGCCGCAATTGCTCGCCAGCACGCATCGCCGTGAGGTGCTCGGCAAGGTCGGCGGCTTCGGCGGACTGTTCGCGCTGGACGTGAAAAAATATCGCGAGCCGGTCCTCGTCTCGTCCGTGGACGGCGTCGGCACCAAGCTCAAGATCGCCTTCGCGCTGGACAAGCACGACACCATCGGCGCGGACCTCGTGAACCATTGCGTGAACGACATCGCGGTGCTTGGCGCGGAGCCGCTGTTCTTCCTCGATTATCTCGGCACCGGCAAGCTCGAGCCGCACGTGTTCACGGACATCATCAAGGGCTTCGCGCGCGCGTGCGCGGAAAACAACTGCGCGCTCATCGGCGGCGAGACGGCGCAGATGCCGGGCTTTTATCAGGCAGGCGAATACGACGTGAGCGGCACGATCGTCGGCGTGGTGGAAAAATCCAAGATGCTCAACGGCCAGAAAACCATCCGGCGCGGCGACGTGGTCATTGGCATCGAATCGAGCGGCCTGCACACGAACGGCTATTCGCTCGGACGGAAGATTTTCTTTGAGCAGTTGAAACTGAAGCCGTCCAGCCGCATCCCCGGCTCGAAGCTCACGCTCGGCGCGGAGCTGCTGAAAGTCCATGTCAGCTACGGCCCGCTGGTGCAGGCGCTGCTGAAGCGCTTCAATTCAAAATTAAAAATTAAAAATTCAAAATTGCCGGTCAGGGCTTTCGCGCACATCACCGGCGGCGGTTTTGTGGACAACATCCCGCGCGTGCTGCCGAAGTCGCTCGATGTGGTCATCCGCAAAGGTTCGTGGGAGATGCTGCCCGTCTTCAAGATTATCGCGGAGCAGAGCGGCGTGCCGGACGAGGAATTGTATCAGGTCTTCAACATGGGCATCGGCATGGTGAGCATTGTCGCAGCGGACAAAGCGGACGCGGTGCTGAAATTCATCCGGGCGCAGAAGCACAAGGCGTGGGTGATCGGCGAAGTCGTCAAAGGCAAGGGCGTGGCAAGGGTGGAATAATTTTTATCCGCAGATTTCGCCGATTTTCGCCGATTTATTTTCCTTATTTTTAATCTGCGGCATCGGCGTAATCTGCGGAAAGTTTTTTAACGGGCAGAAATTATTTCCGTTCGATGACGAGCGTGACGTATTTCTTTTCGCGGGCGAAGATGGCGGGATCCACGATGTCCAGTTGCCTTTGCATCTGGCCGCGCAGTTCGCCGATCACGTCTTGCAGGAGAAAGTGCAGGGCAGGGCGCTTGCGTTCCAGCCGTTCGGTGACGTATTGCGCGACGGGCAGGCCAAAGCGTTTCCCAAACATGTGCGCGAAGGCAATGGTTGGCAAAACGTTCGCGGTGATGTCTTGTTGCGACACGATGCGCCAGCCGCGTTGATCGAGCGCGGCGGTGAAATCGCCCCACAAATGACCGGACTTGCGCGCCTCGGCGGAGGTGCGGAAATAATCGCACAAAATCCAGCGTCCGCCCGGTTTCAGAACCTGGTCAATTACGTCGAGCGCGACGGGCAGTTTCATGTATTGAAATGATTCGGACGTGATGACGGTGCCGAACGTGTGGCGAAATTCGGGCAACGGAATTTTTTCCAGCTTGCCTTCAATCATCGGCACGTTGGGAAAATCTCCGCGCACGCGACGGATCTGCGTGCGGTTGGGCGTGAGGGCGGTCGGTTGCAAGCCGCGTTTCAACAGCAGGCCGACCAATCCGCCCATGCCGCAGCCGGCATCAAGCACGCGATTTTCTTTATCAATCACCAAATCCGCGAGCCGTTCGCCGTAGCGGATTTGCGCTTCTTGAACCCCGGCGATGTTCATTTTCTCCGGCGGAATCGCGAGGTCTTCGCTGTAACCGTAGTTTAGAAAACCGCCGGGCAGGAGCTGGCCGTAGAGTTTGAGCGTGGCGTCGTCCGCCGCCTTGCTGACGCCATTGCGCGACCGGAAACAACGCAGGAACGGCGGCCAGTTGCGCGGAAGAAATAATCGTCCGGCAATGCTTTTGACCACGAAACCAGCGGTGATTTTTTTCTTGATAAAATCATTCTGGTCGGCCACCGGGTTGGGTTGGCCGACCGATTTGACAGGTAAAGAATGGTTGAAATTGCTTCCGATAAACAAGCCTTTTTGAATG
>Ga0075520_1000935_pt1 | contig 13582 bp, 13 predicted proteins | sample NGEPerB_FD_75100 | JGI IMG/M metagenome (GOLD analysis project Ga0075520, IMG submission 75100) | Arctic peat soil microbial communities from the Barrow Environmental Observatory site, Barrow, Alaska, USA - NGEE PermafrostAB12-B | ecosystem: Environmental > Terrestrial > Soil > Wetlands > Peat ... | reverse complement strand
GGTGGAAGTTGGGCGTGACGATCAGGTAGCGCAGCGGCCCGAGGCGCACGCTGACGTTGGCGTGGTTGAAGACCGCCTGAAAGCCGACGATGACGATGTAGGTGTCGATCACTTCCTTGGAAAAGCCGAGCACGAAGATCGGCGCCAGCACCAGCGTGCGCGTGATGATCAGCTCGAGGATGTGCTGGCGCGAGCCGGCCAGCCAGTCCATGCTCTTGACGCTATGGTGCACGGCATGCAGGCGCCACAGCACCGGCACCTCGTGGTAGCTGCGGTGCGTCCAGTACTGGACCAGGTCGGCGACAAGAACGATGAGAAAGAGCGCGATCGGAAAGGGCAGGTCCTGCACCCAGGCACGCACGCCGTCCTTCGCGGCCCAGCCGAACAGCTTGTGCACGAGCAGGTTGGTCGCCAGCAGCACGAAGCCGACGATCATGTGGTTGACGATGAAATGGTGGAAATCGGTTTGCCACTCGGAGCGAAAGACCGGCTGGTCCTTGCGCAGCGCGAACAGCTTTTCGATGAAGACGAAGATCAGCGTCGAGCCGAGCAGATCGAGGATGAACCAGTCGAGGCCGATGTACGGCGTGCCATCGGCGAAGTCGTTGACCGGCACCTTGTTGCCGCCGAGCAGGAGGCTCAGGCCGATCAGCACGAAGGCGGCAAGCGCCAGCCAGCGCGACCGGCTCATGACGATGTTGAAGAGGGCCAGCGCGCCCGAGAGCACCAGCGACCAGAACAGCAGAAGACGCATCGTGTCGATGCTGTAGGACTTGCGCAGTTGCGGCGTCGTCAGGTATTCGGGAAAGTGGAACGCGAGAACGCCGAGGAAGCAGAGGATCGCCAGGCCGAGCGCGATGACGCCCGAGACCATGCCCTTGCCCGGCCGCAGGGCGCCGTGCGATGCGGACAGTCGGTTCAGCTTCTCGATCGGTTTCATGGTCGCCCCCCATGCAGCAGCGGGCGATTATTGCGTTGCGGCGACGACGCTCCGATGTTCTTCGAGCGCGCCCATCAGGCAGGCGACCTGCGCCGTGACCGCTGGCGGCGCCGGCATCGCGCCGCTGAGGATGCTCTGGATATACCCGGCGGTGGTCGGTGCGTCGCTCGTGCGCGGCAACGCCGGCATCTCGGTGACCACACCGGCCTGTCCCGCGGACGACAGCTCCGGGCGGTGCCTGCCGGACAGATAGACGTCCATCTTCTGAAGGCGCCGCGCGTCGGCGACCGGCTCGCCTTCGGTGCCGCGCATCAGCAGCGCATCGGCGTTGGTCAGGGCGATGAATTCAGCCAGGCGCACGCCGTACTCCGGGTGCGTGAAGTTCACGACACGCAGCGACCCGCCGCGGCGGCAGGGGGCGAGCAGCTTGGCGACCGTGTGCCCCGGATTGCGAAGACCGACGACCTGGCGCACCTGGAGCAGCGCCGCCAGCGGCGGGCAGAGTGCCTCGATCCGGATGAAGGCCGGCTCGCGCCTGCTCCATGCGTCGACGATCTCGCGCTCCTGCGTGGCGCAGGTCAGGCCGAGGTGACGAAAGATCTCCGCGGTGGTGACGCGCGCTCCGTCGTCGGCAACGCCGTGTACCAGAACGCGGACGCCCTCCTGTGCCAGCAGCAACGCCAGCAGTGTCGTCAGATTCGGGATCTTTCGCGAGCCGTTGTACGACGGCAGCACGACCATTGGCGCTTCGCTGCGAATCTCGATGCAGCGCTCATGCGCGGCCTGGAGAAAGCCGGCGAGCTCATGGACCGACTCGCCCTTGATCCGCATCGCCAGGGCGAACGCGCCGATCTCGAGATCGGTGACGCGCCGATCGAGCACCTGGCTCATCAGGTCGTGCGCGTCGGCGGCGACCAGCGACCGGGCGCCCTCGCGGCCCCGGCCGATCTCCTTGATGTAGCGGGCGATGCTCATGGTGCAGGGGTCGTTCGGCCATGCTTCGCAATTTCCGGGCCGCGCGAAGCTCCCGAACCGGTCGGCCGGATCAGGCGAGCAATCCCGTGATGATCTGCCACTCGGCGGCGCTCACCGGCGTGATCGACAGCCGGTTGCCGCGCTGAAGCAATCGCATGTCCGCGAGCGCCGGGATCGTCCGCATTTCGGCGAGGCCGAGCAGGCGCGTCTTCTTCACCAGGCGCACATCGACCAGCGACCAGCGCGGCGCGTCGGCCTTGGACTTGGCGTCGAAATAGTGGCTGCGCCGGTCGAACTGGGTGGCGTCGGGATAGGCCCTGGACGCGACCTCGGCGATGCCGGCGATGCCCGGCTCCGGGCATGACGAGTGATAGAACAGGACGCCGTCGCCGATCTGCATGTCGTCGCGCATGAAGTTGCGCGACTGGTAGTTGCGAACGCCGATCCATGGAACGGTCTTCTTTGCCGCCTTGGCGACATCGTCGACCGAGCATTCGGTCGGCTCGCTTTTCATCAACCAGTGGCGCATGGCGGACCCGGCTCCGGCAAATAAGGTGTCCGCCGCAGCCCCGTGAACCGCATTCCTGAACCCAGGCAGTTCAGGTGGGCGAGGTCAGCCCGGCTTCGGGTTCATCTGACGCGAGACGATCACACCAACCGGGCGATGTTCCAAGCCCTTGCTCTTGCGAGCATCGGTTCAAGGAAATATAAAGCTCACGCGAGCGCGACGGACCAGATGATTCTACGCCGCGGGTCATGCAAACGAGGCATCGTCAGATCAGTTGTCCGTCGGCGCCGAGGGCCATGTCGACACGGCGAATGAGAGCAGCGAGATCGACTCCAGAAGCGCTTGCGCCGTCGCCTTGCGCGTTGTCCGCGGCGTCGCTCTCGTCGTCGTCATCGCGGGCCGACGGAGCGTGTGGGCGCTCAGCCAGCGCGAAGGCGAGGTTGAGCGCTGCGAGCACGGCGATGCGCTCGCGCGCCTTGACCTTGCCGCCATCGCGGATCGCGCTCATTTCGCGGTCGACTGCGGCGACGGCTTCGAGCAGCGCCGCCTCGCCGCCCTCGGGGCAGCCGAGGATGTAGCTCTGGCCGAGGATGGTTGCTTCGACCTGCTTCATCCGACTCTGCGCAGCTTGTCGTCGCTGGCCGTGTCGCGTGCCGCCGCGGCGCCGTCGTTCGGCGCGGCGGCGTCGGCTTCGCGCGGCAACCGGTCGAGGAGCACGTCGATGCGGCTTCGCGCGGCGTTGAGGCGCGAGCGCAGGTTGTCGCGCTCGTGGGTCACCGCTGCCAGTTGCTCGCGAAGCAGTGCGTTCGTGCGCTGCACTTCCTCGTGCCGCAACAGCAAGCGCTCGACCCGTTCGGCGAGTTCTTCGATCCTGGACATGGCGCTCCGGCGGAAGCAGGGTGCCGAATTGTAGGCGTCGCATTCGCGCCCGACGGCCTGCTTAGAATGCAAACTGTTGGTGCTCGTGAAGGCGTTCATGCCTTCGCGGTTAAACGGGAAGCAGGAGGAGGGCGCGCAAGCGCCGCCGAAACTGCGCTGCCCCCGCAACGGTACGGTGAACGAAGCCGGTGTCTCGTCGTCGAGGCAACGCTTCAATCCTGGTGCACATACCACTGAAGGCGCGAGCTTTCGGGAAGGTCGCCAGGGTCGCTTCATCAGCCCGGATACCGGCCAACGAGAGAGCGGCGCCAAGTGCGTCGCTCATATCGCATGCGGCCGCGGGGAAGCGGCTCGTGTGCCGCTGTTCGGGCTCCTCCACCATGTGTTCCATTCATCGCAACGGACTGCGCGCGCCGAAGGCCGCGCGCCGCTCGGCATGCCTTCTCGCCTCTCTCTGCTTCGGCGCCGCGGCGCAATCCCAGCTCGATCCCGTCGTCGTCACGGCGACGCGCGAGCCACAGCCTCTCAGCGGCAGCAGCGCCGACGTCGTCGTCATCGACGCCGAGACGATCCGCGACACGACCGCCGATTCGGTCGAGGAGCTGCTGCGGCGCCACGCCGGCATCCAGCTCAACCGAAACGGCGGCCCGGGCCAGAGCTCGGGCTACTTCATCCGAGGCGCGAGCACCAACGGCACGATCGTCCTGATCGACGGCGTCCGCATCGGCTCGGCGACGCTCGGCCAGGCCGACCTGGAAGCCCTCAGCCTGGCGCAGATCGACCACATCGAGGTGCTGCGCGGTCCGGCGTCGAGTCTCTACGGCGCCGACGGCGTCGGCGGCGTCATCCAGATCTTCACGCGCCGCGGTGACGGGAGCCCGCGCGTCACAGGCGGCGCCGCGATCGGCGGCTATCGTTCGCGCCAAGGCGATGTCGGCGTCAGCGGATCCAGCGGCGAGATCGACTACGCCGCCACCATCGGCATGGAGCAGAGTCGCGGCGTCTCCGCGATCCGGCCCGGCGATCAGTTCGGGCTCTTCAACCCCGACGACGACGGTTTCGCGCGCAACGTCGCCAACGTCCGCTTCGGCTACACGCCGGCGCCCGGGCACAGGATCGGCATCGGCGTGCTCGAGACCCGTCTCGACGCGCAGTACGACTCCGCCGAATTCGATGCCGCGTTCAACGCCGATCCTTCACCTGACTTCCGCAACCGGCTCGACACGCGGCTTGCCTCGGTCGACTACCGCGGCGTCGTCACGACGCTGTGGACGACGACCCTGCAGCTCGCGAACGTTCTCGATGATTCGAAAAGCGGCGGCACGGCCATCAGCCGTCTGACGACGCATCGCGACCAGGCGACCTGGCAGAACGCGCTGCATCTCGGGCGCGACCAGCAGCTCGTCATCGCCTACGAATACTTGCGCGAGCGTGCCAGCGGCGACAATTTCCCGGTCGAGCCGAATCGACACAACAACGCGCTGATGCTCGGCTATTCCGGCATGCTCTGGTCGAACGGCCTGCAGGCCGATGTCCGCTACGACGACAACTCCGTCTATGGCAGCAACAAGACCGGTCGGCTCGGCTGGAGCTACGAGATCGCTTCGGGTCTCAAGGTTCGCGCGCTCGCCGGCACCACGTTTCGCGCGCCGACCTTCAACGATCTCTACTTTCCGTTCTTCGGCATTGCGACGCTCAGCCCCGAGCGTGGCCGCAGCATCGAGGCAGGAGTGACGTGGCAGAGCGGTGCAACGAGCGCGGCGGCGACGGTCTATCGCAACCGCGTCAGCAACCTCATCGGCTTCGACCCCGATCCGAACGGCACCGACTGCCCGCCCGGCTTCTTCGGCTGCGCGGCCAACACGTCGCGGGCGCGATTGCAGGGCGCGACGTTCAGCGCCGCGCAGCGCTGGCGCGGCCTGGACCTGCGCGCGACGCTCGATCTTCTCGACGCGACCGATGCCGACACCGGCGTGCGACTGGCACGTCGCGCCGCCCACCAGGAGACGCTCGCCGCCGACTACGCGAGCGGCCCGTGGAGCATCGGCGGCTCGCTCGTCGATGTCGGCTCACGGCCGGATGGCGGCGTCGTCCTCGGTGGCTATGCGGTCGTCGACGTGTGGGCGACGTGGCGATTTCAGCCGAAGTGGAGGCTCGACGCCAAGCTGCTGAACGCGCTCGACCACCGCGTCGAGCCGGTCCGCGACTACCAGGGTCTCGGGCGCCAGGCGTGGCTTGGCATCCGCTACGACGGGCAGGGTTTGTGAGGCATCGGTTTGCATAGCCGCCGCGCGCTCGTCGCCGCATCGTTCGTTGCGGTGGCGGCCTGCGCGCTCGGCGTGCTGGCCGGATCGACCGGCCTCGCGTCGCTGTCGTCGGACATCTTCTGGCAGATCCGCGTGCCGCGCGTTCTCGCCGGCTTCGGCAGTGGCGCCGCGCTCGCCGTCTCGGGCGCGCTCATGCAGCTCCTCAGCCGCAACGCGCTGGCCGACCCCTACGTGCTCGGCGTTGCCGGCGGCGCATCGGTCGGTGCGCTCGGCACGATGCTGCTGTTCGGCGCCGGCAGCGCCATGCTGGCGGAGTGGGGCGTCGCCATCGGCGCCGCGATCGGCGCCATGCTCGCTGCGACGCTGCTGTTCGCGCTGATGGGCCGGCGCCTGGCCGGTCCGGTCTCCGCTGCGCAGGGCGATGCGTCGACGTCGCTGTTGCTGGTCGGCATCATGATCGGCTCAGGCTGCTCCGCCGTCGTGTCGTTGATCCTCACCCTGGCCAGCGAGGGCCAACTGCGCGGCATGGTGTTCTGGCTGCTCGGCGATCTCAATGGCGCGACGCATTGGGAGATCGTCTGGCTCGCGCTCGCCGCCGCGCTCGCGCTGGTCCTGCCGACCGCGCGGCAGCTCGACTGGCTGGCACGCGGCGACGCCTGGGCCGCGACGCTCGGCGTGCCGGTGGCGCGGCGGCGCATCGTCGTCATCGGCGCCGCCTCGATCGCGACCGGTGCAGCGGTCGCGACAGCCGGCGCGATCGGCTTCGTCGGCCTCGTCGTTCCGCATGCCTTGCGTCTTGTCGGGGTCCGGTCGGCCGCGGCGCTGCTGCCCACGAGCGCACTCGGCGGCGGCGCATTCGTCGTTCTCGTCGACGCGGTGGCGCGAACGATCGTCGCGCCCATGCAGTTGCCGGTCGGCGTGCTGGCGGCGGCAGTCGGCGTCCCGACCTTCATCGTCATGCTGCTGCGCCGGCCTCGAGGCTCGCGGTCGTGAGCGCGCAGATCGGCGCGGGCCCGTCCGGCGTGGAGCTGCAGGTCATCGATCTGCGCCTCACTGCCGGCGGCGCGCCGAGCTCGCGGCCACTTTTCACTGCGCTGCGCTGTCGCGTCGCCGCAGGCGAGCGCTGGGTTGTGATCGGACCCAACGGCTCGGGCAAATCGTCACTGCTCGCCGCCATCGCCGGCGTCTTTCCGATCGCTGCAGGCGAGGTGCGCATCGACGGCACGCCGATCGCCGACTGGAAGGCCGCGGCGCTGGCGGACCGACGCGCATGGAGCCCGCAGTTCTGGTCCGATCCCTTTCCCGCCACTGTCGCCGAGACGGCGACGCTGGCCCGCGAGCGCGGCTCGCCTTGGCGCGTGGGTCTCGACGACGGCGCCGATCCGGCGGTTGCGGCCATGCTCGATCGTCTCGACCTGCGCCGCTTCGCCTCGCTCGACGTGCGAAGCCTGTCGGGCGGCGAGCGGCAGCGCGTCGCCATCGCCACCGCGCTGCTGCAGGGCGCGCCATTGCTGCTGCTCGACGAGCCGGCGTCGCATCTCGATCCCGCGCATCAGCGTCTTCTTCTCGAGGTGCTCCTGGAGCAAGCGCAAGGCGGCGGCGCCGTCGTCGCGAGCCTCCACGATCTGAATCTGGCCTGGGACCTGGCCAGCCACGCCATCCTTCTCGACGGCCGCGGCGGCGCTGTCGCCGGCTCGCGCGAGGCGGTTCTGACGGTCGACCGGCTCACCGCCGTGTTCGGCGTCGCGATCGAAGCCGTGGAGCTGCGCGGCACGCGGCGATTCGTGGTCGGCCTCGCCGCTGCATCCGTGCATGGCTGACGCGACGCGCTTCGGCCGCCGGCTGTGCGCCGCGATCGCACTGCTCGCCGCCGTCGCGCCGCCATGCGGTGCCGCGATCGTCGCTGTCGACGACGCCGGCCACACGCTGAGGCTGGATCGCCCCGCGACAAGGATCGTCACGCTGGCGCCGAGCCTGACCGAGCTCGTCTTCGCCGCCGGAGCGGGCGGCTCCATCGTCGCGACCACCGTACTCAGCGACTATCCGGCGGCAGCGCGCGCGATTCCGAGGATCGGCGACGCGTCGCGGCTCGACATCGAGCGCCTGCTTGCCTTGAAGCCCGATCTCGTCGTCGTCTGGCGCAGCGGCAACACGACGCGCGAGATCGACCAGATCGAAGCCGCGGGGCTGCACGTGTTCCGGCTCGAGCCAAGGCGGCTCGACGACGTGCCCCGCGCCATCGAGCGCATCGGCTTGCTGCTCGGCCACGAGGCCGGCGCGCTCGAGGCGGCGAACGTCCTGCGTGCGAGGCTTGCCGACCTGCGGCGGCGCTTCGCCATGGCCGCGCCGGTCCGGGTGTTCTACCAAGTCTGGTCGAGCCCGCTCATGACGATCAACCGCGACCAGATCGTCAACGACGTGATCGAGCTCTGCGGCGGCCGCAATGTCTTCGCCGGTCTGGCGCCGTTGGTCCCGCAGGTGTCGACCGAGGCCGTTCTCGCGGCGGACCCGGAGGCGATCTTCTCGGCCGACGAGCACGGCGGCACCGAGACACTTCGACGCAATGTCGACAGTGCCAGCTTCGCGACTTGGCGCCGCTACCCATCGCTGGCAGCCACGCAGGGGCGGTGGATGTACACCTTGAACGGCGACACGATCAGCCGACAGGGTCCGCGCATCGCCGACGGCGCCGCGGCGATGTGCCGTGCGCTCGACCAGGTGCGCCAGGAGCGCCACCGACTCCCGGCGCGCTAGGCTCGCGCTGCTGCCGTGCCGGCAAGGAAGGCCGGCGCCGAATCGCACCAGCGCGCCACCGCGCATTGTTCGCAAAGCGGCCGGCGCGCCAGGCATACGTAGCGTCCGTGCAGGATCAGCCAGTGGTGCGCATTCGCCAGGAATTCTTCTGGCACGCGCGCGAGCAATCCGGTCTCGACTTCGAACGGCGTGCGTCCGAGCGCCAGGCCGGTGCGGTTGGCGACGCGAAAAACGTGGGTGTCGACGGCCAGCGTCGAATCGCCGAAGGCGTTGTTGAGCACGACGTTGGCGGTCTTGCGGCCGACACCGGGCAGCGCCTCGAGCGCCTCGCGCGTGCGCGGCACCAAGCCGCCGTGCTCCTCGACGAGGATGCGGCAGGTGGCGTGGAGATTGCGAGCCTTGGTGCGGAACAGTCCGATCGTCCTGATCGCGTCCTCGAGCGCTGGAAGGCCGAGTGCAAGCATCTTCGCCGGCGTCGGCGCGATCGCGAAGAGACGGCGCGTCGCCTTGTTGACGCCGCGGTCGGTGGCCTGTGCCGAGAGCAGCACGGCCGCCAGCAGCTCGAAGACGCTCGCGTACTCGAGCTCGCTCGACGGCTCCGGGTTGGCGGCGCGCAGCGTCGCGAAAAACGGGACGATCGATGCGTCATCCACGGCGCGGTCCTCCTTGATCCCCTGTTATGCCTGGTCGCGCGCTGGATGATCAGCGAGCGGCGGATCGAGCGCGAGCCGCTGCCGGCGCGCGGCGTAGCGCCCGCGTGCGAGCTCCGCCTGTTCGCCGCTCCACGCCTGCCAGCCGGTCCTGCCGGCGCTCGCCTGCGCCAGGGCGATGCAGTCGACCGGGCAGACCGGCACGCACAGCTCGCAGCCGGTGCAGAGCGACTCGACGACGGTGTGCATGCGCTTGTTGGCGCCGACGATCGCATCGACCGGGCAGGCGGCGAGGCACAGCGCGCAACCGATGCACCAGGCCTCGTCGACGATTGCGACCAAGCGCGGCGCCTCGACCCCGCGCTCCGCATCCAGCGGCACGACGGGGCGTCGGGTGATCGTCGCCAGCCGGGCGATGCCTTCGGCGCCGCCGGGCGGGCAGCGATTGATCTCCGCCTCGCCGGCGGCGATCGCCTCGGCATAGCCACGGCAATCCGGGTAGCCGCAACGCGTGCACTGCGTCTGCGGCAGGGCGTCGAGCAACGCCTCGGCCAGCGCGGCGTTGTCGACCATCGCCGCGGCGTCAGGCGTGGCGCTTGCGCTGCACCGCGACGCCGCTCTTTTTCCTGCTGCGCACGGCAAGCGCATCGGACGTGCCGGCGAGGCGCGACGACGTTCGCTTCGGCTTGGCCGCCGCCGCGCCCTGATGCGTGGCGATGAAGTCGCGCACCTGCGGGTAGACCTTCTCGCGCCAGCGACGGCCCGAGAAGATGCCGTAGTGGCCGGCGCCGACGGCGTCGTAGTGGAAGTGCAGCTTGGCCGGCACGCCGGCGCACAGGTCGTGCGCGGCCTTGGTCTGGCCGGCGCCGGAGATGTCGTCGAGCTCGCCTTCGATGGTCAGCAGCGCGGTCGTCGTGATGTCCTGCGGGCGGACCAGCTGGCCGCCGATCTTCCAGGTGCCGCTGACCAGCGCGAAGTCCTGGAACACGGTCTTGATCGTGTCGAGGTAGTACTCGGCAGGCATGTCGAGCACGGCGTTGTATTCGTCGTAGAAGTCGCGATGGAAGTCGGCGCTGCCGCCGTCGCCGCGCACGAGATCCAGGAAGTAGTCGTAGTGCGACTTCAGGTGCCGGTCGGGGTTCATGGCGATGAATCCCGCGTGCTGCAGGAAGCCCGGATAGACCGCGCGCCCCGCGCCGGGGAAATTGACAGGCACCCGGTGGACCACGTTGTTCTCGAACCAGGACAGGCTCTTGTTCGTCGCCAGGTTGTTGACCGAGGTCGGGCTCTTGCGCGCGTCGATCGGGCCGCCCATCATCGTCATCGTGCGCGGTGTCGGCTCGCCGTTCGTGGCCATGAGCGAGATCGCGGCGAGCACCGGAACGGTCGGCTGGCAGACCGAGATGACGTTGACCTCGGGCCCGATCGCGCGGATGAATTCCTGCACGTAGGCGACGTAGTCGGCCAGATGAAACGGGCCCTTGTCCTCGGGCACCATGCGCGCGTCGGTCCAGTCGGTGATGAAGACCTTGTGCTCCTTCAGCAGCTCGCGGACCGTCTCGCGGAGCAGCGTCGAGTGGTGGCCCGACAGGGGCGCGACAACCAGCACCGTCGGCTGGGTCTTCATGCGCTGCAGCGTCGGCAGATCGTCGGAGAAGCGCTTGAAGCGAACCAGCCTGCAGAACGTCTTGTCGATCGCAACCTGCTCATGCACGGCCACTTCGACGCCGTCGATCTGGATCGAGCGGATGTTGAATTCCGGCTTCTCGTAATCCTTCGCCAGGCGGTGCATCAGCCCGAGGCTGGCCGACACGCGGTTGGCCATCGGCGTGTGCGCGAACAGCGACAGCGGGTGGTTGTAGAGCTTGGAGGAAGCGCCGGCGAACTCGGAAAACGGGCTGAGAAGCGCGCGCTGCGCCTCATACCACTCGTAAAGCATCATGCGGTGACTTTCTCGGTGACACGGACGATCGCGGCGACCACCGCATCGAGGTTGGCTTCGTTGAGCGCGGCGACGCAGATGCGGCCGGAATCGACGCCGTAGATACCGAACTCGCTTCGCAGGCGCTGCATCTGCGGCTTCGTGAGGCCAGAGTAGCTGAACATGCCCCGCTGGCGCGTGATGAAGTCGGTTTCGATGGAGGCGCCCGCGGTCACGAGCCGCTTTTGCAGCTCCAGCCGCATTCGCCTGATCCGCTCGCGCATCCCCGCGAGCTCCTGTTCCCACATGGCGCGCAGCGGCGGGGTCGAGAGCACGTGTGCGACGACGGCTGCACCGTGCGTCGGCGGGTTCGAGTAGTTGGTCCGGATCACGCGTTTGAGCTGGCTGAGGACGCGTGCCGCTTCATCGGCCGATGCACAGACCACCGAGAGCGCACCGACACGCTCGCCATACAGCGAAAAGCTCTTCGAGAAGCTCGTCGCGACCAGGAAGTCCAGACCTGCGGCGACGCAGAGCTCGACGGCGAGGCGGTCTTCGCCAAGGCCATCGCCGAAGCCCTGGTAGGCCATGTCGAGAAACGGAACGAGCCGCCGCTCGACCAGGACAGCGACCACGTCCTTCCACTGCGCCGGCGTCAGGTCGCAGCCGGTCGGGTTGTGGCAGCAGGCGTGCAGGACGACGATCGTGCCGGGCGCGGCGTCGTGCAAGGCGGCGAGCATCGCGGCGACATCGACGCCATGGCGCGAGGCGTCGTAGTACGGGTAGGTAGCGACCTCGAAGCCGGCGGCCTCGAACAGGGCGCGATGATTTTCCCAGCTCGGGTCGCTGATGAGCACGCGGGCCGAAGGCGTCATGTGCCGGAGCAGGTCGGCCCCGACCGTCAAGCCGCCAGTGCCGCCGACGCCCTGGATGGTGGCGATGCGCCCGGCAGTGCGCGCCTCTGAGGCGCTGCCGAAGACGAGCGCCTGCGTCGCCTGGTCATAGGCGGCGATGCCGTCGATCGGCAGGTAGCCGCGCGCCTTGGGCGTCTCGATCATCGCCTGTTCGGCAGCGCGAACGCACTTCAACAGCGGCAGCTTGCCGTTCTCGTCGTAGTACACGCCGACGCCGAGGTTGACCTTGGCCGGGTTCGGGTCGGCGTTGAATTGTTCGTTCAGGCCCAGGATCGGGTCGCGGGGCGCCATCTCGACGGCGTCGAAGAGCGAAGACATCTGGTTCGGTCCTTGGTTTGCGGTGTGGCGTCGGTCTGCGCGCCGGTCAGAGCTTGGAAACGGGTGGACCGGCGTCATCTGCGAACCTCGTCGCATGTCGCCCGCCGGCTTTGCTCCCGGAACTGCGTTTGCGGTACCGTGCCCGGTTCCGTTCATTGCGCCGAACCCGCTGATTTTATCGCCCATGTCCGAATCCACCGACCTTGACGTTGTCGATGCGCCGCCCGCGACCGAAGAAGGCGATTTCGTCACGTTCGCCGATTCCCCTTTCCAGCTCTTTCGGCCGTATCTGCCGGCCGGGGACCAGCCGGCGGCGATTGCCGGGCTGGTCGAAGGCATTCGCGACGGCCTGGCGTTCCAGACGCTGCTCGGCGTCACCGGCTCGGGCAAGACCTTCACGATGGCCAACGTGATCGCCCAGATTGGCCGGCCGGCGATCGTGTTCGCGCCGAACAAGACGCTCGCGGCGCAGCTCTACAGCGAATTCCGCGAGTTCTTCCCGAAGAACGCGGTCGAGTACTTCGTCAGCTACTACGACTACTACCAGCCCGAGGCCTACGTGCCGCAGCGCGATCTCTTCATCGAGAAGGACTCGGCGATCAACGAGCACATCGAGCAGATGCGCCTGTCGGCGACGAAGAGCGTGCTGTAGCGGCGCGATGTCATCGTCGTCGCTTCGGTCAGCGCCATCTACGGCATCGGCGCGCCCGAGGACTACACCGAGATGCGCATGATCATGCGCACCGGCGACAAGCTCGGCCAGCGCGACGCGATCGCCCATCTCATCCGCATGCAGTACACGCGCAACGAGAACGACTTCTCGCGCGGCACGTTCCGGGTGCGCGGCGACACGATCGACGTCTTCCCGGCCGAGCACAGCGAGCTCGCCATCCGCCTCGAGCTGTACGACGACGAGCTCGAGTCGCTGACCCTCTTCGATCCGCTCACCGGCCGCGTCCGCCAGAAGATCCCGCGCTTCGTGATCTACCCGGCCAGCCACTACGCGACGCCGCGCGGCCGCGTCGTCTCGGCGATCGAGACCATCAAGGACGAGCTGCGGACGCGGCTGGACGAGCTGGTCAAGGCCGGCAAGCTGGTGGAAGCGCAGCGGCTCGAGCAGCGCACCCGCTTCGATCTCGAGATGTTGCAGGAGATCGGCCACTGCAAAGGCATCGAGAACTACACGCGGCACCTGTCCGGCGCGCCGCCCGGATCGCCGCCGGCGACGATGGTCGACTATCTGCCGAAGGACGCCTTGATGTTCCTCGACGAGAGCCACGTCATGATCGGCCAGCTCGGCGGCATGTACAACGGCGACCGGGCGAGGAAGACGACGCTGGTCGACTACGGCTTTCGCCTGCCTTCGGCGCTCGACAACCGGCCGCTCAAGTTCGAGGAGTTCGAGGCCAAGATGCGCCAGGTCGTGTTCGTCTCGGCGACGCCGGCGACCTACGAG
>Ga0075520_1000934_pt1 | contig 13583 bp, 15 predicted proteins | sample NGEPerB_FD_75100 | JGI IMG/M metagenome (GOLD analysis project Ga0075520, IMG submission 75100) | Arctic peat soil microbial communities from the Barrow Environmental Observatory site, Barrow, Alaska, USA - NGEE PermafrostAB12-B | ecosystem: Environmental > Terrestrial > Soil > Wetlands > Peat ... | reverse complement strand
CTGCAGGACGCGCCGGCCGGCGGCGAGCTCTCCGCGGCGAGCCGCACGGACCTGACGACCGGCGTCGCCTCCCCGGCCCCCGCGCCGCCGGCCTGAGCGCCGCCGGCCGCGGCTTTGCCGGCCGCCGGCCGCTCCTCGTCCTTGCTCGCGCCCGGGAACGAAGTGTGATTACATTCTCACTACGCTCGTGACGGCTTGCACAAGCGTCGAAAACGCGTTAGAAACGAGTCCTAAGCTGTGGCCCAGTCGAACGTGGATCCTGTGGAGCAAACGGCCCGCACGCATCGTGTACCCCGCCGCGCGTCCCAGCCTTGCCGGCGCCTGCCGGCGAGCGCCCCGAACGCGCGTGAGGCCGAGGTCCGGGCCGCAGTGGAGCGCCTCTCGCGAGGCGTGCGTAGGGGAACGGTAACCGAAAGAGGGAGTCTCAGGTGCCCAAGATCCTGATCGTTGACGACGACCCGGACATCGTCGAGGCCGGACGCCTCGTCCTCGAGCGCGAGGGCTACGAGGTCGAGGGGGCGCCCAACCGCGCCGCCGGCATGCAGAAGCTCGAGGAGGTCCGTCCGGACCTGCTCATCCTCGACGTCATGATGGAGGAGCCGGACGACGGCCTCCGCATGGCGCGCGAGATCCGCAAGGCGGGGCACACCCTGCCGATCATCATGCTCACCAGCGTCAACGCCGCCATGGGCCTCAACATCGACAAGGACGAAGAGATGGTCCCGGTCGACGAGTTCCAGCCCAAGCCGGTCGACCCGCAGACGCTCATCGCCAAGGTCCAGAAGCTGCTCGCGAAGGAGAGTTGACGCAAATGCTCGTCACGCAGCAGGAGCAGCTCCGCGCCGAGGTCACCGCCCTGGTGGACAAGCTGGGGCCCGGCAGGAGCTCGCTCATACCGATTCTTCAGTCTGTCAAGAGCCACTACCACGGAGTCGACGCGGACGCGATGCAGATCGTCGCCGACCTGCTCGACATCCACCCGGTGGAGGTCTACAGCGTTGCCACCTTCTACGCCTTTCTCGACCCCGCCCCCCAAGGTGAGTTCGTCGTGAGGCTGTGCCGCACGATCTCCTGCGAGCTGGCCGGCAAGGACGCCGTCGCCCGCGCGCTCGAGGGCGAGCTCGGCATCGGCTTCGGCGAGACGTCCGCGGACGGCCGCTTCTCGCTCGACTGGGCGGCCTGCATGGGCATGTGCGACCAGGGCCCGGCCCTGCTCGTCAACGACAAGGCGTACACGCGCGTCACCCCCGACACGGTGCGCGAGATCGCGGCCGAGTGCCGTGCCGCCTACAGCGGGCACTCGGCCGAGCGCAAGGAGGGGTACCTCGTATGAGCATCGAGACCCAGGGCAACGCCCTCACCTTCGCCACCATCGACGGCGACGCCGGCCTCAGGATCGCGCTCGCGTTGTCGCGCGCGGACATCATCGACACGGTGACCGACTCCGGCATGAAGGGCCGCGGCGGCGCCGGCTTCCCCACCGGTATGAAGTGGAACTTCTGCGGCTCTGAGAAGGGCGACAGGAAGTACATCATCTGCAACGCCGACGAGGGTGAGCCGGGCACGTTCAAGGATCGCGTCATCCTCACCGAGTTCGCCGACCTCGTGTTCGCCGGCATGGCCATCGCCGGCCGCGCCATCGGCGCCCGCGAGGGCATCGTCTACCTGCGCGGCGAGTACACGTACCTGCGCTCGCACCTCAACGACGTGATCAAGAAGCGCCGCGCCGCCGGCCTGCTCGGCAAGGACGTCGGCGGCGTCAAGGGGTTCGACTTCGACATCATCGTCGCGCTCGGCGCCGGCGCCTACATCTGCGGCGAGGAGACGGCCCTCATCGAGTCCCTCGAGGGCTTCCGCGGCGAGCCGCGCAACCGCCCGCCGTTCCCTGTGGTGGCCGGCTACCGCTACGCGCCGACGGTCGTCAACAACGTCGAGACCCTCGCGTCGGCGGCCTGCATCTTCGCCAAGGGCGTCGACTGGTTCAAGAGCTTCGGCACCGACCGCTCCACCGGCTTCAAGCTGTTCAGCGTCTCCGGCGACTGCGCCAAGCCCGGCGTCTACGAGTTCCCCTTCGGGATCAAGGTCGCCGAGCTGCTCAAGGAGGTCGGCGGCGAGGACGCCAAGGCAGTGCAGATCGGCGGCGCCTCAGGCACCTGCGTGCCGCGCGCCCAGTTCGCCCGCCAGATGGCCTTCGAGGACATCCCCACGGGCGGCTCGGTCATGGTCTTCGGCCCGCAGCGCGACATGCTCGACGTGGCCGAGAACTTCCTCGAGTTCTTCGTCGACGAGTCGTGCGGCCAGTGCACCCCGTGCCGCCTCGGCAACGTCAAGATGCTCGAGGCGGCCCAGCAGCTCAAGGAGGGGACCTGCTCCGCGGAGTACGTCGCCGAGCTGCGCGAGCTCAGCGGCACGATGCAGGTCGCGTCCAAGTGCGGCCTCGGCCAGACGAGCTCCAACGCCTTCATGTCCATCCTGGAGCACTTCGGCGACGAGATCATGAGCCGACCCGCCCAGGCCGAGAGCGCGAGGACCACAGCATGAGCGACCAGCCGAGAAACGACGAGAAAGCCCCGCGCATCCCGACCAGCCAGGTCGGCAGCACGGTACCGGTCTCCGACAACCCCGAGGCCATCGGCGCGCTCGTGTCCGTCACGATCGACGGGATCGAGACGAAGGTGCCCTTCGGCATGACCATCCTCGACGCCGCCAAGACCATCGGCGTGGACATCCCCACGCTCTGCAACCACCCGGACCTCAAGGTCGCCGGCGTGTGCCGCATGTGCGTGGTCGACATCGAGGGCCAGCGCACGCTGCAGGCCGCCTGCGTGTACCCGGTCACCAACACGCTGACCGTGAACACGCACACGCGCAAGGTGCGCAAGGCGCGCCGCCACGTGCTCGAACTGCTCCTCAGCGAGCACTACGGCGAGTGCTACAGCTGCGTGCGCAACGGTAACTGCGAGCTGCAGACGCTCGCCGAGGAGTACGGCATCACCGAGTACACCTTCGGGCACCCGCAGGAGTCGCAGTTCGAGCCTGACTTCTCCAGCTACTCCGTGATGCGCGACATGGACAAGTGCATCCGCTGCCGTCGCTGCGTGCGCACGTGCATCGACCTCCAGGAGGTCGGCGTGCTCGAGGCGGTCAACCGCAGCGCCGAGACCCAGATCGCCACCTTCGAGGACCTGCCTCTGGGCGAGGTCGTGTGCATCAACTGCGGCCAGTGCGTCAACCGCTGCCCCACCGGCGCCCTGTACGCCAGAGACGAGACCGACGCCGTGTGGGCCGCCATCGACGACCCCACCAAGCACGTCGTCATCCAGACCGCGCCGGCGCCGCGCTCCGCCATGGGCGAGCTCTTCGGCCTCGAGCCCGGCACGCCGGTGACCTTCGAGATGAACACGGCCTTGCGCCGCGCCGGCTTCGACATGGTGTTCGACACCAACTTCACCGCGGACCTCACGATCATCGAGGAGGGTACCGAGCTCATCCAGCGGCTCTACGGCGCCCTCGTGAGCGGCGACAAGGACGTGGCCCTGCCGCAGTTCACCAGCTGCTCGCCGGGCTGGGTCAAGTACCTCGAGCACTTCTACCCCGAGTACCTGCCCAACGCCTCGTCCGCCAAGAGCCCGCAGCAGATGTTCGGGGCGCTCATCAAGACCTACTACGCGCAGAAGCTCGACATCGACCCGGCGAACATCGTGAGCTGCGCGCTCATGCCGTGCTCGGCCAAGAAGTTCGAGTGCAACCGGCCGGAGATGCACGACTCGGGCTTCAAGGACGTCGACTTCGGGCTCACCACGCGCGAGCTCGGCAAGATGTTCAAGGAGGCAGGCCTGCACGTGCCGAGCCTGCCCAAGAGCGACTTCGACGACCCGTTCGGCACCGCCACCGGCTCCGGCGTGATCTTCGGCGCCACCGGCGGCGTGATGGAGAGCGCGCTGCGCACCGTCATCGAGCTGGTCACCGGCGAGAAGGTAGAGAGCATCTACGAGCACGGCGACATCATCCCGCTGCGCGGCTTCGAGGGCGTGCGCTACGCCGAGATCACCATCCCCAAGGTCGGCCCGGTGCCCGAGATCCTCGCGCACCTCGTCCCCGACTGGAAGTGGCTCGACGGCGTCACCGTCAAGGTCGCCGTGGCCCACGGTACCGCTAACGCCAAGAAGGTCATGGACGACATCAAGGCCGGCGGCAAGTTCAGCGAGTGCCACTTCATCGAGTTCATGGCCTGCCCGGGCGGCTGCCTGGGCGGCGGCGGCCAGCCGATCCCGACCACGCCCGAGATCAGGGCCGCTCGCGCCAAGGCCATCTACAGCGAAGACCACGCCTACAGCGTGCGCAAGTCCTACGAGAACCCGGCCGTTGCCGCGACCTACGCGGAGTTCCTCACCGACGGCCCCTGCGGGCACAAGAGCCACGAACTGCTGCACACCAGCTACACGGCGCGCGGCAAGTACATCCCGCAGAAGTAACAGGCATCACGCAGGCCGCGACGGCGGGGCGCTCCGCGAGCGCCCCGCCGTCGCTTCCCGTACACTGAGACCATGGGCAAGCACGTCAACCAGACGCCGCCGTCGACCGCCCGTTTCGTCGACCCGTTCCACGACGCGCGCGTGCTCACGCCGATCACGCCGGACGAGCGCAAGATCCTGCGCACCGTCAACCAGAAGATCGCGGCGCGCCCTTCGCTGCGCGCCATCGTGGACTACCTCTTCGACAACACGCAGGCGCTCATCCCCTGCGACCGCATCGGGCTCGCCTTCGTGGACGAGCGCGGCGAGCGCGTCACGAGCTACTACAACCGCGCCTCCTACGCGCCGCTCGCCATCGACAAGGACTACTCCGAGGCGCTGCTGCAGACCTCGCTTCACGAGGTGCTGGACACGGGGCAGCCGCGCATCATCGGCAACCTCGACCTGTACCTCGAGGCACACCCACGCAGCCGCTCCACCAAGCGCCTGGTGCAGGAGGGCGTGCGCTCCAACCTCACCTGCCCGCTGAGCGTGGAGGGCCGCGTGGTCGGCTTCATCTTCCGCAGCTCGCGGCGCACGCACACCTACCGGCCGCGCCACATCGAGCTGCAGATGGCGATCAGCGAGCGCCTCAGTCAGGCCGTGGAGAAGGCGTGGCGCATCGAGCAGCTCGAGGAGGCCAACTACGCCTACACGCAGATGCTCGGCTTCGTCAGCCACGAGCTCAAGAGCCCTGTGGCCTCGATGGTCACCGACGCGCAGCTGCTCGAGCAGGGCTACCTCGGCGAGCTCACCGAGGTCCAGAAGGGCAAGCTCGCCGGCATCACGCGCAAGGGTCAGTACCTGCTCGGCCTCGTCAACGAGTACCTCGACCTGGCGCGCGTGGAGGGCGGCGAGCTCCAGCTGGAGCGCTGCTCGCGCGTGGACGTGACGACGGAGGTCGTCGAGGAGGCGCTCGACCTCGTGCGGCCGCAGCTGGACGCGCGCGGCATGCAGCTGCTCACCGAGATGCCGATGGCCGGCTCGGCGCTGGTGTGCTGCGACCCCACGCTGCTGCGCATCGTCCTCGTCAATCTGCTCGACAACGCCGTCAAGTATGGCGTCGACGGCGGCGAGGTCAAGCTCACGGTCGAGGTCACCGCGGCACGCCGCGGGAGCCCGGCCAAGCTCAAGATCGAAGTGTGCAACCAGGGACCGGGCTTCAGCCAGGCGCAGAAGAACAAGCTGTTCCGGCGTTTTTCGCGCCTCGACGATCCGGCGCTCAAGAACCGCCGCGGCACAGGCGTGGGGCTGTACAACGCATGGCGCATCATCCAGCTGCATCAAGGTCGGATCACCGCCGAGTCCAAACACGGCGAGTGGGCGAAGTTCTGTTTCGAGATACCGGCGACGCCGGAGTGCGCGTGACCGGCGGGCGTCGGACGAGGAGTACCAAATGAGCACCAGAGTCGTGGAAACGGGAGCGTTCATCGACGAGGCCGCCATCGGCGAAGCCCTTGGGGCGGCCTCCACCAAGGATGCCGGGCGTGTGCGCGAGATCCTCGCCAAAGCGGCCGAGCTCAAGGGCCTGGACATGGAGGACGTCGCCGTCCTCAGCTCGGTGAGCGACCCCGAGCTGCTCGGCGAGCTGTTCGCCGCGGCGCGCGACGTCAAGGACGCGATCTACGGCTCGCGCCTCGTCCTCTTCGCGCCGCTCTACATCAGCAACATGTGCAACAACGACTGCCTCTACTGCGCCTTCCGCGTCCGCAACAAGGAGCTCAAGCGCCGGGCGCTCACCCAGGCGGAGATCCGCCACGAGACGGAAGTGCTGGTCGACCAGGGGCACAAGCGCGTGCTGCTGGTGGCCGGCGAGTCCTACCCCAAGCAGGGCTTTGGCTACGTGCTCGACTCCATCGCCACGATCTACGAGGTCAAGCGCGGCAACGGCGAGATCCGCCGCGTCAACGTCAACGTGGCCCCCTTGTCGGTGCCGGACTTCAAAGCACTCAAGGGCAGCGGTATCGGGACCTTCCAGCTCTTCCAGGAGACCTACCATCGCGCCACCTACGCCGCCGTGCACGTCGGCGGCAAGAAGAAGGACTACGACTGGCGCGTGACCGGGATGCACCGCGCCATGGAGGCCGGCATCGACGACGTCGGCATCGGCGTGCTCTTCGGCCTGTACGACTGGCGCTTCGAGGTCCTCGCGCTCATGCAGCACGTGCGCGAGCTCGAGCGCGCCTTCGGCGTGGGGCCGCACACCATCAGCATGCCGCGCCTCGAGCCGGCCAGCGGCTCCGACATGGCGAGCGAACCGCCGCACCCGGTGAGCGATGTGGACTTCCGCAAGATCGTCGCCATCCTGCGTCTCGCGGTGCCGTACACCGGCATGATCATGAGCACGCGCGAGACCGCCAACCTGCGGCGCGAGACCTTCGCCCTCGGGGTGAGCCAGATCTCCGCCGGCAGCCGCACCAACCCCGGCGGCTACGAGGAGGACGAGAAGTTCGACTCGGCCCAGTTCCAGCTCGGCGACCACCGCTCGCTGGACGAGGTCATCCGCGACGTCGCCGAGCTCGGCTACGTGCCCTCGTTCTGCACCGCCTGCTACCGGCTCGGCCGCACCGGCATGGACTTCATGGACCTCGCCAAGCCCGGCGACATCAAGCACCACTGCGACCCCAACGCGCTCTCGACGTTCGAGGAGTACCTGCTCGACTACGGCACCGAGGGCACACGCGAGATCGGCGAGAGGCTCATCGAGGAGCACGTGCGCGAGATGGACGACGTGCGCCGCGCCCACACCCAGAAGATGCTCGACAAGGTACGCGCCGGCGAGCGCGACGTGCTCTGCTGACGACGAACGAGGGAGGACGCGTCATGAACGACCACCACATCATCCTCGGCATCCACGTGAGCGACCGGCTCAAGAACGCCGTGGACGTGCAGAAGGTGTTCACCGAGTACGGCTGCAACATCAAGACGCGCATCGGTCTGCACGACGTCGACGACCGCAGTTGCTCTCCGAGCGGCGTCGTGCTCATCGAGTTCTTCGGCAGCGAGGAAGAGGCCTCGGCGATGGTGGCCAGGCTCGACGCCGTCGAGGGCGTCGGCGTCCAGAAGATGGTGTTCCGCCACTGACGCGCGCCGGCCGCCCGAGCCCGGCGAGTCGCCCGAGCGAGACGAAGGATCCCAGGTGAGCGATGACGTGAGGATCGAGCGCGACCTCCTCGGTGAGGTCGCCGTGCCGGCGCGGAGCCTGCACGGCGCGCACACCGAGCGCGCGCTTGAGAACTTCGCGCTCGCGGGCGAGCCGGTGCATCCGGAGCTCGCCCGCGCCTTCGGCACGGTCAAGCTCGCCTGCGTGCGCACCAACCGCGCCCTCGGCGCGTGGGCCGGCGAAGACGCCAAGGCCGACGCCATCGAGCGCGCCTGCCACGAGCTGGCCGAAGGCGGGCTTGCGGCCGAGATCGTCGTCGACCGCCTGCAGGGCGGCGCCGGCACCAGCACCAGCATGAACGTCAACGAGGTGCTGGCCAACCGCGCCCTGCAGCTGCTCGGCCAGCCGCTCGGCTCCTACGAGCGCGTCTCGCCGCTGGACGACGTCAACCTCCACCAGAGCACCAACGACACCTTCCCCACTGCGCTGCGTCTGGCGGCGATCACGCTACTGCACCGGCTGGAGGAGCAGGTCGTCACCCTGCAGGAGGCGTTCCAGCAGAAGGAGCAGCAGTTCGCGCACGTGGTCAAGGTCGGGCGCACGCAGTACCAGGACGCCGTGCTCACCACGCTGGGGCGCGAGATGGGCGCCTACGCCGAGGCGCTCAACCGCGACCGCTGGCGTATCTACAAGTGCGAGGAGCGCCTACGCGTGGTCAACCTCGGCGGCACCGCCATCGGCACCGGCTTCGCGGCGCCGCGCCAGTACATCTTCCGCGTCGTCGACACGCTGCGCGAGCTCACCGGCGTAGGCTTCGCGCGTGCCGAGAACCTCATCGAGGCCACGCAGAACGCCGACGTCTTCGTCGAGGTCTCGGCATCCTCAAGGCGCACGCCGTGAACCTGCTCAAGATCTGCGGCGACCTGCGGCTCATGAGCTCGGGGCCGGAGGCCGGGCTCGGCGAGATCCGCCTGCCGCGGCGACAGGCGGGCTCGAGCATCATGCCCGGCAAGGTCAACCCCGTGATCCCCGAGGCCGTGAGCCAGGTGGCGCTGCTCGTCATGGGCTACGACGCGACCATCGCCGCCGCCTGCGGCCTTGGCAGCCTCGAGCTCAACCCGTTCCTGCCCCTCGTCGCGACCTGCCTGCTCGACAGCCTCACATGCCTCGCGCACGCCTGCGAGACGCTGCGGCGCTACTGCGTCGAGGGCATCGAAGCCGACGAGGAGCGCTGCGCCGCGCACGTCCACGCCACGAGCGCGGCCGCCACGGCGCTCGTCCCGGAGATCGGCTACGAGGCGGCCTGCGCCGTAGTCGCCAAGGCGGCGGAGAGAGGCGCGACGATCCGCGATGTGGTCGTCGCCGACGGCCTGCTCACGGCCGCGCAGTACGAAGAGCTGCTGACGCCGGAGGCCGTGTGCCGCCTCGGCCACCCGCAGCCGCTCGGCCGCCCGGTGGAGGACTGATGGGCCTGATGGACGCACCCCGCGGCATGCGGCTGCACATCGGCATCTTCGGGCGCCGCAACGTCGGCAAGAGCAGCCTGCTCAACGCCATCACGCGGCAGGACGTCTCCATCGTCTCGGACTTCGCCGGCACCACCACCGACCCGGTCGAGAAGCCGATGGAGCTCCTCCCCCTGGGCCCCGTGCTGTTCATCGACACCGCCGGCATCGACGACGTCGGCGTCCTCGGCGAGCTGCGCGCCAAACGCACGACGCAGGTCTTCGACCGCACCGACCTCGGCGTGCTGGTCACCGAAGCCGGCAGCTGGGACGAGTACGAGGACGGCATCCTCGACGAGCTGCTCGAGCGCAAGGCGCCGGTGGTGGTCGTGTTCAACAAGTGCGACCTGGTCGACAAGCCGGCGCCGGTGCCGCGACTGCAGGAGCTCAAGATCACCCCGGTGCTCACCGCCGCCAGCGAAGGCCGCGGCGTGCTCGACTTCCGCCAGGCGCTGCTCGACGCGGCGCCTCAGGACTTCATCGACAACCCCACGATCCTCGGCGACCTCGTGAACTCCGGCGAGCTCGCCGTGCTCGTGGTGCCCATCGACAAGGAGGCGCCGCGCGGCCGCCTGATCCTGCCGCAGGTGCAGAGCATCCGCGACCTCATGGACAGCGACGCGCTCGCGCTCGTCGTCAAGGAGCGCGAGCTGCGCAGCGCCTTCGCGCGCCTGACCGTACCGCCGAAGCTCGTGGTCACCGACTCGCAGGCGTTCCTCAAAGTGGCGGCCGACACGCCGCCCGAGGTGCCGATGACGAGCTTCAGCATCCTCTTCAGCCGCTTCAAGGGCGACCTCGTGAGCCAGGTGGAGGGCACGCTGGCCGTGGACGACCTCAGGAGCGGCGCCAGGGTGCTCATCGCCGAGGCCTGCAGCCACCACCCCATCGCCGAGGACATCGGGCGCGTCAAGATCCCGCGCTGGCTCACGCAGTACGTGGGCGGCAAGCTCGAGATCGAGCACGTGCAGGGCCACGACTTCCCCGACGACCCGTCGGGCTGGGACCTGATCGTCCACTGCGGCGCCTGCACCTTCAACAGGCGCGCCATGTTGGGCCGGATCCTGCGCTGCAAGCAGGCGGGCGTGCCGATCACCAACTACGGGCTGGTGATCGCCTTCAGCCTGGGGATCTTCGAGCGCGCTCTGCAGCCGTTCCCGGCCGCGCTCGAGGCGATGCGGGCCGCGCAGGCGCGGCGGGCCGGCCACCTGCCGGCGCAGCCGGTCACGGCCGGCCTGCCCACGGACGCGGCCGTCGACGACCTCTGCTGAGCGCCCGCGCGAAGGCCTGCGGGACGCAGTGCGAGGGCCGGCGGGCGCTCGCGCGAGGGCCGGCGGGCGGTAGCGCGACCGGCCGCCTTCCGGTAGAATCCGTCTCCGCGTCGGGGTGTGGCTCAGCTTGGTAGAGCGCTCGGTTCGGGACCGAGAGGTCGGCGGTTCAAATCCGCCCACCCCGACCATCGTCTTCCCGGCGTGACGCCGCCGTCTTCCACGCTTTCGCGCCGCCGTCTTCCACGCTTCTTCGTCCCCGCTACTCCAGCCCGAGCAACCGCGCGTACGCCTCCGGGTTGTAGCCCACGACGAAGTCCTCGGCGATCCTGGCGAACGGGAACGCGGCCGCGTTGTGGGCCACCATCTCGTTCTGGATGTGGTCCTGCACGTCCTTCTCCGCCAGGTCGTAGTCGATGTACGTGTACTTGACCCGCTTGTCGTCGAGGTAGGCCTTGGCCTTCCGGCACCACGGGCAGGTGCTGAGGGTGTACAGCGAGACGGTCTTGGTCTGGTCGGGCATGGGGTTGTCCTCCATCCGCGGGGTGTCCAGGCGCTCTCCTGCGGCCGGCTCAGGCGCCTTTGAGCAGCCGCGCGAAGCTCTCGGCGTCGTAGCCCCTCACGACCTGAGCGCCGATCTTGACGTAGGGGAAGCCTTCGGCGCCGTGCTCCCGCATCTCGGCGCCGATCTTGCGCTGCAGGTCGGGGCCGGCCATATCGTACTCGATGGCGTAGAAGGGGATGCCGCGCTCCTCGAAGTAGGCCTTGGCCTTGCGGCTCCAGCCGCAGGTGGTGAGCGAGTAGATGGTCACGGGTGGTGGCGCCGGTGCTGTGGTCATCGCAGTGTGCCTCCGCGCGTTTCGTCTGTCGTCGTTCCACATATACCCGCCGGTAGTCAGGCTCGAGCCGACGGCGGCGCGAAGCGCTCGACCTAGTCCAGCGTCACGATCAGCGGCTCGGGCCGGCCGGCCGTGACGGTCACCAGCGCGCAGGTGCGCGCCTGCCCGAAGCGCGGCTGCCCGGCCGAGCCGGGGTTGAGGAACAGCGTCTGCTCACGCCACTCGACTGCGGCCCGGTGGCTGTGGCCGCTGATCACCAGGTCGAAGTTCTCGGCCACGGGGTCGCGGCGGTTCATCAGGTCGGCGCCGATGTGGCAGAGGAGCACGCGCAGGCCGGCGATCTCGGTGCTGACTTCCCAGGGCAGGTCGAAGCGTGGGTCAGGGCGGTCGGTGTTGCCGGCGACGGCCGTCAGCGGGGCCAGCTTGCTCAGGCGCGCGAGGATCGCCGGGTCGTTGACGTCGCCGGCGTGGACGATGTGCACGGCGCCGGCGAACAGCCCGTCCAGCACGGGGTCGTAGTAGCCGTGCGTGTCGCTCACCACGCCGATGAAGGGGTCCACGCTCACGGTGCGATACTATCGTGCGCAGCGCAGCCGACGCGGCGACGACAACGGAGGGCGACGGATGAAGGGTCTGGCCGGCAAGCGAGTCGTGGTCACCGGCGGCTCCAGCGGCATCGGCGCGGCGACGGCGCAGCGGTTCCGCGACGAGGGCGCCGAGGTGATCGTCCTGGCGCGGCGCCCGGGCCCGGGAGGGATCGCCTGCGACGTGAGCGACCGCGATCAGGTGCAGCAGGCCTTCGAGCTCGTCGGCGACCTCGACGTGCTGGTCAACAACGCCGGGCTGAGCGTGCGGAACCCGGCGCTCGAGATTCCGCCGCAGCAATGGGACGAGGTCGTCGCCACCAACCTCAGCGGCGCCTTCTGGGCGGCGCAGGCGGCCGGCCGTCTGATGCTCAAAGCGCGCGGCGGCGTGATCCTCAACACCGCCTCGACCAACGCCCTCGTCGGCTACCGCTACTACGCCGGCTACAACGCCACCAAGGCCGGGCTCGTGGCCCTGACGAAGTCGCTCGCCCTCGAGTGGGCGCCACGCGTGCGCGTGAACGCCGTGTGCCCCGGCTACGTGCTCACGCCGATGCAGGAGGCCGAGTACACGCCCGAGATGCTCGCGGAGGTCAACGGCCGGATCCCCCTCGGGCGCCACGCGGCGCCCGAGGAGATCGCCGGCCTCTTCGCCTACCTCGCCTCGGACGAGGCCACCTACTTCACCGGCGCCGTGATCGTGATGGACGGCGGCGAGACCGCCGGCAGCGTGATCAGCGGGCCGGGCGGCCCGGGCGGGCCGGAGGCGTGACCGCGGAGCCACAATGGAAGGTCAAGACCGCCCCGGAGTCGCGGCGGGCGGTCTTCGCCGCCGCCCTGGTCGTCATCGCCGGCCAGGCGTGGGTGGCGCGCAGCCTGCGCCTGGACCCGTTCTGGCTGCTGCCGGCCATCTCCACCGTCCTGCTCGTAGCGTCGATCGCCGTGTACGAGAGCCAGGACGAGCCCGGGCGCCTGGCGCGGGCCCTCACCTTCGCCTTCGACGCCGTACTCGTCCTCGCCAATGCCGTGAGCCTGATCCTGCTCGTGCGCGGCGTCTTCCTCGGCTCGCAGCTCAGGCCTTCGGCGCTGCTGTTCGCCGGCCTCGCCCTGTGGGTCGTCAACGTCGCCGTGTTCGCGCTGCTCTATTGGGAGATGGACGGCGGCGGGCCGGAGGCGCGTGCCGACGGCTACCCCGACGACTACCCCGACTTCGTCTTCCCGCAACAACAGGCCGACCAGCAAGGGCTTGCCCCGGCCACCTGGAAGCCGACCTTCTACGACTACCTCTATCTCTCGCTCACGGCCTCGATCGCGTTCTCGCCCACCGACGCGATGCCGTACACGCGGCGGGCGAAGCTGGTGATGGGCGTCGAGCACCTGCTCGCGTTCGCGACCCTGGCGGTGATCGTGGCGCGCGCGGTCAACATCGCGCGCGGGTGACCTTCCATCCCGCGTCACGGCTAAAGCAGCCTGACGCACCGCCGACGCCGCGTGTTGGCCCTCATGAAGAAGGAGGGGGCGAAGCCTTGCGGCCTCGCCCCCTCCCGAACTGGTGCTCGATCAGAAACGTGCGACTAGCGGACCGTGAAGAACCCATTGTTCAGGATGCCCTTGAGCTTGAAGTCGGATGTGGTGGTGGTGTAGACGAACCCACCCTTGGTGGTGCCGGCGGCGTCGTTGGCCATCGGCGTGTTGGCGGCAGCGGCAAACGGGTTGTTCGGCCAGTTGTCGACCCACGACCCCAAACCACTGGCACCGGCGGCCACCGTCCCG
>Ga0075520_1000933_pt1 | contig 13584 bp, 13 predicted proteins | sample NGEPerB_FD_75100 | JGI IMG/M metagenome (GOLD analysis project Ga0075520, IMG submission 75100) | Arctic peat soil microbial communities from the Barrow Environmental Observatory site, Barrow, Alaska, USA - NGEE PermafrostAB12-B | ecosystem: Environmental > Terrestrial > Soil > Wetlands > Peat ... | reverse complement strand
TCAATATGTTCTGGATACCGGCCTTCGCCGGTATGACGGTTTTTCGACTTTTTACGAGTTCATCAAATATAACGTCCCCTATTATTCTTTGCTCTGCCGTAGACCTGCGGAATGCTGAAGATTAACGCTCATCGGGCGATCTCCACGCCATGAAATGGTCAAGAACATCTACACTCCCGATCAATTCGCGAGCGCGTTTCAGCCGCTCCAATAGTTTGAGCCTTTCGTTTTCACTCAAGTTGGTGGCTCTCCGTTCGGCATCCTGAAAAAACTGCTCAATGCGATTTGATTCCGCCCAAGCAGCGATAATCTGAAGTAGTTCTACTCTGCTCTCCTTGAGCGCTTGGGCAGCCCGGCGCTCTGCTTCTTCCCTGCACCACTGCTCATGTTGGGCCTCACGTTTTTGGCGCTCTATCTCTGCCTGACGTTCTCCTTCTTCGACGAGACGAGCAATATTCACAACTGCCCGCTCAAGTTCTTTGACGATCGCCTTTGTTTGACTACCCAGATCACGATTCTTGATTTCTTGCCAACGATTGACCCACTTGGCCCTCGGATAAGGCGAGTAGGCTTGCAAGCATAGCCTGCCGGTGGTGAAAGCTTTCGTCGTGGTCCAAGTGTGATCGAACACATGCCGTCCCTTTTTAGGTAGGACGTAATCCTGCTCGCGAATGTATTTACCGTTGACGTAGCGTACCTCAACTTCTTCCGACATCTCTATAATCGTCAGGCCTATGGCCACGGTGCCGATATACACCACGGTACAGCGCCAAGGGGACCAAAGGTTGTTGTATCCGTGATTTTTCATAGGGACTTCGCGTTCGTCAACTTCAGCCCTGTGAAAATGCTCTCCGTTTGGGGCAATAACTACACGATAACCATATTCTTCAAACAGCAAGAACAGTTGGTTGGCAAATGCCAGGGCTTTATCAAGACCTGTCTTAGTGACAGTCAAATCGACCAGAAGCTTTTTGGCTGGTTTGAGATAGTCACTCTCATAAGATAGGCGTCCCGTCTCGAAATGTGTTTTTGCCCCATTGATTAGGGGATGTTGGCTTGGCCGGGACGTTGATGGTCTGAGGCGCCTTCGGGGAGACGTGGAAGGCGGACTAGGTAGTGGTTTAGCCGTTTTGATGGGTTGACCGTCTCGCGACCACACTAGCTCATCGCCTGGTCGAGCAACGGGCAAAGAAGGTATCGGCGAAACCTTGCCAACCGCCAGTTTGGCCCAGTATCCGCGTTCTGGTCTTGGAACATTGAGGAGGGTACAGACTCTGGCCATGTAGCTTGACGAAACTCCATATCGCGCTGCTACTTTGAGCATGGGCTCGGACCAGACGAGCGCGTACAGCGCCTCACGCGTCAATGGTGTGAATGGCATCGTTTTGTTTACATCGCCGCCGGAAGAATCTATTTCATCTGTTGCCATTTTTTTCTTTCTGTTTTCAGATCCTGCGTCATGGATGCGATCATGTTCGGGCCAATGGATATGTGCCGGTCCACAATGAGCCCGTCGCAAACGATAAGTCCGCAATAGGAAAGCACCGCCGTGTCAATGACGCACCACTCCGGAATCATCTCCTCCAGAGGAGTTGTCAGAGCCTTAACGCAAAACCAGGTGTCATCCGAGGCCTTGAGTGCATAGCCACTCCTGTATTTCTTGGCATAGACGAACATGTCGCATGTCGCGTTTTTTACGGCATTGACAAACGATTCCTCGTATGACGAGTCAAAAGCAAAGGATTTGTTGAAGCCATCCTTATAAAGCGCTTTGCGAGCCTCGCTATAGTCATTTATGATCTTCAGCGGTTTGGCTGCAATGGCGCACAGGAGACGTTTGTATTGGTCAAGGAAAGCATTTGCACTTGTTGTTTCAAGCAGTGTCATTATATCCTCTTTTCATACCATTTCGCTTTCAAAGGATAACAAGGCAATGTAGTCCGAACCTCGCGTGACCTTCAGGTTATTAGGTTCGCCTGTTCAACGGGTCTAAAGACCCGTACTACTGTTTAATGTTTGATGGCGAAATGGTATCAGTTAATTATTTGCGGTCTCACACCTCCGCCGGGGCTGGTTCGTCCTCACCCCAGACGCGGGCAAGGGTGGCCTGGATCTTCTTCTCGAAGCGGGCGATTAGCTCGCGATTGGCATTGACCAACGCCTGCTCGGCTTCAATCTCGGTAACGATGGCTTGCTGCGTGGCAAGGGGCGGAAGGGGGATTTTATAGCCCTCCACAGCCGCTCTCGGGACACGTTGCAGTCCGCCAGTTCCTGTCATCTGTAATGTAGCCCACGCACGGAAAGATGGAGTTGCTACGCACACGAAGATCCACGCGGGCAAAACAGAATCAGTTGGCCTTAGAACATAGAACTCGCTTGAGCCAAATCCGATGCTGTTATTCAGACCCCGAACAATACCAGCTTTGCCGTTCTCGAAACACGGTGTCACCTTGGCGAGGAGAACATCACCATCCTTGAAGTAGGTATAACTGGCGGTCACTTCATCCAGACGCTTTGTCTCTTTCGGTTCAAAGAACATGGTATTTTCGCCAATGTCAGACATGGGAACGAAAGAAACGACAGTAGCTCCGTCAAGGTCGGCCAACTCAGACTTTCGTGGGTTCACGATGCAAGCTTCTCCAACTTGCACCATTGGCCAGTTGGGGTGAATGGGAATGTGGGGGCGGTAGTTTTCGAGGACGGCGCGGGCGCCGTTGATGATTTTCTGGTAGCCCTCGATCTCCACCACGATCTCCTTCTGCGCCTCCAGCGGCGGAAGGGGAAACTTTCGCTGCTCCATATCTCCTTTCGTCGTGTGAACCATCGCAATACCGTTACCTTCAGACTTAATCTTTTCGGAATCGGCTTGCAGAAGATGGAACAAGAACTTCTTGTCGATGGCATCAGTCGTTTCTATTTTCCAAATATGATAATGATAGATTGCTCGTGGTCCTTCCCAAATGCGCGGCCCGAATGATGCAGACCAAGCATATAGAAGATCACCAGTATTACAATATTTTTCCTCGTCTAATTCCAGATCAGAATAATACCAACCTCGATTGGAGAAGAAATTTCCGACACGCAAGACTGGCGTCGGCCCTTCGTTGAGCAGTTCCTCTTGTTTGTATGCTCGTCCATTGATAAGTCGGGCGAATTTTCCAAGTTCAACCATCGGCCATTTGTCGGAAGCACTGCTTCCATTTTCCCGATACCTCTCACCGCTCAGGTTGTAATCCCCATTCGCCGCGATCTTCTCTTTCGCCACGATCAGGGCGTTGGGGGTGGACAAAGTGGACAGGATGGACTTGGTTGACGAGGGAGAGCGGATGGACTGGAGATAAGATTTTAGGAACTCGGCGGCGGCGGGCAGATCGTTCTTGTCAATCTCGCGGCGCTGGGCGCCGAGGCCGAAGCCGTCGTTCACAATCTTGAAGAAGGCGATGGTATTGGTCTTCCTGGCCAGCGACTTGTCGAGAATGAGGATCGAGGTCTTGACGCCGGAATAAGGATTGAACACGCCCGCGGGTAGCGAGACCACAGCGATTAGGAAGTTCTCCACCAACATCTTGCGCAGTTGCTTATAGGCGGTCTGGCTCTGGAAGATGATGCCCTCAGGCACGATAATGCCGGCGCGACCGCTGGGTGTGAGGTGCTCGGCCATGTAATCTACGAACAGCACTTCGCTGCGCTTGGACTGCACCGAAAAACGCTTGTGGGGCTTGATGCCGCCTTTGGGCGACATGAAGGGCGGGTTGGCGAGAAAGACGTCAGCGAACTCGTTCCAGCGTTCCTCTGATGTGAGCGTGTCGTACTCGTAGAAGTGCGGATCGGCAAAGCCGTGCAAGTACAGGTTCACAAGGGAAAGGCGCACCATATCGGGTGAGATGTCGTAGCCCTTGAAGTTCTGCGCAAGGCGGCCCTTTTCGTCTGGTGTCAGTGTGCTGTTGCCCTTTTTGTCGGTGTTGGCCTTAAGGATGCGCTTGTAGGACGAGATCAGAAATCCCGCTGTGCCACCAGCGGGATCAAGTACCGTCTCGGTTTTCTTCGGGTCGATGATAGCGACCATGAAGTCGATGATGTGGCGCGGGGTGCGGAATTGTCCGGCGTCGCCTTGTGAACCGAGCACGGAGAGCAGATATTCGAAGGCATCTCCGAGGTGCTCAGAGTGGTCGTAGTTAAACTCGTCAATGACCTTGAGGAACATCTTGAGCGTTTCCGGGTCGCGGTAAGGTAAATAGGCATTCTTGAAGATATCGCGAAAGAGCAATGGAATGCCGGGGTTCTCCGGCATTTTGGCAATGGCTTCGGCGTAAAGGTTCAGTGTCTCGTGGCCGCCGAGGCCTACGTGCATGAGTTTGGCCCAGCCATAGCGGGCGAATTCCCTGGCGAAGAACTTGCGCTTGCCGCCGAACTCCTCGCTCTCAGCGTCCATATCGTCCATGAACTTATAGATGAGAGCTATAGTGATCTGCTCGACCTGGCTCTTGGGATCGGGCACTTTGCCGACGAGGATGTCGCGGGCTGTGTCAATGCGGCGTTTGGTGTCGGTGTCGAGCATGGTTCTCCTTAATTATCAGTGGACGTAGTGGACTTGGTGGACCGCATGGACATAGGTGAAAATCGCGATTTGCGGTTTTCGGAGCGAACGCGGTAGAGTCTTTCAGTAAAACCACCTTCAGTTTCAAAGGCTTTTGCCTGCACGGCAAGTTGGCGATCAAGCAGGCTGCAAGCGACCGCCAAAAGTACCAGCGCGGCATTGGCGGCAAGCTCGGGATAAGTGGACGGGGTAAACTTTATGGCCGATATAGACAGATTTTGTCCACTGGGTCTACTTTGTCCAGCTTGTCCACGATCATGTTCTTCCTGAACCCAAGCTGCCACTTCATCGGCAGTGGCACACCGGCGGTCGATCAGACTTTGCCGACGATGATCGTCACGCTCCCAGATCGGCAACCCTCGTTGGCGCAGGAAATCCTCGTAGTCAAGCCGCAGTTCTTCGAGGTTGGCCCGCGCCACGTTGGTGAGTTTGAGCTCAGTCTTCTTCGATGTTCCCGAAGCCTGGCTTCCTTCAGCGATGTTCTGCACACCCGACCGCGCCGCCTGCACCATCTGATCATTAGTACGGCTGCGCTTGGCGATGTAGCGATCGCAAAAGCGGACCGTTATATCATAAACCAGCTGTGCAACCTGAAAGCTCTTGAGTTTTCGGTAGCCGCCATGTTTCGGTATTATCGTTTCATTGGTGGTCATATTATACGCATTCCCCTCGTTTGGAGACCAGTCCGATAGCATGGGTGGCGTCTATCCATTGTCGGGGAGTCAATACAAAGCTGTTGAGTCCGGCTTTGTTTTTAAACCCCTCGAATTCGAGGGGTTTAAAATTAGCGTTATTCAGCCTCTCCCATATACCCAAATATTCAATGGTATTGCGGTTTCTCATCCAGTTCTGGATGACATGATCCGACCGATTCGGCTCTTTGTGCTTCGCAATGTCCGTCAGGGAAATATAGTCATTAACAGCTTGGGTGAGAACAGTGATGGCAGTTCCCTGAACTTCGATGCTGGATTTTCTGGTCTTGCTCATGTGGGTTTCTCCTATGCGGCAAATTGGTTCAAGGAAACATAGTCCTTGACGTATTCAGGGATCAGCGTGCGGTACTTCTGAGGCACTGCTTTGAAGTCGCGGGTGGAAAAGACCGCGTTGGTGGCTAGATCGGTGAACTGGCGGCTCTCAATAATGTGACGCACCTGGCCATTGGTAACGTAGGCCTTGAAGTAGGTCTTGATCGCCGGGATGGCCTTGGCCTCTTCGGGTTTGGTGTCGGCAACAAATTTGGCGAACTCCTCTTCCAGCAGTTCGTCCTTGGACTTGAAGCGCGGAATGAGGCCGAAAATCTTCTCGAGAATTTCGCGCAGAGTCAATCGGCGATCCACGGCGGCGGCTTTGCGCAGTTTGTCAAGGTTGTAGTATTCTTCTGGTTTATCGAAGACTTCGCGGTTCACATAGTCAATGACGCGATCCCACTGCCCTGATTCCACAGCTTTGGCGATGGTTTCGTTCTCTCGCACGGTGTCCTCAAATTTTTCGAAGAACATGCGGTCGATCTTCATGCCGTCCAAGCCAATGGTCTCTTCTTTGATCATCGAAAGGATGTCCGCACCTGTGTGCTCATAGGTGCCACCGACGACCACCGGCCCACCATTGCCGCCCCCTTCTTTGCCCTTGCCTTTTGGCGCGGGTAGTTTGAGAACTTCGTCGTAGTTGAAGTCCTCCTCGAAGTATTCGCAGTTGGCAAAGAAGTCAAAGAGCTTGAAAGCGGTCTTCTGCGGTTGTGTCACGCCTTCCTTGATGCTGTCGTCGAAAAGCTGTTCAAGAAAATTGTGCTTGCGGGTGCCGCGCCCTTTGATCTGAATGAAATCCGTCGGAGAAAAAATCGGTCGAAACATCCCTAGATTGAGGATATCGGTGCAATCGTAGCCTGTGGTCATCATGCCAACCGTCACACAGACACGCGCCTTGCTGGTTTTATAAGCAGGCAGGAAGTTAGCCGAACCGAGCAGATTGTTATTGGCAAAGTTGATGGTGAACAACTGGGCGTCGGGAATCTGCGATGTCACCTGCACGGCAAAGTCGGACTGATATTTGCCTGGGAACATGCGGTCGGCCATGTCGTTTAGGATCTGTGCAATCTTGGCGGCGTGGTTCTGGCTGACCGTAAAGATGATGGACTTGCCGATTTCCCTGCTGACCGGATCGCGCAGGGAGTTTTCCAGAAAGGTCTTGCAAAAAAGTTGGTTGGTGGCGTCGGCGAAGAAGCGCTTCTCGAACTCGCGCTGTTTGAAGGCCTCCTGCTGGTCTTCGCCGGCATCATCGATGAACGAGACGACGAAGCCCTCTTCGGAAAGCAGTTCGGTGGTGATCTCGGTGCGGGCTTCGACCACCGTGGGGCTGATTAGGAAGCCTTCCTTTACGCCGTCGAGCAGCGAGTAGCGGTAGGTGGGTTGGCTGTTCTCGCAGCCGAAGGTGCGGTAGGTATCCAGCAACAGCCTGCGCTCGGCTTCGCGCGGGTCACGGGTGGAAGGGTTGGTTTTGTTAAACCGCCGGAGATAGTCACGCGGCGTGGCGGTGAGGCCGAGCTTGTAACCGATGAAGTAATCGAAAACAGCGCGGGCGTTGCCGCCGATGGAGCGGTGGGCTTCGTCGGAAATGACCAGATCGAAATCGGTCGGCGAGAAGAGCCGCTGGTACTTGTTGTTGAAGAGCAGAGACTGCACCGTGGTGACAACGATTTCTGCCCGCCGCCAATCGTCACGGTTCTCCTTGTAGATCACCGTCTGAAAGTCGGCAGACAGTAGCGCCTTGAAGGCCTTCCTGGCCTGATCCTCCAGTTCAAGGCGATCCACCAGAAACAGCACGCGCCGGGCATTGCCGGAACGCAGGAAGAGCTTGATGACGGCGGCGGCAGTGAGTGTCTTGCCGGTGCCGGTGGCCATCTCGAACAGGAAGCGATCTTTCCCCTCCTTGACATCCCGTTGCAGGGCGTGAATGGCCTTCAACTGATAGGGCCGCAAGAAACGCAGTTTGTTGGCTTGGATATAGCCGGAACGCTCGTTTTCATTCTTCCATGCGGCTTCAGATTCGTAGTTCGGGCGCTGGGTCAGCACGATGTAGTCCTTGCCGACCTGGTCCTCGATGAGGCGTTGCGGGTTGGGCGTGACCTGCTGGTAGCCGATCACCGAGTCCGGCGTAGGGAAGGACGTAATGATGTAAGGATTGCCGCGCTCCAAATCCCAAAAGTAGTGCAGGTTGCCATTAGAGAGAATCACGAAGCGGCAGTTCTGTGACTTGGCGTATTTGCGGGCCTGCTCCTTGCCGACGAGAGGGTTCTTATCCTCCGATTTGGCCTCAAGGACGATGAGCGGGAAGCCTTTGGTGTCGAGCAGCAGGAAGTCGATGAAGCCCTTGCTCGTCTTCTCGAAGTTCTCACCAAGTGCCTCCAGATCGGATGACTTGATCGTCACGCTGGGCTCAAGGCGGATATTAGCGGGCGCACTGCCTTCCGAAAAGAAACGCCAGCTAGCCGCTTCGAGCAGTTTATTGATCTTGATGCGGGCTGTCGCTTCTTTATTTGCCATTCGTTTCTCTGCTTCCAGTGTGGATATTTATTTTTTTATTAACTGTAATGATGCTGTTATTAGTGGCGCGCGGAATTAATTTTATTGAGCAATAGCTTCTTTAAGCTTCTGCGCTACAGCTTTATCTTCAAATAATTTTTCAATGGCATCACCGAGAGCAATACCGGATTGTTCTCCAAGACTCTCCTCCGAAAATAAAACATATTCCTTTGAATAGTTGCTTTCCACCTTGCTTTTGTACAATATTTTCCCTTTAGCCATATCCGCAAAAACAATGGTCAGCTTCATATTTGTTGTACAGGTGTTGGTGGGAAACCCCTTCCGGCAGGATATTTCCAGTTCATCTATATTGCCGCCGATAAGAATTTTGAAGTCTTCCTTCGGCATGGTTTCTTCCTTTAAATCCCATTGCACAATTTTATCGGAAACTTTATAACCGGCCTTTCTTAAATATTCTTTAATGCCCTTGGATATGGCTTTAGTTACCTTGACATTTTTAGGAAGTACTAAATTTTTCATGCCGTCTTTTTCCACGACATGCCCGATAACAAGCCGGTCATCCATCCGGCGTGTATCGGTAAATTCGGCTATGGAAATAATGGCATTAGAGGCTTTATCAGCTTTTAAATATGCGGGGATAGCGGCTTGATCCGCGTCATAGTACATATTAACGCTGTAAAGTCTGGTGGGGCCGGCGCAGCCCAAAAAACTGAAAATAGAAACCAGCAATCCCCATTTCCATATATCGCGCAATTTGTTTATTTTCATTATCTACTCCTTTTTTATGCCAGGCACGACTCAGCGAACTGTTTTACGTTTTCATCCTCGCCCATCGCGATTAACCTGTCGCCTTCGGCAATAATATAATTGGCCATGGGATTAAAAATCATCTTTCCTGAATCCTTTTTGACGGCGACAATGATGAGCCCATAACGCTTGCGTATCCCCGAATCTTCCAGTGACTGAGAAATAAATGGCGAGCTTTTGCAAACAGGTATTTCTTCCATGCGCAACTCTAAACTTTGTCCGCGGGTGGTAATTTCAATAAAATCCAGCATGGCCGGGCGCAAAATAGCCATAGCCATCCGGACACCGCCCAGCGTATAGGGAGACATAACCCGATCCGCTCCCGCCCGAAGGAGTCTGTGCTCCGATTCTTCTTCCTCGGAACGGGCCATGATATATATTTGTTGATTGAGATCTTTTGCCGTCAAAATAACATAAAGATTTTCCGCATCCGACGGCAGCACGCAAACAATGCCTTTAGCCCGTTTTATCCCCGCTTCAATTAAAACTTTATCCTGCGTTGCGTCTCCCTTGCAGTAAATAAAACCCTCATCCTGAGCCTTCTGAATCACATCCGGATTGTTATCGATGACCACACACGGCATTTTCCCCGCCATTAGTTCGCGGCAAATTAAAAAACCGATACGGCCACCACCGCAAATAATATAATGATTATTCATTTTTCCGATTGCTTTTTCCAATTTACCCCTCCCTAATAAATTGCGCAGGCGCGCTTCAATAAAAGTCTCCGCCATAAGAACCAGTGAATAGAACATCATGCCTACACCAAAGATAATTATAAAAACCGCAAATAACTTGCCTGCCGTTGTTTCCGGCGCGAAATCTCCATACCCCACAGTAGATAATGTAGTGATGCAAGCGTAAAAGGAATCAAGCAGGCTCCATCCTTCGATAAAATGAAAACCGACAGTACCGATTATAAAAATGGTTAACAAAATTATAAGGGTGATTTTCAGTTTGTTGGTGAGTATCAAAAGTTCCTTTTCTCCTTTATGCTTCTATGGCGCCGTGCCAATAATGAAAATAATACAAATTATTTCTTTTTGATTTTTGAATATTATAATATAATAAAATCTATATGGCAACATTAATCCCATAATACAAGGAGGTCATATGACACCAGCAACCGAACAAGCTTTAAGCGGTCTGAGGGATCTTTCCATGATCAAATGGTATGTGATTCCCCTTTTAGCTATTGTCTTTTATATTTACACACGGGAAATTAAGGAAGCGCGCCAGACCAAAAACTGGGATGCCGTCCTGGCCGGTCTGACAATTTTCGGTGTCGATTTCTTTAATGAAACATGGAACGGCTGGGTTATGTACTTGACCCAACGTTCCGCTTTCTGGACAACACCGGGCGATACTGCACTGCGGACGTTGGTGGGGTGGAATATTGAAATTATGTTCATGTTTCTCATCATTGGCATTATTTACTACCACACGCTGTCCGAAAGTAAAAAAGAGGAAATTCTTGGGGTACCGGAAAAATGGTTCTGGGCAATAGGTTACAGCGCCTTTTGTGTTTTTATCGAATGCGTGTTGAACATCGGCGGGCAGCTTGTCTGGGAATATCCTTTCTGGAATTTATCTTTTAAGGGTATCTGGCTGATCTTTTTCTTGGGCTACTTCATCTTCTTCTGCGCTGCTATTTTAGTGATCAGTTTAAAAACCCTGAAAAGCAAAATCATCACTGTGGGAATGATTTACACTGTGCCGATTTTGATGAATATAGCCGCTTTAGGATTTTGGGGCTGGAAATATTAAAGGCTGAGCCCGGAGTATTCTTCGACAATCTTATTATATTTTTCGTGAATCATTTTGCGGTCGAATTCCCAAAATTCGACCAGCATCTTTTCCTGCTCGTCTTTGCTAAAATATTCCTGGCAGGGATAGAAGAAATGTTTGTCTTCCTTTTCGATATGTTTGGGGTAAAAATTGCCTAACTGCCGCGCGAGATCTATTATACGGGCAAGCTCTTCTTTGTCACCTTGCAAGTATTTTTCTTTAGTCGCGACCAGTGCTGCCGTTGTTTTTCTGCCCCATATATGCTCATTGAGCAATTCCTGCATGATTTTCTTTAATTCCGGCGTGAGATTTTTCTTCGCCAAATCTCTAAAGAGAATTTCCTCTTCTTTTCCATGGTGGGTGCGGTCGGCATATGTGCGCACAAAATCAACGGCCATATCAATAATCAGAGGATTAACCTTTTTGCTCTTTTCAATCTGATCAATATGGCGCATCATTGAAGCCAGCATTTTTTCAATTAACCGGTGTTCCCACATTAACGGACCGATGGGTTTCATAAATCATCCTCCTTCTTTGTTTGATGTAATTTATAGCATGAATTGAATCCGTCAACATGATTTTTCATTCAACTTTATAATTGTTGCAACTCGGTTGCATTTTTGGTAAGGGTCAGGCATGGTCACAGATTCAAAACATAAAGATGCCTTGCTTACTTTGCAAAAGGCCGGCATTTCTAAAACATCGCAGCGTCTTGCCGTTTTGGATATATTGCTAAAGGCAACAATGCCGCTGAGTGTAAACACCATCCGCCAGGCGCTGGAAACCAAAGCCAGCATTGATAAAGTAACCGTTTATCGCATTCTGTCTCTTTTCAGGCAACGCGGGATTATTCGGGAAATCGCTTCTGCCGGCGGCGCCAATTATTTTGAAATAGCTACTTTGGAAAATCCACTGCACCCTCATTTCAGCTGTAGAAATTGTGGAGCATTTACTTGTCTGGCGCCACTGCCTTTCACCCAGGCGCCGGAATTGATTTTGTCCAAAGATGATTACAGCATTGATCATATCGAAATCAACATATCCGGCCTTTGCGCCTGCTGCCGCAATGCAACCGAACGACAAAAAACCATGATATAAACAGGAAGAATAATTATGCATTCAAAAATAATATCTCTGCTCATCCTCCTTTTGTTATCCTTTCTTCTGTCCTGTCAACCGGCAAAAGAATCAACCGGGGAAGACCAAAAACTACGGGTAATAGCCACAATTTTTCCAATTTACGATTTTGCCCGCAATATCGGCGGTGATAAAATCAAGGCAACCTTGCTCCTGCCGCCGGGAACAGATGCTCATCATTACGAATTGAAGCCCGAAGATATACTAAAGGTCTGCAAAACGGATATTTTTCTTTTCACCAACTTCGAGATGGAACAGTGGGCATATAAAATCATTAATGCCGCCGAAAAAAATACTAATATGCTGGCCATAGAGACTGGGGCCGGCGCTGTTTTACTGCCGCTCAATGAGGAGAGAGAAGAGCATAAAAATCATGTTTCCAAGTTTGACCCGCACATCTGGCTGGATATGGATAACGCCCAAAAGATGGTCGATAATATTGCGGCGGCATTTATTAAAAAAGATTCTAGCAACAGTGACTACTATTTAAAAAACGCCCGTAATTATAAACTTAAATTGATCGCCCTGGATCAACGATATCGCGCAGAATTAACCAAGTGCAAAACAAAAACAATTTTGCATTCCGGTCACTGGGCATTTGCTTATCTGGCTAAAAGATATAATTTAAACTATATTTCGGCTTATAACGTATCGGCGGACGCGGAACCTTCACCACAAAAAATGATTGATCTGATTGAACAAGTAAAAAGGCAAGGGGTCACATATATTTACTATGAAAGCATGATTAATCCCCGCCTGGCCGAAATGATTGCCCGGGAAACAGGCGCCGGTTTACTGAAACTCAATAATGGACATGATGTCAGTAAAGCAGATATTAAAAGCGGTGAATCTTTTATTTCATTAATGGAGACAAATTTAACTAATTTAAAAAAAGGAATGCAATGTCCATAAACGTCATCAGCGTTGATAATTTAACATTCTGCTACAACGGTCTGGAAGTCATCAGCGATATTTCTTTTGCCGTAAGAAAAGGCGATTATCTGGGCATTGCCGGACCCAATGGATCCGGTAAAAGCACGCTTATTAAAAATATTCTGGGCATTCTGCAACCGCAAAAGGGAGTAGTCAATATTTTTGGTCAGCCGCTGACTTCTTTTCATCAGTGGAACAGGATCGGTTATCTGCCCCAGCGGATAAGCGCGTTGAATAATCACTTTCCCAGCACTGTCGAAGAGATCGTTCAATTGGGAATGAAGAAAAGAAATACTACCGCCTTAAAACGCATTCTGGAGCGGATGGGAATCGCGCACCTTGCCGCACGCCTGATCGGCGAACTCTCTTACGGCGAACAGCAGCGAACAATGTTGGCACGCACTTTAATCAGTCAACCGGATCTGCTCATATTCGATGAACCAACGACGGCTCTTGATCCCGAAACAAGAGATATTTTCTACTCACTTACCGGTGAGATGAATCGCACCAACGGCACGACTATTATTCTTATTACTCATGACACGGGAGTAATCGGCAAATACGCTTGCAATCTTCTTTATCTCGACAAGAAAATAATTTTTTCCGGAACGTTTGAAGATTTTTGCGTTTCACCGGATATGACCGGTTTTTTTGGACCGATCAGTCAGCATATGATTTGTCATCAGCACGATGAATCAGGGAGCAACATTTAATGGGATTGAGCGATATACTTCATTATGAATTTGTTCAACGCGCCATTGTAGCGGGTATGTTGATCGCTGC
>Ga0075520_1000932_pt1 | contig 13587 bp, 10 predicted proteins | sample NGEPerB_FD_75100 | JGI IMG/M metagenome (GOLD analysis project Ga0075520, IMG submission 75100) | Arctic peat soil microbial communities from the Barrow Environmental Observatory site, Barrow, Alaska, USA - NGEE PermafrostAB12-B | ecosystem: Environmental > Terrestrial > Soil > Wetlands > Peat ... | reverse complement strand
TCCAGCAACTCAATTCGACCAGGAGCGGGCGGGCGTTACCGCGGGCGCGCCGCAAGGTCCTGCGAGCCGCCGTCGCGTAGCGCCTCGCGGCAGCGGCGCATCGCCTCCCCCCGGTCGGGGAGGGCGAGCGGGGCGAGCGCCTCCACCTCGTGTGCCCGCCCCGCGGCGAGCGCCGCCAGCACCTCGCGGTACTCGAGGGCGGCGCGCTGCTCGTGACCCAGGCGGCGCAGCGCGTCCGCGAGCAGGAGGCGAACCTGGAACAGGCCGGCATCTAGGAAGAGCGCCGCGCGGTACGAGGCCACCGCCATTTGCGAACGGCCCGAGATGTCGTGCATGAACCCCTCGAGGGCGTGCACGCCGGCATCCGACGGGTCCGCGAGCAGGGCATGGTCGACGAGCGCCACGGCATCGTCGAGACGGTCCGCGGCGGCGTGCCGGGCGGCCAGGGCGAGCCGTTCCCGCGTCCCCTGCGCCTCGAGAACTACGGGGCGCGGCGCGTGGATTATGGTCCGCAGCGTTGTGGCGGCGGCCTGAGGTCGCTCCGGGCGTCGCTCCGCGTCCCGGCGTCGGTGCGGCGCCGCCGTTGCGGCGGCTGCGCCGGCGTGCCGGTAGCAGAAACAGTCGCCCAGGTCGATCGCGTCGAGGCCGCCCGCCACCTGCCAGAGTGTCTCCGCCGGTCCCAGGAAGAGGTAACCGTCCGGCGCAAGCGTGCCCGCGACCGCGGCCGCGACTCGGCGCTGGACCTCGGGGCTGAAATAGATCAGCACGTTGCGCAGGAAGACGAGATCGAAGAGCGCGGGCGAGAGAGCGAGAGGTTCGCGCACGAGGTTGAGCGCGCGGTACTCGATGCGGCGGGCGAGCGCGGGTGCGAGCTCGTAGGAATCGCCTCGCCGGAGCAGGTGGCGCGCGCGCAGGTCTGCGGGGACGCCGGACACGGCGCGCTCGCCGAACGTCGCGGCGCCGGCGGCTGCGAGCGCCTCCTCGTCCACGTCGGTCGCGAGAATCCGCCAATCCCACCCGACCAGCTCGCGGCACTCGGCGAGCACGATGGCCAGCGTGGCTGGCTCCTCGCCGCGGGCGCAGCCCGCCGACCAAACCGCGAGGCTGCGACGCCCGGCGCGCGCGGCGGCGAGGCGGGGCAGGATGTTCGTCGCCAGCGCCGCGAAGTGCTGCGGGTGGCGGAACAGGTACGACTCCTTGACCGTGACGTGCGGGAGCAGGCGGCTCCACTCGCCGGGTAGTTCGCCGCGCGCCAACGCCGCCACGTACGCGGCCACCCCCGCCAGGCGGAGGCTGGCGGCGCGCCGCTTCGCGGTCTCGCCGAGGAACTGGTAGTGGCCCGGCGGGATGACGTTGCCGCTCGTCTCCTCGATCAGCGCGGCCAGCTCGGCGAGGGCGGCCGGCTCGCTCATGGCCGGACGCAGTTGCGGCCCGCGGCCTTGGCCTGGTACAGGCGGGAATCGGCGAGCGCCACCAGCGCGTCGGCGGTGGCCTCGCTGCCGAGTTCCGCCCGCGAGGCGACGCCGAACGACGCGGTGATCGGAACACGCTCCCCGGACGCGATGGTCGCCGTCCGCTCGGCGACCGCGCACCGCAGGCGTTCGCCGGCTCGGCGGCCAGCCTCGAGGTCGCTCTCCGGCAGCACGGCCAGGAACTCCTCCCCGCCGTAGCGGCCCAGCACGTCCGAAGTGCGCAGCGCGTGGCGCATCGCGTCGGCGGCCGCGCGCAGCACGGTGTCGCCGGCGACATGCCCGTGCGCATCGTTGACGCGCTTGAAGTGGTCGAGATCGCCGATGACCACGGTCACGGTGCGGCCGTAGCGGCCCGCGCGCTCGATCTCCTGGGTCAGCCGTTCCTGGATTGCCCTGTGGTTGAGCGCTCGCGTGAGGCCGTCGTGGGTTGAGAGCTCCTGCAGCTTCTGGCCGAGCCTGGCGTTGTCGAGGACGATGCCGGCGTGGGGGGCGAGGTCGGCGAGCAAGCCGGCCGAGGCCACGGCGAACTGCTGCGGCTCGCTCGGGAGCAGGGCAAGCAGGCTCGCGGCGCCCCGCATCGGGAGCGGGTACGAGACGAGATGGGCGGGGTCGGCGTCGCCCTCGCCCTCGCCCGCCCCGGAGACGTCGACCTTCAGTTCGACGCCGGCGGGCAGCGCCATCTGTGCGATGGTGGCGGCGATGAAGCTGTCGGTCGAGCGCAGCGACACGGGGCGGGTCACGAGCACATCGAGCGTCGCGGTTTCGGACTCGGTGACGCCGACCGCGAGGAGGTGGGCGTCCGCGACGCCGGCCACTACCTCGAGGATCGCGCGGTTCGCGGCGTGCAGGTCGTTCGCGCTGAAGCCGCGCTCCAGCAGCACGTTCAGGAGGGTGGCGCGCATCAGGCTGGCGTCGAGCTGGCGCACGACTTTGGTCAGCACGTCGAGCGGCCCCAAGGGGCCGGCGGGTTCGCGCGCCGGCGCGGCCGTCGTCGCCGCGGCGAGCCGGCCGACAGTCGCCACCAGCTCGGCCGGGTCGCTGTCCTTCGTGAGGTAGGCGTCGGCGCCGCCGTGCAGACCCCAGAAACGCGACGGGGCCTCGCCGTGGCTCGTGAGGATGACGATCGGGGTCGTCGCCGTGACCGCCTCGCTCTTGAGCAGCCGGAGGAGCTGGTGGCCGTCCATCACCGGCATGTCGAGATCGGTCACCACGACCGCCGGCGGCTGCCGCAGCGCCGCCGCAGCGCCCTCGGCGCCATCCCGGGCCGACGAAACGTCGAAACCCGCGCGCTCGAGGGTGCGGACGAGCAGCGTCCGGGTGGTGTCGCTGTCGTCGACAACGAGCACGCGGGTCACGGCGCGCCTCCGCTCCAGATGCGGGCGAGGACCTTGCCGAGCTCGCCCGGCGGCAGGGCAATCGTCGCGGCGCCTGCCGCGAGGGCGGCGCGCGGCATGCCGAACACGACCGACGAGGCCTCGTCCTGCACCATCGTAAAGCCGCCGGCCCGCCGCAGCGCCGCGAGCCCCTGGGCGCCGTCCGCGCCCATGCCGGTGAGCAGGACGCCGGCGGTCAGCGTCGGGCAGCAGGCGGCGCACGACTCGAAAAGCTCGTCCGCGGACGGGCGGTGGACGCCGCGCGGCGGCCGCGCCGTATCGACCCGCACCACGCCGCCGGCGACCAGCCGCAGGTGGGCGCCGCTCGGGGCGATGCGCACCTTCCCGGGCGCCGCCGCCTCGCCGTCGGTGGCGATCTTCACGTCCCGTCCGAGGTCGGCCGCGAGCCACTCGGTGAGCCCCTCCTCGAACCCGGCCGCGATGTGCTGGACGACCAGGACCGCAGCCGGCGGCGCGGCCGGCAGCGCCGCCAGCAGGTCGCGAAGCGCCGACGGGCCGCCGGTGGATGCGCCGACGGCCACGTACCGCACCTGCGGCGGCACGGCGGGCACCGCGGCGGCCACCGTCGCCGGCGAGACACCGCGGTTGCGGGCGTCGCGCCGGCCTGCCGGGGCCACGCGCGCGTGCGCCGCGGCGCGGATCGCGGCCGGCAGCGCCTTGGCCATGAGTTCCCATCCCGCGGCGTCCTCGGGTTTTGGCAGCACCTCGACCGCGCCGCGGCGGATCGCCTCGAACGCCGTCTGCACCTGGCTCCGGTTGGCGCGGGAGGTGACCACGAGGATCGGGGTCGGACAGAGGGCCATGATCCTCTCGGTGGCGGCAAACCCATCCAGCACCGGCATCTCGAGGTCCATCAGGATCACCGCGGGAGCGAGGCGCACCGCCGCCTCGACCCCCTGCGCTCCATCTCCGGCCTCGCCCACCACCCGCATGTCCGGCGCCGCGGCGACGAGCCGGCGCAGCACCGCGCGGACGGTGGCGGAGTCGTCCACGATCAGGACGCCGATCGGGGTATCCGCCATCACGCCCCCGCCAGCCGGCGCACCAGCTGCACCAGCTCGGCCGCGTTCAGGCCCTGCTTGGCGAGGTAGGCGTCGGCGCCGGCCTCCAGACCCTTGAGGCGTTCTTCGGGGAGGTCGTGGGTCGAGATCACGACCACGGGAAGCTGGGCCAGGGCCGGCACGGCGCGCACATGCCTGGTGAGCGCGTAGCCGTCCACGCCCGGCATCTCGACATCGGTCACGAGGCAGTCGAAAGGTTCCTCGGCGAGCGCGGTGAGCCCCTCCTGTCCGTCGGCTGCGGTCGTCACGTCGAATCCGGCATCCTCGAGCAGGCGCCGCTCCATCTCGCGCGTCACCAGCGAATCGTCCACCAGCAGGATGCGCAGTCGCCGGGTGCGGGCCGCCGGAGCGGCGGCGGCGAACCTCCGCCCGTTTCCCCCTTGGGCCAGCGCCTGCGGGGACAGGACCCCAACCGGCTCGCCGGACGCGAGCAGCGCGATCCCGTCGAACAGCGGGTTGCCCGCCAACGCGCGGCCCCCGGGCCACAGCAGCACCTCCTCGGAGCGCTCGACCGCGTCGACGGCCACGGCGAGCGGCACCCCGGCGTGGACGCCTTGCAGCAGGAGCTGGACGGGGGCGGGCTCCTCCCCCAACAGGTGCGCCAGCGGTGCGAACGGCACCAGGCGGCCGCCGAGCGGCGCAAGGGTGCGGCCGTCCCGCTCGACGACATCGTCCCGGCGCAGCCGGTCCACCCGCGCCACGGCGGAGGAGGGGAGGGCCAGGCGCATGGCGCCGGCGCGCACCACCACGACCTCCTCGCCGCGCCGGGCGACCGGCACCTCGACGACGACCGAAGTGCCGCGGTTGGGGTGCGAGTCGATCGTGGCGAACCCACCGGCGCGGGTGACCGCGGCGGCGACGGCGTCGAGACCGATGCCGCGCCCCGACACCTCCGTGACCTCGCCCCGCGTCGAGAGCCCGGGGAGGAAGAGCAGGCGGAGTGCCTCGTCGCGGCCGAGCGCGGCGGCGCGGGACCGCTCGATGTGCCCCGCCTTGACGGCGGCCTCGACGACGTCCGCCGGTTCGATCCCGGCGCCATCGTCGGTGATCGCCAGGCGCACCCGGCCGCCTGCGGCCACCGCAGCGATCCGCAGCGTGCCCGCGCGCGGCTTCCCCAGGGCGGCGCGGGCCTCCGGCGTCTCGATGCCGTGGTCCACCGCGTTGCGCACGATGTGGACCAGCGCCTCCTCGAGGTCCCTGGTGATGCGCCGGTCGAGACGCGTCTCGCCGCCGGAGAGCTCGACCTCGACCTCGCGGCCGAGGGTGCGCGCCAGTTCGCGCGCGTGGCGGGCGAGCGCCATCAGCAGCCCTTGCAGCGGCTGCACCTGGAGCGCGAGGAGCGCCTCCTGCTGTTGCTCGGCGGCGCGTTGCAGGCGCGCCTGCGTGGCGTCGGCCTCGACCTCGGCGCGGCGGAGAGCGAGCGCCATCGCCGCCAGCGCCTGCTGCGGCTGGCTCTCGTGCAATGAGGCGTCCGCAAGGCGGGCCAGCTCGTGCAGGCGCTTGACGTGGTGGCCGGCGCTGCGAGCCAGGATGCGCAGCCGCGTGGCGCCCTCGGCCAGGGCCTCGACCCTGGCCGCGTCGATGCGGATCTCCCCGCTGGCGGGCGCGACGCTGGGCGCGTGCGGCGGCGCGGGGGCGGAGGCGCGCGCCGAAGCCGCCGCGTCCGCGGGCGGGTCGCCCGCGAGCACCGCCATCAGCGCGGGGTCCGCCTCCGGGTCGCGGCCCAGCGCGATGGTGTCCACCATCGCGGCCAGAGCGTCCGTGACGCGGGTCAGGAGCGCGGCGGCGTCCCGGCGGGTGCCCTGGAGGATCCCCTCCGCCGCGTGGCAGAGCTCGGCGAAAGGAACCAAGCGCAGCATCCGCCCGGCGCCCTTGAGGGTGTGCAGCTCGCGGCGCGCCTCGGCGGCCGCGCCCGCGTCTCGCTCCGCCCGGCCCGCCAACTCGGCGAGGCGTTCGAGACGGCCGCGGACCTCCCCGACGAACAGCGGGATCAGGTCGGCAAACTCAGGCTCCACCCACCCTCCGCATCCTTAAATTTTCGTCCAGCTGCGGGCGTTGACGTCGATTCCCATGACCCCGATCAGCGCGCCGCGCGCGTCGCGCACCGGAGAGGCCACGGTGAAGCAACGCTGGCCGGTGAGCAGCGACTCGTACAGCGACGTGATCACGGTGCGCCCGTCGCGCGCTACCGCCTGGAACCACGGGCGCTCCTTGGCGTTGAGGCCGGCGGTGACGGCGGAGGTGTCGGTGCCCTCGGCGACCCACTCGGGGTTGGCGGACGACGCCACCACGTTGCCGTTCATGTCGGCGACGAACGCGAGCTCGACGAACGGGCTCTGGCGCACCACCTCCTCCATCTGCGGCGCAAGCGCCTCCCAGTGCCCGGCTCGCAGCGCCGCCTCCCCGGCCCAGTGCTCCCCGAGGTGCTTGAGCGAGCGCGGCGAGTCGAGGCGGAACGACTGTGTGAGGAGCTGGATCGAGAGCGCGAGCTGGTTGAGGCGCTCGGATGTGACGGAGAAGTGCTTGAGCCCCTGCGCCATGCGCTGGATGACCTGGCTGACCTCCTTGAGGGTGAGGACGACCTGGTCGGAGGCCGTGCGCTGCTGCTGGGTGGCGAGCGAAATCTCGCGCGCCGCCCTGGCCGTGTCGGTCAGGGCGCCGCGCAGGTCGGCGATCGCGGCGGCGGCGGAGCGGGCCCGCTCGAGGACGCGCGCGGCCTCCTTGCCCCCCTCCTCGGTCGCCACCACGGTGGCGCGAATCGAGCCCGCGAACTCGTCCAGCAGCGAGCGCACCGACGCCACCGACTCCTGCGAGCGCTGCGCCAGGCGGCGCACCTCGTCGGCGACCACCGAGAAGCGGCGGCCGTGCTCGCCGGCGGCCGCCGCCTCGATCGTGGCGTTGAGGGAGAGCAGGTGGGTCTCCTGAGCGATTTCGGTGATGAGCTCGAGCACCCGGTAGATCTCCTTGGAGCGGACGCCGAGCGTGTCGGTCCGGTCCGCGATCCCGCTGATCCGCTTCTGCACCTCCTCGACGCCGTGGAGGGCGTCCTCGACCGCGGCGGCGCCGGCGTCCCCGCTCTGCTCCGACTGGGCGGCCAGGTCCGCCTGCGACGCGGCGTTGACGGCGATCTGGGCGGCCGTGCGGGCCAGCTCCTCCATGGTCGCGGTGATCTCGACCACGCCCGCCGCCTGCTGCGAGGAACCCGAGGCGAGTTCCGACGCCGTCGCATTGACGGTGCTCCCGGCGGCGGCCACCTCGATCGAGCTGTTCTGGATCTGCTGCACCAAGGCGCCGAGCGCCCGGGCGGCGCTGGCGAACGACGCCGCGAGGCGCGGGGGCAGTTCCTGCGCATGCGCGAGGGTGGCCACCAGGTCGCCGGCCTGGAGGTCGGCGGTGGCCTGCCCGAGTTGCTGTTCGAGGGCTGCCGCGGTCGCCGCCATCTCGCCGAGCGTGCGCACCTGGGCGATGTGGGGGAGGAAGACGAACACCACGTAGAGCACGAACAGCGCCGCGCCGATCGGCAGCACCATGTACGCGACCCAGTTCGGAGTGCCGTGGGTCATCCCGACCGCCAGGCCGATCATCGCGGTCGCCCCGAAGGCGACCATCAGGAGCAGCCCGACGAGCGTGCTCTTGGGCAGTGCGTCGCTAGCTGGTGCCATGAAAACTCCTCCCTATTCCGCTTGCAGTACGGGCGGCAGCGCGGCGGGGCTCACCACCACCACCGGGGCGCCGTCGTGAATCGCCACGCCGAGGCAGCGCCCCGGCCAGAAACGGGCGACGACCGCGCCCGGCAGCCGGACGTTGAGATGCGCCGCCACGTCGAGCACGGCGTCGGCGCGCACCAGGCCTTCGCTGGTTGCGACGGCGAAGCCGTCGGCCTGGCGCACGACCTCCCGCACGGCGTCGCGCGCCAGCCCCCAGCGCCCGCCGCCCCGGGTCAGCACCACGAGCAACTGCATGCTCACGAACTCCCCAGCGCTTCGAGGTTCAGAACGCAGGCGGGGCGGCCGTCGAGTACCACCTCGCCGCCGATGAGACCGGGCCCGGCGGCGGCGACATCGGCTGGGGCGATCTCGACGATCTCGAGCGCGGCGTCGGCGGCGAGGCCGACCAGCTCGCGGGCGTCGGGCGGGCCGGCCCAGACGACAACGGTCACCGGGTTCGCGGGCCTGGCGCCCGTCGGCGCGCCGACGAGACGTCCGAGGTCGAGGACCGGGATCGGTTCGCCCGTGAACTCGGCGAGGCCGAGGAGTTCGGGGGATGCTCCCGGGAGAGGGTGGACCGGCAACGCCCGGACCACTTGCCGGACCCGGTTGATCGGGAGCGCGCACAAGTAGTCGCCGGTTTCGACCAACAAGGCGCGGAGCGACGCGGCGCCGGTGCCCGACCTGGGATCCACGCTGTCAGGATAGCACCGCGCCCGGCCGCGGTTGCGGCGTTTCCCCGACGAGTTCCTAGCAGGCTAACTGCCGGTCTGCGATCGCCCGGGACCCTCGAGCAAACGCATCACGACCTCCTTGCGCACCTTGCCGCGCTCGGAGGTGGGAAGTTCATCCACGATCACGACGCGGCGCGGGATCTTGTGCGGCGCGAGGCGCGCCCGGCAACCGGCGAGGACAGCGTGGACGGTGAGGGCGGCGCCGCGCTCAGCCACCACCACCGCGGCGACGAGCTGGCCTCGGTGCGGGTCCGGGAGGCCCGCGACCACGGCGCTTTCGACCCCGGGGACCTCCTCGATCACCCGGCGGACCTCCTCGGGGTGCACCTTCTTGCCGGCGACGTTGAGGTACTCCCCAATCCTGCCGGTGAGCGTGAGGCGGCCCCCGCCGTCGAGCACGCCGAGATCCCCGGAGAGAAATCGCCCCGGACCGAGGATTCCGGGTTCCTCGGCGGGCGGGAGTTCGGCGAGGGCCACGGCACGCGATACCACCAGGACTCGGCCTTCGGTCCCCGCCGGGACGGGACGGAGCGTTTCATCGACGATCTGCACCCGCACGCGGTCCATGGCGGGGCCCACGGCCCCCGCCTCGTGCGCCGGTTCGTTGCCGCGCTCGTACGTGATGCCGCCGCACTCCGAGCACCCGTAGAACACGTGCACCGTGTGGCCGGTGGCGGCGTGAAACGCCTCGGCGTCGCGCGGCGCCAAGGGGGCGCCGGCGGCCAGGCAGACGCGGAGGTCGGGCAGGTCGGGGAGGTCGGGGAGCGTGGCCAGCGTCCTGACCATCGCCGGCACCGCCGGAAAGTGGGCGACCCGGGCGGCTGCCAGCGTGTGGGCGAGCGCCGCCGGGAGCGCGCACGTCGGGAACGCGAGCGGCGTACCGCCGAACAGCAGTGGGATCAGGCAGTTCCCGATTCCGTACGAGTGGGTGAGCGGGATCGCGGCGGCGGTCACATCGCCGGGACCGAACCCCATCGTGCGCATGATCTGGGCCGTGTCCGCGGCGAGCTGCCGGGCGCCCACGGCCACCGCCCGCGGCAGGCCTGTCGAACCGGAGGTCAACTTGAGCAGGGCGGTGAACTCCGGCATCGCCACCGGCGCGACGTCGACCCGTGCGGCGACGGCGCTGGCCTGCTCGGCCAGGGCGATCCTTTCCCCGGCCAGCCGCTCGGTCGCGGCCACGATCCACCGCGCGCCAACGGCCTCGGCCGAGCGCTCGATCTCATCGGCGGGAGCGGCCGCATCCACCAGCGCCACCCGGGCCGGGAGCAGCCGCAGCGCGGCGAAGGCGCGCACGAACCCGATCCCGTTCGGCAACGACAGCACGACCGTGGCCCCCGGCCGGATGTGCCCAGAGTACGCGGCGCGCTGGGCCTCGATCCCGGCCGCGAGCGCCGCTCGAGTGGCGATCACCTCGCCGTCCGGACCGATCAGGGCGGGTGCCTCGCCGGCCCGGCGGGCGAGGGCGAGGAAACGGCGGACGATCGGGCAGGGCGCCTCAGGCACCGCCGCCTCGCATGCGGGCGAGCATCGCTTCCACCGTTGCCTGCGCCCGCTTCTCGTAGAACCGCTGCAACACCGACCGGACCTGGGGGTGGGCGGCAGCGATCTGGTCGAGGTCCTGGCGCGAGATCTCGATCGTCGTCACCCCGTTCCGGGCCACGATCGTCGCCGTCCGCGGCTTGCCCGTGAGAACCGCCACCTCGCCGAAGAACTCGCCGGGGCCGAGCTGGGCGAGCAGCAGGTGCCGGCCCGAGGGATCGGTGGTCCGGACCTCCACCTCGCCCTCCTCGATCAGGAACCACGAGGACCCCCGGTCGCCCTCGCGCACGATCGTCTCGCCCGCGGCGAACGAGCGCACGGCGGTCGTGGAGATCAGCTGTTCGAGCGCGGCCGGCGGAAACTCCGCGAAAAAGCGCGACGCCGCCCGTTCCTTCTCCGCCTGCCTCGCCGTCGCGTCGGCCCCCGGCGATGCGGCCCGGTCCGCCGCGGCCGGCGGCGGGTCGGAGGCGGCCGGCGCCGTCGCGCGCTCGAGCCTGGCGCGCTGGTCGTGCTCGGTTGCCTGCTGTGCGGCGATGAAGCGGGCCAGCTCCCTGGTGACCTCCTGGCGGCCGGGGTCGAGCCGGACCACCTTGTTGATCGCCGCAATGGCGCGGGCGTAGAAGCCCTGCTCGGCGAAGTGCCGGGCCAGCCCGCGGTACACCTCGATCGCCTTTTCCTGATCCCCCGCGAGCCCCAGGATCTCGGCCTGCCGCAGCAAGAGGTTGAAGTTCTCAGGGCGGCGCTTGATCTCCTGGGCGATCGCCTCGAGCGCAAGGCCGTAGTCGCGATTGGCGAGGTAGTAGTCGAGGCTCTCGAAGCGCGGCTTGCCCTTGAGCATCACGACCACCTCAGCCGGCGGGTCAGGGCCGTCGCGGCGGCGCGCGCCTCGCGCCGGACGGCGGTCCCGTCGGCGGTCATCAGCGCCCCGTCAACGACCACGGCCCTGCCATCCACGACGACGTGTCGCACTGCCTCGACGCCTCCTCCGTATACGACCATGGCGGCGGGGTCGCCGGCCGGCTCCATCGCCCACGCTGCACAACCCAGAACGACGAGGTCCGCCTTCCATTCCGGCAACAGGCGCCCGACCTGGTCGAGACCAAGCACCTCGGCGCCGCGCCAGGTCGCCATTTCGAGCACGCTCCACGGGTCCACCGCCCCCGCGCCGCGGGCGAGGTTGTGGACCGTCCCGGCGAGCGCCATCTCGTGAAACACCGACAGCCGGTTGTTGCACGGCGGGCCGTCGGCGCCGAGGCCGACCCGCACGCCGTCCGCCAGCATCCGCGGGAGGTCGGCGATCCCGGACGCGAGCTTGAGGTTGGCGCCCGGGCAGTGGGCGACGCCGGTGCGCTGGCGCGAGAGGAGCTCGAACTCGCTCTCGTCGAGGTGCACGCAGTGGGCGAGCACCGTGTCGGGACCGGCGATGCCGAACCGGGCGAGGGCGGCGACGTTGCCGACGCCGGTCGCCTCGCGAACGGCGCGGGTCTCGTCCGGGTTCTCGCTCGCGTGCGTGTGGAGCAGGTAGCCGTGCCGGCGGGCCAGCGCGGCGGCGCCCTGCAGCAACCCGTCGGAGCACGAGAGCACGAAGCGCGGCGCGACGGCGTAGCGGAGGCGGCCGCCGCAGGCGCCGTGCCAGCGCGCGCCCAGCGCCTCGGCCTCGGACAGCGAGGCGTCGGGGTCCTCGAGCAGACGGGTCGGGACCCGCTCGCCCGTGTCCATGTGGCACTTGCCGGAGGTCAGACGGATGCCGAGCTCGCTGGCGGCGAGGAACACCGCATCCTGCCCGTGCGTCGTGCCCATGTCGAGCGCGGCCGTCGTCCCTCCGGCCAACAGCTCCGCGACCCCGAGGCGCGCCGCCGCGGCGACTTCGTGCGGTTCGAGGGCGGCCTCGTACGGCCAGATCCGTTCGGCGAGCCATGCCAGCAGCGGCAGGCCCTCCGCCCGGTGGCGCGCCAGGCTCTGCACCACGTGGACGTGAGCCTGGACGAAACCCGGCAGCACGAGGGCGTCGGTGGCGTCGAGCAGATCCGCTCCGTCCGCCGGCAGCCCCCGGCCCACGGCGGCGATGCGGCCGTCGCGGATCAGCACATCGGCAGCGAGCGTGGCGCCGGGGGAGGTCATCGGAACGACGGTCCCGCCCCGCACCAGCAACGGGCGGTTCGTGCTCATAAGGCCTTGATTCTCGTGGCTGGCCGCTCGGCTGTCAATTCCTGGGGAAATGAGACGTGAGGCATGAGGCGTCGGCCGTGATGGGCGGGCGTCCTCGCCCGCCCATCACGGCCGAGACGGCGCCGCCTGCCGGGGTCGCGCTGTCGTGACTTCGAATCGCGAACCCCGAACGTGTGACTATACTGCCTGGGTGCGCGGTGGACTCCGTCTCGGCCTCGGTCACATGGTGGCTTTTGTCATCGTGGCGCTGGTCCTCAACGCCCAGTTCACCTGGTGGGTCGTCTACTCCCTGCGCGACAACCGCGAGCGTCTCGACCTCGAGCGGGAGCTGGTCGTGTCGCAGACCAGCCTCGCGGCCGAGCGCTTGGCGGTCCGCATGCTCGAGGCCGAACGCGCGATCGCCGAGCTGCCCCCCGGGGTGATCCCCTCGCCGACGCCGCCGTTCGCCGAGGTCCGGGTCGTGGAGGAAGCGGAGATTCCCCACGGCGCGGGCGCCCGCCCGCTCGAGCCGGGGGTGACGATCGGTTGGGTCGAGCAAGGAGGCCGGCCCGCCGTGGGCCGCTCGCTCGGCCGGGGGCGGGTGGCGCTCGCGTTCCTCGATCCGCAGGCGCCGTACCGGTGGCTCGCGGCATCGGACCCCGGCCTGCAGATCGTCGAGCGTGGCGACGTGCAGGAGGGGCGTCCGAGCGCCCCTCTCGCCGTGCCGCTCGACCGCCTCGTCGTGACGCCCGACTTCCACCACTGGCAGGAGCTGGTGTACCGGTACCGCCAACGCGTGATGGCTGTCCTGGCCGAGGGTGCGGCGTTCCTCGTGGCGATCGTCATCGCGGTGGTGGTGCTCTGGCGCGTCATGCGCCGCGAAGGTGCGTACGAGCGCCAGCACGAGAACTTCGTGTCGGCGGTCACGCACGAGCTCAAGACGCCGATCGCGGGGATCCGCCTCGCCCTCGAGACGGTGCTCTCGGGGCGGGTGGACGACGAGGGGCGGACGCGCTTCCTCGGCAACGCCCTGGCGGACTCGGAACGCCTGGCCGACCTCGTCGAGAAGGTGCTGGAGGTGACCCGGTACACCGGGGGCGCCCACCGACTGCGCATGAGCCTGGGCGATTTCTCGCAGCTCGTCGAGGAGGAGGTCATCGTCGCCGAGCGGCGCGTCGCGGCCCGCGGCGTCGTCCTCGAAGCCGGCATCCTCCCCGCCGTCCAGGCGACCTTCGACGCCGAGGCGATGGCGATCGTGATCTCCAACCTGATCGAGAACGCCCTGAAGTACGCCCGGCGGGAAGAGCCCCGCGTCTTCATCCGCCTCGGCCTCGAGCGCGGCGAGGCCGTGCTGGAGGTGGCGGACAACGGCGTCGGGATCGCCGCCTACGAGCTGGAGTCCATCTTCAAGCCGTTCTACCGGGCCAACGACGAAGTGACCCGGCGGACCCCCGGCACGGGCATCGGGCTCTACGTCGCGCGCGAGATCGTCGAGGCGCACGGCGGCAAGCTCACGGCCGCGAGCCCCG
>Ga0075520_1000931_pt1 | contig 13597 bp, 11 predicted proteins | sample NGEPerB_FD_75100 | JGI IMG/M metagenome (GOLD analysis project Ga0075520, IMG submission 75100) | Arctic peat soil microbial communities from the Barrow Environmental Observatory site, Barrow, Alaska, USA - NGEE PermafrostAB12-B | ecosystem: Environmental > Terrestrial > Soil > Wetlands > Peat ... | reverse complement strand
TGCTCGGGCCACGCGGCAGGCCCGGAACGCTGGCGCTACCGCCCGCCGACAAGCCGTGGCGGCAGACGCAGAGCCTCGACTGAGGCCAGCAGAGCGGGGCAGTCAAATGGATAGCCCCTTCAACACAATAAGAACACTGCTGGTTACCAGTATCCGGCACGGGGAGTCCGTGAAGACGGTCCAGGCCCGATTGGGTCACGCGAATGCCGCCGAGACTCTGGACACCTACAGCCACTTGTGGCCGGACTCTGACGACCGCACTCGTGAGGCCGTAGATCAGGTCCTGGCGAGTTTTCTTGCGGACTCATTGCGGACTGAGGCCCTCCCATGAGTGCTCCGTCGCAGGTCAGAGGCTGTTTAGCGGATGAGTCGGTCGATACGCCGGGTTCTGTCATCGTGCACCGTTACCGGCGCGCGACCGACGGTCATCCATCTCGGGTACTCGTTGCCGAGCACCTCTAGCGATCTACCCGCAAGCTCGGGCGGGCCGCCCTCGAACGCTTGCTGTCTGACCTTGCTTCAGGTGGGGTTTGCCGAGCCACTCCAGTCACCTGGAGCGCTGGTGGTCTCTTACACCACCGTTTCACCCTTACCCCGGCGCCTGACCGGCCAAAGCCGGATGGTTCACCGTGGCGGTCTATTTTCTGTGGCACTGTCCCGCGGGTCACCCCGGGTGGCCGTTAGCCATCACCTTGCCCTACGAAGCCCGGACGTTCCTCGGCGATGTGCCATGCCCGGAACCCGGGATCACAACATCGACGCGACCGTCTGACCGACTCATCCGCGCACCAGCATAGGGCCTCTAACACCGCAGGTATGCCGCCGCGCTGGCCGAGCCACCGGCATCGGCAACGTGCATCGTTCCCGCAGCAATATCGGCAAGCAACGCCTCGAGCACTTGGGCGACCCCGTCCTGCTCATTCGATGGGCACACTTGATCCACCACGTCGAGCACATCGGAATGTGCATTTGCGACGCCGAAAGACCGACCGGCCCACCTGAGCATGGGTACATCGTTTGGCATATCACCGAACGCAAAGACCTCTGCGGATTCGATCCCCTGCGCGGCGCACCACTGCCCCAGAGCGGCAGCCTTGGTCACACCTGCTGCGCCGATCTCCGCGAGCCCTGAGGCGCCTGAGTAGGAGACGACAGCCCGATCGCCAACGATTTCGTCGACCACTTGGTGTAGCCGCACCGCGGACACCTCCTGACACCGGGCGAGCACCTTACCGGGCAGTGGGTCGAGCAGCTCCTCGAGCGTCGCAGCCGAAACGTCCTGAGGTGTCGTGAACTCGTCACGGTAGTCCCGCTCACGCCTAAAACCCACACGGTTCTCGACGGCGAACACTATGCCTGGCAACCCATTTCGCAGGTCAGCGGCGATATCGGCGATGTCTTTGGAGGCAAATGAATGCTCGTCCAGGACTTGCCGGCTCCGAACGTCGTAGACGAATGCCCCGTTGCAGCACAAGGCGAGCCCATGGGCCCCGACGAGATCAGCAATACCATGCAGCCACCGCGGTGGTCGCGCGGTGACTAGCACCACCTGAACGCCCGCACGCTCGACAGCGGCCAGCGCCGCCCGGGTGCGCCCGGAACAGGCACCATCGCCGCGCAGCAGCGTGCCGTCGAGGTCGGTGGCCACCAGTCGGACAAGCTTCGATCGCGTCATGAGTACCTCATCGCCTACCTTCTGGAACCGCAGACACAGGTCGGCAACACCGCTCTCCTTGAACCTGACCGTGTTCTCGGCGCCCGCCGAGCCCGCCCAACCAGCGGGGCCAGGCCGTCGAAACGCTGACCTGCACCAGACCAACACTGCTGGTGAGCCCAACGATCGAGGCATCGAAGGTCTCACCCACGCGGTGCCGGCTGGTTATCGCGTTGACGGCATCGGGACATGCTCGCCTATCGGCTTCTGTGAGGCGATCCCAACCGGTCATGATCTCGTCCATGACAGGCAGCCCCTGGCCCACCCCGTCCGAGACCGGAGTATGCGGCCGATGGGCTCGCAGACCACCACGCCAATGCGGCCGACGGGCCGGCGCAGCGACGTTGTTACGGGTTCGGACAGAACGGCCACGGCCACGGCCACGTGCATCATCATCTCGGCACACCACCATCGAAGCAGGAGTAGTCGTCGCCTCCGGATCGAGGCCGAGCTCGCCGCCAGGTCTAACGAAAGTAGGGACACCGCCTGCACAGCAGACGCGGTGGCCCCGCCCGCCGCGCTCGGTGTGCAGCTCCTTGTCAAGGCCCCTGGCCCCCAGCGATACGACGGTCACGGCTGGCGCCGCGGTTTCGTCCCGGGCGGGCAAGGCCGCGTCACCCGTTACCGCCTGTACCTCAGCGACCTCCGGCGAGAAGTCACCGGGGACCTTGAGCCCGGCGAGCACCGCATCGAACACATGGGCCATCCCGGAGAGGTCAGCACATTCGGCACTCTCTTCGCGCCTGTCTCTCACGAGATTGGCCCATCGCATCGACATGAAAGTCACCCTAGCCAGAACCTGGACACATGGCCCGTGCGCGGCTCGCCTACCCTCGATGAGGTGCTCATCCTGCTTCCACCCTCAGAGTCCAAGACCGCTCGCTCCGGGGGCAAGCCCAGCAAGCCAGAGCTCGTATCCTTCCCGGAGCTCGCCTCCACACGCACCGCCGTGGCTGAAGCCCTGGCCAGGGTCAGCGGACAACCCGATGCCCCGGCCTTGCTGGGAGTAAGCACCAACCTGCGCGCAGACATCGCCCACAATGTCTGTTTGGACTGTGCACCGGCCGTACCTGTAGCAGATCTGTACACCGGCGTTCTGTACGACGCACTCGACCTGGCCTCAATGGATTCCGCGACCCGGCGCCGTGCCAACCGCTGGCTTGTCGTCATCTCAGCGTTGTTCGGGGCCCTGCGCCTGACCGACAAGATCCCCCCATACCGCCTGTCCATGAGTGTGAACCTCGACATGCTCGGTCCCCTGCGGGCCGTGTGGCGCACTCCCCTTGCTAGCGTGCTCCCGAAGGCAGCCGGTCACGGCGTCATCGTTGACTGCCGCTCGAGCACATATGCCGCAGCGTGGGTCCCCCAGGGTGCTCTCGCCGCTCGATGGGTGCAGGTCCATGTCCGCGGCGCAACCCACATGACCAAGCACACCCGCGGTCTGGTGGCCCGGCACCTGTGCGAGCAGGGTGTCGACGCCAGAACCCCGGAGGCGCTCCAGCGGATAGTGGCCCAACACTTTGAGACGACGCTGACCAGGCCGCGCCGCCCAGGCAAGCCGTGGACCCTTGACACTATGGCCCAGTGACCGGCACCCCGTGGGCGGTCCTGACCGACCTGGCGATCCGGGTCGGCCCCGTTCTTATCTTCCTGATCGCCATCACCGTCGTGGCCGAAATCTCCGACGCCGCAGGAGTTTTCGATATTGCTGGGCACTGGGCTGCCCGCGCCGGCCATGGCCGCACCTGGTTGTTGTGGGTGCTCATCGTCGGACTCTCGTGCCTGTCGACAATCGTTCTCAGCCTCGACACCACGGCGGTGCTATTGACTCCGGTGGTGATTGCAGTCGCCCGTCAGCTGCGGTTGAACCCACTGCCGTTTGCGATGACCACCGTATGGCTGGCAAATACTGCCTCGCTGCTCCTGCCCGTGTCCAACCTGACCAACCTGCTTGCGCTGAACAGGTTCTCGGCTATGGGAGTCGGCTACTCGGGATACATATGGCTGGCCTTGTGGCCAGCAGCAGCAGCCATTGGGGCCACCGTCGCAGTGTTGGCAGCCATCCACCTGCGCGACCTGAAGGGGCGCTACCGCCCCGAGGCTCCCCCGACACCACACGACAGGACGTTACTCATCGTGGCCGCATCGGTGTGCGTCGCGCTCGGGCCTGCCTTCGTCAGTGGCATCACCCCAGCCATTCCCGCATCGGTGGCGGCACTGGTCCTGGTCGCCACCCTGTTGGTACGCAACCGTCCTCTGCTACGTGAGGTCAAGGTCCCTTGGCACATCGTGCTTGGGGTCAGCGTCTTGTTTGTCGTGGTGGACCTCGCTTTAGGGCACGGCTTGCGCGACTGGCTGGCCGGCTGGGTCGGCACCGGCACTGGATTCTCTGACCTGCTACGTGTCAGCGCTTTTGGCGCGGGCGCCGCCAACGTCGCGAACAATCTTCCGGCCTATTTGGCCCTGGAGTCCGTCACCGGCAGCAACCCCCATCGGCTCATGGCCCTCTTGGTCGGCGTCAACGCGGGGCCGCTAGTCACCATCTGGGCATCGCTGGCCACCATCCTGTGGCGGGAGCGATGCCGTCGGGCTGGGATCGCGATCTCGATGTGGCCATTCCTGTGGCAGGGCGCCGTATGCGCGTTCGCAGCGACTCTCGCCGCAACCCTGGCACTTACCCTCACCTGACCAGGACAGCAGACCAGCCAATCAGCCGAGAGCGCGCTGGAAGTCCTCGACCAGGTCGCGGACGTCCTCCAGGCCCACAGAGACCCGCAGGACACCGTCCGTGATCCCCACGGCGAGGCGGGCCTGCGGTCCCAGCCGCCGGTGGGTGGTCGTGGCGGGGTGGGTGATCATGGACTTCGCGTCGCCCAGGTTGTTGGAGATGTCAACAATCTCCAGGGCGTTCATCACCGCGAACGCCTCGTCCTTGCCGCCGACCAGCTCGAAGGTCACAACCGTCCCACCGCCATACATCTGTTTGCGGGCAAGCTCGTGCTGCGGGTGCGACTCGAGCCACGGATAGATCACCCGCGAGATCTTCTGGTGGGCCTCCAGCACACCGGCCAGTGCCAGCGCCGAGGCGGACATCCGTTCCACCCGCAGCGAGAGGGTCTCAAGCCCCTTGAGGAGCACCCAGGCGTTGAAGGGCGACATCGATGGGCCGATATGGCGCATCAGGTTCTTGACCGGGCCCTGGATGAAATCCGAGGTCCCCAGGATCGCGCCACCCAGCGTCCGGCCCTGACCGTCAATGTGTTTGGTCGCCGAGTAGACGATGACGTCCGCGCCCTGCTCGAGCGGCTTGGAGAACACGGGGGTGCCGAACACGTTGTCGACGACCACCTTCGCCCCCGCACGATGAGCTAGGTCGCAGACTGCTGCGATATCGACAAGCTCCTGCATCGGGTTGCTGGGCGACTCGAAGAACACCGCCGCCGCCGGCTCGGACAGCGCCCCACGCCACTGCTCGAGGTCGCTCCCGTCGACGAAGACCGTCTCCACACCCCACCGCGGAAGGATCTCGTCCAGGATCACGAAACAAGAACCGAACAGCCCCCGAGAGCTGACGACTCGGTCGCCCTTGCCCAGCAGTGCAGCCAGCGCCACAAAGACCGCAGACATGCCCGTCGCCGTAGCAAAGCACGCCTGAGCACCCTCAAGCAGACGCATCCGCTCCTGGAACATCGCCACCGTGGGGTTGCCATAACGCGAGTAGACGAAGCGGTCAATCTCGTCCTTGAACGCGGCTTCCGCCTCCTGTGCCGAGGAGTAGACGTAGCCAGAGGTCAGGAACAACCCCTCCGAGGTCTCGTCAAAGGCACTGCGGACCAGGCCGCCGCGAACCGCCAGGGTGTCCGGACGCAGCTCGCTCATCCCTGCCTCCACGGCAGCCCGGCGACCTTCCACCCCGACACGCTCCGGTGACCGTCCGGGCCCAGCTGACCCTCGAAACCATCAGAGACGTTGTATGCCGGCCCCAGACCCGCAACCGTCGCAGCCTTCGCCGCTGCGGCCGATCGCACACCCGAACGACACAGGAAGTAGATAGGCACGCCCTCACCCACCCCTGCCTCACGCAGCTGCTCCACAAAGCTCCCATTCAGGGTGCCGTCCGGAAAATGTTGCCACTCAAGAAAAATGACCCGCTTGCCCACCTGCGTCAGGTCCGGCAGCCCGACATAGCTCCACTCCGCGCTGGTCCGCACGTCAACCAGCACGGCGTCATCCTCAGCCTGCAGCTCGGCATACGCCTCCGACGGAGCCACATCCCCGCCATAGCCCATCACTGCTGGTTCGTCCCATCGCTCATCCATGAGGCAAGGATTCCACAGTCTGACGCAGGTCAACGCAGGTGGCTGGTGGCGTTGACGAACGCGACCGACATCCCACCGTCGGCCCACACCTCGACCGACGTCAAGGACGCTGGCTCCGTGGCAAGCCGCCAGATGCGCTCGTGCGGGATCCCCAGCACGTATGCGAGCACCGTCATGATCGGCTTGCGGTGACTGGCCACGACGACTGTGCCCCCGGCTGCAACCGCCCGCGCGAACCCGGCCAGCACTCGAGCCTCGAGATCGGCATGGGCCTCACCGCCAGGTCGTGAGTACTGAGGGTCACCGCGGAAACGCACCAGTTCCTGAGGGTGGTGGGCTGCCAGGTAACCCATGCTCTTGTCATCCCAGTCACCAAAGTTCTGCTCATCCCAGTCGGCATCGATCCGCGATCGCAGGCCAAGCTCGTCCGCAATCGCGTCGCCCGTCTCGATTGCGCGCCGCAGGCTCGAGGTGATCACGATCGCCGAACTGTCACCGATGAACGCTCGGACACCGGCGGCAGCGGCACGGGCCTGGCGCCGACCCTCGGCGTTCAACGAGGGGTCAGAACCTCCTCGCCCGTCTAGCTTGCCGGCAACAGTGAAGTCAGTGACACCATGACGGACCAGCAGGATCCTTGCGGGGGCCCCCACATCGGGGTTGGAAACGAGGTCAGGGTCACCGGAAACCTCATTGTCGGGGGTACCGGTGCGGTTCACTGGCTCGACGACCTGGCGGCTGGCGCCCACGACGCCTCCTCAGATGCCGGACTCAGAGGTACGGATCAGGATACGGCGGCACTCCTCGCAGCGGAGCACCTCGTCCAGTGCCGCCGCCGTGAACCGGTTGATCTCCCCCTGGTTAAGCTCCAGGTTGCACCCCTCACAACGGCGCTTACGCAGAACCGCCGCCCCGATGCCGTCACTGGACGCGCGAATCTTCTCATACAGGGCCACTAGGTCATCGCCCACGCCGGCAACGACGTCTGCCCGGGAGCGAACGATCTGCTCGGCCTCGGCGTCGAGCTCAGCATTGACCTTGTCACACACCGCCTTCAACCCGTCTGCGCGAGCGGTCATCTCAGTGCTGGCGGCCTCAAGTCTGCTCACGTCGGCGGACAGGCCCTCGGCACGCTCCATCACCTCGAGCTCGATGTCCTCCAGCGCTGACTGCCGGCGCGCCAGCGAGTCAACCTCGTGTTGGAGGGCCTGCATGTCCTTCGCTGTTCCCTGACCTGCATCCATCCGAGCCTGGTTGCGAATACTGCGCTCACGGACGAGCTGCACGTCGGTGTCGGCCTTGGTTATCTCTCGCTGGACATCCTGCAGAGCCGTTCGTGCGCGAACCAGATCATCGTTCACAGCGGATATCTCCGTGTCGAGGACGCGCAGCTCGGCAATCTCGGGCAGGGTCGCCTTGCGGTGCGCGATCTGGTCCAGTCGCGTATCCAGTGCCTGCAGATCCAGTAGACGCCACTGGATGCTCGGGTCGGCTTTCAGGAGGTACCTCCGGTGGTGTCGGTCGTGGCGGCTCCGATCACGAAGTCCCACGGGTCCGTGCGCAGTGTGCAGATGTGAGTGTTCAAACTAGTACCTCCCCCACCGAGCTCGCGCACCAACTCCGAACGCGCGCTCTGAAGCCACAGCCACTCAGTCGCCCAGTGACCCGCATCAACCAGGTACGGCGTACCTCCACGGGCCTCTTCCCGTGCCTCGAGCACCGGGTGATGGCGCAGATCGGCGGTGACGTAGACGTCGGCTCCGCTGGACCGGACGGCATCGAAGAAGTCGTCGCCGGCTCCCCCGACCACCGCCACCCGAGACACCATGGCGCAGGCCGGACCTGCTACCCGGATCCCACCGGCGGTCTTGGGAAGCACTGTGCTCAGCTGTTGCACAAACTCATGCAACCTCAGGGGTCGGGCCAGCGAGCCGACCCGACCGTGGCCCACACCGTCAACAACCTCCAAGGGTCCGACCTCGACCAGAGCGCACGCACTGGCCAACGCATCACACACCCCGGGTGAGGCCACATCGGCATTGGTGTGCGCGACATACAACGCGATGTGGTTCTCGATCAAGGCGGTGACCGACGCGCCCTTAGCGCTGGTGGTGGCCACGCTGTGCACACCTCGCAGGAGGAGCGGATGATGGGTGATCAGCAGGTCCGCTCCAGCAGCACCTGCCTCGTCGATCACTGCCAGCGTCGGATCAACAGCAAAGTGCACCAGCGAAACCGGCTGGTCCAGGCCACCGCTGACCAGCCCGACACGGTCCCATGAAGAGGCAGTGTGCGGCGGATACAGCCGCTCTAGCGCGGCCACGACCTCACGAACGGTAAGGGGGACCACATTGACCTCCATGAGGGCTCTGGCCTGCAAATATATCGGTCGACGTGGCTGGGCGCGACTCTCTGACGGACACCCACCTGAGAAGTTGACCCGCCCCAGAACAGCCCCTGTAGGCGCTGCCCGTTTGCTGACCCCGGTGCAGAACCCGATCAACGCCCACCCAGGCTTGCAGCACACGATCATCAACAACCCGGCTGTGAATGGCTGTGATCGCAAGGTCCGTTCACCCGAGCTTGGTCAGGTCTTCCTCTGCTCGACCACTTTCTTCATCAGGAGCACGGGAAGGATCAAGACGGCGACAAGACAGCCAGCCAGACGACGAGTGTGACCAGCACCAGGTGCTCGCACCCGTGATCTTCAGACCGCTGGAGATCCAGGCAGTGATGAGCAAACCGACGAACGTGGTCACCAGCGCGACCCCACCGCGCAGCGCTGGCATGCTCCTGGTCGCGATCTTGTCATCAGGGGGTCGGTGACCAGTTCGACCACGGTGACGATGAGCACTGCGATGACGGAAACGGGCCCATGATAGTCATCGCAGCGAGACCTGCAGCGGCCAGATCAAGCCGATGGCGGTGGCCAGCAGATGGGTTCCGACTCAGGTGAGCATCCTGATCATCGCCGCACTGTGTTGCAGCGCCGGTTCAACACACCACCGTATGGGCTGCGAACCAAAGGTCAGCTGAGGAAGGACGAAAGCTTGAGGGCCATGCGCCATGAAGCCGCGCCTGAGTCACGAACGGCAGCATGCGTTCGCTACCCCCCGGCTAGACACCAACCACCTCGCGCGCGTCCCGTGCGACATCGTCAGCCTCACGCGAGTAGTTCGGGTCGGTGGTCAGCCGGCTGTACCGCGCGCCATACAGGAAGTAGATCGCGAGCCCGATGACCATCCAGACGACGAACCGGATCCAGGTTGCAGCAGGAAGGTTCAGCATCAGGTAGAACGAGGTCAGGATCGCCAGGACCGGCACAACCGGAACCCAGGGGCAGCGGAACGCCCGGTCGAGGTCTGGGCGCTTGCGCCGCAGCACCATCACGCCGATGGACACCAGGATGAAGGCGAACAAAGTGCCAATGTTGACCAGCTCGGCAAGCTCCGACAACGGCACGAACGTCGAGATCACCGCAACGGCCACGCCGGTGGTAATGGTGGTGCGCACAGGTGTGCCGGTGCGCTCGCTGACCTTCGCGAACACGGAGGGCAGCAGCCGGTCACGGCTCATGGCGAAGAAGACCCGGCTCTGGCCCAGCATCAGAATCATCATCACCGTGGTCAGACCGATCAGCGCGCCGACCGAGATCATGGTGGCGAAGCCGGGCTGCCCAACGGAACGAAATGCCTCGGCGAGCGGGGCGTCGATCTTGATGTCGGTGTACTTGACCATTCCGGTGATGACCAGCGAGACGGCCACGTACAGGGTCGTGCAGATCGCCAGCGAGCTAAGGATGCCTACCGGCATGTCTCGCTGCGGGTTGCTCGTCTCTTCGGCCGCAGTGGCCACGACGTCGAACCCGATGAACGCAAAGAAGACCAGAGCCGCGCCGGTGAAGATGCCGCTGATCCCGAACGACCCTGGCGCGAACCCGAGGTCCTGCAGCAGCGATGGCGTGCTTACCGCTCCCGCTGCGGGCGTGGACCCTGCCGGGGGGATGAACGGGTGGTAGTTCGCCGTCTTGATGTAGAACAGGCCCGCGACGATCACAAAAAGCACAACAGCGATCTTGATGCTCACCATCACCAGGTTCACCCGTGACGAGACCTTGATCCCGAAGCAGAGCACGCCCGTCAGGATCAGGACAATCGCGGCTGCGACAAGATTGTGCCCGTCGCCGTAGGCGAACGCAGGGATCGTGATTCCCGCCTGCTTCATCACGTCGGCGAAGTACGTCGACCATCCGACGGCGACCGTGCTTGCGCCGAGGGCGAGCTCGAGGATGAGGTCCCAGCCGATGATCCAGGCCACCACCTCACCGAGGCTGGCGTACGAGAAGGTGTAAGCCGACCCCGCGACCGGGACCGTGCTGGCGAACTCGGCGTAGCAAAGCGCAGCCAGTGCACACGCGATGGCCGCAAAGACGAACGAGAGGGCGACCGCGGGCCCCGCCTGGACCCCGGCCGCCTTGCCGGTGAGAACGAAGATCCCGGTGCCTATGACGACGCCGACGCCGAATACGGTCAGATCCACCGCTCCCAGCTGCTTGCGCAGCTTGTGCGTGGGCTCCTCGGTGTCACGGATCGACTGCTCGATCGTTTTGGTACGCCACAGGTTCATCCGGGACTCCTCGCGGTCAGGGAAAGTGCTCCCACATCAAGACGGCCCGCCGCGGAGCCTCGACATCTTCGACACTTTTGGCAAGACCGTAGCAAAGTGCGCCTATATGGTGTCGAGGCGTCCATGACCTGACCGACGTCTCGACCCGATAACCACGGATTGCGTCACAAACTCGAGCACCGCCCTACGAAGTGCCATACCCCCACAGGGAATTCGTCGCACCATGGGTGCAGCCAGGCCCGGGGCCGATCAGTTGGCCTGGGCTTGCTTGGCTGCCTTGTCGGCAGCATCCGCGAGGTCGAGCAGCCGGTACAGCATGCGGCGGTCCTCTTCCGTCCGCGGCGCCGACGTTGCCGAACACGATCGTCGGGCTGACGAAGCGGCGCCAGTCCGTGATGGGGAAGTAGCCCAGTGCATAGCTCCTGAAAAGGTTACCCATGCCCAAAAATGATGGCGCTGCGCTCATACAAACCTCCGGTTATCCCCGCGGCGGCCTTCGACCGCCTGTGTGGACCTTGGGCCAACCAACGGATCGCCGGCGAGGTGAAGTCGTGCTTGGATGGGCCTCGGGGCATCGTCCCGGCAGCCGCCACGGTACCGCCGACAGGTGGCGTGGCATGCTGGCCGACCCGGAGTTTGCCGACTCAGAGGGGAAGCGCGCACCTGGCACGCACGAGAGGCTTGATGGTGGGAACCGGAGAGAGAGGCTGTGACACTGGACCCGCGTCAACTGACGAATTGAAGCACCACGGCCGACCCGCCAGCCTCCGCCCGGCAGCAGTCAGAGTTCCGGCGGTGACCGTTGCCTTCTGGATCACCAAGGGATTGACCACTGGGATGGGTGAGTCAAGCTCGGACTACCTTGTGCACCGCCTGCCTCCAGTGATGGCGGTCACCCTAGGCGCCATAGCCCTGGTGGCTGCTCTCGGCCTGCAGTTCGCGGCGCAACGCTACGTGCCCTGGGTCTACTGGCTCGCTGTAGCCATGGTGGGCGTCTTTGGCACGATGGCCGCGGATGTCCTGCATGTCGGATTGGGTGTCCCCTACGTTGTGTCGACGGGATTCTTCGCCGTCTCGTTGGCCGTCGTCTTCGCGCTCTGGTACTCGACCGAGAAGACACTTTCCATCCACAGCATCTACACAACTCGGCGCGAAATCTTCTACTGGGCGGCCGTAATGGCCACATTCGCGCTCGGGACAGCTGCGGGCGACATGACCGCCGTCACGTTGCACCTGGGCTACTTCGCGTCCGGGGTGATGTTCGCCGTGGTGGTCGCGGTCCCTGCCGTGGCCCATCGGTGGTTCGGTCTGAACGCGATCTTGGCCTTCTGGTTCGCCTATGTGGCAACGAGGCCGCTTGGGGCCTCATTTGCGGACTGGATGGGCGTATCCCACGCGCGAGGTGGCCTCGACCTGGGCGCGGGTCCGGTGAGCCTGGCCCTGGCAATCCTCATCGCCGGCCTCGTCGTGTATATGACGCTCAGCCCCACCGGGAAGGACGTGGCGAACAGCCAGAGCGCCTCCCAAGCACCCTAACAACCGCGCGGCAGTCCTGGTGCCAACAACATCACTGCTCTGGCCGAGGGTGACTGCCTCAACGGAGGCGAATCTTTGCCTCGCCTTGGCCGCACCCGCTGCTGGTCATGACCTAGCGGGACCTTCCGCCCTAACGTGATCTTGGTTGTTCGCTTTTGGGGTTCTGGCAGCGGAATAATGGGCCTGACCTGGGCTGATACGGCGTGTCACGTTTGGCAATGTTGGCGTCTTCGTGGATTACCTAAACATGGCATCGGTACAGCCGAAGGTGATCAACGGGAAGACGGACTACTACCTGGTCGAGTCGGCCCGGGTCGGGGGCAGACCCCGGATCGTCTCTCAGCGGTACCTGGGCTCGGCCCAAGACATCACCGCTGCGTTGGACGGGGCCGGCTCGGTCCCCTCACGTACCCGGCATCTGGGGTTCGGCGCTCTGGCTGCGACGTGGGCGACGCTGGTGCGGCTGGACTACCCAGGGATAGTCGGCGCCGTGGTCGGCGCTCGCCGGGCCGACGCGGGGGCGAGTGTGGGCACCTATCTGGGGTTGGCGTGCGCGAACCGGGTAGTCGCACCGCGCTCGAAGCTCGCCTTCGCCCACTGGTGGGACACCACAGCCGGGAACCGATGGGTGTCCCTGCCGGCCGGGGCCAGTGACCACCGCCGGTTCTGGGACGCGATGGACACCCTGGACGCCGATCGGCTCGTCGAGGTGGAACGCCGACTCGCGACCGCGATGACCAGCAAGTTCGGGCTGGGGTTGGCGGGGATGGCGTTGGACATGACCAGCTTCGCCACGTTCGTCGACTCGTCCAACGACAGGGCCCCCATCGCCCAGCGTGGGCACGCCAAGCAGAAACGCACCGATCTGCGCCTGGTTGGCCTGGGGATGGTCGTCAGCCGCGACGGAGGGGTGCCACTGGTCGGGTATCCCTACCCCGGTAACCGGCCCGACGTGGCAGTGTTCCCCGCGGTCGTCGACGAGCTCGTCGCCCGCTACCGGGCACTGGCCGCCGACGACCAAGACCTGACGGTGGTCTTCGACGCCGGGCAGAGCTCGGCCGCGAACTTCGCCCACCTGCCCGACGTCGGCCTGCACTTCGTCGGCTCCCTGCCACCGTCGGAGCACCCCGAGCTACTCGCGCTGCCAGCCCGGGACCGAACCAGCGTCGACGCGGGACGGTACGGCGGGCTCACCGCCTACGAGACCCGCATCAACGCCCTCGGCGCGCAGCGTCGGGTACTGCTGACCCACTGCCCGAACCTGCACGCCAAACAAACCCGGGGGTTCGACCAGACCATCGCCAAGGCCACCCGCAAGCTCACCGAGCTCGCCGGGATACTCGACCGTGGCCATGGCCGCCGCGACCGCGCCGGCGTACAAGCCGTCATCGACCACATCACC
>Ga0075520_1000930_pt1 | contig 13602 bp, 10 predicted proteins | sample NGEPerB_FD_75100 | JGI IMG/M metagenome (GOLD analysis project Ga0075520, IMG submission 75100) | Arctic peat soil microbial communities from the Barrow Environmental Observatory site, Barrow, Alaska, USA - NGEE PermafrostAB12-B | ecosystem: Environmental > Terrestrial > Soil > Wetlands > Peat ... | reverse complement strand
GTGGCCAGCGCGCTGGCCACATCCTCGCTGCTGACCTCGAACGGCATGGAGTGGATGGTCTCGCCGGCGACGGTGGCGGCGTCGGCGACCTTCTTCAGCGATTCGTGGTCGTCGGCGCGCAGACCCACCTCGGTGAGCGTGTTGGGCAGCCCGACCCTGGTGGTGAACTCGATGAAGTCACGGATGTCGCTGGTCGGGGCGCCCTCCAGCACCAATTGCGTCACCGACCCGATGTTGACCTTCTGGCCGTGCGCCAGCCCGTGGGTCTGCGGCACCGCGGTCAGCCCGTTGTGGATGGCGTGCGCAGCGGCCAGCCCGCCGGACTCGAACCCCAGCCCGGACAGCAGGGTGTTCGCCTCGATGACCTTCTCCACGGCGGGCGTGACCTGATGGTCCTTGACCGCATCGATCGCCGGAAGGGCGTTCTCCCACAGGACGTCCCAGCTGAGTTTGGCCAGCGCCGTGCCGGTGACGGTCGGCAGCCCGCCGGCCATCGTCTTGGAGTTCGAGCGGGAGGTCGCCCTGGCTTCCAGCCAGGTCGCCAGGGCGTCACCGACGCCGGCGATCAGCAGGGCCACCGGGGCGTTGGCCACGATCTGCGAGTCGACCAGCACGAGATCGGGGTTCCTCGGGAAGAACCGGTACTCCTCGAACTCCCCGGTCTCGGTGTAGATGACCGAGAGTGCGCTGCACGGCGCGTCGGTGGACGCCACCGTCGGGCAGTTCGCCCACCGGATGCCGGCCAGGAACCCGGCGGCCTTGACGGCGTCGATGGTGCTGCCACCGCCGACCGCGATGGCGATGTCCGCCTTCGTCTTCTGGATCACCTCGACCAGCCGGTCCACCTCCTTGGCGCTGGGGATCCCGTTGAACTTCTCCCGATGCAGCGGCAGACCGGCCTCCTTCAGGGACGTCTCGACGTCGTGACCGACGAAGCCCCACACCAGGTCGTCGGCGACCAGCAGCGGGGTCGACCCGAGCTGCTTGACGAACTCGCCGAGCTGATGGATGGCTCCCTTGCCCTGGACGTAGCGTCCTGGGCTGATCACGGTGCGGACGGTCGGTGCCATGATTTCTCCTGTCGTGGGGACGTGGTGGCGGCTCTGTTCCCACGCTAGATCAGGGCCATGCAGGGGGGCGGGCCATTCTCAATCTGAGAATGGCGGCCGAAACCGCGCGCGCCTAAACGGATTTAGCGCGCTCGGCGCGAATGCCGTATCGCTTGATCTTGCGGTACATCGTCGCCCGGGAAAACCCGAGGTCCTCGGCTGCCTCGGTGACCGCGCCGCCGCTGCGCTCCAGGGCCGCAACAATGGCGTCCCGCTCGATGATCTCGAATCGGGAGAGCCGGAAGCGTGCGCTGCTGGGCACCGGGATGCGCGGCCGCTGGGCGATGGCCTGCAAGTACCCGTCGAGTTCGTACACCGAGCGGGCCACCGAACCGCCGGCCAGCTGCGCCTCGATGTTCATCGCCGTCTGCACGGCCAGTGCCAGCAGCAGATCGTTGCGCCGGTCCGACCAGGTGGTCAGGCTGAGCGCGCCCATGACGTCGCCGGTCACCGGGTCGTGGATCGGTGCGCCTGCGCAGGTGTACCCGGCGAGCCTGGCGTTGTAGTGCTCGTCGCCGGCGACAAGCCCGGGACGGTTCGCGGCCAGCGCAAGGCCGAACCCGTTGGTGCCGACGGCCGGCTCGGAGTAGTTCGACCCGGGGGCGAGGGCCACCCTGTCCAAGGACTTGACGATCCGGGTGTCGTTGCAGCTGCGGGATACCACCAGCCCGGTGTCGTCGGACAGGATGATGCTGATCGGCTCGTCCGCCACGGTCGACTGCAATGCGGTGAGCACCGGCCCGGCGGACCGGGTCAACCGGGAATCGACGTCGTAGTCGCTGGTGAACGGCACGTCGAGGTCCTCGATCGGCAGACCCCAATGCTGGCAGCGCGCCCAGGATGCTCTGATCACACTGCGGACGGCGCCGTTCGAGCGTCGCCCGGGCAGGGCGTAGCGCTCTCGGTCCAGGAGGACGAGAGGCTCTTCAGAGGGCACCTTTGCCTCCTTGCCGGCCAACTCCCGCAGGCTACACCGGCTGATGGAGGGCGCCGGGCGGACCGTTTGTCTTAGATTGAGACACCCCTTGGATCGTCGGCCGGACGTGCGTTCAATGAGCAACACCGACGCGGGATCGCCTCGCACAGGCGCGAGAGGGAGATCATCATGTACTCGAAGGACGGGGAGAATTACTTCATCGTCGATGCGCACCTGCACATGTGGGACGCCTCCGACGAGAATCAGAAGAATGTGCACGGCGCGCAATTCATCGAGTGTTTCTACGACTACCACAAGAACCTTTCGCCCGAGGAATACGTGTGGACGCTGGAGAAATACAAGAAGTACTCCGAAGAACAATTCATGACGGACATCTTCGACAACGGGTACGCCGACCATGCGATCTTCAACCCCGCGGCGCTGAACGACTTCTACGTCAACGGTTTCAGCCGCCCGCTGGCCTGGGACATGGCACAGCGCAATCCCGACCGGCTCACCTACAACCACAACTTCGATCCGCGCAACGGCGAGGTCGGGCTGCGCCAACTGGAGGAGGACGCGGCCAAGTACCACCTCAAGGGGGTGAAGCTGTACACCGCGGAGTGGCACGGGGACAGCCGCGGCTACAAGCTGAGTGACCCGTGGGCCTACACCTACCTGGAGAAGTGCCAGGAACTGGGCATCAAGAACATCCACGTGCACAAGGGCCCGACCATCAAGCCGCTGGACCGCGACGCCTTCGATGTCAGCGACATCGACCACTGCGCAACGGATTTCCCGGATCTGAACTTCATCGTGGAACACGTCGGGCTGCCCAGGCTGGAGGACTTCTGCTGGATCGCCACCCAGGAATCGAACGTGTACGGCGGGCTCGCGGTGGCGATCCCGTTCATCCACACCCGGCCGCGCTACTGGGCGCAGATCATCGGCGAGTTGCTGTACTGGATCGGCGAGGACCGGATCCTGTTCAGCTCCGATTACGCGCTGTGGCAGCCGAAGTGGCTGATCGAGAAGTTCGTCGACTTCCAGATCCCGGAGGACATGCAGGGCGAGTACAAGCCCATCACCACCGACCAGAAGAAGAAGATCCTCGGCCTGAACGCGGTCAGCCTGTATCCGCACATCAAGGTCCCGGAGGGGTTGCAGCTGCGGGAGCCGGCCATGGCGTCGTCGTCCTCAGTGTCATCTTCCTCAGCGGGACCGATCGGTTCGGAATGAACGACAGTGCTCCGCCGGGGCAACGGAATGCGAGTATTGCCGTCAGCGATCGACCGTCGGCCACCCGGTCCGATGACACAGCGTCGGACCGAGCGGCGCAGGTGGCCTCGGCCCTGGGCACGGTGATCGACCCGGAACTCGACGAACCGATCACCGACCTCGGGTTCGTCACCGACCAACGGATCGACGGGCGCCGGGTGGCGGTGCGGCTGCGGTTGCCCACCGCGTTCTGCTCACCGAGCTTCGCCTACCTGATGGTGTCCGACGCGCAGGACGCGTTGTCCGCAATCGACTGGGTCCAGGACGTGACGGTGACGCTGGAGGACCACCACGACGCCGACCGCATCAACCGCGGCGTCGCCGCCGGTCTCGGCTTCGCCGGGACCTATCCGGAGGAGGCGGCCGGCGAACTGGATGCACTGCGCCGGACCTTCCGGGTGAAGGCGCACACCGCGTTCATCGAGCGGGTCTGCACGATCATGGTGCGCGAGCACCATTGGACCGTCGAGGATCTCGGCTCGCTGCGGATCGCCGACCTGCCCGCCGGCCGGCCGTCCGCCGGCCTGCGCCGCCGCCGGGCCGACCTGGGGTTGCCCAGCGATCCTGACGATCTCGTCATGGTCGACGAGTTCGGGGCGGCCTGGACGCCTGAGGCGATCCCGCTCAAACTGCGCTTCGCCAAGGCGGTCCGGATCTCCATCGACGGCAACGCGCACTTCTGCCGCGGGCTGCTGCGGACCCGGTATTCGGCCGCCCCAGCCGATCAACGCCCTCGCGGGCACGAGAGTCTCGGCACCGACCTGGGTGTCCCGGCCGTCGCCCGGCACCAGGTCATCCGGCAGGACAGGGTGGCCGCTGCCACCCGCACAGCTATCCGTTGACCGTCGAACACAACTCCGATACACCTCGAATCCAATACTGGGGAGAGCGCGATGAGAGCGGTGCAGGTCGTCGAGTACCACAAGAACCTGGAGATGAAGGACATCCCGGCACCGGAGTTGAGCGGTCCGTTGGATGTCATCGTCCGGATCGGCGGCGCGGGGGTGTGCCGGACCGACCTGCACATCCTGGAAGGCCAATGGGCCGAGAAATCCGGGGTGGCATTGCCCTACACGATCGGCCATGAGAACGCCGGCTGGGTGCACGCCGTGGGCGACGCGGTGACCAGCGTGGCGCCCGGTGACAAGGTGATCCTGCACCCGCTGGCCACCTGCGGGCAGTGCGCCGCCTGCCGGGCCGGTGACGACGTGCACTGCACGAACAGCGCTTTCCCCGGCATCGACACCAACGGCGGGTATGCCGAATACCTCAGGACCTCCTACCGCAGCGTCGTCAAATTGGACGACTCGCTGGAACCTGCCGACGTCGCCGCGCTCGCGGACGCCGGGCTCACTGCCTACCACGCGGTGGCGAAAGCGGCCCGGGAGCTGCGTCCCGGTCAGGTCGCGGTGATGATCGGCTCCGGCGGGCTCGGGCACATCGGGATCCAGGTGTTCAAGGCGATCAGCGGAGCCACCCTGGTGGTGACCGATCGCAACCCCGATGCGCTGGCCATGGCCGGTGAGCTGGGCGCGGACCACACCCTTCTCTCGGAAGCCGACGGGTCGCACGTCGATGCGCTACTCGACCTCACCGGTGGGCACGGGGCGGAGGCGGTGATCGATTTCGTCGGTGAGGGCGGCGCGACCGACGAGGGTGTGCGGATGCTGCGGCGGGCCGGGAACTACTACGTCGTCGGCTACGGCGAGAACATCAACGTCCCGACCATCGACATCATCTCCACCGAGATCAACTTCATCGGAAACCTGGTCGGCTCATACACCGACCTCTCCGAGCTGATGGTGCTCGCCGCTCAGGGCAAGGTCGCCCTGCACACCACGAAATACCCGCTCGACGATTTCCAGCAGGCGATCGACGATCTGGACAACGGCCGGGTGCGGGGGCGCGCCATTCTCATCCCGTGACGGCACCTCGGTGACGACGATCCGCAGGCGCCCAGCCGGGTAGGGTCGCCGCGGTGAGTACCACCGCCGATCACCTACCCGCGGACGTGACGCTGGCTCAGCGGCTGGCGTCCGGCCCGGTCGTACTCGACGGGGGACTGGCGACCCTGCTGGAAGCACACGGGCACGACCTGACGTCCGCGCTGTGGTCCGCCAGGCTGCTGCTGGATGACCCCGGCGCGATCATTGCGGCGCACCGGGAATACTTCGAGGCCGGTGCTCAGGTCGCCATCACCTCGTCGTACCAGGCGTCATTCGATGGGTTCGCTGCGCTCGGGCTGGACCGGGCGGCGGCGGCGGACGCGCTGCGCCGGTCCGTGGCGTTGGCCCGGACCGCCGCTGCACAGGCAACCGGCCAGGCAACCGGCCCCGCGGACGGAGTCGGCGGGCGGTGGGTTGCGGCCTCGGTGGGACCGTACGGCGCGGCGCTGGCCGACGGCTCGGAATACCGCGGCGACTACGGGCTGTCCGTGGCCGAGCTGCGCGCTTGGCACCGGCCCCGGCTGCAGGTGCTGGCCGGTGCGGGCGCCGACGTGATGGCGATCGAGACGATCCCGTGCCTGGCCGAGGTGGAGGCACTCCTGGAGGAGCTGCGCGGCACCGGCATGCCGGCCTGGCTGTCGCTGACCTGCGCCGGCGGGCAGACCAGGGCGGGCGAACCGGCCTCCGAGGCGTTCGCGATGGCCGCCGACGTCGAGGAGATCATCGCGGTCGGCGTCAACTGCTGCGACGCCGACGAGGCGCTCGGCCTGGTCGAGCTGGCGGTGCAGCAGTCCGGGAAACCCGGTGTGGTGTACCCGAACAGCGGCGAGCGTTGGGACGCCGACCGCCGGTGCTGGTCGGGGACAAGCACTTTCGGGCCGGAGCACGCCGCCGAGTGGATCGCAGCAGGCGCTGCGCTGGTCGGCGGCTGCTGCCGGGTGGGGCCGGCCGCGATCAGCCGGCTGGCCGCCGCGACGCGGGGACGACCGGCCCCGGATCACTCGACCGCGCTGTCGACCGCTCCGCCGCGCCGCGCGGGCTGACGGCGGGAAGACCGCGGCGGGTGGCGGCCAGCGCCCACAGCGCCAGCGCGACGACTGCGGACACTTCGGTGATCACCAGTCCCCGCTCGATCAGGCCGAGCGGGATCGCGCGGAACCACGGCGTCCCGGTCCTCGGCGCCATCAGCATTGCGACGATCAGCGGGCTGAACCAGGCCAGCGACGCCGCGCCCAGCCAGAACGCTGCCCGAGCTCTCCTCCGTCCCGCCGTCTCGGCACGGCGGCGGGTCAGCAGCATGACCGCGATCGGCAGGCTGAGGAATGCCACCACACTGGCGATCCGGTGGATCTGGCCGTCCGCATTCGGCCCGATCGCCCAGTTGTGCTTCGGGAACGCCACGATCACCATCAACCCCGCGACCCACAGCCCGCCGAACAGCAGGCCGATCGTCCGCCAGGTTGCCTGGCCGGTTAGCAGCAGGGCGAAGAAGACGGCGCCTGAGGATGCAGCGGTGGCGATCACCGCAGCGTTGAACATCCAGCCCACCTCGGTGAGCGCGTACTCGCTGATGGTCTGCCGGACCGAGGAGATCCCCGCGGTCAGGGGCAGCAGGTGCAGGACGCCGATCAGGATCGCGGCGCTGCCCAGGGCGGCGAGGCCTAGCATCGCCAGGGCACGGGCGGTTGCGGCGTCCCGTGCAGCATGGGTATCCCGAGCGGTCGTCGTGTCCGGACCAGTGGTCGTCCTGCCGGGAGCGGCGCGCGACCCGGTCGACTGGACGGCCACGCGCGGCTCCTTGTGCGGTCACGACGCTCGTCGGGCATCTCCGTTCAGGGTAGCGGCGGCCCGCGTGAGGCCACTTACGGTGCAGGTCACAGAATCGTGACGGTCGGCCGACAAATGGCGAAATGTCGTCGGCATCGGCGCGAGCGATGGGCACACTGAGAGCGGAGACCGGGGGTGGGCCATGAACCGCAGCCGCGGCGTTCGGTGTTCGTCGGTGCTGGCAGTGACGGTCGTCGCGCTCGTGGTGGCCGGCTGCAGCGGGCCCGCCGGACAGTCCTCGCTCGGAGGACTGGCCGAGTCGGCGCAGAGCGACGCGGTGACCCCGGCACCCGGCCAGGTTCCCGGGAGTGATATCGCAACAGTTCTCGACTCCATGGCGCCTACCCCAGCGCCCTCGCCGACACCCGCGGACGGCACGACCGGGGTCGATCCGCTCGCTCCCATCTCGGTCGCGGTCGGCGGCGGGACGCTCGGTTCGGTCCGAGTGACCAACCCCGGCGGCGAAGAAGTGCCCGGCACACTCGCGCCGGACGGGCTGTCCTGGACGGCCGCCGTCGAGCTGGGGTACGGAACGACTTACACGGTCGCAGCCGACGCCCGCAACGTGGCCGGCGCTGTGACTCAGTCGCAGACGACGTTCACCACAGTCGTCCCGGGCAACCTGACCGCGGCCAGCTCGTTCCCGAGCGACGGGATGACAGTCGGTATAGGTCAACCGATCTCGGTCTTCTTCGACGAGCCGATCGCCGATCATGCCGCGGCCCAGCAGGCCATCACGGTGACGACGGCCCCCGCGCAGGCCGGCGGGTTCCGGTGGATCAGCGACAGGGAGGTCCGGTGGCGGCCGGCCGGCTACTGGCAGCCGGGGACCACCGTCGCGGTGGCCGTCAAGACCTACGGCAGGAACCTCGGCAACGGCACCTACGGCCAGGCGGACATGTCGTTCGGATTCGCCGTGGGCCGGTCGATGGTGGCCGAGATCGACGACAACACGCACACCATGGTCGTGACCCAGGACGGCCAGGTGATCAACACGATCCCGGCGTCGATGGGCCGTGACCAGTACCCCACGTACAACGGTGTGCACGTGGTGGAGGAGAAGTACGAGACCAAGATCATGGACAGTCGCACCTGGGGGCTCACCGGTGCGGGCTCGTACCGCACCGAGGTTGCCTGGGCAACACGGATATCGGACTCGGGTGAGTTCGTGCACGCCGCTCCGTGGTCGGTGGACTCACAGGGCTACGAGAACGTCTCGCATGGTTGCGTCAATGTGTCGACGGATGCGGCGAAGTGGTTCTACGACACCTTCATCCCGGGTGACCTGGTGATCATCGGGAACACCGTCGGGCCCCCATTGGAGGTCTGGGACGGGTACGGCGACTTCCAGCTGGCGTTCGAGCAATACGTCGCCTGAGCAAACGAATCTGTCCGACCGCGCAGATCGATCTGCCGCGACCTCCCGTCAGTCGACGTACAGCTTGTCCAGCTCGCCCATGTGCTTTCGCTCGACCACCTTGCGCCGCACCTTCATCGACGGTGTGAGGTCGCCCTCCTCCACGCTGAGGTCGCGAGGCAGGATGACGAACTTCTTCACCGTTTCCCACCGCTCCACCCGGGAGTTCAGGGTGTCGACATAGCCGCCGATCATCTCGATGACGGCCGGTTCGGTGGCCAGCTCGGTGGCGGTCTTGCCCGCAAGCCCGTTCTCCCCGCTCCACTGCACGATCAGCTCCGGGTCCAGCGTGATCAGCGCGGACACGAACTTGCGGCCCTCGCCGTGCACGACGATCTGGCTGGCGTACGGGCAGACCGCCATGAAGATCACTTCGAGTTTCTGCGGGGCGACGTACTTGCCGCCGGAGGTCTTGATCAGGTCCTTCTTTCGGTCGGTGACCCGCAGGTAACCGTCGACGAGTTCACCGATGTCCCCGGTGTGCAACCAGCCGTCCTCGGTGAGCACCTCGGCCGTCGCCTGCGGATTGTGGTGATACCCGCGCATCACGCCGCCGCCCCGCAGCAGGATCTCGCCGTCCGGCGCGATCTTCAACTCCGAACCGGGCAGCGCCGGGCCGACGGTGCCGATCCGGGTGTCGGCGGGCAGGTTGACGGCCGCCGCCGCGCTGCACTCGGTGAGGCCGTAACCCTCGAGGATGATCATCCCGCAGGCGTCGAACCATTCCGAGACATCGCGCGACAACGCCGCCGACCCTGAGACGAAGAACCGTATCCGGCCACCGAGGCGCTCCCGGATGGTGCTCAGCACCAGTCGGTCGGCGACGGCCAACTGCGCGGCGAGCAGCCGGGAGACCGGTTTGCGTTCCTGGCGCACCCGGGAGGCCTTGATGCCGACCCCGATCGCCCAATCGAAGATCTTCGCCTTGATCCCGCCGTGCCCTCGGGCGGTCAGCGTGACCTTGGTGTGCACCTTCTCGAAGATGCGGGGTGCGCCGCCCATGAAGGTGGGCTTTATCACGGCCAGGTTCTCCACGATTTTGGTCAGATCGCCGTCCACCGCCGTGCTGAACCCGAGCTCGAACTGCACTGCGGACAGCACCTTGCCCAGCACGTGGGACATCGGGAGCCACAGGTACTGCACGTCCTGCGGGGTCAGGATGTTCAGGGCCGCGACGGCCGAACCCTCGTAGGTCCAGTTGGCGTGCACCAGGCGGACGCCCTTGGGCCGGCCGGTGGTGCCCGAGGTGTAGATCAGGGTGGCCAGGTCTTCGGGGTTGGTTCCGGCCAGGCGCTTGTCGACCACATCGGGTTCTGCGGCGAGGCGCTCCTTGCCTCGCGCCATCAACTCGTCGAGGGTCAGCGTGGGCGCTCTCGACTCTGCCGCATCCTGCGCTGCCGGGCCGTCGAACAGCACGATGGCCAGCAACGCCGGCAGGTCGGCGTCGCGGACCTTTTCGGCCTGCGCCTCGTTCTCGGCGAACACCACCACCGATTCGGAATCGCCGAGGATGAAGGCGACGTCCGGAGCCGCGGTCGACGGGTAGACGCTGGTGGTCGCGCCGCCGGCGCACAACGTCGCCAGGTCCGCGAGGATCCACTCGATACGGGTGGTGGCAGCGATCGCAACCCGCTGCTGCGGCTGGACGCCGAGATCGATCAACCCGGCGGCGATCCGGAACACCCGGTCCTTGGTCTGGGTCCAGGTCAACGACTGCCACTCTCCGCCGACGAGGTAGCGGTAGGCCTCGCCGTTCGGTGTCTTCGCCACCCTCTCCACGAACAAGTGGCCGAACGACTGAGATCGTTCGGTCAATGTGGTGGTCATGGGGCGTCCTCCTTGACGGTCCGGTGACAGGTGGTGGGTTCGGGGCGCGGGTCGCAGCCATCCGTGCAAGCCGATGTTAACCGCACATTACGTGGCGCAGATCACCGCAAAGACACGCCGGGTGTCGGGTTCCAGCCTAGGTCCAACCGGACGCACCGGCATACACGCGCCGGAAGGCACGGTCCCCGTCCGGAAATCGGGCGTCGGAAGTAGGGGCGTGGAGCCGGGTCCGACCCGCTCGCCTGCGCCAGCTCGGGCTGGGTGGCGCTCTGCGGGTCTCAGCGCAGCCGGGTGACGCGGACGGTGACCTCGTTGCCGGTGGCATCCGGCCCGGCGTACACCCCTTTCACCGGTGGCACGTCGAGGTAGTCGCGACCGCGGCCGACCAGGACGTGGGCCTGGCCCGGGGCGGTGAGGTTGGTCGGGTCGAAGCGGTTCCAGGAGCCGTCCCACCATTCGATCCAGGAGTGCGACTCGCCGGCGACGGCCTTGCCGATCTCGGCGGTGTCGTCGGGGTGCAGGTAGCCGGAGACGTACCGGGTTGGCACCCCCATCTCCCGGAGCAGGCCGATGGCCAGATGCGAGATGTCTTGGCACACACCTCTTCTCGCGAGGTACGCCTCGACGGCCGAGGTGTGCACCCCGGTCGCGCCGACCTCGTAGGTGAGCGTCTGGTGCACCCATTCGCAGACCGTGCGGGCGGCGGCCGCCGGTGTCGCGGACTCTGCCTTCATCTCCGCCGAGATGCCGCTCAGCTCGTCGTCCAGAGCGGTCAGCGGGGTCGGGGTGAGGAACTCCTCGAAGCGGTCATAGCAGTCGGACTCGGCCAGCTCGGCCCAGCTCATCGGCTCCGCGGTGGGTGCCCAGCTGTTGCCGTTGGCGAGGCCACCGGCCGCCACCGTCGGGAACGTCTCGACTGTGGTGGTCGCGGTGACCGCCAGATGCCGGTGCGGCCGGTGGATGTCGAAGGCGGACACCCGGGTGCCGAAGTAATCCAGATAGGGCAGCACCCCCTCGAACGGATCGATCTCCAGCCGCGCGGACAGCACCGCCTGACCGGGCTCGTCCGCGGGTTGCATGCGGACCTCGTTGTAGGACGTCGTGACGGTGTCCGGGTAGGTCAGCACCGTGCGGTGCACGATGAGCAGCCGCCAGATCTCCGGGATCGGTGTGATGGTCATGCCGCGCCGCCGTCCGCGCCGATGTTCGCCCAGGTGACGGCGTCCTCGCGGCGGAAGAACGACTTGGTGACGGCGTTGTGCGCGCTGTTCACGGTGCGCTGCAGGCTGGACAGCAGCGATGCGCGGTCCGCGGCCAGTTCGGTGCCGGTCCGGTAGTCCAGGCTGGTCCTGGTGCGGCCGACGATCCGGCGGGCCGATGACGGGTCCCGGCGCGGGTCGCGATACTGCGAAGCCCCGACTGCCTCGAGTTCGGCCAGGCACGTTTCCGCAGCCGTGAGCGCGCGCAGCACGGACCGTGGGAACTGCCGGTCCATCAGCACGAATTCGGTGGCGGTGCGTTGCCCGATCGACCCGCCGTAGGAGCGGACGTAGGGTTCCCAGCCGCCGCAGGCACTGACCAGCGCCCGCCACGGCGGGACCGACCCGGTCTCCGATTCGGCGGCCGCCAGCAGCCGGATCGTCATGTCCGCGCGCTCCAGCGACCGGCCGACGATCAGGAAGTGCCAGCCTTCGTCGTGGCTCATCACCTCGGACACCAGGCCGTTGGCGATGGCGCACCGTTCACCCACCCAGCGCAGGAACACATGCGGGCCCGCCCCGTTGGCCGCCCTGGTACGAAGCCCGTGCCAGGTGACGTTCAGGCATTCCCAGACGTCCAGCGGGATCGCGTCGCGCACACCCCTGGCGTTCTCCCGGGCCGCGGTCAGCGCGCCGGCCACCGACGAGGCCTTCTCCCCGTCGAAGACCAGGGTGCGGACCAGCTGTCCGGAATCGGCCTGATGCCCGACGCCGACGGTCTCGTCGTCGGACAGACCCATCGAGTCCAGCAGCGACCGGATCACCAGATGGTCCGCCTGCCAGGAACCGGCGGGCAGCAGGTGCAGGTAGGTGTCCAGGATGCGCGCCGTGCAGTCCGCCCGTTCCACATGCCGGCCCAGCCAGTACAGGGACTCGGCGATCCGGCTCAGCATGCGAAGACCTCCCCGCTGGTGATCGTCCGCCCCCGGGCTTGCCGCGGGTGCAGCCCCTGGTGCCGGGCTCGCTGTTGCTGACCCTGCTGTTGCCGGCTCTGCTGTTGCTGACCATGTTGGGACCGGAAGCCGAAGGTGTCCTCCGGCCCGAGCAGCGGCGGGTCGAGCGACACGCTCGAGGACTGCGAGCTCGGGGATTGGGAGAGGTGTGAGGTCTGGGACTGGGTCACCCAGGTCGACTGCGCCGGCAGCGAGGCTTCGGCGGACAGCGCGGACATCACCTGTGTCGCGTCAGCGGTCTGTTCCTGCTGGAAGACCTCCGGTTGGGGTCCGGCGAGTACCCAGGTGTCCTTCGAGCCGCCGCCCTGCGAGGAGTTCACCACCAGTTCGCCCTCGGGCAGCGCCACCCTGGTCAGCCCGCCGGGCAGCACCCAGACCGAGTTGCCGTTGTTCACCGCGAACGGCCGGAGGTCGACATGCCGGGGCCGCATCTTGTCGCCGATCAGCGTGGGCACGGTGGACAGCGCGATCTCGCGTTGCGCGATCCAGCCGCGCGGGTTCTCAAGGATCGTCTCGCGTGCCCTGGCCAGCGTCGCCGGCTCCGCCTGGGAGCCGATCACGATGCCCTTGCCGCCCGACCCGTCGACCGGTTTGAGGACCAGTTCCGCCAGGTGTTCCAAGGCGTAGTCGCGGTGGTCGGGCACCTCCATCCGGTAGGTGTCCACGTTCAGCAGGATCGGTTCCTCGTTGAGGTAGTACCGGATGATGTCCGGGACGTAGGTGTACACGAGCTTGTCGTCGGCGATGCCGTTGCCGACCGCGTTGGCGATGGTCAGGTTGCCGGCCCTGGCGGCATTGACCAGTCCGGGGCTGCCCAGCAGCGAATCGGCGCGGAATTGCACCGGATCGAGGAACTCGTCGTCGACCCGGCGGTAGATCACATGCACCGGCATCTCACTGGCCGTGGTGCGCAGGAACACCCGATTGTTCCGGCAGATCAGGTCCCGGCCCTCGACAAGTTCGACGCCCATCTCCCTGGCCAGCAAGGTGTGCTCGAAGTAGGCCGAGTTGTACACCCCAGGGGTCAGCACCACCACGTTCGGGTCGGTGACGTTCCACGGGGCGACGGC
>Ga0075520_1000929_pt1 | contig 13602 bp, 14 predicted proteins | sample NGEPerB_FD_75100 | JGI IMG/M metagenome (GOLD analysis project Ga0075520, IMG submission 75100) | Arctic peat soil microbial communities from the Barrow Environmental Observatory site, Barrow, Alaska, USA - NGEE PermafrostAB12-B | ecosystem: Environmental > Terrestrial > Soil > Wetlands > Peat ... | reverse complement strand
GACCAAAATCACCAAATGGGCGACGGTCACTTTTCTTGGCCTGGCGTTAGTAGCCGGTCATTTGCAGGACAAGTATCACAACGATAAAAATGACACGGCGGCTTTTGCCAGGGGGGTTCAGCAAAAACAGAGACAGTCGTCCATGCCTGCGCCGGTTCAACAACCGCCGCCAGCCGCGCCGCAACCGGCCACCAAGCTGCTCTCAACCACGCCGGAGTCCATGCCCGCACCCGCGACCAACGCGGCAAAATAAACCATGCGTTTTTCCGGACGCGCCCGCTGGATTTTTCCGCTGGCGCGTTTTTTCTTTTTCGCGGCGGCGCTGGCGCTGGCAGCAGGTTGTTCCCGGCATGAACCGCCGGCAGACCTCACCATCATCAACAACGTCGAGCCGGAATCGCTCGACCCCGCCATCATCGTCGCACAGGCGGATATGCGGGTCGTGTCGGGCTTGTTCGAGGGTTTGACGCGGCTGGAACCGGTGGCGGCGCGCGCAGTTCCCGGACTGGCGGAAAGCTGGGACATCTCGCCGGATGGAAAAATCTACACGTTTCATCTCCGCACAAATTTGCTTTGGTCAACGGGCGAACCGATTACGTCGGCGGACGTGGTTTATTCGTGGATTCGCGCGCTCGATCCAAAGACGGCCTCGCGCTACGCCGGACAACTTTATTACCTCAAGAACGCGGAAGAATTTAATACCGGCAAAATCACCAACGCCGCGCTTGTGGGTGTCAGCGCGCCGGACAAATTCACCGTGCGTGCCGAATTGAAATCGCCGACGGCATTTTTTCTCGACCTGTGCGCGTTCCCGACGCTCGCAGTCGTGCCGCGCCAGGCGATTGAAAAATACGGCGACCACTGGCTGATGGCGAAGCAGTTGCCAGTCAGCGGCGCGTTTCAACTCGCGGCTTGGCGGCTCAACGACAAAATCCGTCTGAAAAAAAATCTGCGCTACTGGGACGCGACCAACACGCAGTCGGAGATCATTGACATCCTGCCCGTCGGTTCGCCAAACACGGCCCTGAACCTCTACGAACGCGGCCAGGTGGACATTGTCTGGGACAAGGAACTCATCCCGTCGGAACTGATGGACGTGCTGCTCCAGCGGGCGGACTTTCATTCGTTCACTTACCTTGGCACCTATTTTTTCCGATTCAACGTCACGCACAAGCCGTTCGACGACCCGCGTGTCCGCAAGGCGCTCGCGCTCGCGGTGGACAAGGAGCGCATTGTGGAAAAAATCACCAAGGCTGGTGAAGTGATCACGGGACATCTCGTGCCCGCCGGCACGCGCAATTACACGCCGCCCGCAGGACTCGGCTACGACCCGGTGCTGGCGCGCAAACTTCTCGCCGAAGCCGGCTACCCCGGTGGCAAAGGCTTTCCGCGTTTTGAATATCTTTTCAACGCCGCCGCCGGTGGCGGTGGAAAAATCCACGAAAACGTCGCCATCGAACTCCAGCAGATGTGGCGCGACGAACTTGGCATCTCAATGGAATTGCGCCAGGTCGAGACGCAGGTTTTCTGGGGGATGCAGTCGCGCCTTGATTACCAGCTCTCGCGTTCAAGCTGGATTGGCGATTACAACGACGCGAACACTTTTCTCGGCATGTTCGTCACCGGCGACGGCAACAACGAGACCGGCTGGAGCAATCCGCATTACGACGAACTCGTTCACGCGGCGAATGAAGAAACCGATTTGACCAGGCGCGAAAAACTTTTCCAGCAGGCGGAAACCATTCTTGTGCATGACGAACTTCCCATCGTCCCGCTTTACATTTACGTCGGCATAAATTATTTCGACACCAACAAGGTTTTGGGCATCTGGGAAAACGTGCTCGACGACCATCCGTTGCGCAGCATCCGAAAAATCAAGGCGAAGTTGTAATGTATTTTTTACGAAGAATCCTGTTCGCGATTCCGCTGTTGCTCGTCATCAGCGTGCTGGCGTTCGTTCTGGTGCATCTCGCGCCCGGCGGCCCGTTTGACAGCGAACGCAAACCCGCCTCGCCGGAGATCGAACGCAACATCAAGGCCAAATACCACCTCGACGAACCCATCTGGAAACAATACGGACGCTACCTCGGCGATTTGCTGCACGGTGATTTCGGCGTGTCGCTGAAATACCGCAATCATTCCGTCAACGACATCATTGCGCAAGGTCTGCCGGTCTCGATGCTGCTGGGCGGACTGGCTTTTTGTTTTGCCACGGCGGTCGGTGTGCCGCTGGGATTTTTTACCGCCGCCCGACGCGGACGATGGCCGGATTACCTTGGCAGTTTTTTTGCCGTGCTGGCCGTCTGCATTCCGAGTTTCGTTGTCGCGCCGGCCTTGATTTTGATTTTTGCGATGAAATTAAAATGGTTTCCCGTCGCGCTCTGGTCAACCCCTTGGCACATGGTTCTGCCCTCAATCGCCTTGGGTTCATATTTTGTGGGCAAAGTCGCGCGCATCATGCGCGAAGGAATGTTGACCGCGGCGCAATCCGAATTCGTCACCGCCGCGCGCGCCAAGGGACTTGGCGAAACCGCCTTGCTGCTCAAGCACGCCTTCCCCATCGCGCTGCTGCCGGTTGTTTCCTATTCCGGCCCGATGCTCGCCGATTTGCTGACCGGCTCGTTCATCATCGAAAATATTTTTCAGATTCCCGGCATCGGCGTGTTTCTCGTCAACAGCTCGCTCAACCGCGACTACACCGTCGTCGTCGGCCTGTCACTGCTATACGCGATGCTGCTGATCGCGCTGAACCTGGCCGTGGACTTCGCCTACACCTGGCTCGACCCGCGTGTGAAATATGAATGACGAAAAAGTTGATAGTTCAAAGTTGAGCGTTGAGAGAAAGACAACCGAAGCCGCAGCTTCCGGCGCTCAACTCGCAACTCGCAACTCTCAACTGCACGCCTCGCCCGGCCAGCGCGCGTGGCGGCGATTCAAAAAAAACCGCGTCGCCGTTTTGAGTGCGTGGTATCTGGTGTTTTTGCTGGCGGTCATTCTGGCCTGGCCAATTCTGCTGAAAATTTCCGGCGGCGACTTCGCCAAATTGCACAACCCTGATCAGCTTTCTGACGGGCAGTTCGCTCCACCGACCGCGCAATACTGGTTTGGCACGGATGTTCATGGCCGCGACGTTTTTTCGCGGACATTATTCGGCGCGCAAATCTCTTTGCTCGTCGGCGTCGTTGGTGCCGGCGTGAGTCTGGTCATCGGGGTTTTGTGGGGCGCGATTGCCGGTTACGTCGGCGGACGACTGGATAGCTTTTTGATGCGGCTGGTGGACATTCTTTATTCACTGCCATCAATCATTTTCGTCATCGTCCTTATCACGACGCTGGGAGAAATGCTCAAGCAATCGCATCTCGTTCAGCAATCGCCCGCGATGGCCAGCGCGTTGCGCGTCGTTTTGTTGTTCGTCGGGTTGGGCGCGATTTCGTGGCTCACGATGGCGCGCATCATTCGCGGCCAGGTTTTATCTTTGCGTTCACGCGCGTTTGTGGAAGCGAGCCGCACACTTGGCGCCGGCACGACGCGTATTTTGTTCCGTCACATCATTCCCAACATCTTCGGCGTCGCCATCACCTATGTTGCGCTGACCATGCCCGCAATCATTCTATATGAATCTTTTTTGAGCTACCTCGGCCTTGGTGTGCAGCCGCCGATGGCAAGCTGGGGGACGCTCATTGCCGAAGGCGTTTCGCAGATCAATCCTATCCGCATCTACTGGTGGCTGATTGTTTTCCCCGGTGGCGTGCTGGTGACGACCCTGTTGGCGCTGAACTTCCTTGGCGACGGCCTGCGTGATGCGTGGGATGTGAAAGGTAAATGAATGTAGGAGACGACGTAAGGAGTCTCTAATTTCGATTTTTGAGTCTCGTCACCTCGACTCCTACGAAGTCTGATAATCCTGAATCCGCCACTGCAAGAATGGCGAACAATGTTCCGTCGTCGCCTTGTTTCGCAACGGCCAATGGGCGTTGAAATCTTTTCCCAGCATTCGCAGTTCACGAACGCCTTGTTGCGCCAGCGCTTTTGATTCTGACTTTTTCCTGGCGGCGACGGCCTGCTGCCACAACATGAACTTGCATGACTGCTCCGCCATCCGCGCCGCCAAATCCAGTTCCACCGCCAGAACTTTTCCTGAATCCGAATTTGGTTTCGCGCGCAATAAGATCACCCGCTGTTTCTGGATTTCCTTCAATGCCGCCAGAATTTTCTTTTTCGGAATTTTGGCAAACCATTTCAATCCGTTCCGGCAAAACAGTTCGCGGTCTTCCGGCCTCGGCGCGGCGATGACCGTGCCGAGCGGCGTTTCGTTCAACGCCTTCACGCCAAGTTTCTGATGCGCAAAACCGAGCTTGAATCCGGCTTCAGCGACTTTGCCGGTCGCGTCTTCAAACACATCGCGGTTCAAGACAGCCATGAGATTCCGTTCGTCCAATGCTTTTGAATTCCACGCCAGCGCTGCGCCGGCGGCGAACAGCGGCCAGCTTACGGCCAGCGGCTGCGGATGACCGCCATCGCCCCAATCAGTGTTGAGAAAACCAAGCGCACCGAATTTTTTTCCGGCCTTGGCGGCGGCACGAAGATTGGCGAGTGCGTTGTCATGATTGCCGATGAGTGTTTGCCACGTTGAAGTGCCGGGGCAGACGTAAAAGGGAATTTTTGCTTTCGCAAATTGCGCGGCCTCTTTTTCAAACGGATGATTCGCCTCGTAACCCCAGTTCAGTGCGATGACGCTAATGGTAGGGCTGACCTGCCGGTCAGCCCGGACGCGCGATGACGCATTCTGGCTGACCCGCAGGTCAGCCCCACCGAATTTCGCCAACTCTGAAATCAGCTTCGGATATTTCAAAATGATGTCGCCCCAGAACATCATTTTTTTGTCGCGGGCGGCAACTTCACGATGAATTTTTTTTAGAAAGTCAAAATAGACGCGGCCTTTGCCTTTAGTCTCGCACAATTTTTTGCTCTGACCTTTGCCCAAGTCCCACGTCTCATCGCCACCGACGTTGAAGAACCCGCTCGAAAAATTCGGCAGCAGTTCATCGTAAAGTCCGCGCAGAAAGGGCAGCGTGCCGGGATGATTCGGGGCGAGCGTCGTCGGACGGAGGAGAAAATCCTTGGTCTCGGCCTCGTAAGGTTCGGAAAGTTCTCCAAGTTTTTTCAGGCGCGGGTCGGCGAGAAAGTAGCGCAGGTGGCCGAAGGAATTCTGGTTCGGCACGAGGTCAATGCCGAGTTCGCGGCAGCGCGCGTCGAGGATTTTTATTTCCTTCGCCGCGAGCGCGCCCCAGCTTTGCCAGATGGATTTGTATTTTTTGTAGGCGAAGGTGTGCTCGGTGTAAAGTTGCAGCTCGTTGATTTTGAAATCGGAAAGTTTTTCGGCGAGGTCGAGCAGGGTTTCCAGCTTCGGCACGCGGCCGCGCGAGATGTCGAGCATCACACCGCGACGCGGGAAATCCGGCCAGTCGCGAATTTTTAAACAGGGCAGGCGGCGACCGTATTCGCGCAGCAATTGCCGCAACGTCGCCGTCGCCGCGCGCAGGCCGCCGGTTTCGCGGAATGAAATTTCAATTCCGGTTTTGGAAATCGTCAGCGCGTAGCCTTCAGGATGATTCGGCGCGGAATGGGTGCGGACGACTTTGATTGCGGCCAGCGGTTTCTGCTTCGGCAGCGTGAACGTGCCGCGAAGAATTTTCAGCGAGTGAGGGCAGGGGAGCAGGTTCATTTGAATGAATCTGGATTAACCTTCTGTCGAAAGAATATAAATATGTCCCGGCTGAAATTCCGGCAGGCGGCGAAGAATTTCCGGCGCAAACGGACTCACATGAATCAAACGATTCGATTTGGCGCGCAAGACGACAACGGCGAAAGGCAGGTCTTTGATTTTCTGCTGGTGCGGCAGGCTTTTATCCACAGTCAAAAAGAGATCGAACTTTCCCGAATCGGCGATAAAGCGAAGCAATTTGCCGTTGCTGATGCTCGCCCAGCCCGCTTGCGGAACGGTTTTGACCGTGTGGCCGGGCAATTCCCGCGCCAAATCCTTTGGCAGACATTCATCGAGAAGCAGGCGCATCAGGCGGTGGCAAGCAGGCGCTCGCTGGCTTGTTCAAGAAAAGCGATGGCCTGTTTCCGCGAGACGGTGGGGAACTGCTCCAGAAAATCATCCAGCGATTCTCCGCCCTCGATGTAATCGAGCAACGCGCGCACGGGAACGCGCGTGCCGGCGAAGCACGGCGTGCCGCTCATGATTTCCGGGTCAACCAACACAACGGATTTCGCTTTCATGGCGGCAAGATAACACAGCCCAATCCTGACCGGCAAGTTGTGAAAACCGATGTTCTTGGACGCGATGATTTGCACGCTTTTGTTGTGCAGTGCAGGACGACTGAATCAGAAGCAAAAAAGATTTCTGCACGCGGGATGCTCGAAGAATTTGTTTCTCATCACGACGATATTCGCAAAGCTCTTGCAGATTATTGGGGACATGGAAGTTTCACGGGCGTGTGTCATAGTGATCCAACTTCGCTGGTTTTCATATGTGCTTGGCGATAATTCTCTGAATCCATACGCAACGTAATTACTTTTTAATTTAACTTCGACTCCTCACTTCTTGACCGGGTTGGACGCTGGCTTTAGGCTGGATTGATGTCGAACGCGTCCAAAAAGAAAATTGCCCGGGCATTGATGCTCGGTGTCGGCCTTGATTCCGACGGCCACAAGCGGCTGACGACCGGCCCGAATTTCGCGCTCGTCGGCGGCTCGCAGGAAACCCACGAGCAGATGACCGAGAAGGCTCTCAAGATCAACGAAAAGCTCAAGGCGCGCGGCAAACAACTCGAAACCGTCACCCACGAGGAGTTCGACGACATCGCGCAGGAAGTGGGATTGAAGAAGGCCAAGCCGCGTCAATGACTCGTAGCAGCGGACGTGAGTCCGCTCATTCTAAAACGGCGGGAAGTCAGAGCCGGCTCACGTCGGCTGCTACAATAATTTGAACTTTTCCAAAGCCGTGCGCGATTTTTCCGGCGTCTCGTGCAAAACCGTCCGCCAGCCGCGAGCCGCACCGGCGGCGATGTTTTCCGGGCGGTCATCAATGTAAAGAATCTCCGCGCCGCGTTTGCCCGTCATGCTTTCCAGGGCCTCGTAGATTTTTGCGTCCGGCTTCAGCGCGCCGACCTCGTAGGAAAAAATGTAGCCGTCGAAATTCGCAAAAAACGGAAAATCGTGGCGGATGTGCTCGATGGCCAGGTCGTTGGTGTTCGAGAAAAGGTAAGTCTTGAAACCGCGCCGTCGCAGTTCGCTGTGAAGCGCAATCATCGGCGGGATTTCAGAAAAAATTTCCGCGAAGAATCCGCCGAATTCTTCGGCGGTTCCCTGAAAGCCGGTGAAATCACGGATGGCCTCGAAAAACTTCCGCCGCGCGATTTGTCCGCATTCGTATTGGATGAGCAGCGGCGAGGTGCCGAGGAACGAATGCAGTTTTTCCGGCGGCCGGGTGCAGCGCGCGGTGAGCTTGTCGGCGGCAATCGAATAATCAAAATCCACCAGCACCTTGCCGAGATCGAAAATAAGGACGGGTTTCACAACATCTCCCGTCGGCCTTCGAGCGCGCGGTTGAGCGTCAGTTCGTCGGCGTATTCCAGGCCGCTGCCGGCGGGCAAACCGTAGGCGATGCGTGAGATTTTCAGTCCGCCGCGCGCCAGCCGCTTCGCCAGATAATTGCTCGTCGCGTCGCCTTCCACGTCCGTGCCGAGCGCGATGATGATTTCTTTGACCGGTTCATTCAGCAGCCGTTTTTCCAGATCGGCGATGCGCAAATCTTCCGGCCCGACGCCGTCGAGCGGAGAAATTTTTCCGCCGAGGACGTGAAACTTGCCGCGATAAGTGCCGGATTTTTCCACGCTCAAAATGTCCACGGCGCGTTCCACCACGCAGACGAGCGCCGCATCGCGCCGTGAATCGGTGCAAGTGGAGCAGGGAGATTGCTCGGTCAAAGCGCCGCAGGTTTCGCAGAAGCGGATGTGCTCGCGCGCGTGAAGAATTGTCTCCGCCAGAAGTTTCACCACGGCAGAATCAGCCTGGACGAGATGCAGCGCGACGCGTTCGGCGGAACGCGGGCCGATGCCGGGCAGTTTGCTCAACGTGGCAATGAGCGCGGAAATGGAGGCGGGAAGCATGAGGTAAATGAAGGATTATGAATGATGAATGAAGAAACAGAACCGCAGGTTTTACGCGGAAAATTCTTCATTCCGCCTTCACATCATTCCCGGCAGATTCATGCCGGCCGTGATTTTGCCCATCTCGGAATTGGAAATTTCCTTGGCCTGGCTGAGCGCCTGGTTGGCGGCGGTGAGAATCATGTCCTCGACGATCTGCGCGTCGGCTGGGTTGAACGCCTGCGGATCAATTTTGATCGAAGCAACCGAGCCGTCGCACCGGGCGGTGACTTTGACCGCGCCGCCGCCGCTGGTCGCCTCGACGGTGCGCGCGGCGAGCTGCGACTGCATTTGTTCCATCTGCTGCTGCATCCGCGCCGCCTGTTTCATGAGTTTTCCGATGCTGGACATATTAGAAAGTTGAGGGTTGAGGGTTAATGGTTGAGAGAAAGATCAGGCGCGGACTTCGACGATGGTGCCCTTGAAAATTTCCAGGGCTTTTTTGATGAGCGGATCGTTTTTGAAATCTTCCTTGTTGAATACGACGGGCGCAGGTTTTTTTTCCGCCGGCGCCGTCGGTGCGGCTTCAACTGGTTTTGCGGACGCGGTTGCTGGCGCGGGCTGGGTGGCAACGGGCGCCGGTGGCGGCGGGGCGGCGACGGTTTTCCGGTTCCAGTTGGCGGGCGTTTCGGCCTTGATGAATTTGATCATCGCGTTCGCGTGGCCGAGTTCGGCGAGCTTGGTGGCGAGCAAGGTGTGGTTGCGCGCGTTGTCCACCAGGCCGAGGTGATCGGCGAATTCGGGATCGAAACCGATGGTCAAAACATTTTTCTCGAACGAAACCGGATGCGCGTCAATCAAGTAACCGCGCGTGAACGGACTGACGCGGCCAATGGCGTCAATGAGCCGGCTCCAAAGCTCCGTCAAGTTGCCGGGAGCCGCCGCCACGATGGGCGTAGATTGAGCCATCGGCGCGGCAGGTTTGGTGTCGGTTGCCGGTGCGGCAACCGGGGTTGGAATTGAAAGAGCCGGGCGCGGCGCGGTTTTGGCTGGCGTGCTGGCGGTTGCCGGCACAGTGGCAACGCCGCCTTCGCTGCGCAACTGGTTGAGTTGTTTCAACACGGCGTCGAGCGACAGGGCGTTGCGCGCTTCGATGGCTTTCAACAGCGCGACTTCGATCAAAATCTTTTTGGATGCGGCGTCGCGGAGACGAAGTTCGGCGTCGGCGAGAACTTCGAGAATGCGCGTGAAGGCGTCGGTGTTCGCCAGCGCAGACTGTTCCTTGAGCGCGACGACTTCGGCTTCGGAGGCTTCGAGCAAATTCAAATCGCCTTTTGAAACCTGGTAAATCAGCAGATTGCGAAAATGATTTAGCAAATCGCCGAGCAGCCGGCCCAAGTCTTTGCCGCCGCGCGCCAGTTCGTCCAGTTGCGTCAGTGTCACGGAAATTTCTCCGGCGAGAACGGCGCGGCTCAATTTGAGAATCTGGTTTTGCGCGGTGAGGCCGAACATCGAGAGAACGTCCGGCTCCTCAATTTTGTCGCCGCAGAAACTGATGAGCTGGTCGAGCGTGGATTCGGCGTCGCGCATTCCGCCGTCGGCTCCGCGTGCAATGGCGTGCAGCGTAGCGGCGTTAATCGTGACTTTTTCCTTGCCGGCAATTTCCGCAAGGTGCTTGACGATGAGCGCGGACGGAATGCGGCGAAGATCAAATCTTTGGCAGCGCGAGAGAATCGTCGGCAGAACTTTCTCCGGGTCGGTCGTCGCGAACATGAACTTCACATGCGCGGGCGGCTCCTCCAAAGTTTTCAGCAGCGCGTTGAACGCCGCCGTCGAGAGCATGTGAACTTCGTCAATGATGTAGATTTTGAACTGCGCATTGGCGGGCGCGTATTTGCAGGTCTCGCGCAGTTCGCGCACCTGCTCGACGCCGTTGTTGCTCGCGCCGTCAATTTCCAGAACGTCCAGCGCGCGGCCGTCGGTGATTTCCTGGACACGCGAATCGCTGTCGTCAAAATCCACTTTCGGCCCGCCGGTGCAGTTCAAACATTTGGCGAAGATGCGTGCGATGGTGGTCTTGCCGGTGCCGCGCGGCCCGCAGAACAGATACGCGTGCGCGATGCGTTTCTGCGCGATGGCGTTGACGAGCGTCTGCGTGACGTGTTCCTGCCCGACCACGTCGGCGAAACGCTGCGGGCGGTATTTGCGGGCGATGACCTGATAGGACATTTGTGATTTACGATTTTTGATTTACGATTTACGCGTCGCTTGCAATTGCCGTGACAATTGTAAATCGCAAATCGCAAATCGTAAATGAAGAATGTCAGGGTGACCACGGCAGACGCAGAGCAAACTGCCGTTGCTGCCTTCCGGCCCTGGCGGAGTTCGTAAGTCCACATTCCATGGGCCCTGACACAGAAAATTCTGCCGGACGCGCCGCCGGTTGTCGAGCCAAAGCGCGACTAGAACAAAAGTCCTATGATTATTTTGTAGCCATGCGGCGGTTGTTTTCGTCATTGTTTCCCGAACACAAAATCTCAAATCATGAAAAGCCAATTCTTATCTGCCGGAAAACTTTCAACCTTGTTTCTCTGCCTGTGCGGAATCCTGAACGCCGCTGAAACGGCCGGCCAGAATTATTTCAACGTGCGCGCTTTCGGCGCGCTCGGCGACGGGAAAAATCTCGACAGCCCGGCAATTGACAAGGCGATTGATGCCTGCGTCCAAGCCGGCGGCGGCACGGTGCTCGTTCCAGCGGGAACTTATTTGAGCGGCTCGATTCATCTCAAAAGCAACATCCATCTGCTCATTGACGCGGGCGCGACGATTCTCGGCGCGCCGCAGAACATGAATGTTTATGACGAGACCGAGTCTTACACGGTGGGCGGTTATCAGGACGGCGGGCATTGTTATTTTCACAACAGCCTGATTTGGGGCGAAAATCTGACGAACGTTTTCATCAGCGGCAACGGCACGATCAACGGCGGCGGTCTTGTTCGCGCTGACAAGATCCTCGATCAAATGGTCGGCTTCGATCATTTCGATCCGCCGGTCACCAACGCCGCGCTGCCCGTTCGCCTCGGCAACAAGGCCATCGCGCTGAAACTTTGCCGCAATGTGCTCATCCGCGACGTCACGATTCTTCACGGCGGACATTTTGCGATTCTCGTCACCGGCTGCGACAACCTGACCGTGGACAACGTGACGATGGACACCGACCGCGACGGCATTGACATTGACTGCTGCCGCAACACGATGGTTTCCAACTGCCGCATCAATTCACCGAATGACGACGGCCTTTGCCCCAAGAGCACCTACGCGCTCGGAGAAACCCGCCTCACGGAAAATCTTACCATCGTCAACTGCCAGGTCTCCGGCTTCCTGGAAGGCACGTTGCTGGATGGCACGATGAAGCCCGCCCGAAGCGGCACTGGCCGCATCAAGTTCGGCACGGAATCCAGCGGCGGCTTTCGCAACTGCACGGTGGCGAACTGCACCTTCCGCAGTTGTCACGGCCTCGCGCTTGAAGAAGTGGACGGCGGCCTCATGGAAAACATCACCATCAACAACCTGACGATGATGGATATGCGCGATTACGCGATTTACATCACCACCGGCAAGCGCAACCGCACGCCGGGCGTGACCACCAGCAGCCGCATGAGAAACATTTTGATTTCCAATGTCATCGCCGACGGCGTGGGCAAAATGAGCGGCATTCAAATCATGGGCCTGCCCGAACAGCCGGTGGAAGGCGTGCGGCTGGAAAACATCCGGCTCACGAGCAACGGCGGCGGCACGACGAATGACGCCGCCATTAATCCCAAGGAACTCGGCACCGGTTATCCCGAACCGGGCAGGATCGGCACACTGCCGGCCTACGGCATTTATGCGCGCCACGTCAAAGGTCTGGAACTAGCGAACATCACCGTCAATTTTATCACGAACGATCTTCGTTCTGCCGCGTCGTTTGCGGACGTTCAAGGATTGGAAATTGACAACTTCAAGCCGCAGGTTGCGCCCGGCGTGCGCGCCGCCGTCTTCGCCGACAATGTGGGTGGCATCACCATCCGCAATTCGCCCGCGCTCCAGAAGTAATTCAGTTGCCTGACTTCGTCATCGCCCAGCCGGCGGCGACCATGCCTTTGCAGCCGCCGATGAGCGAGTGGACATTGCGATAACCCATCCGTTGCGCTGCGTCACAGCTCAACGCCGAACGGAAACCGCCGCCGCAATACATGATGATCTCCGTGCCCGCGTCGGGACAAAGTTTTTCCAGATCGCGTTCGAGGATTCCCTTGCCGAGATGAACGGCCTCGGCGGCATGACCCGCCTGCCATTCATGATCCTCGCGCACGTCAATCAAGACGACCTTGGGATGGGTGGCGAGTTTGGCGCGTGCCTCGGCGACGCTGATTTCGTTGACATGTTTTTTGGCTTCGGCGACGAGTTTGAGAAAACCGGGTGAATGATCCATGCCTGCAAATTAGATTCTTCATCGTGCCGGTCAAATAAATTCATCACGCAGCGGCCAGGCGGAATTCCTACGCCACAATACGGGAGAATGAGAACTTGAATTCGTGCGCCTGGTGGGGAAGTGTCTTTTATGAATACGGTGCAACAGATGACGAGCAGCGCTGGCGCCACGGGCGGTGTGGTTCACTTGATGCTGACGGAGGGCGAGGCGGGATTGATGCCGAAAGATCTGGGGCGGCTGACGGAGCGGCTGACGGAGGAAATCAGATTGCGGGCAACGCTGGTCGGTCCGGTATTGGAAGGCATCCTGCGTGAACCACACGGCCACCCGCGCTGGGGATTGAACGAATAGGCGGCAGATGACGGCTTTGGTGTGCTGTGAACGCTTCAATGGTTTGGAGGCGGCTGGAGAAATGTAATTCAATCACAGTCCTGTGGGCGGCAGTTACGTTTAATTTCTTTCGCAACTTTTCCGCATTGGCTTAACTTCGCCGCGTGTCGGAACAAAAAAACAACACGGCCATCGCCGGCGGACTGCTGCTCACCGTCTTTTTGTGGGGCGGCAACAATGCCGGAACCAAATGGCTCGTGACGTCGTGGCCGCCCATCTGGACGGGCGGAACGCGCTTCCTGCTCGCCGGAATCTTCCTGTTCGCCGTGCTGCGCTTCACCAACTGGCTGGGCCAATACCAGCCGCTCACATCGCAACTGCGCCGTTCACTCTGGCTGCGCGGCGGCTTGAGCCTCGCCACCTACATTGTCGCGTTTTGCTGGGCGCTGCATCTCACCGCCGCGTCGCACGTCGCGCTCTATCTCGGCGCATCGCCCATCTGGGCGTTGCTGTGGGAGGAGCGTCCGCGCCGGAACTGGGCGAGCGCGCGGCGTTACAGCGCGGCCTTGCTCGCGGTCACCGGCGTGCTGGTTTTGTTCTGGCCCGTCTTGAAAACGGCGGACACGAATCTGGCCGGTGAAT
>Ga0075520_1000928_pt1 | contig 13611 bp, 11 predicted proteins | sample NGEPerB_FD_75100 | JGI IMG/M metagenome (GOLD analysis project Ga0075520, IMG submission 75100) | Arctic peat soil microbial communities from the Barrow Environmental Observatory site, Barrow, Alaska, USA - NGEE PermafrostAB12-B | ecosystem: Environmental > Terrestrial > Soil > Wetlands > Peat ... | reverse complement strand
GGGTGACCGGCGAAACCCAGGTGCCGGTGACCACGGATTCGGCCATGGCGTCCAACGCGGCGGCGCTGCGCACCGCGTCGTCCAGGGTGGCGCCGTGCGGCGTGCCATCCGCCACCGACCGCAGGAACTCGTAGGCCTCGATGACCTTGAGGTCGTCGTAGCTCATGCTGGTGGCCGAGCCGGGCTGGAATGCTCCGTAATAACCGTGGGCAGGTCCGACGTAGACCGTGCTGACGGACTGGTCCTGGTAGGCCGTGCCCAGGCTGACACCGAGCTCGCCCATCCGTCGGAAATCCCAGAACACCGCGCCCTTGGTGCCGTGGATCTCGAAGCCGTAGTTGTTCTGCTCGCCGACCGCGACCCGGCTGGCCTCCAGCGTGGCTCTGGCGCCCGAGGCGAACCGGAGCAGGCTGCCGAGGTAGTCCTCGTTCTCGACCGGCCCGAGTTCGCCACCGGTGGCCCGCCCGTGACCGGTTGTCGCGCCGGTCGGGCGGGCCCGCTCGGTCAGGAAGGTCGCACTGTCGGCGACCAAGGATTCGATGTCCCCCAACAGGTACCACGCCAGGTCCACCCCGTGCGAGGCCAGATCGCCGAGCACGCCGCTGCCGCCGCGCTCGCGTTCGTACCGCCAGCTCAGGGCGCCGTCCGGGTGTGCGGCGTAGTCGCTGAGCAACCGGAATCGGGCGTGGGTGACGGTGCCGAGGTCGCCGCCGGCGATGAGTTCGCGGGCGTAACTGACGGCCGGTGCGTTGCGGTAGTTGAATCCGACCGAGCCCTGCACGCCGGCGGCCTCCACCGCGTCGGCGACGGCGGTGGCGTCAGCGGTGCTCAGCCCGACCGGCTTCTCGATCCAGATGTGCTTGCCGGCTTGGGCCATCGCCACACCGATCTCGCGGTGCAGGAAATTGGGCACCGCGATACTGACAGCCTGAACGCGGGGGTCGGTCGCGAGGTCGCGCCAGTCGTTGACGGCGGTGTCGAAGCCGAACTGCGCAGCGGCCTCCGCGGCCCGACCTGGCACCTCGTCGGCGACGGCGACCAACTCGGGCGCCAGCGGGAGCGCGGGAAAATGGTGCAGAACCCTGGCATAGGCCTGGGTGTGGACCCGGCCCATCCAGCCGAAACCGGCGACGGCGACGCCGAGCTGAGTGCGGGACCGGGGCTTGCTCGGCGTCGTCATGAATGCCGATCCTCCTCGTTGAGAGTCTGTGGCGGTAGCTGTAGGACCTGACCCGAAGCTGTCTGGTCGGCGTTATGGACCGGTCCAAGGCTTTGAGCCTTCCGCATCTAGGTAAGGATGTCAAGACAATGTTGTGCCCTGTTCCGTGGCGCGCCCGTCGCAAAGGCGTCGTCTGGTGCGGCCACGGTCGCTGCACCTGACGACAACGAACACCAGCAACCTTCCACTATCCTGGACCGGTCCAAAGCACATCGAGAGACGCAGGTACAGCAATGGCCGGGAACACCCTTCCTGACCGGCCGGCGACCATCCGGACTGTCGCCGAGCGGGCCGGCGTCTCGAAGTCGTTGGTGTCCCTGGTGTTGCGCGGCTCGCCGAACGTCAGCGAGGCCAAGCGTCGCGCGGTCCAGGACGCCATCACCGAGTTGGGTTACCGGCCGAACCTGATCGCCCGCACGCTGAGCGAGCGACGGACCAACATGGTGGGGGTGCTGCTCAACGATCTGCGCAACCCCTGGTTCGTGGACTGCTTGGAGGGCCTGACACAGGTCCTGCACGCGCAGGGTTTGCGCACATTGCTGGCCGACGGCCGACTGGATCGGCGCACCGACGAGTCGCTGCTTCGTGCGTTCCTGGAGCTGCGGGTGGACGGACTGGTGCTGCTGGGCAGCATGCCGTCCTCGCCCGTCATCGTCGAAGCCACGGCGGGGGTGCCGACGGTGGTGGCAGCGAGCCGCGACATCGCCCTGCCGCACGTGGACGTGGTGGCGAACGACGATCGGTACGGTACCGAACTTGCCCTCAGTCACCTGCTGGAGCTCGGCCACACCCGGATCGCCCACCTGGCAGGGGCTTTCGGTGCGGTCGGAGAGATCCGCCGGCGGAGTTACCTCGAGCGGATGGACTCTCGCGGGCTCGCCGATCGGCAGCTCGTCGAACTGTGCGACGGGACGGAGGAGGGTGGCTATCGCGCCGCGATCCGGCTGCTCAACCTCGCCGACCGGCCGACCGCGATCTTCGCGGTCAACGACATCGCCTGCATCGGCGCGATGTCCGCGGCCGGAGAGCTCGGCCTGCGCATCCCGCAGGATGTGTCGATGGTCGGCTACGACAACACCTCCTTGGCGCAGATCCGGCATGTCTGGTTGACCAGCGTGGACAACGCCAGCCCGGAGGTCGGCCGCAGGGCGGGCGAGGCCCTGTTACGGCGGATGACGGAGCCGCGTGCGGAGGCGACGGAAGAACTCGTTCGGCCGAGCCTGCAGATCCGCGGATCCACCGGACCGCCTGCGGTGTGAGCGGGACCGTCAGCCCGACCCACCGGTCGGAGCCGGCGTCGAGATGGCCGAAATTGTCCACTGCGCAACGTGTGTCGCCCCGGACTCCAGGATCGGTGGGCCGTCCGGCGCATTGAAGGCATCGGGCGGGCAGTTCATCGGTTCGACGGCGAGCCCGACCCGGTTGTTATCCGGTTCCGGCCGATCGGCGGTGTGGATCTGCAGCCACGGCGCCCACGTGCCGAAGGACAGCTCGACGCCGGTGCCGTCCGCACGATCGAGCACCTGCACCACAACACTCCCGTCGTCGGAGGCGACGAGATCGGTGAAGGCATGATCGATCTCGCGGGCGCCGATCACCGACGGCGTGCGAAAGTCGCAGTCCACCAAGTCCACTGGTCGGGTTCCCACCGGGACAAGTCGTTCGTCGACCTCCAGGCGGGTGGCGGCCGGCACGGTGAGTTGCCAGTCGTCGAGCGGAGAGGTCCCGGCGACCAGGTAGGGATGCGGGCAGCAGCCGTACGGCGCGGGCGACGGGCCGATGTTCGTCGCGGTCAGCCGACCCGTGAGGCCCCGAGGATCCACCAGGTACTCGGCGAGAAGGTCGATCGCGAAGGGGTAGCCGTCCTGCGGGACGACCGCGGTCCGCAGCACAACGCGGTCCGGCAGAGCGTCGACGACGTCCCACCGGTTCCAGTGCACCAAGCCGTGCAACGCGTGCCCACGATCCACCTCGTTGATTGGGACCTGAAACTCCTTGCCGTCAAAGGTGTATCGACCATCGGCGATGCGGTTGGGCCACGGGGCGATGAGCGCGCCGCGATAGAAGGGCCTGACCTGCGCGGCATCGAACGGAACGACGAGGTCCCGCCCGCGGTACGTCAACTCGCGCACCGTCGCGCCGACGGCGGAGATCACCGCCCGGTAGCCGCCGGAGGTGAGCGGCCATGCGGGGAACGCGGCACGGAGGACTGCCGAGGGCGGGCCACCGGACGACGCGTGCTGGGACATGGTCCGGACCCTAACGGCTCGACGTTCACCGGGCTCGTCCGCGCGTGGCGCAGATCATGATCCCGGCCGGGTCGTCGACGGAACGACCTGAACAGTTCGGCGTCCACCAGACGTGAGCGAATTGCGCTCACGTTGGGCGGAAGGACCCCCATGAGCGTAGTGCCGAAGACCCTGATCCACGTTGCGGACTCGTTTGCCCATCACCGAGCGGACCGTGCTCAGCGTCACCTGCTCGAGCACGAACTCGCCGCTTACACAACGCCGGCCCAGCGAACCGATCTTGAGGCCCTCTTGGACCAGTATCCGGATGCCGACGCCGAGCCGGTGCGCGAGATTCTCTCCCGGCAGGGATATCGCCTCGCCGGGTGATGAGGTTGGAGCAGTCGCGCTGTTGTGGGCCTGAGCGGAAAGCCGACGGAACTGTCGAATGTCGATCTCGGCGGCCCGCGGGTCGAGGAGGTAGCCGCGCGGACGCCGCGACAGCAGGCGGCCGGCGCTCGCCCCACAACTGATCGATCAGCCAGTCGGCGGTCAGCATCTCGCCTGCCCGCACACGAGCAGGCCGACCACTGCCTGTGCTCGTGGTCCCCCGAGACCCACTGTCCCGACCGCGGTTTCGATCTCAACCGGGCCGAGCAGGCGAACGTGCATGACCAACCCCACACCATCGCGGACCCACGCAGTCGCTTCTTGGTCCCCGACGGATGCACCGCCGGGGGCCTTGATACACCCACCCACCGCTGCTACGTTGCGGACGGCGACGGTCGCAAGACCGGAACGCAGCGGAAGACCCGGGTGACGCTGGTCGAGGAGGGCACCGAGAAGTGGCTGGTCGCGCCGTACGGGCCGGTGTCGTGGGTGCTCAATGCGCGCGCCGCCGGCCGCGTGACGCTGCGCCGCGGCAAGCATGCCGGTGTCTATGCGGTCCGGGAGATCCCGGCCGCCGAAGCGGGCCCGGTCTTGAAGAAATACGTGGCTATCGCCGGCGCCACGCGGTCCTATTTCAAGGCCACCAAGGACTCTCCGGTGGCGGAATTCGTTGCGGAGGCCGCTGTGCATCCTGTTTTCGAGCTCACCCCCGCCGGTGACATTCCGGACACCGGCAAGAACCAGCTCTCCCGCGCCGGTGATCGCGAAGGACAGCGCGGCCGAGCGCACCGACCAGGGATGCACGTCATCAGCCGGTCCGACGCGTCGCCCCCCAGGACGCGACGAGGCGTACCGCCGACCGGATTCGGAAGCTGGTCCGGGAACTCCTGACCCAGCCCGGCACGACGTTGGCACGCAGAACCGCGCTGTCCCGGCCTACCATTCGCCTAACCTGGTGGCTGGATGGCCGAAGGATGGCGGAGACTAGATGGCGGAGATCGACAAGACCGAGAAGATCACCATCAACATCGGCCTGGTCGACCTCGGCGAAATCGATCTGCTGGTGGACGAGGGTTTCTACGCCAATCGCACCGACTTCATCAGGACGGCCATTCGCAGGCAGCTGGAGAGCCGGGCGGGGGCCGTGAAGGACACCGTGGCGCGCAGGACCCTGGCCCTTGGCACCCAGCACTACACCCGCAGCGAACTGGAAAAGTTGCGGTCCGAAGGACGAACCGTGGAATTGCGTGTGCTCGGGTTGGGCAGCATCGGAAACGATGTTTCCCCCGAGCTTGCGCTGGCCACCATCAGCTCGGTCGAGGTGCTCGGAGCGTTCCGCGCCCCTCGGGCGGTGAAAGAGGCATTGGCACCGCGCACCATCTGAAGCAACCGGCCCGTCACCTGCCGCGGCGATCCGGGTTCGTCACCGATCGCGGACGTGGTCGGCCGGGAGAATCGCGAGGGCATCGTGCATGTCGAATAGCCGGGACGACGCCGCGAATGAGTTCCGACTACTCGGCGGCGGGCGGGCGCAGAGCTCCGCGGCGCTGTTGAGAGGTCGGCTCGTCGGCGATCAACCCGACGCCGTCGGCGCCCTGGCCGGTGCTCGGCTGGACGACCTCGACAGCACTGATCGCGCTCGAGCCGACCGGGCGCCGATCGACGAGGACCTGCTCGAACCTGCCATCGCCAACGGATCGCCCGGCCGCGGCATTGCCGCGGCGGCACCGACCATTGCCCCGGCGCGCCGGGCAGCGTCGGCGCCGGCCGATCTCCCGGAGCGCGGCCAGACCCAGCATCACGTTCACGACGGGCCGTCCGGCTCCCGGCGCTACGACCTGTACATCCCGATCGGCGTCCCCATTGCCAATGCCGGGCGACCCGTGCCGCTGCTGGTCATGTTGCACGGCGGTGCGCAGAGTGCCGCGGACTTCGCCGCCGGCACCCGGATGAACGAGATGGCAGACCGCCACACATTTCTCGTTGCCTATCCAGAGCAGTCCCGGGAGGCGAACCCCAATCGGTACTGGAATTGGTACCGCGATTCCGACCAGCATGCCGGCGCCGGCGAGCCCGCGATCATCGCCGGTATCGTTCATGAAATCATGGCGCAGCACTCGGTCGATGCCGACCAGGTCTTCGTTGCCGGGATGTCGTCGGGCGGTGCGATGGCCGCGGTGATGGCCGCCAGCTACCCGGCGATGTTCGCCGCGGTGGGCGTGCACTCCGGTATCGCCTACGGGGCCGCGCATGACGTGTCGTCGGGGTTCAGCGCGATGCGCTCCGGCGGTACCCCGGACGTCGGCAGCCGTCTCCCGTTGATCATCTTCCACGGTGACAGTGACACCGTCGTCGCTCCCGTCAACGCGGAGAAGCTGCTCGCCGCACGACTGGCCAGGGCGGACCATCTCGACCGCTGGCCTGCGCCGTTGCAGCAGGCCAATCCCGGCGGACCCGGCCGGCAGCACACCCGGACGGTGTTCACCGACGACACGGGCTCGATCGCGGCAGAACTCTGGCTGGTGCACGGATGCGGGCACGCCTGGTCCGGGGGCAGCGCCGGCAGCGGCTACACCGATCCCGGCGGTCCGGACGCCACCGCCGAGATGGTGCGGTTCTTCCTTGACCGCGCCGGTCGTGATTCTCGGGGCTAGCGCAACCAACTGCGCAGGTGCTTGTCGGAGACTCCGCGCCAGGCAGCTTCGAACTCGGCGGCCGCCTCGTCGGCGCGGGCCTGCTCGAGGGCGTGCAGCCGTCCGATGGTGAAGGCGTTCTCGCCCTCCAGATGGATCCGAGCCCCCAGTTCCCGCAGGGCCTGCCGGGCGACCACGCTGTCCTGATGCTCGCCGAGCACCTCCTGCAGGTTCTCCGCATTCTTCGCCAGCGCCGCCGCCGGTGCGCCGAAGGCCGGTTCGACCGCCTCGCCGGCGTACCGCAGCCGCTTGGCCGCCTTGCGGATCTCGTGGTACCAGTGATCGCGCCCGGTGGGTGACTCCGGAGCTCCGGCCTTGACCAGCCGTTCGATCCGCCTGTAGGAGCGCCGAACCAACTTCGTGACGACCTTGTCCGCCCGGCCGTCCGCAAGCGGGGTGAACGGCGGGTCGGCGACCAGCCCGTCCAGCCGGTCGAGCAGCCGGAAGTAGCGGTCGGAGTTGAGCGCCTCCACCAGCCGGTCGTGCGCCTTGCGGTGGTCGGAGCGCAATTCCACCTCGATCAGCGCGGCGATCGGGCCCATCACCAGATCGTCGGGTTCCGCGGAGATCTCTGCCAGCAACCGCTCGCGGAGCACCTCGGCGTCCCGGGAATCGCCCAGCACGGAGGCGATCCACTTCAGCTCGTCCCGCAGCGGATCGGTGACATCTCGGTCGACCAGCCTGCGGAACGTGCCAAGCGCGCTGCGCAGCCGGCGGGTCGCCACCCGCATCTTGTGCACCCCGTCGGGCTCGTCGCGGCAGGCGGGGCCGTCCCAACCCAGCAGCGTGTCGGCCTGCGCGGCGAGGTGGGCGTGCAGCACATCGCCGGCCCGGCTGTGCTCGGTCAGCTGCCCGAACGCCGGCGGGCTCGGCACCGCGGCACCGAGGGCACGGGCGAGTTTGGACGGCCAGGGAGCCGGCGCGGCGCCGGCCGTGCGCATCAGCTTGCCTGCGGCGTCCAGCGCCTCGGCGGGGCCGTCGAGGAGCTCGATCTCCCATTCCCGCCAGTGGCTCAGTGTCACTGACCCGTCCGGCTGCGGCGCTTCGCCGGTGACGATGTCGTCGCAGCCCTCGGCCAGCAGCTGTCCGGACGGTCCGACGAGCAGGTGAACGGTCCGCGCGGTGCTCAGGGTCGCGACCGGGCGCACCTCATGGTCGCGGACCCAGGCCCGGACCAGGTCCAGCAGCGCCGCCGGAACGGGTTCGCCGTCCTCGCCGAGCGACTCCCCGTGCTCCTCCCGGTCGCTGCCGACGGGCAGCTTCATCGTCCATCCCGCGTCCGAGCCCCCGGTGCGGCGGCGCAGCGTGATGCCCGCCCGAGCCAGCCGCAGCGCCGGGGTGTCGTAGTAGGTCGCGGTGAGGGCGACCACCTGGGCCGGCTCGACGGCCGCCACCCCGTCGACAGTGCTCAGGTCGACCCATGGAAGGTCCTGGGCGACGTCATATTTGTGTTCGATCTCCAGATGCTTGGTTGTCATGATCCCGGTTTACCAGAGCACGGGTGCGTGGATCATGGTCGCCCGGCAGGCGGGCGGACGGTGCCGGGTCGGGTATCAGGAACGATGTTCACGAGGGTGTCGGCAGTGGTTTCCAGGCAGCTCACCTGCGGCTGGCGGCGCTGCGGTGCCCGGCAAGGACCCATCCGGACACCACGGTGTCCCAGACGATCGGAGTGCCGGCGCGGTAGGGGGTCGAGCAGCAGTCACAACGTCCCGCACGGGTGGCGGGGACAGGGGCGCTCATGGTCGTCCTCGAGTTTCGAAGGGTCGGCCCGACGACGGCGGGGGCCGGGTGGATCCCGGTCAACGGGACCGGGTGGAGCCCGGCGCTTGGCCGGAGAATCCGCGAGTCCGACGACACGAACGTTTCGTCCCGAGACTGCGGTTGGGGTCGAACATCGTCTGCCTGCGGCCGTCCCGGTGATCTCCACCTCGGCGCTGGTGCGTGGTTTCGCGACCCATCACAAGGCTAACCACGACATGGTCGGGCGGGCAAACGACTTCAGGTTAATTTCGTGCGACCGGCCGGTGTCCGAGCGCTCACGCACCGCTGCGGGTCGCGATCCGACCGCCGGGGCCGACCGTCATCCACGCTGTCCGCGCCGGTCAGGGCATCGCGGGTGGGTCGGCGAGGATCCGGCAGCATCGACGCATGAGCGCGGGAACAACCAGGCCTGTCGCCTTGATCACTGGCGTCGGGCGCAGGGTCGGCGCGGCGCCGCGATGTCCTTTCGCCCGGCGTCACGGGGCCGGCCGGTCAGTACGAGGGGTGCGCCAGCGCCCGGCCGGTCGTCGATTCGAACACGTGCGCCTTTGACGCGTCGATCGCCACCGTCACCGCGTCACCGGTCCGGACGTCGGTCCGGCCCGGCATCCTGGCCACCACCCGGTGCCCGTCGATCTGAATCGTCACGAACGCGTCCCGCCCGTTGCGCTCGGCCGACCGCACCGTCCCGGACAGCGTGCCCAGGTCCGGGTCCATGTCTCCGGAGGCGATCCGGACATCTTCGGCTCGCAGCCCGAGCACGACGTCACGGCCGACGTGGCCGGCCAGCGCCGGCGGAACGGGCGCCCACGTCGGGAGCGTGCGTCGGCCGACCTGGTAGCCCGTCATGCCGGCTGCCGCGACGACCCGGGCCGGCAGCTGACCGATCCGCACGGGTCCGATGAAGTCAGCGACGAACAGGTCAACCGGTTCGTCGTAGAGGTCGCTGGGGGTACCGAGCTGGACCACGCGCCCTTCGTTGAGGACTGCGATCCGATCGCCGATCGCCAGTGCGTCCGATTGGTCGTGGGTGACATACACGGTGCTGACGCCGGCCTGTTTCACGGTTTCGGTGATGACCCGCCGCATCCGAGCCCGCTCATGAGCGTCGACATGCGCGAGCGGTTCGTCCAGCAGGAACGCCTTTGGCCTGCGGACCAGCGCTCGCCCGATCCCCACCTGACCGTTCTCACCCGCCGAGATGGTGTTGGCCTTCCTGGAGAGCAGCCGGCTGATCCTGAGTCGGCGGGCCTGGTGCTCCACCCGCGCGGCTGCCTGGTCCTTCGGGGTGTGCCGCACCTCCAGGCCGAAGCCCATGTTGCGGGCGACGTCCAGGAATGGCACCAGCCTGGTGGTCTCGAAGACCATGGCTATGTCGCGACGTGAGGGTTCGGCGGTGGTCGGTTGGCCGGCGATCATCACCCGGCCGGCGGTGGTCTTCACCAAGCCGGCGATGGCTCGCAGGGCGGTCGACTTCCCGCTGCCGGACGGGCCGAGGACGGCCAACAGTTCGCCGGGCCGGGCCAGCAGGGTGATATCGCGCAACGCAACAGTGCCGTCACGATGGATCACCGTCGCCATGTCCAGGCCGGTGCAACCATCCACATCGGTCACGGCGGGGCCTTTCGTCGTGCCTCCACGGTAGCGTGCCGTGGCCCGGCGTGGACAGTCGTTGTTCGCGTCGGCCGGGGGTCGTCGGAGGCGCGGCGGAGGTCACGGAGGCGGGCGATGCGGCGGAGGTAGACGACGCAGCGCACAGGAGCCGCACGGCACACGCGACAAAGACCGAGCCGCCGAGGGGACTTGAACCCCTAACCGCCCGATTACAAGTCGGGTGCGCTACCAGTTGCGCCACGGCGGCAGACGTGGGCCAGCGTAGCCGGAGTCGGCTGCCCCGCCTCCCCACCGCAGGGTCGCCTCCGCCCCCGCTCTGACCTTCCGGCCCGGGTTATCCGCCTGGCGTGGGCGCCGCACTGGGAGCAGCAGCCGCCGGGGTGGAGGTGGTCGTCACCGCCGGAGTCGGCGGCGGCGAACAGACCACGTTCTGCTGACCGTTGTAGACCGTGGTGAAGTCCTCGCGCCGGATCTCCGCCCCTGCCAGGTCCCTGATCACCCTGGTGTTGACGATCGAAAAACCCTGCGTCCCGCCCGACGGGGTACAGGACTGTCCGTAGGGCTTGACCACGACCTGCGACGAGGTGAAATCGAACCGGTCGCCGGAGATGGATTCCACCTCGACGTGCTTGGTGCCCCAGAGCCGCACGGTGATGTCGGAATCCGTCCAGATGGTTTGGATCAGCACCCCGGTGTCGTAGTCGTTGGAAAACGCCAACTCGATCTCGCCGTCGAAGACGGTCGCCTCGCGGCCGGCCGGGTAGCGGCTGATGTAGAACGAGTGCGGGGTGTGGGTGACGTCGCCCATGCCCGCGAAGTACGCGGCGTTGTAGAGCGTGGTGGCGAACTGGCTGATCCCGCCTCCGACGGCCGTGGACAGCGCGCCCTCCTGGATGATCGCCGCCGGGACGTAGCCCTGTTCCACCCCTCTGGTCCCGGTGAACTCGTTGAGCCCGAACGTCGCGCGGGGCTGAACAATGGCGCCGTTGACCTTCTCGGCCACGACCCGGATGTTCACCCCGGAGGCGGTGGCGAAGCCGCCGGTGGTGAACTCACCGATGACCTGCTTGATGCCGAGCGCCTGTGCTTGTTCGGTGGTCAGCGACGGCTGGCTGACCGCGTAGCTGACCGGCACGGTACGGGCCGGCGAGCGCACCGACGCCTGGATGGCGGCATCGGTGACCGCCCAGTCGACCGTCCGGCCGGATACGGCGGGATTGACCACCGGGGAGTCGTTGACGATGGCGATGGTGGCGTCGGCCGGGGTCGATTCGGTGGCCTGCACCGCCGCCGCGACCGGCGCGCGCACGGCTGCGCTGTCGACCGTGATGGTGAACCCGTCGGCCGCGTCAGGCGCGATCGCGGTCGCAGCCGCGATGGCGGTCACCGGAACCTCGACCGAAGTGCCCGCCGCGTCCAGCACCAGCGGGGCGGACAGGATCAGGGTGGCCTCGGCGGTCGCGGCGTCGACCTTGGCGGACGACGCCCGCACCGGGCTGCCGGACACCGGCAGCACCAATCCCTCGAGCAAACCGGGCCCGCCGGCCCGCCAGGCCTCGGACACAGCCGTGACGGCCTCGGGTACCTGCAGATCGCGACCGATCACCGGCGCCACCGACCGAACTGTCGTGCCCTCGATCGTCACCGCGCCCTCCACCGGGGCTACTGCGGTCTGCTGGGCGATGCCGGACAGGGAGGCGGCCAGAGTCGCCTGATCGATGCCGACGGCGAGCGGGAAATCGCTGGATCGGAAGAACGACGTGAGCCGGGTGATCGGGTTGGCCGAGCGCTGATCGGCCGCGGCCACGGAGCCGGCGACGTCTGGCGCTAGACCGGCGCTTGCTGGATCCAGGTTGATGGGTTCGCCGTGCACGTCGAAGGTGACCGGACGGCCGTACCGCGCCAGGACCTGGGCGTTCAGCGCCGCGACGGCCTCGTCGGGGGTCAGCCCGCCGACGTCGACACCGGCGATAGTGGTGCCTCGCTCGATCTCTCCGCTGGTGAGAAGGAGGTCGACGAGATAGATCGCGGCGAGCGCCAGCAGGCCGGCGCCGATTCCGATCACCCACGATCGTGCGCGGCCAGATCCTGAACGCGTGGCCGCGGATCGGGTGCCGGGTCCAGTCGGGTAGTCGGACTCCAGGGCAGGCGGTGCACCCACGGTGTGGGTGCCGGCGTCTGACGCCCCGTCCGGGCCGCCTGGACTGCCGTCTGCCTGGTACCCACTCAGCTGGATCACACCCGTCCGCTTCCGTCGCCCGGCTTCCGCAGTCCGCGTCATCCCGGACCGAACACGGCCAGAGGGACGCGCGGCAGCGCGACGGGGTTCCGCCCGACTGTGACCCGTCAGCCCACCGTGCGGTGTGGCGGCGGCACGGAAGGGCCGTCCGAGGTCAGCCGGTCAAGGTCAGCCGGTGGAGGTCAGCGGGGTAGGTGGTGATCGACTGGCCGGCTGCTCCGAATCGTCTGGGTCAGGATTCGGCGGCACTCCAGTGCCGAGACGTTCATCAGGGACGCCAGCGCCGAGATCGCGCCGTCATCGAGAGTCACGACGGTGCCGGGGCTGGCGTGCCGTAGCTCGAACCACCGGCGAACCGGTACGAGTTTCGGGTCGGTGCTCGCCATCACCTCCGCGACATCGACCGTGATGGACCCCCCGGATCCGCCGCCGATCGGCCGCAGCATGACACTGCGCTCGGCGGCGGTGAGCAGGGTTCCCAGATCCTCGCCGAGAGCCCCGGCAATCACCCACAGCACATCCACCCTGAGCGACCGGTGACCGGTTTCGTAGTTGGCCAGCGCAGCCTTGCTGACCAGTCCGCCGGTGCGTTGGGCCACTTCGGCCTGGGTCAGCTTTTGCCTGCGCCGGGATTCACGCAGCACTCGGCACACAGCAGCGGCAAACATCTGCTGTGACCGTGCGTCGTACGCCTGCGACACGTACTTCCCCTGTCAATTGTTGAGGACAGCGGGTACCTCCCGCCCGTCGACGCCGCGCACAGGGAGACCCTGCCAATCGCGACGTCTGTGTCGATGTGGACCAAACGGGCGACCGGACAAGCCCTGACATGCGTTGTCATCTCTTTTCTACCACAGAGTAACCATGGATACACCCTTTCGGCCCAATGGAGTGTGGGTGAATAACTCCATAGGGGAAAGATTCACTCCGTTGTGGAATCGCACAGGTCCAGGACTTGGCCATCTATACCCAGCGACGCATTCAGCGCGCAGGTGTCAGTCGAACAGGTTCATGCCGAACCAGTCGCCAGGGGCGTTCACTTCGGGCGGGCAGGCCCGCCGGACGCCCCCGAGGTGCGCGATGTACCCGTTGAGGAGGTCTGACCTGCCCAAACGGGTCTGCAGGAACGTGAAAGGCACGTGCGGATCCCCGCTGCAAGGCGATGAAGAACAGCTCAGCGGCGAGCGCCGGAATCGAGATCCTGCCGGTCGGTAGAGTTGTCGCCCGCCGGAGCAGCCGGAATCCGCCATCCTGCTCCGGGGTCGCCAGCCGGATTTGGCCATTGACGGCGACCACCGGATTCGCGGTGACCGGACCGGTCTTTGCGTAGTCAACCGCAGTTAACTCGTCACCGACCGTAGTTGGTGCCCCGGTCGCCTGGTGCCATACCCGCGGACGGCGGAGCGCAAGGGGTCATTCAGGGGCGATCGGGGGCGATCGGGGGCGATCAGAGCCTCGGCGGCG